>Ga0315338_1000672_pt1 | contig 65386 bp, 54 predicted proteins | sample ASW8metaG_FD_204518 | JGI IMG/M metagenome (GOLD analysis project Ga0315338, IMG submission 204518) | Ammonia-oxidizing marine archaeal communities from Monterey Bay, California, United States - ASW #8 | ecosystem: Environmental > Aquatic > Marine > Coastal | place: USA: California | collected...
CGGGTTTCCGCTCGAGTCCGATTGCGTGCGTTGCGTCGATTGCCGAAAGAAGCAGCAAGGGCTGGCGCTCGCGAAAGAGCGCTACGAGACTTTGTTTCACGTCGAGAACAAGACCACGGAGCAGCGCCTCGAGATGGCCGCCTATTGCTTGGAGCTCATGGAAGCGGGCGTCTTCTCGACCCGTCAAACGGAGCGAGTGCGCGAATGGCTGAACCTCGTGCGCCGCATGAAAGACCAAGCTCACCAGGCTCGCGTCGACGAGCTACAAGCCCGGGTGGAGTCGGTCGAGGCTCGGGACGGATAACGGCATCGACGGCGCCGGACATCGCAGTGGAAGTCACGACGGCGTCCCAAGATAATGGTCGGTGATGTACGCACACCGACTGTTTATCGCTTTGTTGACCTTGGCGGGGTCCTCGACGGCGGACGCGACCGAGAGCGCGGCGCTCCAAGATCCGGCGACCGACTGGGCCTCGCTCGAACGCTACCGCGCAGCCAACCAAGAGCTGGGCACACCGGTTCGAGGCGAGCGCCGCGTCGTCTTCTACGGCGACTCGATCACGGATTCCTGGGCCGCGCACTTCCCGACCATGTTCCCGCGCAAACCCTATATCGGCCGAGGCATCAGTGGGCAGACGACGCCGCAGATGCTCGTACGGTTCCGGCAGGACGTCATCGCCCTCGCTCCCGCGGCCGTCGTGATCCTCGCCGGGACGAACGACATCGCCGGCAATACCGGGCCGTCGACCCAGGACATGATCACGGACAACCTCGCGTCGATGGCGGAGCTTGCGCGGGCGCACGGGATCCGCGTCATCCTCTCATCGGTCCTTCCGGCCTACGACTATTCGTGGAAGCCGGGCATCGAGCCTGCGCCTAAGATCGTCGCTCTCAACACGTGGATGAGGAGCTACGCCGCGGAGACGGGCGCCGTTTACCTCGACTACCACTCGGCGATGGCGGACGCACGCGGGGGGCTACCACCGGAGCTGTCCCAGGACGGCGTGCACCCGAACGAGGCCGGCTATCGCGTCATGGCACCGATGGCGGAGCGCGCCATCGCGGAAGCGCTCAGGAGGCAAGAGCCTCGTGAGTGAGGTCGATGGTCCACCTAGACCGAAGCCTCCGTGGCGCACGGCAGCCGCGCTTGCCGGGCTATTCGTCGTCGACCTCGTCGGCACCGGAGCAGGCTTTTTCGCCATGTTCACCGCGTTTATTGGTGGCTCCGTGCTCGCGTTCGGGACCTTGTGGGCACTTATCCGAAACCATGGGGGGACAGCCCGAACCCGGGCTCTGAAGTTCGCGATGTATATGTTGTTGGGAGGCGCGACCATCGCGACCCTTCGCTTCCATACTTCGACAGCCGAGACCGCCGCCGATCGGGTCATCGAAGGCTGTCGGTCGTACGAGGCCGACCGTGGAGAGCTCCCTGGGCAGTTGAGCGACTTGGTGCCGGGCTATCTGGACGCGATCCCCGTAGCCAAGCTCACTCTCATGTACGGCAATTTCACGTACTGGAGCGAACCCTCGGATACGCACACGTTAGAGTATGTCGTGGTACCCCCTTTCGGGCGACGTCTCTATAACTTCGAGAACGACGCGTGGAGCACACTCGACTGAGGAGCCGTGATGCAAGAGAAGGAAGTCATTCGACCCGACCTTTCCGGGCGACCTTTCAAAGCAGCCTACGAGAGAACCATGGCAGCGCCATCTGACGTGCTGTTCAAGGCGTGGACGACGGACGATTTCAGCAAATGGTTCGCGTGGCCCGGCACCGTCTTGATGACGCCAGAGGTCAACATCCCCTACTTCTTCGAGACGCGTTTCGATGGGCAGCGCCACCCGCACTACGGCCGCTTCCTCGATCTTCAGTCGCCGCGCCTCATCGAGATGGTGTGGATCACGGCAATGGGAACGAAAGGTGTGGAAACCATCGTGACCGTCGAGCTCACTCCCGACGGAAGCGGTTCCCATCTACGTCTGAGCCATGTCGGGTTCCTCGACGAGGCAGCGGCAACCGGCCACGAAGAAGCTTGGCCTCAGGCGATCGAGCTCCTCGACGCCGCCTTTCGCGAGACGCCATGATCCGCAACGACATCCACTGGATTCTCGTTGCCGGCGCACACGAGAACCTCTCGAAGGAGCACAAACGAGCCGCCGAGACGGTCGGCCGGATGCTCGGCCGGGCTGGCTACGGACTCATCGTCGGGCGATGGTCGGGGGTCGACTACCTGGTCACGCGCTCGTTCCGCGATGCCGTCGGCCGCGAGTTCTCGAGTCGTTTTCTGCAGATCGACACGACGGGTGGACCCGAGCGCGCTCCCAAGCCGGAACGGGTATCGGCGCGGAGGCTGCTCGACCCGCGCGACCCGGACGGCTTCGAAGAGTACAGCGAAGCCGCGGTGCTCCGCGCGGATGCCGGGCTGGTCGTACCCGGCTGTATCGACAGCAAGCCTGCGATGGACGCTCTGCTCAGGAAGAGCAAGCCGGTCTTGCCGATCGCGCATCTCGGCAGCGACGCTTTCGAAGTGTACGTAGAGATTCTCGACGACTGGAACAACTTGCCCATCCGCAAACGCCTGACGCGGGGCCAGTTCCTGGAGCTTTCGATGCCCTCGCGGCGCATCTCGACCGTCGAGCATCTGCTCTTCGCAGCGCTTCAGACGAAACCGGTCCTCTTCGTGAGCTACCGGCACGCCGACGTACCCCACGCCGCGGCAAGGATCGCCGAGATGCTCATCCACCGATACGGCCGACGCTCCGTGTTCATCGACGTCGACGGACTCGAGCCCGGACGCGTGTTCTCGACGGAGCTCGTGAAAGCGATCCGGGGCTCGAGGGCCGTCGTTCCCATCATCGGCCCGAAATGGGAGGGGCCCAAGGACGCGAAAGGCATGACTCGAATCGAGCAGCCGAACGACTGGATCAAACGAGAGCTTCTCACCGCGCGCGACGCCGGGGCGGCGGTCCTACCGATCATGGTTCAGAGAAGCTCGCTTGGGAGCGTCCTTCCTGAATCCCTACGCTGGCTCTCGCCGATCCAGCGAACCGAAGCGCACTATGCCGACGTCGAGCACGATCTACGACCCTTGTTCGAAGCGCTCGACGCGATCGTCCTTCCGCGACAAAGAGACCCGAAGAGAGCGAGGAAGAAATGAGACCCGTCACGAGACTCGCAGCAACGATAGCCACATTGCTTCTCCTTTTTTCATCACCGTCGCTTTCGAGTGATGACGCCGCTCTCGTCGGCACGTGGAAGCTGGTAAAGCTCATGAACGTCGTCGATGGGAAGGAGGTGCATCCCTTCGGCGAGAAACCCAATGGGTTGTTCATCTACTCGGCCGAAGGCCGGCTCATGATCCAGATCCAGCGCGAAACACCTCCCGAGAGCTGGGAGCCCCTGAAGATCGAACCGGGCGGCTTCTCGAGCGGGACACCTTGGTACGTCGGCTACTTCGGTCGCTGGTCGGCGGACGACGACGTCATCACCCATCACGTCGAAGGCGGGACGCTACTCCACTACATCGGGACGGATCAGAAGCGACCGTACTCGCTCGACGGCGACCGGCTCTTCATCGGCGAACGCGGTGCGTGGGAGCGCGAGCTCGTACGGGTGAAGTAACGATGCCCCGGATCGCCGAAGCCGACCTCGAAGACCCGGTGCAGGTAGACGCGCTCATCGAGATCCTCGACTCCTACGCGCGCGGGCCCGGAGGCCAGAACGCGCCGATATCGGAGGAGGGGCGCTCGATCCTCGCGGACGGGCTGCACCGTCATCCCACCGGCTTCGCGCTGCTGGCCTTCGAGGGCGAGCGCGCCGTCGCGGCCGCCACGTGCTTCTCCGGCTTTTCGACGTTCACCGGAAAGCCAACGATAAACGTACACGACCTAGCGGTTCTTCCTGAGTTCCAAGGTCACGGCATCGGACGCGCGCTGCTCGCGCATATCGAAGACCGTGCTCGTGCCAACGGGTGCGGCAAGGTCACACTCGAAGTCCACGAGACGAATGAGGGGGCGAAGAGGCTCTACCGCGAGCTCGGCTACGGGCCGTGGGACACCGTGACGATCGCGCTTCAAAAACGTGTATGAGGCGGACGATGATGGAGGGAATCCGATGAACCTACCAAACGCTCCGGTACCCAGCGAAGGCTTTCTGGTCACTCACTTTCTAACGGTGGCCGACCAGGGAAAATCCCGAGAGTTCTACGCGGGCATCCTCGGGGGTACGGTACTCACGCCCGAGAGCCCGTGCATCATCAAGCTCGCCAACTCCTGGATCATCCTCAACAGCGGCGGAGGCCCCACACCGGACAAGCCCGACGTCATATTGGAGCCGCCGACGAGCTCGACGCGCGTGAACAGTTTTCTGAATCTACGCGTCGCCGACGCTCAGGCGTGCTATCGGAAGTGGAAGGCGGCCGGGGCGGAGTTTCTTACCGAGCCTCTCGACAATCACGGGTGGGAGACCCGTTGCTATATGCGCGACCCGGATGGATACATCATCGAGGTCGGGCAGCCGAGCGAGCAGATGATCGCGCTCTTTCAATCTTGAACGAGGAATCGCGTGTCGCTCCTCGATATCGTCCGGGACGCACAGTCGAAAGAGCTCGTCTCGGAAGACGGTGACGCCATCGCGCTTACGCTCGCGCCGGGTCTTTCGGCGGAGCAGATGGCACAGCTCGAGGCGAAGCTGCCGTGCCCGGTTCCACCGCAAGTTCGAGAGCTACTAGAGGCGTGCGCCGGCTTCGATAGCGGCCCGCTCGAAGTCGTCGACTTCACCGGCGCGTCTCTCGATTTCGAGACCGCTCCGTTGCTACCGAACGGTGCGCCCATCGCCGCGGATGGCTTCGGCAACTTCTGGGCCGCCGATCTTTCCGGGGACTCCGCCGACTGGGCTCCGATCTATTTCGTCTGTCACGACGCCCCTATATTCATCTATCAGAGCCCGTCGCTCGAGCACTTCCTGACCGAGATGTTCAAGCTGGCGACGCCGCCTTTCACGAGCCTCATCGACGACGTCCACGAAGATCGGTTGTTCGAGGTTTGGTCGACGAACCCGGGCGTGAAATCTCATGAAGAGTGTAGGTCGTCCGGTGACGACGTCCTCGCGGCCTTTGCGTCCGAACTCGGGCCTACGTTCCAGGTCATCGATTTGCGCAACGCCGCCATCGGTAACGGATTCTCGTGGGGGCGCTACGGACCGAATACGGTGGTGCGGCGGTGCGGTACCGAGCCCATCTTCGCCTACGAGATCCGCAAAGGGTTTCTGTCCAGAATGTTCAGGAGCGGGAGCGGGAGGTGAGCCCATGCGCACGACGATTCTAATGGGGCTCTTGATCGTGGCCGCGCGACCTGCGCTCGCGCAAGAACGGTTCGAGTGCGCGCTTACGATCGAAGAGTCCTCGACGCTGGGAGGCGAGTGCACCAACGGATCCGGAGAGTCGTTCGGGATAACGCTGCGCCGGTTGGCAACGTTCGACCGCTATCCGTGGCAAGGCGCAATCGCAGTCGGCGAGAACGGAGAAGAGGCGGCCATCGATCTGGTGCCCCCGGAGCACGTCGAAGACTCGCGCGGCGTTATCCGCACGCCGTTCGGATGGTTCTTTCTGAGTGGCTTCGACGAGTCGGAGAGCGCGCTCACGCTATCGTTCTCGTCGGGTGACGAAGTGCCGCCTCTCTGGGTCGACCTCCAGATCGTCGAGCGCGCGAAAGAGATCTTGAAGAGCGAGCGAGTCTGGGATCGGAGCGACGACCGGGTCTGCGAAGCGACCGACCGAGCGTGGAGCCTGTACTGTGCGATGCACCGCGCCACGATCGACATCACCGGAGAGTTCCATCACCGGCAACCGGCGCTCCAAGTCGTGCGCAGGGTCGTGCGCGAGGTCGGCTCCGAGCGCATCGACAACCATCGGTTGATGGACTTCAACAACCATCCGGACACGACGCTCGAAGAGATCCACGAAGTATTCGAAGTCGCCGCGTTGCGGATCGAGAAAGGTCTCCCTTAGCTTCTATCGGGTCGACAAGAGGGTGACCGCTCGACGTACCGCTTCGGCGACGTCCTGAGCTATCAAAACCTGGCCCAGCCGTGAGAAGAAGTACTCGTTCTCTTCGCCGACCGCTAGTAGGATCACGCGCTTCCCGGCTTTGATCGCGAGTGCTATCTCGGAAGCGGTCCCGGCGCCCATTCCGCACGCCACCACGACATCGCTCGACAGCACGTTGATGTTGTTGCGAGCATTGCCCATCCCGGTGACGATGGGGATGTCGACAAATTCTGAGACGTCTCTCGTGTCCTCGTCCGGAAGGATCCCAACGACGAGGCCGCCCTCCGACTTTGCGCCCTTGCTGACGGCCTCCATGACCCCCGATGCGCGGCCGCCCGAGAGGACGACGAAGCCAGCGAGCGCGAGTCCGCGGCCAAGCTCCTTCGCGAGCTCACGCACTTCGTCCGTGGGCGCGGCGGGGCCCATAACGCCGATGATCGGTGTTCTCATCATGGTCGTGGCACCGGGGTCTCGAGGGGCATGGCAGTCGCGGAATTCTAGCAGAGGAGAAAGAGCTACATCGTGAGGCCGCCGTCGACGACCATGGCGGTGCCCGTCGTGTAGGCGGATTCATCCGAAGAGAGGTACACCGCCATCGCCGCGATCTCGTCCGCGGTTCCCAGCCGGCCGAGAGGCTGCCGCGCGATGAACGCGTCACGCGCTTTCACGGGATCATCGAAAGCGGCGATCCGATCGTCGAGTGACGGCGATTGCACCGTGCCCGGGCAGATGCAGTTGCAGCGGATGCCTTCGCGGATGAAGTCGGCTGCGACGGATTTCGTCAGGCCGATCACCGCCGCCTTGCTCGTGCCATAGGCGAAGCGGAAGGGAATCCCGCGCAAGGACGACGCGACGGACGAGACGTTCACGACCGAGCCTCCGCCGTTTTCGATCATCCCGGGGAGAAACGCGCGGATCGTACGGAACATGCTGCGGACATTGAGGTCCATCGCGAAGCTCCAGTCCTCTTCCGAGCAGTCGAGCACGGTTCCGTGATGGACGAATCCGGCGCAGTTGAACAGGATGTCGGGCGAGTCGAGCTCCTCGGCAAGCGCTGCAATCGCATCGACGTCGGTTACATCGAGTCGTCGCGGCGACACGCCGTCAACGGAGTCGAGCTCCTGGAGCTTGTCTTCGTTGATATCGGTCGCGACCACACGGGCACCCTCGCGGGCGAAAGCGACAGAGGTCGCGCGTCCTATCCCCTGGGCCGCGGCGGTTACGAGGGCGGTCTTGTTCTCGAGTCTGGGCATGGCAGTGGATTGTAGCAGCCGGATCGATACCAGCTGACGAGCGGATCGGTTCCGAGGTCGAGGCGCGACGACGACGGCATATCGGACATATTCCGAGGAGGCGCAACGATGAGATCGGGGTCGAGGCGCCGCTCAGGTGGTGTCGATTCGGCTGTTACAGTCCACCAGTTTGCAACTCCGGGGCCAGGGTGGTCTAGTGCGATACGGGCTCGAGAATGGTGCATCTGGCTTTCGTCATTGCCGGCAATCTCGTTCCGCTCCTTGGCGTTATCTTCTTCGATTGGTCTCCGGCGACGATCGTCGTCGTGTACTGGGCCGAAACGCTCGTGAACGGGACAGCCAACGTCGCGAGGATCTACCTTCACCGCCGCGCGAATTGGGGCGGGGAGCACAGGAAGTCGTTCTTTGGAAAATCCAGCCGCCGGACCACTTACCTGCGTTCCTATGCCCTCTTCTTCTACTGGTTCACGATCGGGCACGGTATCTTCCTACTCGCGATTCTGGAGGGCGTTTCGCGCGGCTCACCGCAGCGCGGGCCGTTCATCGGCATCGACCTCGGCGGCTTCGGAAGAGCCGTCGCTGCGCTCGGCGTATTGGCCATGACCGAGCTCGTCATCGACTCGCTTCGCATCGCGGACCAGCCGTTCGCGTGGCTGAAGGAACGAGTCGACCGTTCGATGAGACGCGTGATCATGATGCATCTGGCAATCCTGGGCGGCGCGATTCTGATCGCGAAGTTCGGGACGTCGACATCGCTGCTGGTCGCGCTCATCATCGTCAAGACCGGCTTCGACGTTACGGGAGAGCGGCCGAGCTAGGTTCGGGATACAGTGCCGCATGCCTCGTGAGCACGAGTCGTCGAAGAGTGACCCCGGACCGTTCAAGTACGCGTGGATACTCTTCGCCATCGTCGGCTACGGAGCGATGGGCTTCTCGGTTTACTCGCTCGTCTCCAACACCGCGTTGTGGATCCGCGCGGAGTCGACCGAGGGCACGATCCAGGGCTGGGAGTACATCGAGCAGGTTGGCAGGACCCCGCGGCGAGCGAACGTGAGTCGCGCCAAGGCCAACGTCGTTTCCTATGAAACCGCGGACGGCACGGAAGTCGTCTTCGTCACCGAGTTCGGGTCGGCCAGCGTCATCTACGACGAGGGAGAGACGGTGACGGTTCTCTACGATCCCGACGATCCCGAGGGAGCGAAGATCCTGGGCTTCGTCTCGCTCTACCTCGGACCGCTGATCCTGCTGCTGTTCGGGGCGGTGTTCTGGGGAGTGAGCGTCCTCGCGAAAGCCTTCGCGAGCTAAACGCGAAGCTCTATTTCGTCGGGGCGAGGCGCTCGAGCAGCTGGTCGAATCCGAGCACTACGCGGATCTCGTTCGATTCCTCAATAACCGTGTCCTGTAGCATCAGGAACCGGCCATCCGGCGCGACGTCGTAGTTTGGAAATTGGTCCGTTCGATTTTGCACGGCGCGACTGTAGGGAACATCAAACAGAAGAATGGGCGTCCCCGGCAAGAACTCGGGCTCTCGCTCGATCGGTACCGACCACATCTCGGTGCCCCTGCGATAGAAGAGAGTGCGTCCATCGCGCGCCCACACGGTGTGCCTGCCTCCGCCGGTCGAGATTATCCACGTCTCGTCGCTTTCCACCGCAGCGACGTGGACTTCCCATACACTTGTGGCGTTCGAGACATAGGCAAGGTAGCGCCCTGTCGGGTCGAAGCGAGGAGCGGATGCGAAGCTCTCGGGCGCCTGCACGAGAGCTCGTACGCCCGCGGACTCGTTCCACAAGTAGAGGTCGGCGTTGGGGTCCGTCTCGTTGAGCGCGACCAGGCTTCCGTCGGGTGAGATGTCCCAGAACCGCATCTTCTCCGTCAGAATCCGCTCGGCCGCCACCGGTCCGAGCGCGGATTTCTGGAGGAGGTCATAGTCGCCGCTCTCCAGTCGGGAGACGTACAGCACGTCCGCACCGTCCGCGGACCACGCTGGCGCCACGTTCGAGCCTTCGAAGGTGAGCGGACGCTGAACACCGCTCCCGAGCTCCAGCACCCAGACGTCCGCACCGTCTTCCTCACCGACACTCACGGCCACGCGTTCCCCATCCGGCGACAATCTCGGTGTGTGGTAGTCGTCTGCCGGCAGATCGATCGGTGTGGCGTGCCCTTCTCCGTCGACCCAGATCAACGAACGACCCGCGTTGTTGCCGGGAATGAATGCCAGAGTTCCGACGTCGTCGATTGTGTACCGGGCGTAGTAGCTGGAGCGAGCGACGCTCTCGACGACGGGCACGGGCTCGCCCGCGAGCGTGAGCGAATCGAGGTCGAACGGAACCGCCCACAGCGTCTTCCCGCGTCCGTACACGATATGCCCCGTCGTCGAATAGCGAGGCGAGTCTCCCTCGAGAAGCTGGCGCCTGGCCCCCGTCTCGATGTCGAGGATCTCGATCCACTGCCCGGTGTTGACGAGCAGATGCTCGCCTCCCGGCAGCCAAACCGGGTCGAACGCGCCGCCCGCACGCTCCGTCACCAGTCGGGCGTCACCGCCGTTCTCCGGTACGACGTAGATGCCTTGCTGACCGCTGAGCACCACGAAGCCGCTGCCACCCCAATCGGCAGCGCCGGTGGCCAACCGGTCCGTCAGGGTCGTCGGCGAACCGCCGGAGATTGAGACCTTCTGGTATCCGGCGTCCGAACGGAAACCCACCCATTGACCGTCCGGCGAGACGGACAAGCCGCCGCGAGCTTTGGCGACGACGACAGACTCCCAACCGTCCAACGACCGGCGATAGAGATGCGCACCCCCCTCGTCGCGCGCAAAAAACGCCAGTGTGCTGCCATCGCGGGAGAGCTCCAGGCCTCCGAGCGTCATGCCCGGAGGCGACGGGATGGTCACCCGCCGGATGGGACGCTCCGGGCGCGGCGTCTCGCGGAGTCCCGAGAGGCCGAGCGCAGCGATGCCCGCGCCGACGAGCGCAGCGACTCCGAGCGCGAAGGGTTGAGACGCCGATCGCGGCGGTGGGGCAACGGATGGGCTGGCGGTCGTGACGAAGCCTAGCTGCCTCGATACGTCTCCCGCGGACGACCACCGGTCTTCCGGAGATTTCTGGAGACACGTCCGCACGATCGCATCTAGCGATGCCGGGCTCATCGGCTGAAGCGTCGACAGCACCGGAGGCTCGGCCGTCATGATCGCCGAGATCAAGCTTGCCTGGCTCTTGCCTTCGAAGGCCTTCTTGCCGGTCACCATCTCGAACAGTACGAGCCCGAGCGCGAAGATATCCGTACGCGCCGAGACGGCTTCGCCCTCCAGTTGCTCCGGCGACATGTACTGAAACGTCCCCAGGATCGCGCCCTTCGCCGTCAGTTCTTTCGCGGCGGTCGGAAGTGCCGACAGATCGCCGCTCGAGTCTTCGTCCGTGGACGCCTGCTTGGCGAGCCCGAAGTCGAGGAGCTTCGCTCCGGACTTCGTGAGCATCACGTTTGCAGGCTTCAAGTCCCGATGCACGATGCCCGCGCGATGGGCCTTGTCGAGTGCGTCCGCGATTTGCCGTCCTATCGTGAGCGCGTCGGCGAGGGGGAGCGCTCCTTTCTTCAGTCGCTCGGCGAGCGTCTCGCCTTCGAGATATTCCATGACGAGGAAGTCGACGTCCCCTTCGCGGCCGATGTCGTGGAGGGTGCAGACATTCGGGTGGTTCAGCGCGGAGACGGCCTTCGCCTCACGCTCGAAGCGCGAACGAAGCTCCTCGTTGTCCGCGAGGTGCGACGGCAGGACTTTGATCGCGACCGTGCGGTCGAGCCGGGTGTCCTTCGCCTCGTAGACCTCGCCCATCCCGCCCGCACCCGCGGGCGAGACGATCTCGTAGTGGCCGAGGCGGGCTCCAGGCTCGAGTGACATAGGAATTCCGGGAGATTCTAGCAGCTAGCGTCCTCCAAGCGGTTATTCAGAAACTCGCCGTCTTGCTCGAGACGCCGACGACCGGTATAATGACGTAAGTGTAGCTACGCACAAGTAACGACGACGTGCTGTTTGAGTGGGATGGTGAGCAGAGTCGAACCAATCACGCAAAGCACGGTGTCGGGTTCGAGGCCGCCGTGCTCGTGTTCAATGATCCCGAGGTCGTCTTCGTCGTCGCCGAACGTTTCGACTATGACGAACCGCGATGGATCGCTTTGGGACGGATCGAGCACGTGGTGCTTTACGTCGCACATACCGTAAGTGAGGATGAGAATGGGGAAGAAATCGTCCGCGTCATCTCGGCCCGAAAAACGACGCCGTTTGAAGAGCGAATCTATCTCACTCGATGAGGCGACCCGGGCGGCGGTCGAGGAACTGGAAAACAGGCCCGTAAACCTGACGGACCCTGACGCGCCGGAGATCGAGAGCTGGATGGTGCGAGAGCGAGGTGAGCTCTACCGGCCCCTGAAACAGCAGATCACCCTTCGTCTCGACAAGGACATCATTCTGTGGTTCAAAGCAGGCGGAACCGGATATCAAACGCGGGTCAATGACGCATTGCGTGAGCACATCCGATCCCGGCTGAATCGAACCGATCCGTAGTGGCCCCGCCCGTCCTTATGGCTAGGCGTTGGGTCGGCGTACGAACGAAGGTGCAATGTCCGGAATCGACGTGACACCCGCGAGTCGCATGGCAAGCTCGAGCTCTCGGCGCAGGATCGTGAGCACCATCTCGACCCCCTCTTGGCCGAAGCTCGAAAGGCCCCAGATGTAGGGACGCCCGACACCAACGGCACTTGCGCCGAGCGCCAGGGCCTTGAAGATATCCGTGCCGCGGCGAAAACCGCTGTCAACGATCACGGGCGCTCGGCCGGACACCGCCGTGATGATCTCGGGCAGGACCTCGATCGTCGACAAGCTGCTTTCCTCCGCACGGCCGCCGTGGTTCGAGACGATGAGACCGTCGACTCCGCTTTCGAGCGCGAGCGCGGCGTCCTCTCCGGTCACGATCCCCTTCACGAGCACTTTCATGTCGGTGTGATCTTTGAGTCGCTTGATGAAGTCCCACGTCAAGCTCGGCTGGTCGAGATCGGAAAGCCCGCTGAGATCGGCACCATCGAACATCGGCTTCCGCTCCACGCGGAAGTAGGTCGGTCCTTCTTCATGGCACACTGAGCAGTCTCGCTCGTCGACCGCCGCGAACCGGCGCGCGGTCTCGCGGTTGCTGATGACAGGGAGGTCGACCGTCAGCACGAGCGCCGGACAACCCGACTTCTCTGCCCGCGTCACCATTCTCTTGGCGACGTCCCAGCTCGCGGTCGTGTAGAGCTGATACCAAACCGGCTCGCCGCGCGCTTCGGTGACTTCCTCGACCGATGCGGTCGTCATCGTCGAAAGGATCTGCGTATGGCCGCGCGTCTTGGCAGCCCGTGCAACGGCGATCTCACCGTCGGGGTGGAACGCACGCTGGCTTCCGACCGGACAGAGCGCAATCGGTGTCTCCCATCGGCTTCCGAAAACGGACGTCGACGTATCGACATCCTTCACGTTCACGAGCCGACGGGCACGCAGGGGAAATTTCTGGAAGCCCTCGCGATTCGCTACGAGCGTGCGGTCGTCATCGACACCCGTCGCGAGATAGCCCCAGTGCGCAGGCGGCAACGTCTCCCGTGCGACGCGCTCGAAGTCGAACACGTTGATGGCGGCTTCGGGTGAGGTGATGGCCTGCGCATCCGGTAAACGCTGGCCCACGAGCAGCGGGCTTCCCGCCAGGAACTTCAGGAGCTCTCGACGTCGCATGCGCGATTCTAACCCCAACTTCAGTCCATGGGCTCGCCGAACCAGGTTCCTCGATGGACGTCTTGGATCGCCTCGAGGTAGGCGAAGCCCATGCCCCAGGTAAACATGTGTGTGCCGACGACCTCCACTCCGCTCGCGAGAAATCCCGACGACCACGCCGCGACACCTAGCGTCACGATGAGGTGAACGAGGGCCAGGAGCACACAGCCGACAACACCGGCATGGCCCATTTTCGCGCTCGCGCGGACGGCCAGATAGATGACGAGCGCGGCCACGAGATTTCCGGGGATTGCGGCCAGGACGAGATAGGCCACACCCGACTCGAGCGCACGGTTACCAGCGGTGAGGAGCGCGCCCGCACCGACGCCACAAATAGCGGCTAGCAGCACATCGACGAGCAAGGCTCCCAACACGGCTGTCAGTCTTCCATCGCCTCTCGGATCGCTTCCTTCGCGAGGGTGTCCGCGCGCTCGTTCTCGGGGTGGCCGGCGTGACCCTTGACCCATTCCCAGCTCACTTTGTGCCCCTGAGCGAGAGTCGATAGACGCTCCCAAAGATCCTTGTTCTTGACCGGAGCACCCGCCGCCGTCTTCCAACCTCGGCGACGCCAGCCATGGATCCAGCTCTTCATTCCGTTGACGACATACTGGGAGTCCGTCACGACGCGGATCCGGGAAGGCTCTCTCACCGCCTTGAGTCCTTCGACGATCGCCATCATTTCCATCCGGTTGTTCGTCGTCTGCGGCTCGCCCCCCGTTATCTCCTCACGCTCCCCGGCGATGTCGACGATCGCGGCATAGCCGCCGGGACCGGGATTACCCTCACAGGAGCCGTCCGTGTAGATCACTACTTCCTTCATCGCACCCTCACATGTGTGCCGAGGCGTCGCTCATCATCACTGATGCCCTCGTCTTTCGGAACGAAGCTACCGCGAGACGTTACCTTGAACGCGTAGAGGAAGCGCTCCCCCCGCGGGCCGTCGAAACGGTAGGGCTTTCTCACCCGCACGGTCTGCACATGAGCTCCGCCGGCGAGCTCGAACGAAACCTCTTGCTCTCCGCGCTCGCGAAAGACCACCGTATTCGCGTTCGGACCGTTCCTGAACCGTAGCTGCATTTCCGCAAGCGGCTCGCGCGTCCGCAGCAGAAACTCTGCCGAGCCGCCACCTTCGACCCAGACACCGTCGCCCTCGAAGCCGTGCTCGCCAAACGTCGCGAGCGTTCGTGACCGCGACAAGGAGCGACTATCCCGGAACACGGGACCGGACTTGTCGGTTCCATTCGAGGGCCAATGCTCGAGCACCGTTCCCGAGGCTACGGCGAGCATCAGCACCGCGAGCGCGGAAGCGACGGCGTGGCGATGAAACCCCGCCGACTCGTCGCCGACGGATACGGGGTCGCGATACACCCGATCGCGCAGCACCAGCACCAGCACCGCTACGAGACCCGCGAGCACGGCAAATTTCGGGAGGTGCGCTGGGCCCGAGCCGAGAACCCCGTCACTGAGAAAGCTGGGAAGGTATTGATGTGGGTCGCTGTAGAGCGCGCGCTCCCAGAAGATCCACGGCTGATAGCTCGGGATGAGATCCGAGGCGAAGCTCACGCTATAAGCGAGGCTCGCGGCCATGAGAGTCGCTAAGACCCCCGCTAGTCGTCCATCCGTCAAGGCGCGGTCCACGACGTAGGCCAGCGGAAGCGCGAACAAGGGAAGCACGCTCAAGATATAACGCCCCATCGTACTGATGGCTCCGGGCCAGTACGGAAACGAGGCGATCACGATGAGGTAGGACGCCAGCACGAGCGTCAACGGCAGGAATAGCTTGCGCTCTCGCAGGAAGAAGGCGCGAGCGCCGACGAGCGCCGCGACGTAGATCGGCGCGAATACGAAAAGCCCGTTCTCGCGATCGAAGAGGAGGCCGGACATGCCCTTGAAGAAGTTCCACGGCTCGAAGGACGAGCGCTCGACGGCTTCGAACGTCGCCGTCGGGGCGAGGCTTCCGGTGAGGGCGTGGTTGTACAGAAAAATGGAATAGGCCGAGATGGCGAGCGGTGCCGCCAATAGCACCACCTTATAAGGATGATGACGGATGCCGCCCGGGGTCCGCGTGAGGAGCTTGACCGCCGCGTAAATACCGAGCACCGCCGCGAGCACGGAGTATTTCTGGTGGAGCCACGGAAGCGCGGCGAGGGCCATCGAGGCCGCGAAGACTCCCTTTCCCGTCGGGGATGCATCGATCGCGAGCTTTCTAAAGGCGAACAATATTAGTAGGCCGCCCGGGAGCTCCGGATAAATCTGGAACGTGTAGAACAAGAACGGAACGGCGACCGCGACCCCGAGCGCCGTCAAAGTGCCCGCGGAGCGAAAGGCCATCTCCCGGGTCGACCAAACGATCTCGAGGACGAGCAACGCGCCGATGAGCTGCCAAAACACGATGATCGCCACTTGCCGCTCCCAGCCGAACCACCGTTCCAAAACGCGATCCACGAGATAGGCAGGGGTGAGAAGGATTCCGGGACCGGGTGCATTGATGTAGTACACCCCTCCGTCGACGCTTCGAAACATCGAGCGGTTCACCCGGGTCGCCTTCCGCTCGCCGCTCGGCTGTGAGACGAGCGTCAAGGACGCGTCGACATAAGAGGAGATCCATCCCGGGATGAACGACACGAAGCCGGAGAGTGTGGGATCCGCATTCTCCTCCGCTCTCTCGATGTTCAACGTCCCGGTGCCTCCAAGCGTCTGCGCCATCCGGACGTACTTGAACATGTTGCCCTGCCCGACACCCTCGTCGTAAAAACGACCCGGCGTGGCGGCCGTGAAGCAAAGCATCGCTATCCCGAGAATGGCCAAAGACGGAAGCTGTCGCTGCCATACGCCCAGCAGACGTACCAGCGCCTGCGCCAGGAGGACGCCGAACACGACCAGCGTGCACAGCGCGAAGAACGCGCCCTCGAGACACAAGCTCACCGCGAGGTTCGAGCCGTACGGAAAGCTCGGGGACACTGCCAGAGACAGCCCGCACGCGAGCGTCAAGAAGATCGGCAAGGATAGCGCCCAGAACGGGCGACAAAGCTCGCTCAGGCAGTCCTCGGGCTCGACCTCGGACGCACGGCGCACCAGGACGAGCACCACCAATGCGAAGCCGAGTCCTGCGAGCGTCCACCCGAGGCCGGGGACGGCGACTCGGGAGAACGTCAAGTTGCGCGAGAGCGCGGGGAGCAACGCTTCGCCCGAGTCCTGACGTACGAAGAGCACAAAGAAGTCTCGAAGACCTCGACAGAGCCCGTACGACAGGGACAGGGAAGCGATGACGAGCGCGGGGCGAAGCACGAACGGCGCGATTATAGTCCGACTCCTGAACGGCCGGCGAACGGCGGCTTGACTCGCCTTTCCCAGGGGTCTAACGTGATTGCCAGCTTTGATACCCTCACTCCCCTTGCGCGCGCCCGTAGTCGAGGTGTGGCCGCAGGTCGCCTAGGTCGATGCTCTGGCTGGGATTGACGGCGCTCTTGCTCGCCATCGTGGTCTTTGCAATCGCCTGGAGTAAACGCGGGGTCGCCCACACACCACACGAGAGCGAGCCCGCGACCGGGCGACGGATGGACGGCGACAGCGTCTCGCCGGGGACGAAGCTCGGTCCGTACGAGATCCTGTCTTTGCTCGGCAAAGGCGGAATGGGGGAAGTCTACCGAGCGCGAGACTCGAGACTCGACCGCGACGTCGCGATCAAGATCCTCCCCGAGCGTTTGTCGACGAACAGCGAGCGCCTGCAGCGATTCGAGCAAGAGGCGAAAGCGCTCGCCTCGCTATCGCATCCGAACATCCTCGCGATCCACGACGTCGGAAGGGAGAGCGGCATCTCCTACCTGGTGACCGAGCTTCTCACCGGAAAGACACTCCGAGACCGATTGGACGACGGTGCGATGTCGCGGGAAGAAGCCGTTGCGCTCGCGACCCAGATGGCGCAGGGGCTCACGGCCGCGCACGAGAGCGGGATCATCCACCGAGACCTGAAGCCGGAGAACGTCCATCTGACCGACGAGGGAAGGGTCAAGATCCTCGATTTCGGACTCGCGAAGCACGAGGACTCCGACGAGGGCCTCGGAGGAGATACCGAAGCCCAGACGCAGTCGAGGCTGACCTCGCCCGGCGCGGTGGTCGGCACGATGGGATACATGGCACCCGAGCAGCTGCGCGGACACAGGGCCGACACGCGCTCGGACGTCTTCGCGCTCGGCGCGATGCTTTTCGAGATGCTGACGGGCACGCGCGCCTTCTTCGAGACCGAGCTTCAAAGCACGCTCCGCGCGGCGACGGCGACGGACCACGGCTCCGCGACCGATGACGATGACGGGGTCTCGAGTGGACTCGGCACCATCGTCGCGCGTTGCCTCGAGAGAGACCCGGACAACCGCATCCAATCCGCGGAGGAGCTTCGGGCCTCGCTGGCTACTCTGGCCGCGGCCACGGGCGTCAGCGGTATCACCGCGCAAGCCGCGCCCCAGGCTTCAGGAGTGCCATCGATCGCCGTCTTGCCCTTCACGGACATGAGCCCCGGGCATGACCAGGACTATTTCTGCGAAGGGATGGCGGAGGAGATCCTCGGGCTTCTGAGCAAGAGCAACGAGCTTAGAGTCGTCGCGAGAACGTCGGCATTTCGCTACAAGGGCCAGTCCGTCGACCTGCGACTCGTAGGGCGTGAGCTCGGAGTCGGCGTCGTCCTCGAAGGCAGTGTTCGCACGTCCGGTGACCGGCTTCGGGTCACCGCGAACTTGGTGAGCACGAGCGACGGCCTGCACCTGTGGACGGAGAAGTACGATCGCCGCGACGCCGACGTGTTCACGGTCCAAGACGACATCGCCGGCCGGATCGTCGACAGCCTGAAGGTCAAGCTCACCGATACGAGCGCGTCCTCACGACGCACGAAGGACTTGAACGCGTACCACCTCTATCTGAAGGCGCGGTTCCACGTGAGCAAGCGGAACGAGGAGGGGCTCAGCCGCGGTATCCGATACGCGCAGCAAGCGATCCAGGCCGATGAGAGCTACGCACCGGCGCACGCTTGTCTGGCCGACTGCTGGCTGCTGTTCGGCTTTCAGGGGGCCGTCCGTCCCGAAGACGCCCTCCCGAAAGCGGCCGCATCCGCGCGGCGCGCTCTCGAGCTCGACGAGTCACTGAGCGACGCCCACAACTCGCTCGGTTGCGCCTACGCGACCTATGAGTGGAGCTTCGCCGATGCGGCACGAGAGTTCGAGCGCGCGATCGAGCTGAACCCGGCGAACGCGCAAGCGCATTACTGGTACGCGATCTGGAATCTCGTACCCACGGGCCGGTTCCAGGAGGCGGAGAGGGAAATCGCCCGCGCGAGAGAGCTCGACCCACTCGCGCTCGTCTTGAACGCTGGAATGGGTTGGCAATTTTACTTTGTCGGGGAGTACGAGAGAGCCATCGAAGAAGCGAAGCGCGCATCCGATATCGACGAGGATTTCGTCATGGCGCACGACGTCGCCGCGTTGGGATGTGTGCAGCTCGGTCGGTACCGAGAAGCGATCGGCTATGCTCAGCGCGCGGTGACGCTCTCCTACGGTCGAAGCTTGAGTCTCGGTATCCTGGGCCACGCGAACGCGCGGCTCGGCGATACCGCGGCGGCCCACAAGGCACTCGACTACATGGTCGATGCGAGAACGCAAAGCTACGTCTCGGCGTACGACATCGCTCTCGTCCACGCGGGACTCGACGAAGCCGAGCGCGCGCTCTCGTGGCTCGAGACCGCTTGCGACGAGCGCAACGGCTGGCTCGTCTTCCTGGATGTCGAGCCGAGATTCGAGAGCCTCCGAGGCCATCCAAAATTTGTCGAGCTGAAGAGAAGGGTTGGACTCACCGAATAGCAAGAAATGTGAGACAGTGCGGTCAACGAGTCGCTTTCAGGAGGACCATGACCGAAGAAAACCACGAGTCGCGAGAGCAACTGTCTCAGTATCCCCTCTTACGGGCGCTCCAAGGCCGGCGTTCTCGTCGCTTCGGCCGAGGCATGAAGATCGGAGGCGGCCCCCTCGCCTATGAAAGCGCCCACCCACCGCAGCCTCTGAGCGAAGCCGAAGAGGCCGCGCTCGCCTTCGCCGCGTGCGGCATCACGGGACACGCGCTCGCGGATCTGGACTACGGGCCCGGACAGGGCGGTAGCATGCTGGCCGGGATGGTCGGGCGAACCATCGCGAGCCCGGACACCGTCAACACGGTCGCGCTCATCGTCACGAACGACGAAGCGACCTACCTCGTCAAGCGGCCACGAGACTTCTCGCCGGCGGAGCTGGCGGACCTGATCCTGCTCTCAAAGGCGGACGAGCTCACCGAGATCTATCGTCGCAGTCGCATCAAGATCATGGACGGCCGCGCGGCCCCTCCGATCGAGCCGGTTCTGAATTTCGACATCAACAAATGGTCGCTCTACGCCAAGGGCGGCACGTACTTCATCCCCATCAACTGCATGACGGAGATCTACATCAACGTCTTGCTCGCCGTCTTCGACCCCGAATCCGGGCTCTTCGCCCGCGACGAGAGAAACTTCTTCCGTCCCGCCGGCGTCAAGCGGTTCGGGAAGAAGAAGGGCGGTACGCTCGACGACAGCATGACCGGCGGGCGGTTGTTTACGATCCAGGCGCTCGAGTCGTCTCTGAAAGAATCGGTCTCGGTCGAGCAAGGCATGATGCTCCAGAACTTGGCGTTGATGGCTCAGGCTTTGGGGCTCGGTGGATTCCCCAACTACGCCCGACATCCCAATTGCTGGTTCGAGGCGCTCGATTTTCGCATGGGCAAGGTGCCGGGCACCCGATTCTTCGGCGGCCCCTACTGGCTGTCGAAGATAATCAACTGGATAGGTTTGCAGACATTCGTGCCCATTCCGCTCGGACTCGAGCGCGACGGGACGGCGCTGCTCAAACCCTATTGCCCACCTTACTATTCGAGTATGAAGGAAGCCGTATACGCGCTCGTCGAGCACAAGTTCGGCCCTCAGGGCGTCTACCGCGGTGCGGCCCAACACAATAGTGGCTGGCAAGACCCCGCGGGCGTTACCAAGCAGATCGCCGGGCCGAGCGATGCCGCCGTCGACGCGACCGTCGCCTACTGTGAGTACGTGTACAAGCGGTACGGCCACTTTCCGGCGTTCAGTGCGCCCTTCCGAACCGTGATCGGATATCAGGCGACGCACGTCGACACGGACTTCTACGACCGCTTCTACAAGCCCGAAGCCATCACCGACAGCCAGCGGCGGCACCAGGACTCGTGGCACGCCCAAAAGGGGTGAGAGCACGACGCGACCGACTCCTTTGAGACAGCCCCCGATACTCGAAAGCTTCATCCCGAACGATAGACGTCAGGCGCTCGCGAACGGCGAGGCACTACCGGAGCGCGCACGGGGCGCGGTCTTGTTCGCGGACATCTCCGGCTTCAGCGCCTTGACCATGAAGCTGGAAGAGGAATCGGGTGCCGAGCGGGCGGCGGAAGCGTTGAGCTTCCACCTGGACAGAATCTACGGCGTGCTCATCGGCGAGGTCCATGGCTACGGAGGCAGTGTCATCGGCTTCAGCGGCGACGCCGTCAATTGCTGGTTCGATGCCGGGAGGTCTCCTCAGGCGACGGCCCAGGCTCTCGAGTGCGCGCAATCCGTCCGCGCGAAGCTCGCCGCGCTCGATAGACCCGTGACTCCGTCCGGTCGTGTCATCGAGATCGGCATCAAGATCGCAGTGACCGCCGGTGACGCGCGCCGGTTCGTCGTCGGCAACCAGAGCATCCAAAGCGTGGATGTCCTCGCGGGCCGCACTCTGGATCGTGCCGCGGTCGCGGAGCAGCTCGCGCGCACGAACGAGATTATCGCGGGCGAAGAGGTGGTAACCGAGCTCGGCTCAGCGGTCTCCGTCAATGCCTGGCGCAAGACCTCGAGCGGAGAGCGGTTCGCGTCGGTCTCGGAAGTGCGCACGAATCTCTCGGTCGAAGCCCCATCGTCAGCGGTCGACGTCTCACGCGACGCGGCCGAGCCGTGGGTCCTCGAGCCGGTGCGTGAGCGTATCCTCGGCGGCGAAGAGCGCTTCGTCGCCGCGATCAAATGGGCGTCCGCACTGTTCGTGAAGTTCTCCGGCATCGACTATGACGGCGACGATCGAGCCGGTGAGAAGCTCGACCACTACATCCAATGGGTGCAGTCCGTCGTCGAGCAGTACCAAGGCCACCTGCTGCAGGTGACGCTGGGCGACAAAGGCAGCTATCTCTACATCTCGTTCGGAGCCCTTCTCACCCATGAAGACGATCCCGCGAGGGCGCTCGAGACGGCGCACGCGCTCCGGCACGTTCCCGCGCGGCTCGAAACTATCGAGCGCACCCAGATTGGCGTCGGCCACGGCAAGATCTATGCGGGGATGTACGGCTCCTCGGTGAGGCGTACGTTCGGGGCGCTCGGAGACGAAGTGAACAACGCTGCCCTTCTCATGAGCCGAGCCGACGCGGGAGAGATCCTCGTCACCAACCAGGCGGCACGGGCCGCGGAAGCGAGCTTTCTCTTCGAGCCGACGGCGCCGATTCTGCTCAAGGGTCGAGGACGCGCCGAACCGCAACAGCGTCTCGTCGGGAAGAAAGAGCGCCCGGTCGCCCAGACGTTGACCGCCGGATCCGAAACCCCTTTGGTCGGCCGCGAGAAGGAGCTCGTCACGTTGCGGCGAGCCATCCTCTCCTACATCGAGGAGGGACGCCCGTGCCGCTTGTCGCTCGAGGGAGAAGCGGGCATCGGAAAATCCCGTCTCGTCGCCGAGCTGATACGGGTGGCGGGATCCCAGGGAGCCACGATCTGGCTCGGTGCCGGTGACGGCATCGAGAACGCGACTCCCTACCGGGCGTGGCGGCCCATCTTCCGCCAGCTGTTCGGAATTGCGCCGGGAGACACGACGGAAAACGTCCGCGAGAAAGTTACCGAAAGACTGGCGAGCGAGCCGATGCTCCACGAGCGCGCTCCGTTGTTCAATCCGGTATTGCCGGCGCGGCTGGAAGACAACCATCTGACCTCGGAGATGACCGACGAGCTCCGCGCGATCAACACGAGCTCGACCTTGCTGCAACTCCTCCGCGCCGAGCAGGAGGGGTCGTCGTCGAACATTCTCATCATGGAGGACGCCCAGTGGCTGGACTCGGCTTCGCGCGCGCTGCTGAACGAAGTCCTCGCAGAGCTGTCGACGGCCGTCATCATCGTCACACGCGACACCGCCTCGGAACGGCCTAATGATGAAGAAGGACCGGACGGCGCCGTCGCCGACCCCACCGCGGTCGAGCGGATCGTGCTCGCCCCGCTGGAGCCTACGGACATCGTCACGCTCGTCACCAACCGCTTGGGCGTCGAGCACCTGCCGGAATCCGTTTCCGACCTGATTCTCGAACGAGCGGAAGGCAATCCCGTTCTCGCCGAAGAGATTGCGCTCGCGCTGCGGGGCATGGGGCTCATCACGATCGATAAGGGACGCGCGCGCGTCCAGGCGAGCAGCGACAAGCTCGCCGAAGTCGACCTCCCCACCAACGTCCAAGGGATCGTCACCAGCCGCCTCGACCGTTTACCCGCATCGGTTCAACTCACCCTCAAAGTCGCGAGCGTGATCGGACGCCGGTTCTCGCTCGAAACACTCGTCGACGTCCACCCCGTGGCGTCCGAGGCATCTGGTCTCGGTGAGCACATCGCAAGCCTCGAGGAGTCCGGGATCCTCGAGCGTGAAGGCGGGGTCGACGGCTCCTGCTCGTTCCGACACGCGGTGACGCACGAAGCGGCTTACGACATGCTCCTCCCCAATCAGAAACAGGAGGTGCATCACGCCGTCGCGACGTGGCTCGAGGCCCGATACGCCGACAACCTGGAGCCCCACGACTCCCGCCTCGCGTTTCACTGGAACAACGCGGTCGCCTCGGGACGAGTCGACGACGCATCGGTTTCAAGCGCGCGGTTCTACCTGGAGCGGGTCGCGAGCCAAGCGCTATCGAACGGCGCATACAAAGAAGCGATCCAATCCTATGATCGTCTTCTCGAGATCGACGGCACGGCGGAAGACCGCCCGCGCGGGCTCGAGCGGGCGCATCAGCGCGCGAGCTGGACGGGCAAGCTCGCGGAAGCGCATGTGCTATGGGGTGACTTGACGAAGGGACGACGCTTTGCCGAGAAGGGAGCGGCGCTGCTGGGCTTTCCGCTTCCGAACTCGACCTGGGGTCTCGTCGCCTCGATCCCGGCGCAGGCCGCGCGGCAGGTCGTCCATCGTTTGTGGCCATCTCGTTTCGTCGCCCGCCACCGCGACGATCCCCGCTACCGCGAAGCCGCGGATCTCTGCCAAGCGTTGTCCCAGCTCTACTATCTGTCCAACGACCAGCTGCGCTCGTTCTCGATGACGCTCAGATTACTCAACGTCAGCGAAGCGATCGGACCGTGTCACCAGCTGGCGGTGAGCTATTCGAGGCTCGCGACGCTGTGCGGCGTTTTCGGCTGGAGGCGCACGGCGGAGAACTACGCGGCCAGAGCCGTTTCCACGGCCGAGGAGCTGGCTCAACCCATCACGACGGGCGAGGTGCTCACGACCAACAGCGTGTTCTTCGTGGAGACCGGACGCTGGGAGCGCGCGGCGACGGAGCTCGAGGACGCGACGACCCTCCTGGAGCGCTACGGCGAGAGGACGGTCTGGGCGACGGCCAAGCTCGTGCAGGGCGGGCTCGAAGGCTACAAAGGAGAGTTCGCTCGTTCCGCCGCGATCTTCGCCTCCCTCGCGAATCGACGCGACGGAACGCTGTTCCACCGCTCGGTCGGCTACGCGTGGCAGGGACTCGCTCGCGCTCGGCTCGGAGACGCGCAACAAGCCATCGATCTATGCGAGCAAGGACTGGGTCTTCACGCAGCGGTTCAGGATCCGGTACGACTCATCCCGCTATGGGCCTTCATGGCTCAGGCACAGCGGTACCGCGAGGAGTGGGAGGGGGCGAGGGAATCGGCGGATAACGCGCTTCGGATCATGGATGAGACCAAGGTCGCGGCGAACCTGCAGGGCGATGCGTTCGCGGCCATCGCCGAGGTCTATCTCGCTCTCTGGGAACGCCGTAAGGACGCGGCGAGCGGACCTGATGAACTTCTGATGCGCTCAGCGCAACGCGTGGTCAAGGCGATTCGATTCTTTCCCATGAACGCAGGCGTACCCGCGGCGAAGCTCTACGACGGCTGGTACGCGTGGCTCACCGGCAAGCGGCGGCACGCGTTCAAGCGATTCCGTGAGGGTCTGAACGCGGCGGAGCGGTCCGGCATGCCGTTCATGGCGGGCGTCTTGCACTGGCATCTGGGCCGACACCTCGATCCGGACGACCCGGAACGAGATCGCCACCTGCGGAGCGCGCGCGAAGCGTTCTCCGATCTGGCTACGCCCTACGAACTGCGTCGCGTCGATTTCGCCCTCGAAGACGACGTCAAAAACGCTTCCACGGATTGACGCCTTCCTCCTTGCATTTACGGTAGATCAGCACCGTATAGAGCGCATCGAGAAAAAAGATCAGAAAGTAGGAAAAGAACAAGAGCTTCGATTCGGGCATGAACATCCACGTCGAAATGGAGGCCAATATCGTGCCGAACATTTTCGCGAGCGCGATGTAGAGCGACTGGCCAAGCAAACTGTTCCTGCGCAGAAACATCGTCAGGAACAGCGCCGAGGTCAGCACGTTCTCGCCGAAGGCGGAGTAGGCGCCGTTCCAATCTTGGAACTCGACCGTGACGTAGTAGACCACGCCGCCGCAACTCAGCAAACCGAAGAGGAAGTAAGGAAGGAACCATTTCTCGCTCACCGATTCGGGGAAGTCCGAGCGCCAGTAGCGAACGAACAGATAGATGAGCACCGCGTCGATAGCGAGCAGTAGCAACGAAGAATAGAACTGGGCTTGGGGGTGCAGCCCCGGATGCGACTTGTTGAAGACGAACGCGAACAAGAACTCCCAGGAGAAGTTCGTGCACATCGCGATCCACGGTATGGCGAAGGTCTTCTCTTTGAATCCGAGCCGGATGCCCATCAAATAGACGGCACCCCACAGGAGAAACCCTCCACCCATGATGATCGCTTGTGTGTCCACGAGTCCCTCCTAAGTCCGGCGCTTCACGAGCGCGGGAACACTATCGAAACCTGACACGGAGTCCCACCCTGAAGATACGTGGGTCGATGCCTTCGGTCACGTAGTCACCTACCGGGATTCCGAGCTGATGCTGCCGTTGGAGTACGGGAGACCGGTTGAGCAGGTTGAATGCGTCGAGGCTCAGTGAGAACGACCACTCGTCGAGTCGGATCTCCTTTTCGACTCTAAGGTTGAGGTTGACGACGCTCTCGTTGCGAAAGTCGGCCACGTCTTCGGAGACGCGAACTTGCCGGTCGATCGCGTCCATGGTCTGGAACCCGGAGACCGATTCGAAATAGGGAATGGGAAAGCCCTGACGGCCATAGAGGTCCACCGCCACATCCAACCCCCACTCGCTCTCGGGAGCGATGCGTTTCGTCCCGGTAATGCCCAGCGACCACTGACTGTTGAGAAATCGCGAGGAAAAGATGCCCAGATCGGAGGTGTCTTGTACAAAGATCCCGCCTTCGTCGAGGTCACCGAGCACACGCGGCGTGGGATCCGCGACCGAGCCCTCAGGAACGCGCCAGCTCCAAGAGTTGAAGTTGACCCAGCCGCGCAACAGGCCGCCGTTCGACCATCTCTTGCGCGAGCTCAAGCTGAAACCCAGATAGTCCTGCTCGCGCTCACCGTTCGAAAGCTCGGTGCCGCCGAGCCACGTGAGCCCAGGTTTCAGTCGATGGACCGGCACGGAGTAGGGCTCCTGGTTCGGCAGCACGCCTTCGAGAGGAAAAGCGAGCTCATAGTCTTGCCGGCCATGAGGGCGTCCCGAGTCGACGCGCGGGCCATCCGCGTCTTCGAAGACGAGTCGGTTCAGCTCACGGACGTCTCGTCGATTCCGCCACGTGAGCGTCGCGCCGACGGTGAAGTCCGGATCGATCGCGTGCTCGACGCCGACGAGGATCTCGTCGGTTATCGGCGGCGAGAAACCCGGGTCGATCGTGTTCGGGAAGAAATCCGATCGGGTCGGGTCGGCGGCTCCGATCGCGATGACCGGACCGATCTCGCTGGGGTCGAATCGAAAGTCACCGTCGTCGAGCCAGACGAAAGTCGCCGACTGTGACACCCCGAAGAACGATGCGGGGTTCGGCTGCGTCGGGTTCGCATGAGAGATGTCGTTCATGCTGAGCTCGTCCGAGAATCGAGCATAGCTAGCCTTGACCACCGTGTCGCGCGCCTCGCCGAGCGCGTAAGTCAGCCCGATCCGAGGCGAGAGCGCCCGCCAATCGAAGCTCCCGTCCGCGCCCGCGAAATCGACGCCCGGCATCAAGACCGGGAATAGCTCGTTCGCCGAAAGTGAAGATGCGTTGCTCCGCCCGCTCTGGGCGTCGAAGCGCAGGCCCAAGTTCACGCTCATGCGGTCGAAGGTGAGCGTTTCCTGGGCATGGAGACTCCACTGGTCGCGCGTGTCGCTTTGATTGGGGCCGACCGTGGCCATCGCGAGCGGAAAGCCGACGGTGTTGATCGCCGAGGCGAGCCCGACCACGCCGCCGACCCCCGGCCACGAGCCGTTTCCCGTGGAGTCGGCGTTGCGATAGGCGAGGCCGAAACGGAGCTCCGAGCCGGCACGCCCCACACCGAAGAATGCGCCCGAATCGACTTTGACTCCGAGCGTGTCCCGCAACCCCGCGCCATGGATGAAGCTTCCCTGCCACACGCCGGTCGGGAGGATCACGGCATTCACGTCGAGCCCGCCGGGCGCGGTCGTTTCCAAACTCTGATCGACATAGGAAACGCGAGCGGTGAGGTCGAACGTGTCTCCGATGAAGCGCGTCGCCTCGACTTTGAGAATGTCGGCACCAATAGGGAAATCCCACGCGGTCTCCGGCGGCCGCAACGGCCCGACGTCCCGTCCGGTCTTCAGGCGGTCGTTGTGCATGAAGAACACGTTGACCCGGGTGCGTTCATCGAGCTCGGCATTGAGCTTCGTCGAGAACGTCTCGATACTCGATTCTTCAGGAAAATCGCCGATGCTGAGCACGTCGATATCCTGCCGCCCGATGCCGGCCCACAACCAGAGGCGATCCTGCAGCAGCGGTCCACCGATCTCCCCGCCGACATCCCGAACGAGGTTGGTGCGATTGCTCTCGGTCAGCTCCTGCTGGCCGAAGCCGAGATTCCAAGGACCGGGCTGGGCCAGCTTGCTTTGGTCGAAGTCGACGCCGGACTGTAGACCGTCCGATGCACCCAGAAAACGCGCGGAGCCCCGCCACTCGTTCGTGCCACGTCGGGTGACGAGGTTGAAGCTCGCTCCCGTACCCACGGTCACGTCGGTTCCGCCCGTCGTCACCTGCACCTCTTCGAACGCGTCGAAATCGAAGAACGTCGCCGGCGTCCCGATCACGGCCGGATCGTTTATCGCGACTCCGTCGATGAACCACGCCTGCTGCGCCATCTCCGAGCCGGGGCTCACGACCGTGCTCGGCTCCGAGCTTTGGTTGCCGGCAATGTTGACCCGATCGACGAGGACACCCGGCACCTGGCGAATGGTGTCCCAGGGATCGCGCGCGGTCGGGATCTTCTCGAGCTCGTTCTGGTCGAGCTCGTCACCGGTCGCTACCTTCCGAAGCTCGAGGATCGGAGACACCGAGGTGACATCGATGGTCTCCGCGAAAGCCGGTACCATCTCGAGGGCAAGGCTCGCGTTTCTTCCCACGACGACGCGGAGATTCTCGTGCACGATCGTCGAGAACCCGTCGAGGGTCACTTCGAGCCGGTACGTACCCGGCGGCAGACCGAGGAAGCGGAATCGCCCCTGGTCGTCGGACACTTGCAGCTGCGGCGCACTCCGGCCCGTCAGGTGGATCGTGGCACCCGGAAGTCCGGCGTCCGCGAGCCTGAGCTGTCCGTGAATGCTACCGGTCTGAAGCTGAGCGGCCAAGAGAACGCTCGGTACGAACAGAGCGAGGCCTACGAGCCAGCTCATCACAGCGTGTCGAGATCGACGCCCACTGCCTATTGAAGATGACGGCAAACAAATAGCCTTTGACTTCTGACCACAGGAAATTGCCGGAGAGTATAACGCACATGGCAGATTGTCGTTTCTCTTTGTCCAGTTGAATTACCGTCTCACGCAGAAGTACACTTTCCCCTCCCAGGCTGCCCGATGCAGAAAACCAAGTGGTCCGACGACGCGTTCCTCGATCATCTCCGGACGGAGGGCGACGAGACGGCCGACCGCTGTCTCCATCAACTCGCCGAGTCGGAGTCGAACTATCGCGGCCTTTTCCGCTTGCTCCGGATCAACTCGGACCCTCTGCCCGAAGACGCACCGGCGCCGATCCATGAGTTCTTCGAGACCGCGTGTCGGCCGCCGCTCATTAGTGGAGAGCCGATCGACGAAAAGAGACTCGAGCGCGGCAGCGAAGTATTCCGCAAGAACGCCGGCAGCGCCGGGCTTTCGCTCATGCTCAACAGCCTTCTGGCCGGCTATGGCGCTCCCAACCTCGCGAAGATCCTCGTGATCTCGGGCAACCTGCAACACCATCCTTATCAGCGCGTGCTCGGTGTGCTCCAGATGGTGATCGACGTCTCCGCGAACGCTTCGTTCGAGCCGTCGGGCGATGCCCACATCACCGCCGCCAAAGTCCGGCTGATGCATGCGGGGCTACGCACGATCGTTGACCGGCGGCGGCCGGACTACGAGCCGGTCTACGGCAAGCCCGTAAACCAAGAGGACATGCTGGGTACGATCATGGGGTTCTCTCTCCTCGTGATCCAGGGCATCCGGAAGCTCGGCATCACGGTCACGGACGAAGATGCGGAGGACTACTACTACCTGTGGCGCGTCTTCGCACAGTGCGCGGGTATCCATCCGCCCGGTGAGAGGGACAGCTCCGAACATATTCCGGAATCGGTCGAGCTCGCGGACGAGTTCTACCGCTCCTTCGCACGTCGACATTATGTAGGGGCAGCGGAGAACCCGGAGGGGGTCGACCTGACCAAGGCCGGCATCCGCATGTTCGAGGACATCATTCCGTTCAAGTTCCTGCACTGGTGGACGCACGATCTGATCGGCCGTGTCTTCATGCAGAGAATGCAGGGCCGCAAGGCCATGAAGGCCAGGGGCGTCAAGCCCGTCTACGGAAAGTTTCTCGTGCGGTGGCTCTTGCTCATCGCGCCCAGGATCTGGAACTTGATAAGCCGAGAAGGGGACAAGCTCCTCCTCGGAAACGGCCGCCACGAGGACATGAGCTTGCTGCTGTTCAAAGGCATGATCCATTTGGCCTGGGGTGGCAAAGTGACGTTCTTGATACCGCGTAACCTTCAGGACCTCAAATTGCTGGCGCCCGTCGAAGCGCCGAAACGCAAAGAACGGCGCATCCAAGACCGACGCCGCACAACGGACGCCATCGACTTCCCCGAGCGCCGTGGGCCGGATCGTCGCCTCGCCTATCGCGAATCGTTCTGGGCCGGAGCCTGACGGGCCGCATCTAGCGAAACCGACTCGATCGGTCGAGCCGTCGCCAAAGAAAAAATATGCCCGATCATGAGTGGACGTCGCCGGTCACGGGCGAGACCTATGAGCCGCACCAATCGCTGCGGCATACGGAGATCGCCACGTTCATGCGGACGCCGCTCGCGCGCACCCTCGAGGGGCTCGACATCGCGCTCGTGGGTATCCCGTTCGACGGCGGCGTGACACATCGTCCCGGCGCCCGTCACGGGCCGCGGGAGATCCGCAACATGTCTACCCTCATGCGGTCCTACCATCACGTCACGCGGTTCAACCCCTACGACGTTTGCCAGGTCGCGGATGTCGGCGACGTCCGTTTCGATAACCTCTACCACCTCGACGCCGCGATCGAGTCCATCGAGCGTTTCTACGTTGAGCTCGCCGCCAGAAACGTCACGCCGCTCGCAGCCGGCGGTGACCACTCCGTGACTTATCCCATCCTGAAAGTGCTGGGCAGCGACGAGCCTCTCGGCTTGGTCCACATCGACGCTCACACCGATACCTGGGGCCCGTTCCAAGGCTCGAAGTTCCATCACGGAGCACCGTTTCGGCTCGCCTGCGATGGGGGGCATATCGATCCGAAGCGTACGGTGCAGATAGGGATCCGCGGACCGCAAAACACGAAAGAAGGGTGGGACTACTCACTCGACAACGGAATGCGGGTCATCTTCATCGAGGAGTTCGAAGAGCTAGGCGTCTCGAAAGTGATCGAGGAGGCACGACGCGTCGTGGGAGAGGGTCCCGCGTATATCTCTTTCGATGTAGACGGGCTCGACCCCGTCTACGCGCCGGGCACCGGCACGCCTGAGGTGGGAGGCATGACGACGCGCGAGGCGCTCCAGCTCCTTCGAGGCCTGCGAGGCTTGGACCTCATCGGCGGTGACGTCGTGGAGGTCGCGCCTCCATTCGACCCGAGCGGCAACACCGCCCTCGTCGGCGCTACGCTCATGTACGAGATTTTGTGCCTCCTCGCGGAAGCGCGCGCCGATCGCTCGCGCGATCGCTGATCTCGCGGTCATTCCGCGAGAAGTTGCTCCGTGTCCTCGCCGAGGCCCGCGAGGTAGTCCCGCAACGTCTTGCCGGGCTCGTCGTCGAAGGTTTCGCCCATGAGCTCGAGCTCGTTCATGCGATCGAGGCGAAAGTTGCGAAAGTCGTTCCGGAGCTCACACCAGGCCGTGAGCGTCCAGCTCTTCCCCCAAAAGAACGCCCCGACCGGGCGGACCACGCGTGACGTCTCGACACCGTCCTTCCGCTCGTAGCGCGTTCGAATTTTTCGTCGCTCCGCCATGGCAGTGCGGATCGAGAGGAGATCGCCGGCGGCGGCCTCGGAAGACCAGGTACGAGGGGCGAACAACGCCGCCTCCGTCAACCGGGGCTTCATGGGCGCGGGGAGCACCGCCTCGACCTTGGAGAGGACCGATCGCGCCGCTTTGGCGAGAGCGGCGTCACCCACGCTGGCCGCGATCCGAGCACCGAGGACGAGTGCTTCGACCTCGTCGGTATCGAACATGAGCGGCGGGAGGTCGTAGTCTCGACGCAGCTGGTAGCCCACGCCGGCTTCGCCCTCGAGCGGCGTACCCGAGGCGATGAGATCTCGCACATCACGGTAGATGGTCCGCTCGGAGACCTCGAGCTGCTCCGCGAGCCAGGACGCGGTGACCGCGCGACTCCGCCCGCGGAGCAGCTGGATGATCTGAAAGAGGCGATCGGCTCGTCGCACAACCCCCCTATCGTAGCCGTGTTTGCACGTCTCTTGCGTTCGCGCGTTTACGCGGCTTCCTCTACGAGGCCTATGGCGTTCCCCTCCGGATCCGAGAACATACCGAGGATGGTTCCGGGTTGGAGCTCCGTGCGAGGCATGATCACCTTGCCGCCGAGAGACGTCGCTTTGTCGAGCGAATCTTCGATATTCGTCGTCGACACGTAGAAGGTGACCTTCGGCCAGGGCTGGTCGCCGAGCTGCCCAACGCCGCCCGGGATTCCCTGGCCTTTCGTGGCCTCGACCATGCCGTATTTCATCGGGTTGCTCGCGTCGATCTTCCACTCGAACAGATCTCGATAGAACGATTGAAGCTCTACACCCTTGCTACCCATGACCTCGAACCAAACCACTGGATGACTCATTTCGCATCTCCTTTTCTATCGCGCCGCTCCATCACGACGCTCTTCGTTTGCGCGAGTGCACTATGAGTCGAGGCTCCTGACACCGTCACGTCAGGAGGGACCGGCAGGACGCAGGTCTGGTGACAACGTTATGTCAGGAAGGTCCCGAAGCCTCAGCGAAGCTCTTCGGGCAGGACCGGCTCGCTTAGCTCGAACAAGACCGGGTAGAGGAGGTCCTCGCGACGGTACGTGATACCTCGCGCGTCGAGGCGACGACCGATACGCCTCGCGAGACGAAAGCTTCGCGGTACGAGTGCGACGTCCTCCGCTTCATCCAACGCGTCACGAAACGGAAAGTACCACTCCGTCTGCGCGGGTCCCAGCTCCGACGTCCACACCATCCTTAGATGACTGAGAAAGACGTATTTGTAAGAGAGATGGTAGTCGGAGCGGACGTGGCGCACGCCGAGCTCCTCGATCGCTGCCACGAACTCGCGGTTGACGGGATCGCTTTCGAGCGCCACCCCAAGGTAGCGGAGGTCACCGCGGAGGTTGACGCCCGCGAGGAGCAGCACGAGCGCGATGCCCATCAGTTTGTGCCGTTGCCACAGCGAAAATGTTGCGACGCCGATGAAGACCGGGACCACGGAGAACAGGAAGAGAAGATAGCGAGGCTCGTCGGTCATCCACCCGAAGCTGCTTTGCGCGAACACCGCGATGACGAGGAACGCGAAGCCGATGAGCATGAGATGAGGGCTGACCTCGCGGAGGCGCGACCGATGGCGCCACGCGAAGACGAGCATCACCGACGGGATCAAGAGCGTCAGCCCGATCTTCCACACGGGTGCCGGCCACGGTGGGGATTCCCGCGGCCAGTAGCCGGAGAGCACCGCGAGCGACGTCGCGCCGACCTCTTGCAACTGGGCGAGCGTGCGACCGAGTCGATCCGTCGCCTCGACCGTCTCGGCGTCGAGGCTCCACCATCGAAAGCTGAGCCATTCGTTGCCCGCGTTCCAGAGGATTCCGGGAAAGTCCCCGACGAGGAACCCGCCTCCCAAACACGCCGTCCGCGTCAGCGTCTTGCGCGAAAGGCGCTTGGCGACGACGACGAGGGTCACGGTCAACAAGTAGTAGGTCGCAAGGATATGCGTCCAAAACGCGAGTCCGCCGAGCACCCCTATCCAAAACCAAGTCGAGTAGCCGTCGCTGTCGTCCTGCATCCACTTAGAGGCGAGCCACAGCATCAACGTGCCGAAGAGCATCACGTCGACGTAGTTCCCCTCGTTCCCCATCCCCCAAGCCGTCAGAAAGCCGGGCGCCACGATCACGTAGGCCGCGGCAACGAGTGCTTCCGAGCGGGAAGCGACGGTGCGCGCGAGAAGGAAGATCGCGGCTGCGAAAGCCCCGTACATGAGCGTCGCTGCGAGCGCGAAGCTTATGACCGGCTCACCGCTCACGAACGCCAAGGCCGCGGTCAGATGCGCCTTGATGCTCCCGACATAAGACCAGTTGTAAAGGAAGATGGGATGGTGCTTGCCTTCCAGGATGTGCAACGCCATGACTCCTTGCGCCGCAGCGTCGGAGCTGAAGAGTCCGTAGGCACCCCACAAGAACGGGAGTCGTGACAAGACGCCGACGAGTCCGACCGCAAGCGCGGTGCGTTCATCCGGACCCCATTGCGGGCGGTAGAAAATCGCCACGCAGACGAGCAGAAGGAGCGCCGGGAGGATCGGAGGCGCCTCAGCCGGAAAGAAGCGGATGTCATGGTCGAACCACGTCAGGCAGAGCCATAGATAGGAGAGAAGTGCGGTGACGAACGAGATCCTGCGGGCCATGAACGAATGGTGAGGATAGCAGGATAGACTAACTCGATTAAATGCGCGTGCTGGTTCTGAGGAACTCCCATTCGGGCACCTCCGCGCGACAAGCACTCGCCGGCACCCTCGTCGAGCGCCTCGAAGCCGGCGGCGCCGAGGTCGACGTCGCCATCCCCGAATCCGCGGACGCGGTCCGCGAGCGGGCAGCGGAAGCGCGACGCGCACGACACGACGTCATCGTTGTCGCCGGTGGCGATGGCACGTTGAACGCGGTGGCGAACGGGCTCGTGCGCACGGCGAAAGCGGAACGGCCGGCGCTCGCCATCTTGCCTTCGGGTCGCGGGAACGACTTCGCCGCCGGGCTCGGGCTTCGCTCCATCGAGGACACGCTCGACGCGCTCGAGCGAGACCATCGACGCCACGTGGACATCGGAAGTACCGACAGCGGCGTGTTCCTGGGCGTCGCCGGCGCCGGATTCGACGCCAAGACGGCGCGCCGGGCTCAGCGGACGCCCTGGCTATCGGGAAGCGCTCTGTACACATATGCCGTTATCCGGACGCTCTTCGACTTCCGGCACATCGACGCGCTCGTGCGCTACGAGGGCGGGGAGTACCGTGGCCCCATCACGTTCGCCGCGGTCGGAAACAACCGGCGCTACGGCGGCGGGATGCACATCACGCCGCACGCGGAGCTCGAAGACGGCTTGCTCGATCTCTGCCTCGTCAAAGACGTGTCGCGGCTCCGTTTGCTCTACATGTTCCCCACCGTCTTTTCGGGCACGCATTTGAAGGACGCGCGCGTCTCCTATGTGCAGACCCGATTCGTCGAGATCGAGACCAGCGAGCCCACCGAGCTCTTCGCGGACGGTGAGTTGCTCACACATACGCCGGTTCGCATCGACGTCCTGCGCCAAGAGCTCGAAGTCGTCACGCCACGCAAATGAAATCGGAGAGCTCGACGTAGCTCGCCTCGTCGAGGGCCTCCCGGATCTCGTCCCGAGCAGAGAGCCATGGGGACTCAGAACTGCGACGCCGGCTGAGCGCCCCGACCGCGACGACGATGAACGCACCTTCGAGACGCATGAGCTCGGCGCTTCCAATCACCTCCGCCCCGTGAATGCGCTGGCCGACCTTCTTCGGATCCAGCTCGATGAGAAAGCGCGGGCGCAGTCGGCGTGCCCAGTCCTTCCCGATGGGTCCCGCGCCCCATATGGCGAGCGCACGAGAGCGGTCGAGAACGTGCTCGCGGAGATAGTGCTCCTTGAGATCCGAGAAGCGCTCGGCGGCATAGGCAGGCTCGACTCGGCTCGAACGGCGCGGTGAGTCTCGCCAGTCGAGTAGAACGTCTTCGAGCTTCTCGAAGCGGTGTCCCGCAAAAGCGAGTCGCATCCAGAGATCATAGTCCTCGGGCCAGCCGACATCCCGATAGCCGCCGACCGCATCGAGGGCGCTTCTCCGGATCATGACCGATGGGTGGGGGATCGGGCTCTCGACGAAGAGGTTCTCTCGGATGGCGTCGTGGGTCGTCACGCTGTTCACCCACGACTCGTAACGAAGATAGCCGTCACCCAAGGCCTGCCGCGGAAAGAGCCGCACGCGGGAGCTCGATACCGAGAGCTCCGCTCGTTGCCGCAGATGGCTGACCTGTCGCCGAAAACGATCTCGATGGATGCGGTCATCGGCATCCATCCGGGCGATGAGCGGCGCCCGCGCGAGGCTCGCGCCGTGGGTGAGGGCCGAGACGATGCCGCCATGCCTTTGATGCACGACGCGCAGCCGAGGCTCGGAACGAGCATGGGATCGCAATATCTCCGCGCTTTCGTCCGTCGAGCCGTCGTCGACCGCAATCACCTCGAAGTCATCGAACGACTGAGCCCACAAACTCCGAAGCGCTTCCGGGAGGGTGGGCGCCACATTGCGGCACGGGAGGAGGACGCTGACAGCCGTCATGGATTGAGGTAGACTTTTCCAGCCATGCGGGAGTTCGCATTCATCCAGGCCGACGTCTTCACCGATCGGCCGTTCACGGGAAATCCACTCGCGATCTTTCCCGACGCCGAGGGACTGTCATCCGAGGACATGCAGTCTATCGCGAAGGAGATGAACCTCTCGGAGACGACCTTCGTGCTCCCGGCGACGGACTTGAAAGCCAAGTTCCGGCTGCGCATCTTCACACCGACCTCCGAGCTACCGCTCGCAGGCCATCCCGTCGTGGGCACATGCTTCATTCTGGCCCAACGAGGCGTCATCGACTTGTCGGAAGGCACGAACCGTATCTACCAGGAGTGCGGGGCCGGGGTGCTTCCGGTCGACATCATCGTCGAGAGCGGCGAGATCGCGGAGGTCGTGATGACGCAATCACCACCGCGCTTCTTCGACCAGTACACGAAGCAGAAGCTCCTCGCCGATGCGGTGGGGCTCTCCGAAGACCAGCTCCTCCCGGACGACCTCCCGGCGCAGGTCGTCTCGACCGCCGTGCCGCAGCTCATGGTACCCGCGCGCTCACTCCGACACCTCGACAAGATCGAGATCGACCTCGTCGCGATGCGGAAAGTACTCAGCCAAACCCGAACCGACTGCTTCATGATCTTCACGCGCGAATGCGTTCACGACGAGAGCACCGCGCACGCTCGCATGTTCGCCCCGACCGTCGGAGTCCTCGAAGACCCCGCCACGGGAAGCGCGTCGGGCGCGCTAGGCGCCTATCTCGTCAAACACGGCCTCGTGGAGGCAGCGCCCACCGCGCATATCCTCGTCGAGCAAGGCTACGAAATGGGGCGCCCGAGCACGATCCACGTCGAGGTGGATGCGGACGCGAACGGGCCGCAAGAAGTGCGTGTCGGCGGGAAAGCCATCGAGATCGCCGACGGTCAGCTGCGCTTCTAGACGGACCGTCGACGAACTTGCGCCCCCATTAGCCTTACCCTAATCTAGTCGAAGGGACGCTTCTCTTCTGGGAGCGAAATCCTAAGCCATGACGACTCTTCAGAACCCGTCTCCCCAGGACCTTTCTGAAACCCGCTCGGGCCGCAAGCGTGGTTGGCTCGTACCGGTAACGCTCGTCGCTCTCTTCTTGCTCGCCTCGGCCGGCTTCGCCACGAGACTGATCAAGAAAGAGCGCTTGAAAGCAAGCGGCGGCACCGACGACATCGTCGAGACACCCGTACGAGGCGGCGTGTTTCGGTACCCGCTGCTCGACTCGATCCGCTCCCTGGATCCGGCCCAAGCGGTCTTCACCGTCGACGTCATGCTCATCCAGCAGCTCTACGATGGACTCGTCGCCTTCGACGAGCATCTCAACACGGTACCGGCGCTGGCGAAGTTCTGGGAGATCTCTCCGGACGGAAAGACTTATACCTTCGAGCTCCGCGAAGACGCCCGCTTCCACAACGGAATGCCCGTCACCGCCGAAGACTGTGTGTTCAGCTTCGAGCGATTGCTGACTCCCGGACTCAACGGCCAGAACTACAGCTACTACAGCCGCATCATGGGAGCGGAAGACTTTCGCGCCGGAAAGACGCGCCATGTCGCCGGGCTCGAAGCGCTGAGCCCGACGAAATTCCGGATCACGTTCGACACGCCGTTCGTCCCAGCGCTCTCTGTCCTATCGATGTACGCGTCCAAGATCCTTCCGAAAGACATGGTGGTCGAACAGGGCGACGATTTCTTCAAGGCCCCGATCGGAACGGGCGCGTTCCAGTTCTCGCGCTGGATCGAAGAATCCGAAGATCGCGCCGTTCCCGTGGAGAACGGGATCCACCAGGGCATCCGCCTCGAAGCGAATTCGCAATATTTCGGCGGCCCGGCGCACCTGGACGCCATCGTGTTCCGCGCCGCGTGGAACCGAAGCGACTACGCCGGCGAAGTCCGCCCCCTTCACGAGGTCGCGGATTGCCTCGAGACGAGCGACGTCGAAAGCTACGTCGATTGGAAATCCGTGGAGGCGGAGCGGTTCTTGGCGCTACGCTATCTCTACTTCCCGAACCACGTCGCGCCGTACGACCAGCCGGACATCCGCCGGGCCATCAACTACGCGCTCGACAAGAGGAGCTTCCTCGACGCCCACCGCGTCACCGCCGGAATCCCCGCGGCCACGGGCATCGTCCCGCCCGGCATCCCCGGCTACGTCGCCAAAGAGACGCACCTGGACCAGGACATCGAGAAAGCCAAAGAGCTCCTCGCGAAAGCCGGCTACGCGGGCGGAAAAGGACTTCCACCGCTCGAGCTACCGGTGCCGCCGAAAAGCCTCTACTCACGGGATCCCGCCTCGGTTGCGCGTGACGGCTGCCTGGTGGCGTGCTTGAAGAATGTGGGAGTGGAAGTGCGCCTCGTCGAGACCGATCGGTTTCTGAGCTATGACGACCCCGCTCTTTCCGGTCGCGCGCTCGTGCGCGCGAATACCTGGTACGCGGATTTCCCCGACCCCGACAACTTCCTCCGACCGCTGTTCCACTCCGAGGGCTCGATGAACGAGTTCGGCTACAAGAACGAAGACGTCGACCGCCTCCTCGCCCAAGTCTGGTCGGAAACGAGCTACAGCAAGAGGAACACGCTCTATCACCGCATCGAGGAGCTCGTGCTCGCCGACGCGCCGATTATTCCCACCGACTACGGGAGGCTTCGTTTCCTACTCCGCCCCAATGTGCGAGGGTTCAAGCTCACACCGCTGGGAGCGCCGTACGTTCAGATGAAACATATCTGGCTGGCGCATGAGGGACCCGCGACCGAAGTCGAGCTCTGAGTCCATGTGGCGCGTCGCTCCACTCGGTCTACGAGATCGCTTCATCCTCAGCGCAACCGCTCTCATCACGCTGCTGATGGCGGTCGTGATCTTCTTCGTCGAGAGAGAGCGCACCGTCGCTCTCAAGACCCGCGCCGAGGAACATGCATCGGCGATCGCTCAAATGATGGCGGATCTCTCCGAGAACCGTCTCATGTATTACGACCTCGTCGCATTGCAGCAGAACGTGGAGCGCGCCGCCGAGGACGAGGACGTCGTCTTCGCCATCATTTTCAATCGCAACGCACGCACGCTCGCGGCCAACACCGAGGCGAGAGATCTGTTTCCACCTGAACTGTTCGAGCTCGGCGCGGAGATGGATCGGCTCGAGCGCGATCGCGTCCTCAAGGACGAGCCAAGCTTCACCCTGAACGACGATCGACAGCTCGAGGTACTCGAGATCGTCGCCCCCGTCTTCGTCGAGGATGAGCTCTGGGGAGCGGTCAAGCTCGGGATGTCGCTCGAGAAGGTCAACGCGGAGATCCAGAGGACGCGGCTCGGACTCATCAGCCTCGGCTTCCTGGGTTTGACATTTGGAGCGCTCGGCTCCGTCTTCCTCGCGAACCGCATCAGCCAGCCGCTCGAGAGCCTGGTCGAAGGTACGATCCGTGTCGCTCATGGCGATCTCAACCACCGCATCGATATCTCCCCTGGCGATGAGATCGGCGAGCTCGCCGCCAACTTCAACCGAATGACGTCGGAGATTCTGGACGACCGAGAGAAGCTCGAGGAGACGTCGAAGAAGCTACTCGAGGCCGAGAAGCTCGCGACCATCGGACGCCTCGCGACCGCTCTCGCCCACGAGATCAGAAACCCGCTCACCGCGGTGAAGCTGAATATCCAGAAGATCGGACAGCACCCTGCCCTGAACGATCTGGAGCGAGAGCAAGTCGGTATCGCCGAGACCGGTATCCAACATGTGGAGAAGCTGGTCAAGGACATCTTGAGCTACGCGCGCGCGCCTCAATTGTTGAAAGGCGCGTTCGAGCTCGACGAGCTCCTCGAAGACGCGATTCGATTCGTCGAAGGCCAAATCGAAGAAAAGCGGATCGAGCTCCGCACGGATTACGAAGAGCTACCTCCGATCGAGGTCGACGAAGATCAGATCCGCTCAGCCTTGCTGAACATCCTTCTCAACGCGACCGAAGCCGTGTCGACGGACGGCAACATCCACATCACCACACGAACGGACACGTCGGCGTCGGGGCCGGTCGCGGTCGTGACGATCGCGGACGACGGCGCGGGGATCGAGTCGGCCGCGTTCCAGAACATCTTCGACCCCTTCTTCACCACCAAGAGTCTCGGTACCGGGCTTGGCCTGACGAATGCGCGTAAGGTCGTCGAGCTGCACGGCGGCAAGATCGTCGTCGAGAGCGAACCGGGCGAGGGCACGACGATCACCGTCCAGCTCCCCTACACGCCGCAAGAACCAGCCGAGCCCATCGAGAGCCCAGCGGAGATACATGAAGTCCATCCTAGTCATTGACGACAATCGCCTCATCCGACAAACGTTCCGAACCCACTTGGCGAGTGAGGGCTTCGACGTCACTCTCGCGGCCGACGGGGGAGAAGGCGTCGAGCAGTTCAAGGCCGTACGCCCCGACCTCGTCATTCTGGACATCCACTTGCCGGTCATGGGCGGGATGGACGTCCTCAAGAGCATCCGTGCGATCGACGACAAGGCATACGTCGTCATGATCACCGCGTTCGACGACATGAAGACCACTGTCGAGGCGATGAAGGCCGGGGCGTTCGAGTATATCTGCAAGCCCATCGACTACGACGAGCTGCTATTGACCATCCGCAAAGCGCAACGCATGCAGGAGATGGACAAGAAGCTCGACTATCTCGTTACCGAGGCGTCGCAGGAGTGGAGCATCGACAACATCATCGGCCATACGGCCGAGATGCGCGAAGTGTTCAAGACCATCGGGATGCTATCGCGTAGCACGACGACCGTCCTCATCCGCGGAGAGTCCGGAACCGGAAAGGAGCTCGTCGCGAGGGCGATCCATTACAACTCGACGAATCGCGAAGAGCCTTTCGTCGCCGTGAACTGCACCGCGCTCGCGGAAGGGGTTCTCGAAAGCGAGCTCTTCGGCCACGTCCGCGGGGCCTTTACCGGCGCCGTCCGCGACAACCGGGGAAAGATCGAGATCGCCCAGAAAGGCAGCCTCTTTCTCGACGAGATCGGAGACATCTCACCGAACCTCCAAGCCAAGCTCCTGCGGGTCGTCGAGAATCGTGAGTTCGCCCGTGTCGGTGGGGACAAGACGGAGCACACCGAAGCGCGGATCATCGGCGCGACCAACCGCAACCTCGAAGACCTCGTACGGGACGGCACGTTCCGCGAAGATCTCTACTACCGGCTGAAGGTGGTCGAGATCAAGCTTCCGGCGCTCCGAGAGCGGCGCGACGACGTTCCAGAGCTCGTCGCCTACCTGCTGCAGAAGATCAACCGAGAGCTTCACACCAACGTTCGCAAAGTTCCCGACAGCGTGATGAAGCTGCTCGTGAACCACGCGTGGAAGGGCAACGTGCGCGAGCTCGAAAACGCGCTCACCCGCGCGGTGACGCTCGCCCACGGCGACGTCTTGTTGCCCGAACATCTACCGCTGCTTCAGTCGGAAGCTTCCGGCGCGGCTCTCGTCGGCGATGAGCTCACCACGCTCAAGGAGATGGAGAGCCGCTACATCGACCATGTGCTGAAACAGACACGCTGGAATAAATCGCGGACCAGTGAGGTGCTCGGCATTACGCGCCCGACACTCGACAAGAAAATCAAGGACTATGGTCTCGTCGATCCGAGGAAACGCAAAGACCTCGCCGAGGAAGAGGCGATCCCCGGCCTCGGCTAGGGAGCGTCGCTCTTCTTCGCTCCGAACAGCGCTCGGCCCACGGCACGAAACGCTCTACCGATAGCGCTTCCCGTTTCACGCTGGGCGCTTTCGACCGCGCTTCCGCCATGTCTCCCGACGGCGCCAGCGGCCCCGATCACGTCGCCACCAATAGACAGCGCGACATGTGTCGTGCGCCAATCACCATTCGCCCGCGCCACGACGCGGTCGTCGGTCCGATCGAGCGCCGCGATGAGCTCGGCGTCGAAGTCGGACCCTAGCTTCTCGCGAAACGGCCACTCCGGAGATGCCGTCCACACGGCACCCGCGAGAGGGTGGTCCGCCTCACCGATGTTGATGAGCGCTCCCGGCGGAAGCGGCGTCATGTTCTCGCATCGATCGCCACCGCAACCTCGCTGCCGACACAGTTCCGGTACGAGGTAGGAAGCGTGCTTGCCGGAGGATATCCAGACCCGGGCTCCACGGTCGACCGCGCGGAGCACTTCCGCACGCGCGGCGTTGCTGGTATCGCAGACAGTGCTTTCATGGGCCGCGGCATACCAGTATCGAGCGCGCCACGCCTCCGCGGGCGCGTCTCTACTCGCGGCACTCACGAGGACGGACACGTGCTCGACATCGAGGTGGTGCGGATTCATCGCCCCGCAGTCCCGCTCCCAGAGGTGGTAGTAGTGGACCTCCGCGGCATACACGTGCGCCTCCGCGAGAACGAACGGCGATACCCGGGCGTAGATCGTGCCGTTCTGCGCTTCAACCGCGGGCGTAACGGAGCTCGGAACGAACGCGGCGGGCCGACCCGCGCACTCTTCGGTGTCGAGCAGAAACTGCGGCCGAAACTTCTCGATGAGCTCGGCCTCCAGGCTGTCGGAGAGCCCGTCCTGATCGGCGTCGAGAGCGAGCACGAGCAGCGGGATGAGAAATAAGGTCATCTTGGATCCCATCATAGCTAAAGCGACGCGGGTCCGGTGTCGATAGAAGGTGTGGTGGATTCCCTATGACACAGGTGCCGACGACCGCAGGAGGCGAGCTGGTCGTCAAGGGCTTCGAGCTTCCGCGAGGCGTGGTGCTCACCCCCGGGCTCAACTTCAACGCTTTCGTCAAGGGAGGCGGCGAGGAGCGTCTCTTCGTTCTGCTGCGCGGCAAAGAGCTGCCTCTCCCCCCGAACGCCGCCCTCGCCCGTGGGCAGCAAGTCGACGTGAAGGTCGTACGGACGGAGCCGGAGCTCGTGTTTCACGTGTCGCCGCGCGCACAACCAAGCGCGACGCCAGCCCTACCGTCACAGCTGGTCCCGCAATTGCTGGAGAGCCTCGGGGGTAAGGCCCCCGTAGCCGCCGCTGCCTCTCAGCTCGTTCTCTTGTTCGCCGATAGCGAGGGCGCAGGTGCGCAGGTGACATCGGTCATGACCATCCTCTCGGATGCCAAGGCCGCCGGGGTTCCCCTTGCGCCGCAAACCCTCGAGCTGCTCAAGCTGCTTACCGAGCTCGCGGCATTCGAGCCCGGTGATCTCCCGCGTCTGCTCAAGCAGCTCGCCGAGGACGCTTCGAGGTCCTCGGAAGCACGGGTCGCGAAAGCCATACGGAGCGGCGACTACCAGGAGCTGATCCAGTCTCTCGATCAGTCGCTGAAGGCACAGCTCGCATCACTCGGTCGGGACGACGCGTTGCTACGATTCGCCGAGCGTCAGCACAGCACCGGAGCGCTCGACAAAGCGATCGGCACCCTAGTCGCACGCCTGATGGGCGGAGAGCTTCAAAACTTGACCGGGATCGATACCCCCTATCTCTTCTTCGAGGTGCCGTTCAAAGACGACGCCCCGATACGCCGTGCGTTCATCCACGTGTTCGGACGGGGACAGAGTCGAGACGGCCCGGAAGATTCCGAATCGATGAGCGTGGCCCTGGACCTATCGACTTCGAGCCTCGGTGATATCTGGGTCAGCTTACGTACCCACGAAGGACGATGTGCTTGCGAGTTTCGCGCGGAGCGCGCCGGGACCGATCGCCTCATCGAAGCTTCGCGCGAGTTGCTTCTGTCCGGACTGAAGGCCGCCGGCTACCGCGAGCCCTTGGTCGCAACCGCGCCGTGGCGAGAGGGACGTCTCGCCGAGACATCGCTCTGGCTGCGGCCGGTCGAAGGCGTCGACGAGAGAGTCTGACCGATGCCGAAGAGTCTCCGACACGCGGTCGCACTCCACTACGAGGAGAACGAGGACGCCGCGCCGCGGGTGGTCGCGAAGGGAGCCGGCCACCTCGCGGACCGTATCGTCGAGATCGCGCGTCGACACGGCGTTCCCGTCAAAGAGGATCCGGATCTCGCCGCGCTTCTCTCGCAGCTCGACTTGAACACGCAGATCCCGCCGGAGCTCTATCGAGCCGTCGCCGAGGTTCTGGCGTTCGTCTATCGGTTGTCGGCTTCGGGCCCGCGCTAGTCGCTAGAGCTTGTGGGCGACCAACACACCGTCGCGGATCGTCGTCATCACGTGGTCGACGCGGCTATCCGCGTGGACGCGCTCGTTCAAGGCGTGGATCGCCCGGCTCGCTTCGTCCTGCGGGTCGAGAATCCTGCCGCTCCATAACACGTTGTCGAAGACGACGAGTCCCCCGGGCCGCACGCGCTCGAATACCGGCTCGTAGTAGTTCGGATAGTTCTCCTTGTCGGCATCGACGAAAGCGAGGTCGAAAGGCCCGTCGAGCGTCGCCAACGTCTCGAGCGCCGGGCCCATATGAATGTGGATCTTGTGACCGTCGGGGCTCTCGGCGAAGTAGCGACGCGCGATCGCTTCGGCTTCAGGGTCGATCTCGCAGGTGTGGATCTGGCCGTCATCGGGAAGGGCCTGCGCCATCATGAGCGCGCTGTAGCCCGTGAACATCCCGACTTCGAGTATCCGACGAGCGTCGACTAACTTGGCGAGCAGGCGGAGAAACTGCCCCGGGCCGCGGCCGGCGAGCATGATCGAGTTCAGCGGGCTCGCGATGGTCTCGCGCTCGAGTCTTTCGAGCAGCTCGGGAGGAGCCTTCGTGTGCTCCAATGCGTAGCGCTCGACGCGCTCATCCTTCAGAAGGGTTTCCATCGTGCTCTCCGATCAAATGAACGACATAGTCTCGCTTGGGGGCTCGGGGGCATCCGATGCGCGCACGGTGACAACGGACAGCGCGCGCCCTATGATACAGCGGTGAACGACGATGAAACGCTAGAGCTCGCGCAACAACTCGTACGGATCGACTCCGTCAACCCCAGTCTCGTTCCCGGTGCGGCGGGTGAAGCGGAGATCGGCCGATTCGCCGCCGATTTCCTCAGAGGCCACGGCCTCGAAGCCGACCTCCACGAAGTCGCACCCGGAAGACCCAACCTCGTCAGTCGCATCACCGGCACCGGCGGAGGTCCGAGCTTGTTGCTCTGCTGCCATCTCGACACCGTCACCGTCGAGGGGATGAGCGAGCCGTTCTCCGCTCGGGTCGAGGACGGTCGCCTCTACGGGAGAGGGGCGCAAGACGTGAAAGGCGGACTCACTTCGATGCTAGCGGCCGCCGTGATGTTGTCCAAATCGCCGCCGCGCGGTGACGTCATCGTCACCGGCGTCGCCGATGAGGAAGCCTATTCCGCGGGGACCGTGGGTCTGCTGGCGAGCGGTTTGCGGGCGGACATGGCCGTCGTCTTCGAGCCCTCGGAGCTCGACGTCGTCGTTGCCCACAAGGGCTTCGGCTGGCTGCAGGTGACGTCCAAGGGTATCGCCGCTCACGGCAGCAAGCCGGACGAGGGGGTCGACGCCATCGCCCATATGGGCCGCGTCCTCACGGCAATCGAGTCCTTGGCGGAAGAGCTCGCGCAGAGGACGCCACATCCGCTCCTCGACACGGCCTCGGTCCATGCGTCCCTCATCCGCGGAGGCCGAGAGCTCTCGAGCTATCCCGATGAATGTGTCGTCGACTTCGAGCGGCGGACGCTCCCCGGAGAGACCGCCGATACGGTCGTCGCGGAGATCGAGAACATCATCGGCGGGCTCGCGATCGACGCCGACGCGGAGCTCTCATTGTTCCGTCCCGCGTTCGAGATCGACCCAGCCGAGACGTTGCCCCAGGCGGTCCGCCAGGCGGCGACACGGGTGCGGGGGAGCAGCGACTTCGTCGGCATGACCGGCTGGACGGACTCCGCGCTACTCGCCGAGGCGGGGATTCCTGCCGTCGTTTTCGGCCCCGGCGGAGCCGGGCTGCACAGCATCGAGGAGTTCGGCGACATCGAGCAGATCTGTCAATGTCGGGACATCCTCGTGGCGCTCGCGCGAAGCCTATAAGCCGTAAGCGCAAATAAAAAACCGCCGGCCTCGATGGTTTCGAGACCGGCGGTTCGGGAAAAAATTACTGGATGTAGTCGTGTAGCGCGCGACGATTGCCCGCGGCACGGAGGCGACGCAACGCTTCGACCTCGAGCTGACGGACGCGCTCTCGGGTCAAGTTCAGCACTTTGCCAATCTCTTCCAGGTTGTACTCGGTGTTGAAACCGATTCCGAATCGCATCCGAACGATGAGCTGTTGACGAGGCGGAAGAAGCTCGAGCGCCGAGCGAACTTTCTCGCGCATGTCACGGTCCAGCACTACCTGCCACGGCGTCTCCGAGCGCTCGTCGGACTGAAGCTCCCAACGGGGGCTACCGTCCTCGACCGCGAGAGCGTCGAGCGATTCCAAGTGCGGGATGGACTTCATCGCCGTTTCGACCTGCTGCTCGGGTGCACCGACCGCCTTGGCGATCTCCTTCATCGACGGTTCTTTGCCTTCGCGCTCCTGGAGCTTGTTCTTCGCGCGGGTAGCGACACGAACCATCTCGAGCTTGTTGATCGGCACCTTGATCGTGCGTGACTTCTGCGAGAGGGCGCGCGTGATCGCTTGGCGGATCCACCAAGTAGCATAGGTCGAGAACTTCAAGTTGCGCCGCGGGTCGAAACGCTCCACCGCTTGCATCAAGCCGATGTTGCCTTCCTGCACGAGGTCGCTCAGCTCCATACCCATGTTCTTGTAGCGTTTCGCGATGGAGACGACGAGGCGAAGGTTGCTCTCGATCATCGTTGCGCGGGTCTCGTCGAACTCCTGACGAGCGCCCCGACGAACGTTGCCGGATTTCTTCTCTTCGAGGACGGCCTCGGAGGAGCGCATCGCGCGAGAGACCTTCTGCTCCTCTTCCCGAGAGAGAAGAGGATAACGATGCGTTTCTTTCAGATATTGCCCGAGAACGTCGAGCTCTGCAGCCGGCTCTTCGACTTCGGGCGTTTCGGCCCGCACGGTCTCGGTTCGCAGGACTTCAGTCTTTTCGACGTCGAGCTCTTCTTCTGGGGCGTCAAGTGTTGGTGCTCTCATGTGACTCCTGTCCTTTCCGGTACGCTTCCTTGCCCACTCGTGCTTTCACGTTCCGTGCCAGAACGTGGCAGGAGACACAAAGCGTTGACTCAGAAAGAGTTAACTCAAAAACTTCTATTGGGGGTACGTTCGAGAACGCTTAGGAAACTTTACAGTTGCTGTCCTCTTTTTACCCCTGCTCGTATGTGGTTGAGTATTATTACCATACTAGTCATATTTATGTAAACCTTTTTTACGCTCACTTCCGCGACGTTGCAGGCCGCCCGCGCTCCCTGAAGTGAAAGACAGACAGAAGTCATTTATTGACAGCGGAAAGCGGAAAATAGACACTTGGTGCGTGAGCCAGAGCGACGAGGAGCAAAGCCGAGCACTCGTCTCCGGCCTTCGTGGTGTCAGAGACGAGGCGCGGCTGGCGGAACGGAGCCCGGTGACCCTCGAGTCGTCTGACGAAAAGGCCGAGCCGGCGAAGCCCCTCGGCGCGCTGGGAGACGTCGGCGCCGCGTCCACCGAGCCGTCGGTATCTCCCGATCGGGCGGCGCTCAACGAGCTCTGGGACTTGGCGCGGGCGCAGCCGACGTCACCGTTCAGACGTTTTCTGGCGCGGATCGCCCGATTCGCGCTGGGGCCGGTCGTCGACCGTCAGACCCGGATGAACTCCGCTCAAGTGCAGTTCGACAACGCGCTCGTCGCCTATGTCGACGCGCGGATCGACGGCGTCAGCCGCCACTATGACGGCCTGCTCGGACTGCACGGCAAGCGCATGGAGGAGATCGACGAGCGCCACCTTATCCTCCAACAGGAGCTCGTCCGCCATGTCCACGACCTGGTACAGCGGATCGAGTTCGTGTTCGAGACCGCCGAGACGAATCACCTCTATGTCGACGGCCTCGCTCGGGAAACCCGAGAGGAGCTGAAACGCCTCGTCCAACGTCTCGACGCGCTCTCGGGCGACGCCGACGACGGAGCTTGACGCGCCCGTGCCGCGCCAAAGTATCTGCGTTTGCTCCGTACAGGCGCCGTTCATCACCGGCGGCGCCGAGATCCTCGTAAGCGAGCTGTCGAAACAGCTCAAGTCGAGGGGGTTCCTCGTCGATGTCGTGAACATCCCCTTCAAATGGTATCCGGTCGTCGACATCGTAAAACAGGCGCTCATCTGGCGGTTCGCGGAAGTCACCGAGTCGAACGGGGTCCCCATCGATCTCGTCATTCCTACGAAGTTCCCGTCTTATCTCGTCAAACATCCCGCGAAGGTCACGTGGCTCTTCCATCAACACCGTGAGATCTACGATCTCTACGGCACGTCTTATTGCAGCTTCACCGACGACCCCGAAGAGCAGGAGATCCGCCAGACCATCATCCAGATGGACAACAAGACGCTACGAGAGTCCAGAGATATCTTCACGATCTCGAAGAACGTCTCCTCGAGGCTCGAGCGTTTCAACGGGATCGGGTCGACTCCGCTCTACCCGCCGCCTCACTATGCAGGACGTTATCGAGACGGAGAGTTCGGTGACTATGCGCTCTACGCGGGGAGGCTCGAGCAGCTCAAGCGCTGCGACCTCCTCATCGAGGCGTTCCGCTACGTCGATCCGCCGGCGCGGCTCGTGCTCGCAGGCCGAGGGCCTCAGCTCGAAAACCTCGAGCGTCAAGCGGAACGGCTCGGGCTATCGGATCGCGTTCACTTCGCAGGCTTCGTCCCGGAGGACGAGCTCATCGACCTCTATGCGGGGGCCGGCGCGGTGCTCTATGCGCCCGTCGACGAGGATTACGGCTATGTCACGGTCGAGGCGTTTCTCTCGGGAAAGCCGGTCGTGACGTGCACAGACTCGGGCGGCACCCTGGAATTCGTGCAGGACGACTACTCCGGCTATGTCGTCGAGCCGGAAGCGGAGCGCCTCGGCAACGCCATCAACCGTCTCTTCGCTGATCCCGCTCGGGCGCGCGACATGGGCGCCGCGGGAAAGCCGTCGGTCGAAGGCATCGGCTGGGACCACGTCGTCGACGCGCTCACCGAGTCCCTTCGATGAAGCTCGCCTTCTGGAGCCCGCTCTCTCCCAAAGGCACGGGGGTCGCGGACTATAGCGAAGAGCTTCTCCCCTACCTGAAGAAGGGCGGTGCGGACATCACGCTCTTCGTCGAGGACGAAGCGCCCACCCATCCCATCATCACCGAGCACTTCGAATGGCACTACGCCCGCGAGTACGAAGAGATCGCCGCCTCGAAAGCGTTCGACCTCAACCTTTATCAGATTGGTAACAGCTCCTACCATCGCTATGCGCTGAACGCCGCTTTGCGTTTCCCCGGAGTCGTCGTGCTCCACGATCTCGTGCTCCAGCACTTGTTCCTGGGGCTCTCGGTCGAGCGTGGGGACGACGCGCTGTACCTCTCCGAGATGAAGCGCGCCTACGGTCAGCGTGGTGCCGCGCTCGGACGGCAGATCGCAGCCGCGCTCGGGAGCGAGCTTCTGACGTCGAAGTTTCCGCTCTGCGAACGGATGGTCGAACGGAGCTACGGCGTACTCGTCCTCACTCGATTCATGCAGCGGTGGCTCGAGCGGCGCTTCGGGTCCATGCCCGTCGGCAAGTTCATCGGCCGCGCACCCCATCACTACGCGCCGCCGCCGCCATTACCGGTATCGACCCCGGCAGCGGCTCGACGCCATCTCGGACTTCCGGAGAATGCGTTCGTCGTCGCAGCCTTCGGTCTCGCGACACCCGCGAAGCGGATCGACCGGGCGCTCGAAGGATTTCGGCGCTTCGTCGCGAAGAGCACGGCCAACCTCGACGCGCGCTTTCTGATCGTCGGCGAGGTGCAGAAAGGCTTCACGCTCGACCCGGAGCTCGTCGCCTCGCTCGGAGACCGGCTCGTCTTCGTCGGCAGACAGCCGATGGAGACGTTCTACCTCTACATGCTCGCCTGCGACGTCGTCGTGAACTTGCGCTTTCCGTCGACGGGAGAGCTCTCGGGGACCCTCATCCGGACGCTCGGGATGGGAAAGGCGGTCCTCGTCTCCAACATCGGCCCCTTCGCGGAGTTCCCCGAACATACGGTCGCGCGCATCGATGTGGGTCCGCCCGAGATCGATGTCATCGCCGGCACGTTGCGCTTCTTGTTCGAGCACCCGGAGCTCCGCGACACGATGGGCCGTTTCGCGCGCGAGCACGTCGAGACCTACTACAAGCTCGAGGACGAGGCCGCGGCCTATCTCGGTTTTCTCGACAAGGTCATAGCGGCGCGACGAGACGGCCGACTCGCTGATCCACCTCCCTACGACCAGGCCGATCTCGCGGCAGCGGTCGTCGCCACCATCGCGGATATGCCCATGGGCGCGACGTTCGGCCTCGAGACGGTACGGGAGGCGTTGAAGGAAACGACCGAAGCGGCCGATCGTCAAGGCTCGGCGTAGAGACGTAGCTCCGCCATCGTCCACGCCATTCCGAAGGGATCCGTCGCCGGAACTCTCACCTGGATCTCGCCGAGCATAACCGGGTCGAAATCGATATCCAGCGTGGGGTGGTGCGCGCGGAATAGAAGCGAGCCGAACAACCGGTCATAGGCCCGGACGCTGTCGAACGGGACCTCGACCCACTCATCCTGCTCGGTCATCCGCGTGAGAACGGTCAAGGCCATCGGAAAGTGATAGGGCGCGAGGATCTCGAGAGAGACACGCGAGACGCGGGCCGGCTCGGCGAGTCGAACGGCGAAGTAGTCCCCCTCGATCTGCGAAGCGTTAGTTGTCCACGACGTCTTGGGATCACGGTCGAGCGCCAGCTTCGTTCCGGGACGCGAGCTCCAGCTCTTCCAGCGGACGGGAGGAATCTCCTCGAGCGCGACGCCGTCTTCGGGAGGCTCGAACGTGAGCGACGTAGCGTCGCGCAGACGCAGGATCAAGTGCCCTTGCTCGAAAGGCCCGAAGCGGCGTTCGACGGCACCCGCGAGGGCGCGCTGCCTCCGGTTCAGCTGTCCGGATTCGTAAAACGTCCAGTCCGGAAGCCTCCCCTCATCGGATGCGACGACGACGGTCTCCACCCCTAGCTTTTGTAGGAACCGCACGCTCTCGGGTTGCGGGAAGTGGAACAAGCGCCAACGGCTGAAGTGGTAGGTCGGCGGAAAGTAGCCCGTGAATCCTTGAAGGGTTCGCTTCCAATGGAAGGTCGACAAGTACATCGGCAAGGTGTCGAACCGCTCCTGCCGCCACGGGGTCGCCGGGACTTCGGCGACGACGTTCACGTCGGCCTGTTCCGCGAGAAAACGATGGGCCTCGGGTACCGCGGCGCCGGTCGGGAGCGGCGCGGTCGAGAAAGGAATGGATAAGTGCTCGATGAACAGAAAGGACGCCATCGCGACGGCAGCGGTCGCGCCCAGCTTGTGACGCACCTGCGTCAGTCCCATCGCGACGAGTGGCGCTAGTCCCAGCACGAGGACGACGCTGAACCGCTCGGGGTAGCGCACGCTCGTGAAGCCGGGTGCGAAGTGATAGAGAAGCTGGTACGGCCCCGGCGCTACGACCGTGTCGCCCACTTGAAGGGCGGGGCCGAGGCTGAAGACGAACCCGACGACGACGAGACTCGCAAAGAGGATCCTCTCCCGTCCACGTCCACGCCACAGCCCAACCGCCGCGAGAGCGAGCGCCGCGAATCCAAGGAAATGGGCGGCGTTCTCGTTGTGTCGTGCCGTGCCGAGGATGCCGTCGTACAACCAATTGCCTCGGAGCACATCGAGGTACCGATCCAGCTGCAGCGGGTTAACGACACCGCGCTCGTAGCGAAAGGCATTGGAGTTCTCGAGATAGGGCAAGGCGAAGACGAGCGAGACAGCGACCGCAGATGCGAGCGCCGCGGCCAACGGGAACAGACGGCGAGGCGAGCTCTTGTAACGCCACCACGACCACCCACCGACGATCGCCGTCACGTAAGGAAGATAGAGCGCCCAGTACATGCAGCTCAACGCTTGCGCGACATAGGCGAGAAAGACGACGACGGCCCTACGGAGGCTCGGTTCTCGAAAATAGCGCCACATCACGAGCACGAGGAGTGGGAACCACTGGTTGGAGACGATCTGAATGCGAACGAGCTCGTTCAAGTTCCACGTATGAAACGCGTACAAGGCGCCGGCCGCGTAGGAGGCGATCCCGTCACCCGTCAGCTCTCGGCAGAGATAGAACATCGTCAGCCCGGCAATGGCGAGGCTCAATAGCAGGACGACGTTATAGGTGAGCACGGGATTACCCGTCGCGGCATAGACGGGCGCGCCCAGAAGCGCCGGAGCGAAGAGGTGCTCCGACAAGGCGAGGCTCCGCGGATGAGGATAGAACGCATTGCCGTCGAACAAATGGAGCGGGTCACGCGGGAGCTGATGGTTGACCCACGCCATCGCCCAGATATTGAGAAGCGGCGTTCCGTAGACCGCCTGGAAGCGATCGGTGTCGTTGTCATCGCCAGGCGACTCGAAGCGGCCGGTGATGATGTGATCCGTCGTTTGCAGTGCGAGCGGGTACGTGGCGAGCGCCGCGAGCGCAACGAAGCTCGCGAGCAGACACAACACCGCGCCGGTTCGACGGACCATCGACGCGAAGTCTAGCAGGGCCGAGCCGCGATCCGCAGCGGACAAGAGCCCGAAGGATCGACCCTACGCGTCTAGCGAGCGAACTGCGATAATGCGCCTACGATGTCAGAGGGTTTCACGATCCGGCGGAAGCTGATCTTCTCGCTTCTACCGCTCCTTGCGATCGTCGTCGCGGCGGAGATCGCGTTCCGCGTCGTCGGAGTACGCCGCCCGGCGCGGCCGGCGATCGTCGCACGCCATATCGACATCGACGTCGAGTTTCCGTTCATGCGCGCAGACCGCGAGCTCTTCTGGTCACTCGTGCCCGGATTCCGGGGCGAGTTCTGGGATCGCCCGGTGACCATCAATCAGCTGGCGATGCGCGGCCCGGAGCTGCAATCGCCCAAGAGCCCAGAGCGAAAGCGCGTGGTGTTCTTCGGCGACTCGATCACCTTCGGCTACGGCGTCGGCGACGACGAAACCTACGCGCACCTCTTCGGCGAGCGGGTCGAGTCGTTAGGGGTCGAAGCGGTCAACGCGGGAGTGACGGGTTTCACTTCGTTTCAAGTATCGCGATGGCTTCAGCGGCTCGCCCCCGACCTCGCGGCTGATATCGCGGTCTTTTGCATCGGCTGGAACGACAGCACCCTCCGAACGACCAACGACCGTGGCTACGCGCGGCGCATGTGGGTGGCAACGGCGGGCCGCTGGCTCACGGACTACTCCTACATCTACCGAGCGGCGATGGGTGCTTATCTGCGTTCGCTGGACGGCGAGCGGAAGCAAGAGCGCACGGTCAACCGCGTGTCGCTCGCCGACTACGAAGCGAACCTCGAGGCGATCATCGCTTTTTGTAGGCAACGAGAAATCACACCCGTTTTCATCGACCTTCCCCGTCGCAAGCGCGCCGGGGTCGTGCATGAGCCGCCGCCTTATCGCGGCGCGATGAGCGCGGTGGCGAGCGCGGCCGACGTTCCCGTGGTGAGCGCTTTCGATCTCGGCTTCCAGACGACGCTCGAATCGAACGCGCACTACTTCATCGATTCGCTTCACTTCAGCCCCGAGGGCCACGCCTATCTCGCCGCACGTTTGGAAGAAGCGCTCGTGCGCCTCGGACTCCTCTAGCCGTCGCTACCAGACGTAGCGTCTGATGGACGAGCGGGACTTCAAGCTCTCGATCCACTCCTCCACGCGGTCGGTGAACTTGCGCTCCTCGAGGATGCGTCGGATCTGCCCACGCTCATCGGTCGATGGGTCCCGCGCGTCCGCCAGGTCGGGGAGGATCTCTTCGGCAAAGAAGTCATCGACCTCGTCTTCCGTCACGTGCGTCAGCGCTCGGAAGCGACGCTCGAGGTAGCGGCTGATGGATATCTGACGCGACATCGCCGCCGCCAGCTGCTGTTCGCCGATCCCGCTATCGCTGAGCGTGCGCTCGAAAGCGACACGAGATTCGAAACGCGCCCGCACGCGCTCGAGCTGTTCTTCGATCTGAGCTGCCGGGATGGGGCGGTCGGAGAATCGGGCCACTTCCCGTTCCACGAGCCTCGCTTCGATCAAACGCTCGACGACCTCCGCAAGATCCGCGTCGGCGCCGCCGCGCAGGAAAACGACGCTTTTCGCTTGTTCGGCTTCCGAGAGCATGATCGCGTCGCGATCGACGATGGCGATGATCCGGTCGACGAGCTCCCGTTCGGCGAAGACGTGGGCGGACGACGCGAGCACGATCGTGAGCCCGAGTGCGAGCGCGACTCTAGAACGCATGGCCGAGGCTCACATGCCACTGTCCGGCGGATTCCGTACAGGCGATATCGATATCAGGACAGGTAACGGAGAAGCGGGTGCGACGATCCAGCTTGAAGCCGTAGTCGAAACGCAGGGGCCCTAGCGGGGTGTCGTAGCGAAAACCGAACCCCATATTGTAGCGCCAGTTCAGGAGCTGCATGACTTGCAAACGGCGGTACACGGTGCCGTTATCGGAGAAGACGACCCCCTCGAGGTTTCCGAATACGGGAAAGCGCATCTCGAGATTCAACAGGGTGATGACGTTGCCGCCCAACGGCTCCCCTTCGACGACCTGGGTCTCGCCGTCGATCTCACGGGGAAAGCGGCGTTTGGGGCTCGCCTGGTCGAGGGCGAATCCCCGGAGCGTGTTGGCTCCACCTGCGTAGAACCTCTCCGCGATGGGCAACAGGGCGTCGCGATCTTCCCGAAACGTCTGGCTGACGCCGAGCCTGAGTCCGACGGCGGCGACAAAGCTCTTCGGGAGCGGAAAGTAGAAGAACTGCTGGGCGAGGCCTTTGAGGAACGGTGCCTGCGTTCCGAGAAATTTCGAGGACCACTCGACGTCCAGAATTCGAAACTGCCCACTCGATGGATCGAGCGGATCATCGCGACGGTCCGTGAGCGACGCGACGGACAAGGAGGAGATGCGCGTGTTGCGGAACCGGCGATCGATCTCATCGATATCCACGAGCAAGTTGAAGACTTTCGTACGGTCGAACCGATAGCGAAAGAACAGATTCTGCTCCGGGTTGACCCGCTTCGATATCTGGAGGCCGACGCCGACACGATTGAAGTCGAAGCTGGTTCTCTGTTCCTCCTCCGCGAACACGCTGACGAAGAGTGGAAGGTTACGCACGAAGCTGTTCGGCTGCCGATAGGTGGTGATGAATCGCCCGCCGCGAAAGCTCGCGCGGGTAAAGACACTGATCGTACGATTCATTCCGAAGAGATTGCGGCGAGTCACCTCGATCTCGGCCCTGCCGAGTTGACGCTCCTCGAAACCGAATCCGTAGGCGAACGTCGTGCGAGGCCCTTCGACCATCGAGATGAGCACGTCGCTCTGGTTGGTCGTCGGGTCCGCGGGGAGCACGTCGATACTGACGTTGCGGAACAATCCCGAACCGACGAGACGCTGCCTCGTTTCGAGGACGTCGATCGGGGAGAGCGGCTCGCCGGATCGGATCGTCACGAGCTCACGCACCGCCGACTCGCGAGAGACCTCGAGCCCGGAGAGGATCACACGGTCGACCCGGGTCTGCAGTCCTTCGATCACCTCGAAGTCGATCGACGCCGAGGTCTCGCTCTCGTCGAGCGAGCTGCTCGCCGACACGGAGGCGCGGCGAAACCCTTGATTGCGGTAGTGCGAGACGATGCGCTCGCGTGCTTCGACGATGCCCGAGGCATCGAAGGGGGTGCCGTCCGACAGAGAGGACACTCGGAGCACCTCCTCGGTAGAGAGGACGTCGTTGCCGGCAACGGCGACCGATTCGATCCGCGCTTGCGGCCCTTCGGTAATACTGGCTACGAGCGTCAGGCGAGAAGGGTCAAAGGCGCTCGCGCGCTCCTCGCTCTCGACCACCGCTCGATGGAAACCGAGACGCTCCATAAAGGAGCGGATCTCATCGAGGTCGTCCTCCCACCGACTCTCGTTGTACGGGGCGGAGCGAAACCGCCGGTTGGTATCAGTGACGAGAAGCGGACGGAGATCCGCCTCGGCCACGCTCGACGCTCCCTCGATCGCGACCCCGACGACTTCGAAGCGAAGACCCGGCTCGACCCCGAAACGCAGATAGAGATAGGCCTCGTCCTCGGAGCTCTCTTCGGCGACCGTCACCCGCGCGTCGCGATGGCCCCGCTCGCGAAGGTCGTTCTCCAGGTTCGCGCGGGCCTCTTCCACGAGATCCGCGGTAAAGCGGGCTTCACGGTATAGAGGTACGAGCTTTCGGACGTCGTCCTCCGAGAAATCGCTGACCGGTACGTCGATCACAACCCTGGGGCCGAGATCGGCGTCGAGGCGGAGGTCGACTCGGATATCGTCGGCCGGAGTCACTTCGACGTCGACACTCGCCTGATAGTAACCGCGCTCTTGCCAGGTTGTGGTGAGCTCTTCGATACGCTCGTCGAGCTCGCGGCGTGAGAAGAGCGCGCTCTCGCGCAAGTCGACCTCGTCTCGAATGTGCGCCTCTAAATGGGGGGCGACCCCGTCAATCGCGACGGCGCCGATCTGAGCCTGACGGCCCGGTTCGACGTGGAATACGACGATGGCAGTCGGGCTCTGAAAGGAGGCCTCCGGCTCGACGCGTGCCCAGAGAAATCCTTCGGCGCGCAGTGCCGCCTCGACCCGGTCGGCAGCGGCCCCGAGGGCATCGACCTCGAGTGGATCACCCGGCTCGACCCCGCTCTCCTCGATGAGCTTCGACGTCAAACCCGAAATCCGCACCCGCGCAGGTGTGACGCGCTCCGGTAGACCCAACGCGACCGACTCGACGGCGAGGCTCGGAAAGATCCGGAAGAGCAGATCGACCTCTGAGCCGACGCGCTCGGCTTCGACTTTGATGTCGCTGAACACGCCGAGAGCAAATAGCTGACGTATCGATCGCCGCACCGCCTCCGGGCGGTAGATATCACCGCGCTCGATGTCGATGAGCGCGCGCGCCGCTTCCGGGACATCACCGCCTTCGAAGGCAATCGTGAGCTCGCGGACCCTGGAGCCGCGGTAGCGCTCGGTAGCGCTCGTCGGCGACGAGGCGGAGGCCTGCTGGACCATCGCCGCGAGTATCAGGGACAAGATGCTCATGGGTCGTCAAAAGCTCTTGCGGAACTTCACGTCGATCGCGACATCGCCCTCTTCGTCTCTGGACAGGATCCAGGACATGTTGCCTTCCGGTGTGTACTCGATAACGATGATGGCTTCCGTCGTGGAGTTGAGATTCGTTGCGTAGTTGATACTCAGGTCGCGCGTTATCTGCTTGCCGAGACTCACACGCGCGGTGGGATTGGCGATGCGGCCGACGAGGAACGGGTCGATGCTGAACCGGTCGAGTCCGAAGAGCCGCTCGGCACGGCGGCCGACCTCTTGAGTGAGCCTCTCCGTGAGAAGGGACGCAACGCCTAGCCCTGCGAGCTCCTCTTCTTCGTTGCCGACGAGAGTGCCACCGATATCTCTCTCACTCGCCCCGGACAAGAGCCGGAGGATATCGACGGTGCGTAGAGGCGGGTCCGAGCTGAGCTCGGGAGCGAAGCGGCTGGAAGTACCGGTCAGGCGGAGCTCGACGCGGTAGCTACGGACCCTGGTCTCCGCGACGAGCTCGATGAAAGGCTCGATGCGACTGGGATCGACGAAGTCGACTTTGCCCGAAGTGATGTCATAGCGTTGACCGAGGAGGTAAACCTCGCCGCGCTCGGCCTCCGTGGTGCCCAGCAATACCGGCTCGTACAGACTGCCGCGAAGCTCGAGCTCGGCGGAGCCATCGATCTCCGCGATCGAATTTCGAAGACGGATGCTATCCGGAGCGTCGATCTGGACGTCGAAGCGAAGGTTCTGGAACAGCTCGTCGCCGTCGAACGCGTCGAAGAGCTCGATGCCCGCGCGATCGGACAACACGCCGGCGACGAGGTCGTACTCGCGGCTCCATACGGCGTCGCTCAACGTGACCTGGCCACTCAAGACCTGGTCCTCCCCTCTGCCCAACAGAGCGAGGTCCACATCGAGTGTCGCGACGAGGCCTTCCGGATAGCGCAAGCGCATCTCGCTGCCCTTGGCTTGAAGGTCGATCGAGCCGATGCGAAAGCCTTCGAGAGACAGCGCACCCGCAAGCGTCACCGGACCGGAGCCGAACACACCGCGTAGCTCTCCGATACGGATGGTTCGGTTGTCGAAAACGAGCCTGCCGCGGAGGTCACCCAGCGCCTGCGGAAAGCCTTCGACCCTCACGGCAGCGCCGTCCAGATCGGCGTGTCCGGAGAGTCTGGGCTGGGCCCAGCCGCCGCTCACGCGAGCGGAGAGGGATACGTCGCCGGTCGCAGCGACGCTGTCGTGGAGCGCTCCGATGAGCACCAGATCCGTATTGCCTTCGGCGCGCAGGTCGAGCTCGGATTGAACGAAGTCGACGGAGCCGCCGAGCTCGATACGGCTTTCGTCGTTCGCGAAGGAGACCGATGGAATGTGCAAGACTCCGTTGTCATAACGCGCTCGGACGGGCGCGAGCGACGACAGCTCGAGCTCGCCCGTTCCGACGAGGATCGTCGCCAGATCCGCATCGGCGCTGAACTGCGCCTCCCGGAGCGAGGCCTCGAAACGCGCTTCGCCCGTCGTGACGACGCTCACTGCGGAAGCGAGGCTCTCGGATAGACGCGCCAGCCACGGACCCGCATCGATGTCGCGGAATCGAACGGCGCCCGAGACCGGCACGGCGCCGAGCGTTTCGCCGCGGGCGGTCAGAGACATCGCATCACCAAACTCGACCCCGACGTCGAAATCCGAGCCGACGAGTCGCCCCGTCACGGAGGCTTCGGGGAAAGACGTTCCGTGAAGCGAGAGCTCACGCGCCGCTCCGGTCACGTCCACTGCCGGACGGAGCACGGTCCCCGAGACGATCGCCTGAAGGTCGAGCGCGCCACCCAAACCCAAGCGGCCGACCTGACTGCCGCCCAGAGGGAACGAAACGGCGCGGAGCTCGCCGTTGAGACCTCCCGAAGCGATATCGAAATCCAGCTGCCCGCGGACGCTCGCGCCCTCGCGCTGGATCTCGGCGTTGTGCAGGGCGACAACGGTGCCGTCGAAGACGATCTCGGCCCGCGCGCGCTCGAACGCCTCACCGAGGACGACGGGCTCCGCGATAGAAACGCGGGAGCTACCCCGGAGACGCCCGGAGACGCGCCGGAGGTCGACCTCGCCGTCGAGTGAGCCATCGACGTCGGCACGAAAATCCAACAGTGTCGGCAGGTCGGAGAACGGCCATTGGGACAGGCGAAGCGCAACGTCGAAGTCGCGTGATCCAGGCTCGCCGGATAACGACAAGGTCCCGGAGCCCTGGGCGAGCCCGCGGCCCTTGCGGCTCACGAGATCCCGAAGCTGGATCTCCTCCTCCGACATCACGCCGCGTGCCTCGACCTGGTCGAGGTAGAGCCGGTCGTAGGTGAGCCCCGTCGCGGCGAGCTGGCCCTCGAAGCTCGGGTGCGGAAAGCGCCCTCGCAGAGCGCCGCGGGCACGCCCTTGCCCTGCGATCCCCCACGGTACGGGAGCGGGCTCGTCTTCCGCCCGTAGCAAGCCACGGAGCCCCCAGCCAAGGGCGTCCAACGACGCCAAGTCATCCGACCGGATGTCGGCGACGAGCTCACCATCCCCCTGTCGGGGGTAGCGTCCGGACACCGTCGCGACGAGACTCCTCGCTTCGACGCGAGCGCTATCGATCTGAAGGTCGCCGCCGTCGAGGGCCCCTTCGGCCGCGAAAGCCACCGGCTCGACATCGGGCTCGGCCGGCATCGCGCCGGTTAGCTGGAAGACACCGTCGAGTGAGCCAAGATCCTGAGACGGGAGAGAGAGGCTGAGAAGACCGGACACATCCGAGTCGATCGGGCTCGGTCGCCCCTGGGTCCCCTCTATCAGTGCTCTCAGAGAGACAGCGGAGAGATCGATCTCCAGGGATACGGGGTGCTCGTCGGCCGGAAGCGGCTGGTGCAGCTCGAAGCGGGCGCGTCCGGCCGCGATCTCCGCCTCCGCCGGCGAGACCTGCAAGAGCTGGCGGTCCCAAAAGACCTGCCCCCGAAGACCTCGCACCGGAACCCCGAGCACACTTCCCCGATCCAGAGCGATGGTCCCTTCGAGGAGGTTGTTGTCGGGACTCACATCGAGCGTGCCTTGAAATCGAGCTTCGCCCGACAAGCGCCGCTGAGCGTCCGTCAGGCCGAAGAGGGATGCGGCCGCCCGATCGAGGCGCCCGGTCGCCTCGACGTCGAAGCGACCATTCGCACCCCCGGCCAGGCTCGCCTTACCTCTGGCGTTGACCGAGCCCAGATCCGAGACCGCGCTCGCTTCGTGCACGAAGAGCTCGCCCGTCGACAGCTCGATGTCGGCCGTCGCCGATGCGCGGATCTCGGGATGATCCTTGATGGTGAGCACCCCGTCCTCGTAGGAAATGACGCCCTTGTAGCTGCCGCGCTGCTGGGTGAGCTCGAGACTCAAGTTCGTCGCTTCGAGCGCCCAAGGGACCGTATCGTTCGACAGCTCGATGAACGCCTGCTCGAGGCTCACGCGGTCGGCCGAGAACCGAAGCCCGGCCCCGACGAATGCCGGGGTCGCGGGGAGCTCCCGGGGTAGACGCAACGGCGGCGCCCGGTCGTCGACGAGACGCAGGTGGACACCTTGGACCTCGAGCTCCGTCCAGTGAAGACGAAGCCGCACGATGTCGGAGAGCCTCAATCGACCGAGGACGCGATCCACGGTCAGCAGGGGCGGAGCGCTCTCGCCTTCCTCTGCGGTGCTGCCGACCTGGATCGCCCGTAGCTCGAAGGCGTACTCTCGCAAGTTTAGGCTGATCGACCCAACCGTGGACGGCGCGCCCGCCAGCCGCGTGAGCTCGGTCTCGAGCCGCACCCGGAGCGTCTCCGGATAGTCGAAAAAGAGGAAATAGCCGGCGGAGAGAAGGAGCGCGACGGCAAGGACAGAGGCGAAAGCAGCAATCCACCAGCCCAGAAACCGGACGAAACGCCTACGCCAAACGCTCATGGCAAATTAGGTATATTTACCCTATTCAAGGCTCCCCTTGATATCGAAGAGTCGATCCCGCGCATCGACGGCGGCCCCCACCTCGACGTGCAGCTCGGAAAGGGTCCCGTCCTGAGGGCTTCTAATCTCGTTCTGCATCTTCATCGCCTCGAACAAGAGCACGCCCTCTCCGGCCGTGACCGGATCTCCGACAGCCTTCAGGATCTGCACGACCTTGCCCGGCATGGGCGCCTTTACGGAGGCGCTGGCCTTGGACGGCGACGCCTGCGAAGAATCCGTGTCTTCCTCTCCGCGGAAGCGGAAGCGTTCGTTCTCGACGATGACGATGATGTCTCCGTCTTCGCGACCCACGAGGGGCTCGAACGAGCCATCCGGCGTCACGACCGACCAGGGGCCGTCCGGGCTCGGCGCCACGTGTGCACGAAGCGCCTCTCCTTCGACAAGGTAGCCGGCATCGTCCCGGTCGACGCGGACGCGATGCTCCGTGCTGCCGGGAACCGGGTAGAGCTTGGTCTCTCTCGACATCAGAATCGCTCCCCGATCTGGTCCTGTCGCGCGATCCGCTTCCATCTCGACGCGGCGGGTGCTCCTCCCGCCGATCGCTTCGGACGCTCTTTCTCGACCGCGGCGGCCGCTAGGGCTGCGGCGAAAAGCTTTTCCCGCCTGGGATAGCTCGCGCCGGCCATCTCGCTCATCCAATGCCGATCGACGAAAGACACGTCCACGTCTCCGGAAATAAACCGCTCATCGAGGAGCATTCGGGTGAAAAAGGGTAACGTCGTTGCAATCCCGTCAATGCGATACTCCCGTACCGCCCGCCTGGCCCGCGACAGGACCTGCGCACGGTCGTCCCCCGCTACGACCAGTTTAGCAATGAGCGGGTCATAGTGCGGGGTCACTTCCGAGCCCGACGCCACGCCGGCGTCATTCCGGATGCCTGGTCCGCTCGCGGGACGAAAACAGCCGATACGACCGGCCGACGGGGTGAAGTTCTCGAACGGATCCTCGGCCGTGATCCGAAACTCCATCGCCCAGCCGGAAGGCGCGATATCCGCCTGCCCAAAGGGAAGCTCGGCTCCTGACGCGATCTCGAGCTGGAGCCGTACGAGGTCGACTCCCGTGATGAGCTCCGTCACCGGGTGCTCGACCTGGAGACGGGCGTTCATCTCGAGAAAGTAGAAATTTCGGTCGGCGTCGACGAGAAACTCCACCGTGCCGGCGTTGCGATAGCCGGCCTCCTTGGCCAGCGAGACCGCGGCGCCGCCCATCCGCTCGCGCAGATCGTCGTCGAGGAAGGCGGATGGGGCCTCTTCGATGAGCTTTTGATGGCGCCTTTGGGTCGAGCATTCGCGCTCGAGAAGATGGACGACATTACCGTGATGGTCCGCAATGATTTGAAACTCGATGTGGCGTGGGCGCTCGATGAATCGCTCGAGAAAAACGGACGGGTTTCCAAAGCTCGCATTGGCCTCGGAGCGTGCTTGCTCGAACAGCGCCGGCAAATCCTCTCGCGCGTCCACGCGGCGCATTCCCTTGCCGCCTCCTCCCGCGGTCGCCTTCACGAGCAACGGAAACCCGATCCCGTCCGCCGCCTCGAGAGCAGACTCGACGTCCTCTAGAGGCGGAGTACCTGGCACCGTCGGCACCGAGGCCCGTGCGGCTGCGCTCCGCGCGCTCGCCTTGTCGCCCATCAGGTCCATCGCCGCGGGCGTCGGACCGATGAAAGTCAACCCCCGGTCTTCGACCTGCTGCGCGAACGTCCCGTTCTCGGCGAGAAAGCCGTAGCCGGGGTGGATCGCGTCCGCGCCCACCTTCTCGGCCACGTCCAAGAGCTTGTCCGCCCGCAAATAGCTATCCGCGGACGGAGCGGGGCCGATGGCGCGGGCCTCGTCGCACATTCTTACGTGCAAGCTCCGTCGATCCGCATCCGAGAACACGGCGACCGTCGACACGTCGAGGTCTCGGCACGCTCTGGCGATCCGCACCGCGATCTCACCGCGATTGGCTATGAGTACTTTGTTGAACATCAGGGTTCTTCCAAAACGGGTGCTACGAATGAGCCTCTTACGGCCGCACCTCTACAGGGGTATGTTTCCGTGCTTCTTCGGTGGGTTCTTGTCGCGCTTGTTCTCGAGAGATCGAAGCGCGGTAATGAGCTTTCCGCGCGTCTTCCGCGGCTCGATGACTTCGTCGAGATAGCCCCTCTCGGCCGCGATATAAGGGTTGGCTAGCTTTTCACGAAACTCGTCGATCTTCTCTTTCCGCAGGGCCTCGGGATCGGAAGCCTCCGACAGCTCCTTCTTGAAGAGGATGTTGACCGCACCCTCGGGTCCCATGACCGCGATCTCGGCGGTCGGATAGGCATAGTTGAGGTCGGTTCGGATGTGCTTGCTGGCCATCACGCAGTAGGCGCCGCCATAGGCCTTTCGCGTCACGACCGTGACCTTCGGGACCGTGGCCTCCGCAAAAGCGAAAAGAAGCTTCGCACCGTGACGAATGATGCCGCCCCACTCCTGCTCGGTCCCCGGCAGAAAACCCGGAACGTCCTCGAACGTCACCAGCGGGATGTTGAACGCGTCGCAAAAACGCACGAAGCGCGCGCCTTTTACCGAGGCGTTGATATCGAGCACCCCCGCGAGCACGGCCGGTTGATTGGCAACGATTCCGACTGGACGCCCGTCGAGGCGCGCGAAGCCGACGAGAAGGTTGAGCGCGAAATGCTCATGTACTTCGAGAAACTTGCCGTCATCGACGATGCCCGTCAAGAGATCCTTCATGTCGTAGGGCTGGTCGGGCTCCTCGGGAACCACGCGGTCGAGAGCGTCGTCCTCTCGATCCCAGGGGTCGGTACACTCGCTGACGGGCGGGTCATCGATGTTGTTGCTCGGTAGATAAGACAGGAGTGCGCGGATCTGGCCGAGACAGTGTCGATCATCGTCCGCGAGGAAGTGAGCGTTACCGGACACTTCGTTGTGAGTCGATGCGCCGCCAAGCGCTTCCATCGTGACCTGCTCATGAGTCACGGTCTTGATGACGTCGGGTCCGGTCACGAACATGTAGCTCGTGTCGCGCACCATGAAGGTGAAGTCGGTGATGGCGGGCGAGTAGACCGCACCACCGGCGCACGGCCCCATGATGGCCGATATTTGCGGCACGACGCCGGAGGCGAGCGTGTTCTTCAGGAAAATATCCGCGTAGCCGGCGAGCGACACGACGCCTTCCTGGATGCGCGCCCCACCGGAATCGTTCAGGCCGATGACGGGCGCGCCCTGCCGCATCGCCAAGTCCATGATCTTGACGATCTTCTCTGCGTAGGACTCCGAGAGCGATCCTCCGAACACGGTGAAGTCCTGGGCGAAGACGTAGACGAGGCGACCATCCACCCGACCATAGCCGGTCACGACGCCATCTCCGAGGATCTTCGTCTTCTCCATCCCGAAGTCGGTGCTTCGATGCGTCACGAAGCGTCCGAGCTCCTCGAAGGTGCCGGCGTCGACGAATGCCTCCACACGCTCTCGCGCGGTCATCTTCCCGGCGGCGTGTTGGCGCTCGATGCGCGCCTCGCCACCCGAAGCTTCCGCCAAACGGTTCCGCTCGGCAAGCTTCGCGCCGAGATCGACAGGCGGCTTTCGAGGAGCGCTCAAACGGGGTGCCCCGCTTTTTGCGCCTTCTCGTGATCCTCCAAAAAGCGCGCGAGACCCGAGTCGGTCAGCGGGTGCTTGAGGAGTGACTGGTACACCTTCGCCGGAATCGTCGCGATATGCGCCCCGATCCGCGCCGCCTCGACCACGTGCAGCGGGTTCCGGATGCTCGCGACGAGCACCTGGGTGTCGTAGGCGTAGTTGTCGAACACCTGGCAAATATCACGGATGAGCGACATGCCGTCGACGCCGATGTCATCGAGCCGGCCGACGAACGGGCTCACGATATAAGCGCCGGCCTTGGCAGCGAAGATCGCCTGCGGAACGGAGAAGCACAACGTGACGTTCGTGCGAATGCCGTCTTGTTTGAGGATGCGAACCGCCTTGAGTCCCTCTCCGATCAACGGACATTTGACGACGATGTTGGGGGCGATCTTGGCGAGCTCGCGACCCTCGCGCACCATGCCGTCGCAATCGGTCGAAACGACCTCCGCCGAGACCGGTCCGTCGACCAACGCGCAGATCTCCTCGTAGATCTCTCGATCCGGAGCCGACTCCTTCGCCAGGAGGCTTGGGTTCGTCGTAATGCCGTCCACGAGACCCATCGCCGACGCTTCGCGGATCTCTTCGACGTTGGCAGTATCCAGAAAAAACTTCATCACTTGACTCCTTCGTGTATCGCGGCGGGCCCTCGAGCGCTGGCCCCCCGCTCGTACTATACCAACTCGGAGAGTCGGTTAAGGCGGGTCGAACGTGACTTCCGAGCCGCGACTTCGCTCGCTCTCGTTGGGCTCGATCGCCGTGTCGACGGTGGTCACAACGTAGACATAAGTCTCACCGCGCGTCACCTCTTCGTCCGTGAACGTCGGCACCGAGACGAGATCTTCGCTCAGCAGAACGAGCTCCCCGGAATCGCGTGGGCGTCGATACACCCGGTAACCGGCGACGTCGGAGCCCTCGACATCGTTCCACGTGAGCAAGACACTATCAGAGGACGACACGGCGACCAGCCCGTCGGGCGCCGGCAAGGCGAACGTGTCGCGAGGGGTCAGGCAGACCTCCTCGGACGCCTCGCTCTCGATGCGGATCGCGCCCGTCAACAGCGGGACCTCGGGA
>Ga0315338_1000674_pt1 | contig 65142 bp, 63 predicted proteins | sample ASW8metaG_FD_204518 | JGI IMG/M metagenome (GOLD analysis project Ga0315338, IMG submission 204518) | Ammonia-oxidizing marine archaeal communities from Monterey Bay, California, United States - ASW #8 | ecosystem: Environmental > Aquatic > Marine > Coastal | place: USA: California | collected...
GAGCAAGTTGGCGAACCTGGTCTTCTCGAACGAGCTCGCCCGACGCCTCGAGGGGACAGGGGTGACCTCGAACGCGGTCCATCCGGGCGCGATTTCGACCGAGATCACTCGGGACCTGCCCTGGATTGCACGCAAGCTCGTCGGCTTCATCTTCAAGGGCGTGGAGTTCGGCGCGAAGGGGCCGGTGCTCGTCGCGACGGACCCGGCTCTGGTGGATGCGTCGGGCCGCTATTGGAAGGAAACGACCGAGAAGACGCCGTCCGAAGAAGCCAGGGACCCGGCGGTCGGGCGACGACTCTGGGACGAGAGCATTCGATTCTGCGATATGGCGTAGGCGGCGAGACCTCCAAGCGAGATTCTCGCCACGCCTGCTCAGGCCATCTGGCTCGTGAAGGTCGCGAGATCGAAGTAGTCGCGCCAAGCCTTGATCTTGCCTTCTTCGATCTCGAACGTTCCCATCACGGGGATCGAAAGCTTCTTGCCGCCGGCGAGATCGAAGTTGTCGATGCGTTCGGTCAAGACCTTGTTGCCGTTCTCGGCGATCGCCAGGAGTTGCCAATCCACTCCGACGGGGGCCATTCCGCGGACGAAGGCGCTGGCCGCCGCGCGTCCCTCGATCGGCTGCATGGGAATGTTGTGATAGAAGATGTCCTCGGCCATCAGGTCGTCGATCGCGTCCCAGTCCATCCGGTTCCAGGAGGCGATGAACGCCTCGATAATCTCGCTATTGCTCATGGTCGTCACCCCTTCATGTTCGCATCATGTTCGCACCGGATTCGATCCAGCGTGCCCGCTCGACTCTCAGCCAGGCATTCCAGGCTCACGCCGGAAGCGCTTCGAAGCGGGCTCTACACTCTATCTCGAACTGAGGCCGGCTGCGCCAGAGCGTCACGAGCCCCGGCGACCAGGGGGCAGCGCGACACCGTCGGGTATCAGATACTCCCTAGACCCCACAGGAGGAACACGACATGGGAGATTTCGATCGTAAGGCGACCGCGGAAGATGTCTCGGCGGGTTTCGACCTGACTGGGCGACACGCGATCGTCACGGGTGCGAACACTGGAATCGGGCTCGAGACGGCACGCGTGCTCGCGCTGCGCGGTGCCTCGGTCACGATGGCCTGCCGCAATCTCGACAAAGCGCATGCCGCGCGCGACGGGATTCTCGAATCGAACGCAGCGATCGAGAAGGATCAGCTCGAAGTGATGCGGCTCGACCTCGGTCAGCTGAGTCAGGTTCGGGAGTTCGCGAGGGATTTTCTCGCAACGAGCCGTCCGATTCATCTCCTCGTCAACAACGCGGGTGTGATGCTGCCCGATCGTCGGGAAACCGCCGATGGCTTCGAGGCTCATTTCGGGATCAATCATCTCGGGCATTTCCTTCTGACGCGACTTCTGGACGAGCGCGTTCGTACTTCCGCTCCAGCGCGCATCATCAACGTCTCGTCCGATGCACTTCATTTTGCGAGCCTGACGGAATCACTCGAGGATCTGAACTGGGAGAAGAGACGTTTTTCGGGCTGGCGCTCATACGGCGACTCGAAACTGATGAACGTCCTCTTTACGAACGAGTTGAACCGACGCTACGCGAGTGAGGGTGTCGTCTCGAACGCCTTGCACCCAGGTATCGTGAAGACGGAGCTCGCGCGCGATCAGCCCTGGTGGATGGCCGCCGTGGGCCTTCTCATGCTCCCGATGTCGAAGTCTCCGGAACGAGGCGCGGCGACATCGGTCTACCTGGCGACGGACGAAGCGCTGGGACGGGAAGGGGCGGGCTACTTCGCGGACTGCGCGCCGGGTCGTGTGCATGGACTCTCGGGCAATGCGGCGCTGGAGAACGCGCTCTGGCGGCGGAGTGAAGACCTCGTCGGTCTGGCCTCATGATCCCGACTGAGGAGACCATGCGGCGGCTCGTCGGGCATCGCTTTCCAGGCGGTCAGTACACGATCGAGCATTGGGAGAACTTCCTCTTGAGTGAAGCGACGGGAGTCGAGCCCTTGCCCGATTCACTCGCTCATCCGGTTCATCTGTTTCACGTCCCGATCAACGGCGTCGGCACGAGCATCACGGAACTCTTCGCGCTCGCCGAAGTCGACGGCTCCTCGCCCGTCAGCATCGACTACTACGACTGGTCGATCCATGAGCCCATACGCGAGGGAGAGACGTACTCGCTCTCCGGTGGAATCGCGGCGTATGAACGCAAGGAAAGTGACGGCCGACCCACGGTCGACTCGTTCACGTATGAGATCGACGTGACGGGCGAGGGCGGAGACCTCGCGGCACACGTCGCGTTTCGCTGGCACTACTGGCGAATCGAGTCGTGAGGGAGGCGCAGTCGTGAAGGTCGAGGTGGGAGATTCGATCCCTTCGTGGACGATGGAGAACGTGACTCCGGAGCGAATGAAGACCGTCGCTGCAATCCTGCGCGATCCGACGCCGATTCACTGGGATCGCGAAGTGACCCGCGCGATCGGCTTCGAGGGTCGGCTGCTGAACCAGAGCCCCATCAATCTCGGCTACGTCGTCAATATGTTGGTCGCGTGGGCTGGACCCACGTGTATCCGCCGCATCCGAACCGAGTTTCCGGTTCCTGTCCTCGACGGGGATCGCGCGACCGCAGGCGGGGTCGTGAAGGCGATCGAGGCCGACGGCGACGTGAGGGTCGCGGAATGTGAAGTCTGGCTGGATCGGGACGATGGGACGAGGAATCTCCGCGCGACGGCCTGGGTCACGCTCGATGACGAGGGCTAGCCGCGGCGGTTGCTTCGATCGTAGACCGCGTCGTCACGCCGACTCCCCCGCAATCCGTCCGGCGCCGAATCGAAGTAGGGGTCGTTCGTAGGTTCGGTGCGACTCCAGTCGTTTCGTTCGCTGCGGTACGCGATCTTCCATACGCCGTCTCGTTTCTCGTATCGGTCGATGTAGCGGCCGGCGATGATGAGGTCCTGGGCGCCGCCTTCCGCGGGGATCTTGTGGTAGGCGCGGAAGTAGACCTCGCCGAAGGCTTCGTCTCCCTCCAGTTCGATCAGCACATTCCCGATCATGTGCTGATTCGCCGCATGACCCTCTAACGCTTTGACCGCAAACTCGATGAAGGCGGCCGGCGGACCGTTGTAGAAGCCATACTCACAGAACGCGTCTTCGAAGAAGACGGAGTTCAGAAGCTCTGCATCGAGTCGGTCGAGGCCTCGGCAATATCGACACGACAATTCGTAGATCGATTGCTTCGCGATGACGGCTTCGATGGTCTGATCGGACATCTCTTCTCTCCTGTGTGATCGATCGGTTTCTGGCAGATCAATCCGAGTTCGGCCAGAAATCATGGATTGGATCGGCCTCGCTGTCCGAGCCTTTGGTCAGGTCAGCGAAGGCGGGCGCCGTTCTCTCATCGACCACATCGAGCCGCCGGCTCCAGTCCATCACGACCGTACGAGACATGAGTTTCCATAGACCGCCGCGGCACTCGAGGACATCGAGATAGCGACCGCTGTAGAGGAGTTCTTCTCTACCGCCCTCGAGCAGATGATGAGCGGTGACGTAGGACTCGGTTCGCGCCGTTTCGCCGTGGACTGCGAAGAGCGTGTTGCCGAGGAAATGTTGGGTCAGCTCGTATTGACTTCGAAGCGCGCTCACCACGATGTCGGCGAAGGTGTGTGCCGGACCCTTGAAGGCGCCGTAGTCGACGACGGCGTCTTCCCAGTAGGCTGACTTGATCCAGGTCGCCTCGCAGCGATCGAGCCCCCGCGAGTGCATCCCGAGAATTTCCAGGATCGCCAGGCGAGCTGCCGCCTCGCCAGCGTCGGGGGGCATGCCAATTCGACCGTTCATCTCCACCTGTTCCTCCTCATGAGAACCCTGTGCTACCCACGATATCGAGATCGGAGCAGAGCCGATTCGAGCGAACCACGATGTTACAAGTCACGGAGTAGATCGCGAATGAGCCATTCAGATCGAGGCGGCGCCCGCGCGAAGGGTCGAACGACAGCCGAAGTCTTGCGTGCGGATCGCTGCGAGGCGGAGCCGCCGCTCCGCGAGGAGCGCTACGAGTTCCTCGGCGACGAAGACGTCTCGATCGATCGATACGTCTCGCGGGAGTTCTTCGAACGAGAGGTCGAATCCCTCTGGCCGCGCGTTTGGCAGTGGGCCTGTCGTCTGGAACACATCCGAGAAGTGGGCGATACCTATGTCTACGACATCGGGCCCTATTCGATCATCGTCGTGCGCTCGGGTGAAGACTCGATCGATGCCTTCCTCAACAGCTGTACGCATCGGGGTACGCGGATCCTGGCCGCTGAGGGCAGTGGCTTCAGTCCGAACTTCACGTGCCCTTTTCATGGTTGGTGCTGGAATCTCGACGGGTCGATCAAGAACATTCCCGCACGCTGGGACTTTCCACATGTCGAACCCGAAAAGCACGGGCTCCAACGCGTGCGATGTGAGACCTGGGGTGGGTTCGTGTTCGTCAACATGAATCCGGACGCCGAGCCGTTGGTCGAACAGCTCGACGTCCTCCCCGAGCATTTCGAACATTTCCCGCTCGATCGTCGCCGGATCACCGTTCATGTCGAGAAGCGTCTGCCTGCCAACTGGAAGGCGGCGCAGGAAGCGTTCATGGAGGCGTATCACAATATCGAGACGCACTACGCGCCCAATGGAGCGAACGCGCAGTACGACATCTTCGGTCGGTTCGTGACCCGCTTCATCCACAACATCGGGAGTTACAGCCCAGACGCCCTCGAGGACTACGGGGTCTCGGCGTCGCGCTGGGTCGATCCACCTCTGACCGAGCAGCAGCAATTGCAGTCGATGGGGTTCGGCGTTTCCGGCGACTCGGAGATTCCCGAAGGCGAGACGGCGCGCGGCTTCGTGGCGGAGGCTCTCCGGAAGAGCGTGGGCGAGCGGCTCGGGATCGACCTCTCGGGTTGGAGTGATAGCCTGATGGTCGATTCCATCGAATACCATCTCTTCCCGAACATGTTCCTGTTCCCGGGAATCTCGATCCCGATGGTCTATCGCTTCCGCCCGGACGGGGACGACGTGGATTCGTGCATCTTCGACTTGCTGCTCCTCGAACCGCTTCCCGAAGGAGCTACGCATCCCGATCCTCCCGAACCGGTTCGACTCGAGGTCGAGCAGTCGTATACAGAGGTCAAGGAACTTGGCTTCCTCGGCGCCGTCTACGACCAGGACACGGGTAATCTCCGCGCGCAGCAACAGGGCCTGAAGACGAGTCGAAAGACCGGCATCACCCTCGGCAATTATCAGGAAGCGCGGATTCGTAGACTCAACATGACCCTCGACGAGATCATGAACGCGGACTGATCTCTTGCTGGTCGGCGTCAATGGCGTCGGTGGCGCAGAGGTTCATGACACAGGAATCGCGGAGGCGTACGCATCGCTCATGATAGATTGGAAGAAGCTGAACCCCGAAGTCGTCTCTGAATTTCGAGCCAACGGGGGCAAGGTTGCGCAATTCGGCGACCTGCCGGTCGTGATCCTGCATACGATCGGCGCCCGTTCTGGCTCCGTTCGTGAGGTTCCGCTCATCGTGATCTACGAGGGCGAAGAGATGTTGCTCTTCGGTACGGCCGCCGGCGCGACACGACATCCCGACTGGTACTTCAACTTGAGGGCCAACCCGCGGATCGAAGTCGAGCTCGGTCGGGACCGATTCATGGCGGACGTCGTCGAGTTGTCCGAGGACGATGCGAACGCGAAGATCGCAACTCAGGTGGCCTCGGTTCCCCAGTTCGCCGCGTATGTGGAGTCCGCGGCACCACGTACGATTCCCGTGTTCATGATCTCTCGCGTCTGAGCGCGGACATCGAGTCGTTCGATCGAGCGCGCGGCATCGATCGCGGGCTCGACTTCGACTGGTCTCTGCGGATCAGCTCGCGATCGCCTCGAGCAGCTTCCAATGGGGCTGTGGTCCGCGCGCTTCCGGGTTGTAGGCGCTCACGGCGATGTGGGAAGCCCCGGCCTCTTCGTATTCAGCGATGCGTGCCCGAATCCTGGATTCGTCTCCCCACGCCACGATCATGTCGATCAAACGGTCGCTGCCTCCGTCCGCCCAGTCCGATTCGTCGAAGCCCCAGTTCGCCCACTCCTTCTGATACGCGGGCAGGGGCATGTAGATGCCGAGGGCGGCGCGAGCGATCTTCCGCGCGACCTGCGGATCTTCGCAGAGGCAACAGGGCAGGACGACGTTGAGTCGCTTGTCGGGTCCGAGGATCTGACGGGCACGTTGCGTATGCGCGGGCGGCAGCAAGTACGTGTTCGCCCCGTCCAGACGCTGAGCGACGAGTTCGAGCAGCTTCGGACCGTTGGCCGCGAGCCAGATCGGCGCGGGTTCGATGGCCGGCGGCGAGTCGACGCGTGTGGCGTCCATCGTGTCGAGATAGTCCCGCATCTTGCGAAGCGGGGGCACCCATTCGAGTCCGTGCATGCCAGCCATCGGGGGATGGGATACGCCGAGCCCGAGCACGAAGCGACCGCCCGAGAGTTCCGCGAGGGTCTGACGATTCTGCGCGGCGACGAGGGCGTCGTGGGAATAGACGTTCGCGATCCCGGTGGCGACGGTCAGCGTGTCGGTACGGGCGAGAACATGAGCGGCCGTCGTATACGGATCGCGGCCTGTGAATTCCGTGACCCAAAGAGAATCGTAGTCGAGCTCTTCGATCCGACTCGCGAATTCGTCGAGTTCGGCGACGGCAAAGCCGTCGGTGTAGGTGATGATGCTCGGTCGATTCTTCATCGGTTCGGAACTCCTGCGATTGTCGCTAGGCCTCGTTCGCGACAGGGTCGGTCAACCGGCTTGCCTCGGCCTGGAGTTCGGGCGCGACCAGGGTCTGGGCCTGCTTCACCCTTTCGAGCAGATCGTCTCGGCAGGCTCCGCGAGTCGAGGCGACGAGTAGCAGGCCGACCGAATGTTCCATGAAAGGCTTGAGTCCGGTATCGCTGATGACTCTAGCCGACCAGGTCATGGAAGCTGCGATGCAGGCGGTCGCGATCTGTGCGGACAAGACGCCGGGGTCGACCCAATCGCCCAGCTGGCGACGTCGCTTCATTTCCTGCAGCTGGACGACGATCGCCGAGACCAGTTCCTGGGCGAGGCCCTGATGGATCGCGCCGGTCTCGCGTACCTGGCTGAAGGCCTGGAGGAGGGAGCGGTTGTAGCTGGCCAGCTCGACGACGCCGTCGGCCATGCGGCCGATCAGGGCCATCAGGCGCCGATGTCCAATCGGTTCCGCGTGCTCATCGACCGAGCCGAGGACTTCCGAGAACTGGGATCGCACGGCTTGCGCGATCAGCTCGTCCTTCCCGCCGAAGCGGTTGTAGAGCGTCGGGACGGAGACGCCGCAGCGGCTGGCGAGCTCGCGGATGGTCACATTGGCGTAGCCGCGCTCCGCGAGGAGCTCGCGAGTCGCGTCCAGGATGCGTCTGCCGCGTTCGTTCTTCTGCTGGATCATCAAATCCATGATTTGAACATGTTACATCGATTTGAATGTGTTTAAATAGAGCCTGCACGCTTTCTGGAGGAATCATGGCGACCGACGAACTTCCCTTTCATCTGCAAGGCAACTTCGCCCCCGTCGAGGGCGAGATGACGGAGACGGCCCTCGAAATCGAGGGCGCGATTCCGCCCGAGCTTCGGGGAATGTATGTCCGCAATGGCGCGAACCCGGCGAGTGGCCACTCGGAGCATTGGTTCCTGGGTGATGGAATGGTGCACGGTGTTCGCCTGGAAGACGGCAAGGCCGCCTGGTATCGAAATCGCTATGTGAAGACGCCGTTCCTCGAAGATCCCGATGGAGAGCGGATCTCGGAAACGGGAGAGATCGATCGCGCGCGATCGGCCGCGAACACGCACGTGGTCGGACATGCCGGAAAGATCCTCGCGCTCGAAGAAGGCTCGTTCCCGTACGAGCTCGATCGAAATCTGGAGACCGTGGGCTGCGTCGACTACGACGGCAGGCTCACTTCCGCCTTCTCGGCGCATCCGCACATCTGTCCTGTGACGGGGGAGATGCTCAGTTTCGGTTACGGGCAGTTCCCGCCCTACCTGACCTACTTGCGCGTGAGCCCGGACGGGAAGCTCGTGCAGACCGAAGAGATCGAAGTGCCCGGTCCCACGATGATGCACGACTTCATGATCACGGAGAAGCGCGCCATCTTCATGGACCTCCCGGTCGTCTTCGATCTTCCCGCGGCTCTGGCGGGGACGATGCCCTTCAAGTGGAGCGACGACTACGGAGCTCGAATCGGGATCATGCCGCGTACGGGCACGAACGCCGACGTCGTCTGGTTCGAAGTCGAGCCCTGCTACATCTTCCATGCGATGAACGCCTGGGACGAGGGCGACAAGGTCGTCTACGACGTCTGTCGCATGAACGAAGTCTGGCGAGAAGCCGGTCAGATGAACGGGGGGAACACCGACCTGACCCTTCATCGATTCACGTTCGACCTCGCGACTGGAAACGTGAAGGAAGAGACGCTGGACGATCGGGACATGGAGTTCCCGCGCGTCGCACCGCAGCGGGTCGGGCAGAAGAATCGATTCGGGTTCGCCCTGGCCTTCGGCGAAGCGGCCGAGGGGGAGCAGCCGGGGATGGCCGGCCACTACAAGTTCGACCTCGAGAAGGGGACGTCCGAGCTGCATAGCGCCGGAGCGGGGCGCAATCCGGGCGAGCCGGTCTTCGTGCCCGCTGCGGGGGCCGATCCCGATAGCGACGAGGGGTATGTGATGACGTTCGTGTACGACGGTCCCTCGGACAAGAGCGAGCTCGTCATCGCCGACGCATCCAACTTCAGCGCGGCGCCGATCGCGCGTGTGAAGCTGCCGCGACGCGTGCCGTTCGGGTTCCACGGCAGCTGGATTCCGGATCAGGGCTGAACTGCAGCGCGGTACACGAGGAGAACGATGATGAGCGAAGTATCTCTCGACGGCTACAACCCGATGAATCCCGCGACCCAGCAGGATCCGTTTCCCTACTACGAAGCTCTTCGTAAAGAGGCCTCGGTGTATCGCGGCGACAACGGCATGTTCTTCGTGTCGGGCCATGCCGCCGTCCTCGAGGTATTGCAGCAGCCGAACAGGTTCTCCTCGCAATGGGCGAACTCGGCGGGTGCGCCCCCGGTCCCTGGCACGGAAGCGGAGATGGAGGAGATCTTCTCGAAGGGGTATCGCCCGGTCAGCACGATGTTGACCCTCGATCCGCCGCTTCAGACCCGATACCGAAAGAGCGTCGGCAAGGCATTCTCGACGCGCCGAATCGCCTCCCTGGAACCCCGCATTCGCAAGATCGCAACGGACCTTCTCGAGAAATGGCCCGACAGCGGACGCGTCGACTTCATGCGCGAGTTGTCGATCCCGTTCCCGGTCCGTGTCATCGCCGACCTTCTCTCGATCCCGCTCGATCGGGACGCGGACGTCAAGCGATGGTCCGACGATTCCGTGGCTTCGATCGGCGTGGACATCAGTGCGGAGCGCGCACTCGAGGCGGCTCGCAGCGTCGTCGAGATGCAGAACTTCATGGCGTCTCTCTTCGAGGCGCGCCGCGAGCAGCCACAGGACGACTTCCTGAGTGAGCTGGTTGCCGCCGACTTCGAAGACATCGAAGGCAACGTCCGCAAGCTGGATATCCCGGAGATGATCAGCATCGTCCAGCAGCTCATGGTGGCGGGCAACGAGGCGACCACCAAGGGCATCACGGAGATCATGAAACTCCTCGTCGAGCACCCGGACGAGTGGCAGCGAATACGAGAGGATCCCACGCGCATTTCGGCGATGGCGGAGGAGGGACTCCGCCTCGCGAGTCCGAACCAGGGACTCTTCCGAGTCTGCACCGAGGACAGCGAGGTCGCGGGCGTGTCGATCGCGAAGGGGCAGATGCTCTGGGTCATGTTCGGGTCGGCGAATCGCGACGAAGACGTCTTCCCGGATCCCGACCGATTCGATCCGTCCCGCAAGAATCTGAGCGACAGCTTCGCGTTCGGACGCGGTGCCCATTTCTGCATCGGGGCACCCCTCGCGAGACTCGAGATCCAGGTGCTCTTCGAAGAACTCGCAAAGCGCCTCACGACGATCCAGTTCGCGCCCGGCACGACGCTCGAATACGAACCGAGCTTCATCCTTCGAGGTCTGAAGGAGCTGGAGATCGACATCGCCTGAACCGCATTCGAATCGGCGGCCCGCTCGCCGATTCGAAGAGACCGACAAGGAGATCGACATGACTGAAACGAGGACGGGCTGCAATCGGTCCGCAGGAATCAGCTACCAGCAATTGCTGGACGAAGACAGCCATCCGGTTCGCGACATCCTGCGTGTCGACTCGCCCATGGAGCCGGGTCCGACGCTGGTACCGGTCGAGCGCTACTTCTCGAAAGAGTTCCACGATCTCGAGGTCGAGAAGGTCTGGAAGCGCGTCTGGCAGATGGCTTGTCACGAGGACGATATTCCCGACGTCGGGGACTACCTCGTCTACGACATCGCCGAGCTCTCGTTCCTGGTCGTTCGCTGTGCACCCGATGAGTTCAAGGTCTTCCACAATGCCTGCCTTCATCGAGGGCGCATGCTTCGCGAGCACGACGGGAAGTGGGCGCGTGAACTGCGATGTCCCTTCCATGGCTGGAGCTGGAACCTCGACGGGAGTCTCAAGGAGATCCCGTGCGAATGGGATTTCCCATCGGTCGACCCGGCCAAGTATTGCTTGCCGGAAGTCAAGGTCGGTCGCTGGGGTGGCTTCATCTTCATCAACCCCGACGAGAATGCGGGGCCGCTCGAGGACTACATCGGGGATCTGTCCGAGCATTTTACGCTGCTGCCCTACGAACGCCGCTACAAGCAGGCGCATGTCGCGAAGATCCTTCGATGCAACTGGAAGGTCGCCCAGGAGGCTTTCTCGGAGGCCTATCACGTCATCGCGACGCACCCGACGATTCTCGGCGCGATTGGAGACGCGAACTCGAAGTACGACGTGTTCGGCAACTACTCCCGTGCGATCTCTCCGAACGGCACGCCGAGTCCGCATCTCGCGGGCGTGCCGACCCCGGAAGCTCTGGCGGACGGAAAGTTCTACACGAAGCTTCGGCATCCCTTGAGCGGCGCCGTGTACGAGCGGGTCGAAGAGCGTGTCGTTCGCGTCACGACGAGAGACGGTCGGTCCGGTCTCTTCACCGATGAGGGCGAGCGGATCGAGGGTGATCTCGGTCAGGTCGATCCGAACATGTGCGACTGGATCGGTGGACGTCAGCTTCCCGGTGCCGAGGGAATCCCGGAGCCGCAGGGGGGCGGCCTCGGTGGTGCCAAGAACGCGCGCGCGGCGATGGCGGCACCGAGTCGTGAAGCTCTACGCCCACTCCTGGGTGACCGCGTCGACGAGATCAGCGACGCCGAGCTCCTCGACTCCATCTATCTCACACTCTTTCCGAATTTTCATCCTTGGGGATCGTTCAACCAGATCGTGTATCGCTTCCGCCCGAACGGAGACAACCCCGACGAATGCATCCACGAGTGCATGTACTTCGCTGCGGTGCAGGAGGGCGAGGATCGTCCGCCGGCCGCACCGATCCACTGGCTCGGTCCCGACGAAGATTGGGTCGACGCGCCCGAGCTCGGAATGCTTGCGAAGGTGTTCAATCAGGATGTGTTCAACATGCCTCGCGTTCAGCGAGGTTTGAAGGCGATGAAGCAGCCGCATGTGATCCTCGCGGACTACGGGGAGACGAAACTCCGGCACTTCCACGCTCTCCTCGAGGAGTGGACCCAGAAGCCCTGAGGCCGCTCGAACTCGCTATTGATTCGTGCCGGATCGATCGACCGGGCGAATGCGGATCCGGGTAAGGGCGTGGGCGACGATCGGATCGTCGAGGGCGAGACGCTGGGCCCGGAGAACGAGTCTGCGGGCCTTTCTCGGTTTCTGCCTTGCGAACTCTGCGTAGGCTCGCTGCGTCAGCCGATAGGCTCGGCGCGTGTCCGTCTCGGTGGCAGCATATCCGTCGGGCGCACGGGCGACCGCCAGGGCATTCGCTTCGAGCAGCCGCTCGACGTTCTCGACGGAAGCCACACCCGTGAAGGCTTCGGGTGATGCACGGTAGGCGGCGAACTCGAGGATGGGATGGGCCCAGCGGTTGATCCGCCCGTCCCCGACGGCCTGCAGGAGCGCTTCCCGATCGGCCATCCAACCCAGGCGGAGCCAGTCGATCTCGCCGATCCCGACGTGCCGCAGACTCTCGACGACACGCGGCGGGGCGTCTTCGGTTTGCATGAGGGGGCGGCCATCGAGAGGTTCGACCGAACCGACGAGGAACATCGACCGAGCGGGCTGGAAGAAGACGTTGAGATTCGGGAACACGGATGCGGCCGTGCGGATGATCACGTCGACGTCCTCGGGAAGATTCATCGTGTCGATCCACTGAACGAAGAGCCCGCGCTGGCTCAGCCTGTGCATCGCCAAGCGGTAGAACTCCTGGCTGAGGACCTTCGCGTTCCCGGAGAAGTCGAGATCCTGTTTTCCGTCAGCGACGATCAAGTCATAGCTCGTGGTCGAGCGTAGGAGGTAGTGGATTGCGTCGTCGATGTGGACGCTCACGCGGCGGTCGTCGAGTGCACGCGACTCGTCGAAGAACGCAGCCCCGCGAAGTACGGCTTCACTGATCTCGACGGCATCGATCCGTTCCAGGGCGGGATGCTCGGTGAGCGAATCGAGCGTCGAGGCGGAACCCAGACCGATCTGGAGCACGTTCCGCAGACTCGAATCGATCGACATCGGCAGATGAGCGAGGATGACCTGCTTGCTGTAGGTCGCATGTCGCCAGCCTGCGGAGACACCGATCGTTGCGCCGTCGATGCTCATTCCGCGCAGGGCAGGGTCGGAGACTGCTTCGGCCACGCGCACGGTCGCTAGATCGCCTTCCCGCTCGAAGATCACCCGCGATGGGATGTTGCCCATCGGATTCGATGGAGATGCCAGGGTCGCGGGAAGCAGGGCTGCGGTGATCGCTGTGGCACCAACACCCGGGAGGAGCCATGGGATTCGATCGATGAGTCTGCCCTCGCAGAAGAGGGAGAGGACCACGGCGATCGACAGATTCAACACGATCAGGAACCGGGCCGCGTCCACGCTGCCGAGCCACGGCAGGAGGAGCGTCGCAGCGCCGATCGATCCGATGATGCTGCCTAGATTCGCGAGCAGGACCGCACTCCCGACACGCTTGCCGGCTCGCGTCGGATCGTCCACATACAGTCTGCTCGCCAGGGGAAACGAGAGACCCATCAAGAGCGTCGCGGGAAGCATCATGAAAAGAGCAGCACCGCCGTGAATTAGTAGTCGGATCGGCCATTCGAGCGTTCTGATGCCCGGACTCGTGACGGAGAGGGAGATTCCGAAGGGCCCCTGGAGGAGCCACGCCAGGCTCGCGATGCCCGTCGCCGCCGTGAAGGCGATTCCGAGCTGCACGAGAGCCAGGCTCCGAACGGGATTGCCGAAGGCGATCACGCGGCGCAGCGGGAGCGCGCCGAGTCCGAGGCCTAGCAGAAACGTCACGAGAACGATGGTGAAGGCGAAGGTGCTCGTTCCAGCGATCGGGCGATAGGCCCGAAACCAGACGATCTCGTAGGCGAGCGTCGTGACACCGGAGAGTAGGAGAATGCTTCCCGTCAAGATGCGCGGAATGCCACTTGAAACGCGAAACTCGTCATCGGGGGTGATCCCCGTCCCCTCGGTTGCGTCTCTCGTGCTTCGGACATCGATGGCGATCGCCGCGGCCGCCACGGCAAGGTTGAGGCCGACGCCGACACCGACCGTCCCATTCAATCCAATCGCCGGAATCAGTCCGATTCCAGCGAGCAATCCGCCGCACGCCGCGCCGATCGTATTCCAGCCATAGAGTGTGCCGAGATGTCGATCGAGTCCATCGCGATTCGAGATGACGACGCTGCAGAGTGCAGGATACGTCGCCCCCATGAGTGCGGTCGGCACGAGCAGCACCGTCAGCGCCGTCGTGAGCCGGACGACCAGGCTCGTTCCGCCGCTGGTTTCCGAAACGGACGCAAGCAGGGTCGAGAACAGCTCGGGAAGGCGCTCCAGGAGTCCTGTCAGCGCGACAGCGCATAGCGCGATCGCAAGTTCGAGTAGGGCGTAGAGCCGCAAGGGGCTGGTGGCTCGAGCTTGGGCATGATGATAGGCCCAGGCGCCTACTCCCATGCCTCCCATGAAGCCGGCCACCGTGGCACTGACGCCGAGCGTGCTGCTACCCAGGCTCAGGGACAGCCATTTCGTCCAGCTCACCTCGTAGGCGAGCGCTGCCGCCCCGGACAGGAAAGAAAACACGTAGAGCGGCTTCGCGCTTTTCAAGTGCGCGTCCACCAGCCGGGGGTTCGGCGGTTCTTGGCCTGCTGCGATCCCATGCGGTCCGGGGGAGAAATGCTGCCTACCGTTTCCATGGTCTGTACCGATCGCTCTAGCGTGGAGCGTGGCGTTCGCGGAGTTCGCGTTTCAGGACCTTCCCCGCCGCGGTGACGGGCAGGGCGTCTTGCTGCAGAGTCCAGCTCTTCGGGACCTTGAAGCCAGCGATCGTCTTGCGGGCATGGGCCATGAGTTCGGTTTCGTCGATGGCGTCGGGGTTGCAGACGACGACGGCATGCACCGTCTCTCCCCACACGTCGTCGGGCAAGCCGATCACGGCGACCTGGATCACGTCCGGGTGCGAGCTGATCGCGTTTTCGACCTCGATCGAGTAGACGTTCTCACCTCCGGTGACGATCATGTCCTTCACCCGATCCGCGAGAAAGAGGTAGCCCTGGTCGTCCAGACGCCCCGCGTCCCCGCTCCGGTACCAGCCGTCGATGAGCGAAGCCTGCGTCTGCTCGGCCTTCTTCCAGTATTCGGACATCGTCGAATCACACCGAACGTAGATCTCTCCGACTTCGCCCCGGGCCGTCGCGTTTCCGTCTGGATCGCGGATGTCGATCTGCACACCGACGGCGGGTCGGCCCACCGACTGGAGCGGCGGACCCCCTCGGCGATGGTCGAGCGGACTGAGGACCGTGACGGTCGATGCGCATTCGGTCATGCCATAGGACTGCACGAATGAAAGGTCTGGGGAGATGTCCATGAGTCGGTCGAGGAGGCTCGGGGGCATCGGCGCCGCGCCGTACAGGACCAGACGCAAGCTCGCGAGCATGCTGGGATCGAAGTCAGGCTGTTGGAGCATCTGGGCCAGCATGGTCGGGACCGCGCCGATCAGGCTGATGTCGTGATCCCGGATCGCGTGATTGACGGTCGACGCTTCGAACGCCGGCAGGATCACCGTGCGTCCACCCACTGGAAGCAGAAGCCCCCAGCTCGTGATGCCCCCGATATGGAACATGGGCATGAAGTTGAGGAACCGCGTGCCCTGCACGATCGGAAACTCGACCAACATTCGGTAGATGACGAGGGCTATGGCTCTCTGGCTGAGCACGACGCCCTTCGGGAGGCCTGTCGTTCCGCCCGTGTACATCAGGACCGCGGCGGCCGATTCGTCCGGTTCGTTCGGTAGCGTCGCGTTTGCCGTCCGCATCAATTCGTCGAGTCGGGCATCGCATTCCGGGACCTCGCCATCCCCGATCTGGACGATCGCTCGCAGGCGTGGGACCCGCGAGCGAATCTCGCGCGCGACCTCGGCGTTCGCAGCGTCGACGAACAGAACCTCTGCATCCGAATCGTTCAGGATGTAGACGATCTCGTCGGCCGCCAGGCGAGTGTTGAGGGGATTGATGATGCCGGCACCGCAGAGGCCGGCGCGCCAGAGTTCCACATAGTGGTGACGCGCATTCGAAAGAACCGCGAAGGGATCGTCGCCACGGACACCGAGCGCCGACATCGCGCCGCACACCCGCCGAACGCGCTCGAGATGTTCGCCGTAGCTCGCGCGATGTTCCGTCCCGAGGTCGTGGATGGCGACATCGTCACGGAATCGCTCCGCGTGCCGGAGGATTCGCCCGAAGTTCAACTCGCTCATACTGCGATCAACCCGCTTTGACGAAGTCGAGATGGAGTTCGAGGGTTCCGAGCATGATTCCCGGCTGATGAAGAAAGGTGTTGCCCTCTGCGTAGGCGAGGGATTCGATCCGGTCGAGAAGTCGCTCCCATGCGATCGTCTGCTCGAGCCGTGAGATGCCCGCGCCGGGACAGATTCGCGGTCCCTGAGAGAAACTCAGGTGGGCGGTCACGCTCTTGCGGTCGAGCTGGACCTGATGCGGGCACTCGTATTCCTCGGCATCGACATTGCCTGCGGCCCAGCGAAGATGCAGGAGCGACCCCTTCGGTACTTGCACACCCTGGAACTCTTCGTCGCGCGTGGTCATGCGCGTGGACAGGCCCTGGGTCGGTGCGCGGACTCGCATTGCCTCCTCGGTGAACGCGCGGAGCTTGTCGCGATCGCGTCGCAGCTCGCCGAAGAGTTTCGGATCTTCACACAGGAGCTGCGCCTGTTCTTCGATCGCGTACTGCGTCGTTTCGAGTCCGCCGAGCACCATCGCGTAGACGACGCCATGGATCTCGGCATCGGTGAGCTTTCGCCCGAGCGCCTCATAGGTGACCTGAGTGAGGAAAGTGATCATGTCGTCGCACGGATCGGCACGCTTCTCTGCGACGTGATCGGCGATGTATTCGCCGAAGCCCTGTAGAATCCGGGCTTGCTCCTCGGCCTCCTCGCGAGAAAGAATGTTTCGGTGGCCCTTTCCATGGACGAATGGGGCGACCTGCGCCGTGCCCCATTCGGCAAGTCGAGGAACGTCTTCGAGCGGAAAGCCCAGGACGCGAGCCATCACTCTCTGTGGAAGCGGTCTTGCAAAGCCCGAGATGAACTCGACGCCATCGTCGTCGATCCATTCATCGATCAGCGCGTCCGCGATCTCCGTGATCATGCCGACATGCCGCTTCGCACCCGGCCCGACCCAGGGATCCGTGAGCTCGCGTTTGTGCGCGCGATAGAGCTCCTGGGTGGGACGGAGCGTCGCCATCGATGCGACCATCGCGTTCAGCTCGGGGGGAAGCTCGGCATTGGCGCCGCGTGCTTCCGCTTCTTCGATCTGGCGCTTCGTCGCGTCGATCGCGAGCGCCAGCGTCGGTTTGAAGCGCTCGGGATCCCGGACGACCCGCGCGATGTCCGCATAGCGGGTGAGGATATAGCCGTCCGAGCCTCCGCCGAGTCCTTCTCCCGGGATGGCTCGTACGGGGCACTCGCGATGCAGGATCTCGTACGCCTCGTACCAGTGTTCCTGGGCGCCCGGACCGAAGAGGTCGACGTCGTCGAGGGACGCTGGGCATTGCATTTCGCTGAGCTGATGATTGGGGGGTTTGTCTGTCATCTCGGGGAGGGTAGCGACTGCTTTCGGTTTGGGTGATCGGATCGTTTCTACTCTTGCTGCCTACATCATGTTGATGGTCGTCTCGAACTCCGGAGTCGCGATTTCGAACTTGGCCTCTTCGAAGGTAGGCGGCCCGAAGCGGCCCATGGCGTCCAGTGAAAAGCCGAAGGACTCCTTCGGGTAGCCGACGAAGTTGGTGTCGAGTTCGCCATTCGCGTTCTCATCATGGAAGACCTTGATCGCGTAGGTTCCGTACGGGATGGCGTCGAGCTTTGCGATCGCCTTGCCGTTCGAGATGTCGACCTGCAGATCGCGGACGGGCTTGCCGTTCGAATCGAATGCCTCCGCATCGTCGAGCAGGGCGACGATCAGCTTGCCGTCATCGGATTCGAGTCCGAGGATCTCGATCGACAGGGTGCAGGTCTTCGAGTCTTCCGAGGAAGCGGGGTGGGCCATGAACAGGCCGGCGACGAGCGCGAGGGGGAGGGCGAGCGCAAGGGCGAGTGACGATGCGACGGCCATGCGCGCGATGTGATGATTCGAAATCCTCGAGGTGGTCTTCAATCGTCGTCCAGACATTCGATCGCTTCTCCTCGTAAGGGGTGGAGTCGGGTCGGTCAGGGGGAGAGAACCTTCGGGTCGCCGTCCTGCCAGGAGACGATCAGCCGTCGTCTATGCAGTAGCCACTGCCCGTTCCGCTTGTGAAGGGAGTCCGCATAGGTTCCCGCGATGATCAGCTTGTTCTCGTCCTTCACGTGCTGAGCATGGAAATAGCATCGACTCACCGCCGTATCGCCGTCGACCGAGATTTCGAAACTGCCGAGCAGGTGTTGGCTCACGTCGAGCGGCTCGAGCATCTGGCGGCAGAGGCCGACGATCGCGTCGGGTCCCTCGAAGACGCCTGTGCCGTAGTCTGCGACGGCGTCGTCGGTGAAACAGGTTGCGAGACGATCCCAATCGCGATCGTCGAGGGACATGGCATAGCGAACGAGGACATCATGGATGTCGTCGCGGTCGACCATTTCTCGAAGACGCGCTTCCAACCGCTACTCCGCCATCTCTTCCTGCGCCGACCGGATGAAGTCCGCGGGTCTCGGCAGGCGCCGCAGAGAGGTCCCGCCGTCGATCAGCAGGTTCTGTCCGGTCACGAATCCCGCCTCGTCCGAGGCCAGCCAATAGACCGCGTTCACGATGTCGTCGATGCTTCCGAAACGACCGAGCGGCGTCTCCGCGACGAACGCCTTGCGCACGCCAGGCGCATTGGTGAGGGCAGCCGTCATGGGCGTTTCGACGAGCGTGGCCGAGACGACGTTCACGCGCACTCCCTTGGGACCGAACTCGGCCGCCGCGATTCGCGTCGCGTGATTGACGCCGGCCTTGGCGCCCGCGTAGGGCGCGTAGCCATCGGCGGTGAGTGTCGCCGTGAGAGAACCGATCGTGATGATCGATCCCCCGTCGCTCATCGCGTTCGCCATGTGCTGGATGAAATAGAGGGCGCCGGTGAACTGCACGGCGACCATGCGCTCGACGCGCTCGGGTTCGAGATCGGAGAAGGGACAGTTGTCCTCGTATCCGGCCGTGTTCACGGCGATGTCGATCCGGCCTGACTCCGCGAGGACCGCGTCGGCCAGGGCTTTCACGTCCTCGCTTCGCGTGATGTCGCAGGGGTGGTAGCGCGCACCGAGCTTCTCGGCGCTCTCCTTGCCGCGCGCCTCGTCCCGAGAGGCGATCCAGACAGTGGCGCCCTCGTCGCGGAAGCGATCGACGATTCCCTCTCCGAAGCCACCCGAACCACCCGCGATCACGGCGACCTTGCCGTCTAGAGCTCCCATCATGATGCCTTTCTGATGTCGAGCGCGAGGCTCTTCAAGCCGCGAAGGATGTAGCTCGGCTCGTACTCGAAGGTGTTGCCAGGCGCGAAGTCCCAAGCTTCTACGCGTTCGGCAAGGACTTCGAAACAGATCTTGGCTTCGAGGCGGGCAAGCGGCGCCCCGATGCAGAAGTGTGCGCCTTTGCCGAAGGCGATGTGATCGCGCAGGTTCGCGCGCGTGGGATCGAATCTGTCGGGATCCGGGAAGAACCGCTCGTCCCGGTTCGCGGCGCCGAACATGATCCAGAGTGTCGAGCCCGCTGGAACCTTTACGCCATCGAGTTCGACGTCGCGCTTTACGATCCTGAACAAGCCCTGATTCGGGGTCGAGAGCCGGAGGGCTTCCTCGACCATGTTCGGAATCGTGGACGGGTCGTCCTTGATTCTCTGAAACTGTTCCGGGTTCTCGATCAACATCTTGACCGTCTCATTGACGAGCTTCGTCGTCGTCTCGTTCCCAGCCACCATCAGCTGAAGGATGATGCTCACGAGTTCGGGGTGATCGAGCACTCGCGACTTGCCAGACTCCTCCGTGAAGATCGCCTGGGTGAGTTCTGTCAGGAAGTCATCCCTTGGATTCGCCTGTCGGGACTCGAACTCCTTCACCCAATACTGATGCGACTCGACGACTGCGCTCGCCGCATCGAGCCGAGCTTCGTCATCGAGGGCGACGCCGAGTGCGGCGACGGAGGCATCGGACCATCGCTTGATGTGCTCGACCGCCTCGGGAGCCATGTTGAGGGTCGCCGCGATCACACCGACGGGGAAGGGAACGGAGAAACTGTTCACGAAGTCGACGCGTCCGGCATCGGGCCAGGCGTCGACGAGTGCGTTCGTGTTCTCGCGAATCATGGGTGCGAGCATCGCGATGCGTTTCGTCGAGAACGCGCGACCGACGGTCTTGCGATAGCGGGTCTGGGAAGGGGGATCGGCGGTGAGCATCGTGTCGACGACGGGCTGACCGCGCGAACCGATCTCCTTGAGTTTTTCGAGCAACTCGGGCGAGCTGGATGTGGTTCCCGTGTTCGAGAACTTCGAGGAAAACGTTCCGGGATCCGCGAGTACGTGGTTGACGGTGTCGAGCCTCGACACGAAGAAGATGCCGGTGGTCGGATGTCTGAAGATCGGCGCATCGCGTCGCAGCGCTTCGTAGTATGGAAACGGATTCTGCTGGACCTGGCGTTCCATTGGATCGTATTGATCGAGATCGATCACATCGCTCATTTGACCTCCCGTCGGCGGATGGAGATACTATGTAAGCAGGCATGGCGAGCCAAATCGAGCGATCGACATGGATTGCAAACCCTGGGAGGCGAGAGACGAATGCTGCTGACAGGAAATCACGTGTCCAGGGGGGAGTTCGAGCGCGGGACCGGCTGGTCGATTCGGCCGGAAGGCGCATGTCGAGGGGATCTGTGCGTTCCGCTCACGGGGGTCGGGCAATCGACCGACGACGACGTCGATGTGCTTCCGCTGGCCGAACGGTTGGGTATGGCCGTGATTCGACACTCGGACGGGTTGGCCGCCGTGGGCCCGGCGAGCCTCGGTGGGCGTGCGCTGAATAGTGCCGAGGCACCGGAGCTCATGCTTCCCGATTTCTCCGGGAACGACTTCGATCTTCGCTCACTCCGAGGACAGAAAGTCGTCCTCGTCGCCTGGTCACCTTATTGAGGCTGCGCCAACGACCTGCCCGGGTGGCAGGCACTTCGCGCCGAACTCCATCCCTCTGGACTCGAGATCGTCACCGTCTGCCTCGAGGCCATGGGCGCCGAAGCCGCGCGTGCCTATGTCGAGCTCGCGGGGCCCGAGCATCCATCGCTGATCGACGTAGGCCATCTCGTCGACGAGCGATTCGGAATCGTCAACATTCCGAACAGCGTCTGGATCGACGAGGCCGGAATGATCGTTCGCCCGGCCGAGCCTGCCTGGCCGAACGTTCCGGAAGCCGCAGTCGGCGATCCGACGGCCGAAGGGGCACCCGCGCCGCCGCCGGGTCGCATGGGCGACATGATGGCGGCCGCCTCGCAGATCGTCACGGACCGAGCCCCCTACCTTGCGGCGCTTCGAGACTGGGTCGAGAAGGGCGGGGAGAGTGAGTTCGCCCTGGCGCCCGCCGCGGTCGTCGAACGATCGGGAGCTCGTGGGCTCGACGAGTCGGCGGCGGCAGCCGAATTCGAGCTGGGGTTGTTTCTGCATGGTTCGGGCGAGGTCGACGCGGCGCGCGCGCATTTCCGCGAGGCACATCGACTCGCGCCCGACAACTGGACCTACAAGCGCCAGGCCTGGTCGATCGAGCCGTCGCCGCTCGAGGGGCCCATGGCGAGATTCTGGCAAGGGCCTCTACCCGGCGCCGAAGCGGAATGGGCGTACGAGGGCGACTGGGTGAAGGATGCAAACGGGATCGGGGCGGCCAACTACTATCCGAAATTTCAGCCCTAGCACGGCGCGCACTCTCGGCGCATTCGAGGAAGGGATTCATGTCCGGCGGAAACACGAACTACGACGACGTCAAGCAGTACAGGCTCGATCCGGAGCGAGAACAGGAGCTCGTGAATACGGCGGGTGAGTGCGTATTTTGCTGGGCGAACAAGGCGGGTCACCCGATCGGCGTCGTCACCGCCTATGTGCCCGTCAAAGGAAAGATCTGGATGACGGCCACGCGCGAGCGCGTGCGAGTGAAGGCCATCGCGCGAGACGGTCGTTCTTCCGTGGTGATGACGAGCAAGGGGACGGCCATGGGCGGCGGGAAGACGGTGACCTACAAGGGGCATACCGTGGTCCACGACGACAGGGAAACCAAGCTCTGGATGTACAACCTGCTGGCGATGGGCATGGCTGCGTCGCAGGACGACGGCAATGCCTTCACGAGCGGTCTGGATCCCGAGCTCTTCGTCAGGTTCCTCGATACGCCCGAGCGCGTCGTCATGGAGTTCACGCCGGAGATGTCGATTCCCTTCGATGGGGACAAGATGGCCAAGGGCACCGCTGCCGCTTATGCGGAGTTTGCGAAGCAGGAATGAGCGAGGGACCGAACCAGGATCAGGTCGTCGTCGTGACGGGAGCGGCATCCGGAATCGGCCGCGCGCTATGCGAGAGGTTGGCTGCGGGCGGCGCCTCTGTCGTGGCAGTCGATCTCGACGCCGAACGACTCGCCTGGACGGAAGGTGTCGAGCGGATCGTCTCCTTGGCTGGGGATGTCACGCAGGATTCGACGAACCAGGGCATGGTGAGCCTGGCCGTCGAAGAGTTCGGACGTCTGGACGCGGTCGCGCTCAATGCTGGCCTGCCTTCGAGCGGGGCGCTCGAGTCCCTGCCGATGGCCGACTTCGATCGCGTGCTGGACGTCAATCTTCGCGGGGCCGTTCTGGGGACGCGAGCAGCTATTCCGGCTCTGCGCGAAGCGGGTGGCGGCGCGATCGTGGTGACCGCGTCGGTCTCCGGGCTCGGCGGTGATCCGAACATGTGGGCTTACAATGCGGCCAAGGGTGGCGTGATCAACTTCGTGCGCGCCGCCGCGATGGATCTCGCGCGCGACGAGATTCGTGTCAACACGGTTTGTCCCGGACCAATTCATACAGGCATGACCGCGGCCATCGAAGCCGCAGCGCCCGCAATGCACGAGGCGCTTCGGACTCATATTCCTATGCAGCGTTGGGGCGAGGCGACGGAGGTCGCAGCTGTCATCGCCTTTCTCGCGTCTCGAGACGCATCCTTCGTCACGGGCGCAATCGTCCCCGTCGACGGGGGCGTGAGTTCGGGCACGGGGCAATTCCTGCCCCATCCCGTTTCTACGAGCGAAGGCTAGTCCCAGTCGAGCCCATGCTCTGCTCGCTCCCGCGCTTCGATCCTCGAATCGCCGCGCGTGGGTCGTCCGCTGGGTTCTTTCGTTCCGCTAGGTCGACGCGACAGTGTGGCGCCCCGTGATCAGGGGGAGATCGAGGAAGGTTCGAATTCCGGGTTCGGCGGCGCACACGTGGGGAACTGCGTGGACGGCGTGGAGAGCGGTGCCGACGAGGCCGTTCGAAATCCATCCCTCTTCGAGCTCGAAGGAAATCTTGGGGCGACCGTCGATGCGGACGGTCCCGCCGACATCCGGCCATTCGGGAACGAGATCGCGCCGCGCACGGTAGACGGCTTCGAGCACGATCCTCCTTTCACCGCCCGCGATTCCGGACCAACGAAAGCGCTGTGCTGCCATGGTTCCGGCTTCGATGGTGCCTGCTGCGATATCGAACGTCTCCGGAGCAAGCTCGAACTCGGCCGTGCGTTCGATCTCGTCGAGTTCGACCGAGAGGCCGTCCGCGATCATCTCGACGCTTTCGCAGAACAAGCCGGATAGCCAATCGCGGTAGCGCTTCGATTCGCGCTCGAACTCTTCGGGCGGCTTTCCGAAACCCATCATGTTCAGGATCACGTCGCGCGAGGGGTAGCCCGAGAATTCGGTGGACTCCATCACGTAGACCTGATCGATCCGCGAACACATCGCCGACATCGTCAGCGGGAGCAGCTCTCCCATCCACCCGGGATTTACTCCGGTTCCGTGCAGGGAAGAACGACCCTTGGCGCAAGCGTCCTCGAAGCGTTCGACCAGTTCCGGTCCATAAGCTTTCGGGTACACGTACCCGACCGTGGTCACGACGTCTTTGCCCGACTCGAGCAGCCGGCAGATGTTCTTTACGTCGGCATCGGGGTCGCTGCCGTAGCGGATCGACGGGAGCGGCATGTGTAGGACGCAGTCGGCGTCCATGGCGACGATCTCTTCGACGTCTGCGGTCGCCGCAACGCCCATCGGGTCGCGTTTGCAGAGCGCACCGGCATCCTGGCCGGCCTTCTCGGGGTTGGTGACCAACACGCCGGTCAATTCGAGCTTTGGATCGAGCGCGATTGCTCGAAGCGCGGATCGACCTACGTTGCCGGTCGCCCATTGGATGACGCGCAAGGGTTTCACGATGACCTCCTCGAGAGTTCGCTTCGCGGGGAGCCTACACGAGCCCGGGATTCGTCGAGAGGCAGCGATCGCCATTCTTCGCCATGATGTTGCTCGCCCACGGCGGTCCGCAAGCCGGGATCGTCAGCCCATCCCGCGCGGTGCGAAGGCTGGATCGGCTACTTCGAGGGAGCTGCCCGCTCGATCATGCCCGATGAAACCGAGAACGCGCCGCAGCGGCTGACGACTCCGACACTCTTGTCGTACGGCCTCTCGGACTTTCCCGTCATGTTGGCCAGCATGCCGATGATGCTCTACCTCAACGTGTTCTACGCCGGCGAGATTGGCCTGGACCTCGTCGATCTCGGGAACATGCTGCTGATCGCGCGGGTCTTCGATCTGATCACGGATCCACTCGTCGGCTATCTCAGCGATCGAACGCGCACACGCTGGGGCCGGCGCAAACCGTGGATGGTCGCCTCGCTGCCCTTCCTGATGCTCGGCCTGTACAAGGTGTTGATCCCCGATGAGGGGGCGGATATCTGGTACCTCTTTACATGGGTGATGGTGATGTGGCTCGGTTGGACCATGTTGATGATTCCGTATTATGCGTGGGGTGCGGAGCTGACCATCGACTATGACGATCGCACGCGCGTGACCGGCTGGCGCGCGGCGATGGGAAGTCTCGGCCAGCTTGCGGCGATTGGATTTCCCGTGATCGCGGCGGTCTGGTTCGAGCTGGATGGCTTTGCCGGAATCATGCGGATCACGGCCTATGCGGCATTGATCTTGATGCCGCTCGCGGTGTTGATCACGGTATCGAGTGTGAAGGAGAGCGAGGAAGCGACCCCGACGGTGATGACCCCGTTCGAGGGATTCATGGTCATGATCCGGAACGGCCCGTTCCTCTGGCTCGTCGCCGCGTTCATGATCTCCTCGCTCGGCGTTGCCGTACTCATGCCGCTGAACGCCTTCTATGCGACGGCTGTCCTCGGCGCGCCGCAGAACGACGTACCCCTGCTGATGCTGTTCGCCTCGGTCGCCGGTCTGCTCGGCATCCCGTTCTGGGTACTCGTGTCGAGACGTGTCGGGAAGCATCGAGCCTGGATCGGCGGCTTCTTGTGGGTGACGGCATTCAGCCCGATGTACCTGTTTCTGGGGCCGGGTGACTTCTGGTTCATGGTTCCCTTCGCTGTGATCAGCGCCTTCGGAACAGGGTCCTTCATGGCGCTGCCGAATTCCATGAAAGCCGATGTGATCGATGTCGACACATCTCTTACGGGAGAGAACAGGGCGGCTGTATTCTTCTCGGCATGGTCGCTGGCGACGAAGCTCGCTTCGAGTCTCGGAGGCACTCTCGGCTTGTGGGCCCTTGCCTGGGTCGGCTTCGACGCCACGCTTGGTGCCGGCAACACACCGGCTGCGATCATGGGAGTCAAGGTTGTGTATACGCTCCTGCCGGCCTCGATCTTTCTCATCGCAACGGCTGTGATCTGGAACTATCCCCTGGACAGGTCCGCACAGCAGCGAGTGCGCGCCGCAATCGATCGTCGCGGGGATCGCGGAGCGGCCGCGGAGCCCATGGGTCAGACCGCGGATTGACGAAAGAAGGTCCATCGGCGAGAGATCGCCTGTGCTCTCGCCCGAGCGGACGCGCACCGATTCAGAGGAGGTCGCCGACCTGCACGTTCTGCAATCGGGCGGTCAGTCGATCGAGCCATCGGGTCATCATTTCCTGGCCGCGGCCTTCGTCGATCTCGATATCTTCGGTCGGAGATAGGGAAGCGATGCTGAGCACCAGACCACGCTGGTAGTCCCGCAAGAAGGACTCGAATGGGTAGTCCGCCACATCGAGCGCGCGGTGATACTCGCGAAGGAGTTCCAGCTCGTCGCGTGCGCTGGTCTCCGACGGCAGCGCACCGCCCAGGAAGTACGCGACGTCATACGCTGCAGGGCCGCTCCGCGTCAGCTGCCAATCGAGGTAGACACATCGGTCGGCGCCGAAACAGACGTTGTCCAGACGAAGGTCGCAATGGATCAGAGTCTGGGGAGCGTCCCTTGCGAACGCCTTCATCAGAGTGGTGCTGTTCGCTCCGAGCCAATCCAGATAGATCTGCATCTCGGGTGCGACGATCTTCTGGAATGCCGGAAGTGATCGCTTGAACATCCAATGGCGCATGCGCGAATCGATATCCATCGGTAGGAGCCAGAACTTGTCTTCCAGGTCCGGAGAACCCCAGAACGCCCGATGTGTACTGGCGATCTGAGTGAGCACGCGGCGGCACTGGTCGACGGAGGCGCCGGCGAGTTGGTCTCCGGATTCGAGGTCCCCCAGGTCTTCCATGATCATCAGGTATTTACGATTCTTCGCTGCTGCCACTCTCGCCCCGAGAATGCCCACGAGAGGGAGGAGGAATCTCGGCAAGCGATCGAAGGCTTTGAGAATCGGCTTCTGCTTCTCGGAGCCCGCGTCGCGATCAAAATGACTGAAGTAGATACGGGGTGTTCGAGCCGGCACGTCGGCGGCCAGATCCTCGAAGAACATGATTTCGCGTTCGTAGACGCCCAGCATCTCCCCGATGGCTCGGTTGGTCTTCTTCGGGATCTTGGCGATGACGCTGTTGGGAACCTCCGCCGCGTCGCTGGTCAGATCGAGCCGCACGATGTCGCCCAGAAATCCCTGGCCGCGTCCGAGAATCTCGCGATCGACCGCGCGGACGGGCCAGCCCATTGCCTGACTCAGCCACTCAGCCGTCAACTCTTCGGGCGTTTCCGGCAGCTCAGGCGTCATCGAGTGACTCGACGATTCGCACGAGCTCGGACAACTCGCTGATTTCGTAGTCCGGTTGTGCGCTGATCTTCAAGCCGGACGTGAGTGGGGTGGTGATTCCTTCTTCGACGATCCGCGCGGAGCGCAATCCGACCGAACTGGCGCCTGCGATGTCATGCTGCAGCGAATCGCCGACGAAGAGCGCGTCCCCCGTGCCGAGACCGGCCTTTTCCAGCGCGTAGTGGTAGATCGCCGAATGCGGCTTGCATGACTGCGCTTCCTCGGAGCTCGTCCAATGGTCGAGGACCTCGTCGAGCCCGTGCTTCTCGACGAGGGGATCGAGGTAGTCGTCATCGATGTTGGACACGATCGAGAGATAGACCCCTCTCGATTTCAGGCCCCGCAGCGTGTCGAGGCAATCCGCTCGAATCGGTAGATGATCGATCACGGCGGCGCGCTGGAGTGCGTGAAAGCGATCCGCGACGACCTTCGGGACCGGCAGGCCGTAGGACCCGGCAAAGGACTGGAGCGTTTCGAGGAACAGGTCGCGATGCAGGTAGTAGTCTCGCTGTGCGAAGTCCCGCATGACGGACTCGCTCGCCGTTCGCCAGGCCGACCCGATGTTCCGTCTGGCTTCCTTCAGTCCGAGAGCATCGGCGGCCTCGAAGATTGCATTCCCCATCTGTTTCTGGCCGGCATAGCTGAAGAGCGTTCCTCCGAGGTCGAATAGCAATCCTTGGATCTTCACGATGATATGTCTCTTTCTGTTCGAGTCGTCATTGGGTGTCGGTGCTCGCTCCCGGCGCGATCGGCCGGCCGGTCGACCAATCGATCTTCCGAATCGGGTCGGACTCGCCATTCCAATTCACGCTGGCTTCCCGGATGACGCGGAACAACTCGTCGTTGATTTCGCCATGCGCCATCAGCTGGATCATGACGCCGGGAGAATCCACCGAATCGAGATAGGCATGTCGATCACCGTAGCTCTGACAGACTTCGTATTTCTTCCCCGTCCGCTCGAGCTCGTCGAGCGTCTTCTGGATGTCGTCCACCCAGAACGCGAGGTGCTGTAGTCCACCCGCCGGATTCTGCTCCAGGAATCGACTGTAGATCGAGGTCGAGTCGCCGAGCGGCTGTATGACCTCGATCTGTTGGTCTCCCGAATAGGCGAAGGCGGCATCCAGGTCGAACGAAGTCTGTTCGCCACGGTAGATGCCGGGATATCCCCGTAGCTCCTCGAAGAAGAAGGGACCGATCCCGCGAGAGAGCCAGTGCTGCATGGCGGCGCGTAGGTCCGGAACGACATATCCCTGTTGCACGGCGGGTCCGAATAGCATGCTCATGAGTCATCTCTCCGGGGGGCCGACCTCGTGGATTCGGCGGCAAGGATTCGAGTATACCATGATGAATGGGCTCGCTCGGCGCCGGGCGGGGTCGACTGTCCGCTGTCCGTCAAAGGAGATCGGTCGTGATATGATGCGTTCGCATCTTGCCACACCATGAGGAGGACTTTCATTGGCAACGATCCTGGCGCACATCCAGATTCATCCCGGAATGGAGTCCGACTTCGAGGCCCTCGTGCGGGAACTCTTCGCAGGCACCGCGGCCGAATCTGCCAAGCGACACTATGAGTATTGGCGGGGGGCAGAGCCCGGGTTCTACTATTGCCTGCTCGCATTCGACGACTTCCACGGGTTCCTCGGCCACCAGACCAGTGATCACCACGAGAAGGCGAGTCCCGAACTCGGAAAGCTCATCTCGAAGATGCGGCTGGAATGGGTCGACCCTGTCCAGGGAGCGAGCGAGCTTCCGCCGACCAAGATGCAAGGTCTGGCGTCGGGCGCGGACGAGCTGACCACTCGCTACCACGAGCTCTTTGCGGCGACGTTGCAGGATTGGTGGGAGCCGCTTCGCGCCGACTGACGCCGGTCGGCTAGCCGGCTGCTTCTGACTCGGATCTCGCCCAATCTCGCGCGGACTCCGACGCCGCCCATCGGATCGCGTTGGCGAGAATCTTCTGGAAGCTGGGGTTCTCGTAGGCGGACGCGCCATCTCCAAACTGGAGGTAGACGACCGGACTCCTTTGGTAGGTCTTGACCCAGCCTACGATGTTGGATCCGGGGGGATGCGACCAATCATCGCGACAGTTGATCTTTCCTTCGAGCGCTCTTCTCGCCGAATAGAAGTTGGCGTCGACGAATTCGAAGTCGCTGCGGAAGAGGGGAGTGATCGAGTCCTCGAAGACCGGGGCCAGGTAGAGTTCGTCGACGAGTTCGAAGGGCTCGACACCCTCGGTGATCGGATGATCGGCAACCGGCGAGATGGTATGCGTCACGTCCAGTCGGTAGCCGGAATCCGGGAGGTCGCGGCCTCTCGACGCCATCGGTTGGTAGAGGAACTGTCCTCCGACGAACTCGGCCCATTCGGGCCAGGCGGGCCAGGCCGCCATGGCATGGTGGAGGACGACGAAGGGGGCGCCCATCCGCGTCATCTCTTCGAGCCCGGATTTGACGCGCTCGGGCGGCTCGAAGAAGACGGGCGGGCCGGCGGGCATGAAGTCGATGCCCGGCATGTCGTAGAGCACGTAGCAATCGAACTCGCGCGCGACCTCGGGGTCGAAGAAATACTGGGCCGCCGGATGTTCGACGTTCGCCCATTCGATCTCGTGGTTTCGCTCGAAGACACCGAAGAAGGGGTCGCGGGGAAAGGGATGTCCGCGCGTGACGACCAGAATCCGGAGCCTGTCCCGCTCCTCCGGCCAGCGCGTCGAACCGTTTCCTCTCGGTCGAGCGCTCCTGTGGTGATCCGCCACATCTTCCTGTGTCATCGCGGCTTCACCTCTCCTCTGGTCTGAGGCTGGTCTGGCGTGGGCCCAATTCAAGCGTATGACTTCCGTCGGTCGCGCGGCCGACCTTCGGACTCTGCCACCGCATCGAGTCAATCTAACATAGTCCCGGTGGGCTCCGATCCCCGATCGAGGCGGCTCATTCGCGTGTGCGATGCGTCGAGCAGGCGACAGCCGCTTTCGTTTCGCTAGCCTTGTTCGCCATCGAGCATGCGCGAAGTCATGACGAGGAAGATCTGATGAAGAACAAGCCAACGCTACGTGATCCGCAGACAATGACCCGCTCCCCGGGCGTCACGTATCAGGAACTCCTGGACCAGGATACCCATCCGGTTCCCGACGTCCTTCGGCTCGAGTCCCCGATGGACTTCGGCAACGAGGATATTTCGACAGAGCGATACACGTCGCGTGAATGGTTCGATCGCGAGGTCGAGTTCTTGTGGCGGAGGGTCTGGCAGTACACGTGTCGAGAAGAAGAGCTGCCGGAGCCCGGTGACTACTACAAGTATGATATTGCCGGGCGATCGTTTCTCGTCATCCGAACGCAGTCCGGCGAGATCAAGGCCTACCCGAATGCCTGTCTTCATCGCGGTCGGATGCTCAAAGAATACGACGGCCGTGCATCCGAGCTGCGCTGCCCGTTCCATGGCTTCTGCTGGAGTCTCGACGGGAAGCTCACGGACGTACCCGCTCGCTGGGATTTCGATCACATCGAGGATGAGAATTGGTCGCTGCCCGAGCTGCCCGTTGCGACATGGGGCGGTTTCATCTTCATCAACCCCGATCAGGAATGCGAACCCTTCGAGGAGTTCATCGAGGACATCAAGGCCCAGTTCTCCGAGTCCTGGCCTCTCGAGGATCTCCACATCGCGTCCCACACGGCGAAGACCGTTGGCGCCAACTGGAAGATCGCGCAGGAAGCGTTCTGCGAGGCCTATCATGTGAACGCCACGCATCCGCAGATATTGATGTCACTCGGGGATACCAATTCCCAGGTCGATGTCTGGCGGAACTGTGCTCGCGTGATCACGCCGGGGGGAACGCCCAGCCCGCTGCTCGACGAGGAACCGACGACCGACCAGATGGTCGCGTACTCGATGGACCTGCGTGAAGGGGAGCCGATTCCCAAGGTTCCGGACGGCATGTCCGTACGCGCATTTCGCGCGGCGGGAATGCGCGAGGCGCTTCGTGGGGCCGTCGGTTCGCGCGTCGACGAATGCTCCGACGCGGAACTCGTCGACAGCATCGACTACACGCTCTTTCCCAACTTTCATCCCTGGGGTGCCTACAACCAGATCGTGTACCGCTTTCGGCCGAACGGAAATGACCATCGCTCGGCGATCATGGAATGCATCATGTTGGCGCCATTCGAGGGAGAACGTCCGCCGCCGGCCGAGATCCGATGGTTGGCCGAAGACGAGTCATGGTCGAAGGCGGTTGGCTTCCTCGGAAAGGTCTTCGATCAGGACTTCTTCAATATGCCGAAGGTTCAGCAGGGACTGGAGTCGACCTACAAGCCGGGCGTGACACTCGCGAGCTATCAGGAGTCCAAGGTTCGATGGCTCCATCATCGCCTGGGCGAGTTCATCGAAGAGGGCGAGAAGAAGGCGGGTGCGAAATGAGCGGGGGGCTGCGACATCCCTTCACCGGTGCTCTGTATATCTGCACGGCCGAGGGAAATATCCGCGTCGAGGACGAGGGCAAGTCCGGTCTCTTCCATTCGGATGGCCGCTGGATCGAGGGCGAGATTCGCGAAGCCGATCCGCAGCTCTGCGGTTGGGTCGCGGGGGACCGCGTGGTTAGGCGAGGCATGGAGGATCTGGACTCCGAGTAGATCGACTCGGTCGTCCTGGCACGCCGGTTACCAACTGTCGACGTGCAACACGCCCTCGAGTCCCCGGTTCTTCGCGGGTTTGAAATCCGTCCCGACCGTGAATGCGACCGGCGACAGCGCAGCCTGCATGACTTCGTCGAAGGGGATCGCGAGGAGATCTGCGATCTCTCGCTCGAACGTCAGATGCAGCGTCGTCCAGGCCGTGCCGATCCCGCGGGCCCGGGCTGCCAACATGAACGACCAGAAGGCGGGAGCGATCGAGCCCCACATCGAAGCCTGCATGAGGTGGCCCATCGGCCCCTCGACGTGAGGAATGCGTCCGCTCTGGCATGCGATCGCGATCCACGGGGCGCGGTGGAGATTCTCCGACAGCGCCTCCGCCGAAGAAACGACACTGTTCATCGTGCCCACTTCTTCCTGCTTCGCGTTCTCGGCGAGCGCGTGGGCCGAGAAGGGCATCGTGCGGTACTGCGCAAACGCCTGCTTGTAGAGGTCGCCGATCGCCTTCCGCTTTTCCGGATCGCCGACGAGCATGAAATGCCAGCCGCGTGCGTTGGAGCCGGTGGGTGCCTGGACGGCGAGCTGGACGCATTCTTCGACGAGTTCTCTCGGAACCGGCCGATCGTAGTCGAGCCGGCGGCGGACGGTCCGGGTGGTGGAGAGGAGCTGGTCTGGGTCGAGCGGGAGTGTGTTCGTCATACAGGCAATCTAGCGTCTGAATCGGACGTGTCGCATCCGGGTGCCGGCCGGACTCCGCGGGGCGCTCGCGCGCGGAGCCTCAGAGATCGCGCACGGGATCCTTGTGGTCCCAGTCGTTGGCTGCGTGCCGCACGAAATCATAGAAGCCAAGAAGCGACTGCGAAGGCTCATAGAGCTCCAGCATGTGACCCGTCTGAGAGGTCATGTCGACGAACGCGAACTCGGTCCCCCCATTCTTCGTCATCGCTCGCGCGGAGAGTGGGAATCCCGAACGCCGACAGGATTCGATCGCGTCCTCGAGTGAGGGCACGAAGCTCGCGACGTGATGCAGGCCCTGTTCGTTCGGCGCATAGAGATCCCGGAACGGCGAAGGGCCTTCTTCGTCCTGCTGGACCAGCTCCATCATCAGCTCGCCCCATTGTCCGTAGGCGGATGAATGGACGAAATCGCAGCGCGCTCCGCGATGCTCGCCCCAGTCGAGCTCGATGCGATCGATGACGTAGAACGGGCCGGCGCCGAAGGTTTCCGTGGCGCGACGCGCAGCCTCGCGGATGTCTTCGACGAAGTAGGCAATCTGCACGGGTTTGATCTCGATCGGCACGCGTACCGTTCCTCTCCTTGGCTCGATGGGATCGGGTCGAGCGAGCTAGCGAGAGATTACCCCTCGCCGCGCGCGCTGCACTCCCGCGATCAGCACATGAGCGACACTTCCCATGGCCGTCGCGAGCCTCTAGGATTGATCGCGGAGTCCATTGGCACGCGCACGTCAGCGCGCGACGACGGCTCCATGCACGGAGGACGAACGATGGGTCGAATCGAGGGCAAGGTCGCGGTCATCACAGGTGGAGCGAGTGGAATCGGAGAAGCGACCGTGCGTCGATTCTGCGAGGAGGGCGCGCGCGTCGTGATCGCCGACATCCAGGAGGACCGGGGCAAGTCCCTTGCCGAGGAGCTCGGCGAGGTCGCCCGCTTTGCGCGCGTCGATGTCACTCAGGAAGACCAGGTCGCGGCGGCGATCGGCGTTGCGGTCCAGGATTTCGGCCGGCTCGACGTGATGTACAACAACGCCGGCGTCGTGGGCGCGCTCGGGAGCATTCTCGCAACCTCCGCGGAGCAATGGCGAAGGACGATCGACATTCTCTTGAACGGCGTCTTCATCGGCATCAAGCAGGCCGCACGCGTGATGGCACCCCAGGGCTCCGGAGTCATTCTGAGCACCGCGTCGACGGCAGGGATTCTCGGAGGTCTTGGTCCTCATGCCTACACCGCCGCAAAGCATGGCGTCGTTGGCCTCACCAAGTCGGCGGCGAGCGAGTTGTCGTCGAAGCGCGTGCGTGTGAACGCGATCGCGCCCGGTCCGATGGCGACGCCGATGATCGAGTCGGTCGTCGGTGGTGCTCCCAGTGCCGGTGCGATGGATATCGTGCAGAAATCGCTGAAGGACGATTCGCCCCTCGGCGTGGCTGGTCAGGCGAGCGACATCGCGAATGCGGCGCTCTTCCTTGCGAGCGACGAATCCGGCCAGGTGACGGGTCATACTCTCGTCGTCGATGCCGGTGTGACGACGGGAGCAGCGCCGTCGGGGCTCACCGCGACAAAAGCCGAGACCCTCTTCGAAGCAGGGCGCCGCGAAGGAGCCTGAGCTCCGGATTCGAGACCCTTCGCGGATTCGAAGCGATCCTCGAGGCGACTAGCTCGTCCCTTCGTGACGTCGCGGATAGCCCTGCGTCGGTCGTTTGCCGTTCTCGTCGACCACATCGAACTCTTCGGCCAGATCTTCGACCCATTGGATCGTTCCCGTTCGCTTGATCAGGTCGTCGCTCGTCAAGAGCGCAGCGGCCGTTCGCCCGACCAGGAGCGGGGTCTGCGCCTGTGACAGATCCATCTCGCGATCCTTCGCCGCATCGAGAATGAACTCCGTCGCGACGGATCCGGGATAGAGCACGATCGCGGGAATTCCCTTCGGCTCCAGCTCGATCGCCATGTCGGCAGTCAACCGATCGAGTCCTGCCTTGCCGGCGCCATAACAGGCGCTGAAGTGGTAGACCTGTCCGCCCGGGGAAGAGACGTTCAGCATCGCGGCGCCCTTCGACTCGAACATCAATTTCGCGGCATGCCAGCTCGCGACGTAATGAGCGCGCAAGCCGATGCCGACCTGATCGTCCCAGATATGGATCGGATGATCCCAGTAGCCGCCGCCCCAGGCGGGCGGACTCGGAATCTTGTAGACGTTGTTCACGAGGATGTCGATGCAGTCGACCTCCTGTCCGATCTGCTCGAAGAGCGCGGCGATCTGTTCGTCGTCGCCGTGATCGCACTGGATCGCGCGACCTTCGCCGCCGGCCGCGGTGACCTCGCGCGCGGTCGTGTCGATCGTTCGCTCTCTGTCGCCGGTGGTCCTGCCGGTCACGTAGACCGTGCATCCGCGTTCGCCGAGCGCGAGTGCGATGCCCTTGCCGATTCCGCGACTGGCTCCGGTGACGACCGCGATCTTGCCTTTCAGGTCTGCCATTTGCGTGCCTTTCTTTGATTCTGCGCACGCCTGCTTCGCGTGCGTGTGGATTCTGGAGTGGGTCCTCTTCGTGGGGCACGATAGGGCGGTTCGGTCGTCTGGTCAGCAGCGCGACTGGCAGATCCTTCGTCGCGCTCGTATCGTGACGCCAACCGACGCGAGCTGGTGAAGCTCGTTGGACGACGTGACGCCCGGCCACCGTTCCCCTCGCGTGGTAGGTTGATTCGTCCGAAACAATCCGAGGAGAAGAACTTGGCTCAGACCCACGACCACGAAATGGTGTCGATCTATCCCTTCAGCGACGAAGAGGTCGATCAGCTCATGAACAACTCCAACGAATGCGTGCTCATGTGGGCGACCAAGGACGGCTGGCCCGTTGGCGTCACTCATGCGTTCGTCTGGCATGACGGCAAGATCTGGCTGACGTTCGGCGCGCATCGGCATCGCGCCGTCGCGATCCGTCGCGATCCTCGGGTTTCCGTGAACGTCAGCAGCGGCGGATATCCGCCGGGGGTCGCCAAGGAGTTGCCGGGCGGTGCGATCACCTTCAAGGGACGCGCGGAGTTCTTCGACGACGACGAGACGAAGGGCTGGTTCTATCCCGCGCTCTCGAGCAAGCTGAGTCCGACGGACCCGGACGCCGCGAAGTTCTTTACAGGCTTCCTGGATTCGCCGCTGCGTACGATTCTCGCGATCACGCCCGAGAAGAAGATCATGTACAACGCCCGGAATGCGAATCGACACGTGGCGGGCACGATCTCCGAAGAGGAACTCGGAGATCGGCTGTCGAGTGACGCGACGCGGATGAACGCCGAACGGGCGCGACGCGGACTGGATCCGCTGTAGGGCGCCTGAGTTTCGGATCGATTCGAGTTGCGGGCATCGAGGCCCGTAACGCAGAGCGGCTGCGACGTCCGAATATGGACGACGCAGCCGCTTCGTCGTTGGTCAGCACGCCTCCCGAGACAGGCTGCGTGCGAATCGCGCGACTAGAAGTTCACTCGCTTCGTGAAGCCGCCGTCGATCACGAAGTTGACGCCCGTGGTGAAGGCCGAGCGCGGGCTCGAGAGGAAGGCGATCGCGTCTGCGACTTCCTGGTCCGTTCCGAGTCGGCCCGCCGGGATCTGCGAGACGGTCGCGTTGTACATCGCTTCGTTGTGCGTCTTGATCATGTCCCAGCTACCGCCCTCGACCATGATCGGTCCGGGCGACACTGTGTTGACCCGAATGCCCTTGGGCGCGAGCGCCTGCGAGAGTCCGTTCGCGTGCGTGATCAGGCCCGCCTTGATGGCGTTGTAGGACGTGGGGCCCATGAACGTCTCGACCGCAGCGGTCGAGCTGATGAACGTGACACTCGCGGCATCGCTCTCCGACAGCGCTTTCACGGACGCGTTCACGCTTCGAACCGCGCCCATGAGGTCGACATCGAAGTTCGCCTTCCATGCGGCCTCGTCGACGCCGTTGCCACCGCTCGGATTGGAGATCAGGATGTCGAGTCCACCCAGCTCAGCGATCGCCGCTGCGATGAATCCCTCGAGCGCGTCTTTGTCTCCGACATCGACGGCCTGTCCGAACACCTTGACGCCCTTGGCCTCGAGAGATTTCTTGGCCGTCTCGACGCCCTCGGCGCCGCGCGAGCAGATGGCGACGTCGCAGCCTTCCGCGGCGAGAGTTTCGGCTGCCGCGCGCCCGAGGCCGCGGCTTCCGCCTGTGATGATGGCCTTGCGGCCCTTGAGTCCGAGATCCATGTCGTCTCCTTCTTCTGGGGATCAAATCTTTTGGGGATGAAATTCGCCGGTCAAGCGTAGGCGAAAATCGGTCGAGCGTCGCTTTCGGTTTCAGCCGCCGAGGTTCATGGATTGTGAGATCACGGCGAAGCCGTCGGTGGCCGCCAGACGCTTCTGCACGACGGCCTGATAGTCGGCGCTCTCGTACCACGCCTTGGCCGCCGCGGTGTCCTCGAACTTGAGGATCACGGTCTGGGGTCCTGGCGGTGCGCCCTCGATCGTCTCGGCAGCGGCGTCGAAGGTGACGAGCTCTCCGCCGTGTGCTGCGATCGTCGGGCCGGCTCCCTGCTGGTACTCGCCATAGAGTGCGGGATCCTTGACGGTGTACTGGGCGATGAAATATGCGGCCATGCCTGTTCCTTTCGCGACGGTCGCGATCGAGCGCCGTCATGCTGTGTGTTGGCGAGATTCGACGTTAGCAAGCAGGATCGAACGCGCCGAGCGAATACCGTGTGCTAACGATTGGATTCATTTGACAGAGGGATCCATCACGATGGAGTTCGAAGATCGAGTCGTTCTGGTCACGGGGGCCAGCCGTGGTCTCGGGCGTGCCTTTGCGAGATGCCTCGCCGCTGCCGGCGCGACGGTGGCCGTGAACAGCACGGGTCGAAACGAGGCGGGGATCGAGGCTGTCGAGGAGATCGTGGCTGCAGGCGGTCGCGCCTTCCACGTCGCGGGAAGGGTCGAAAAGGCGGCTGCGCTCGTCGAATCGACGCTGAAGCAGGGCGGACGTCTCGATGCGGTCGTTCACAATGCGGGCTTCGTCGATGACAAATCCCTGCGAAAGATGTCGATCGAGCAATGGGACGGCGTTCTCGACGTCCATCTTCGTGCGGCCTTCGGATTGAGCCGCGCGGCTTGGCCGGCCTTCGAAGAGCAGGGTGGCGGGCGTCTGGTGTTCGTTTCCTCGGCCGCAGGGCTCTACGGAAATTTCGGTCAGGCGAACTACGCGGCGGCGAAGATGGGGCTCTACGGGCTGTGTCGAACGATCGCGATCGAGGGCAAGAAGGCGAATATCCGCTGCAACTGCGTCGCTCCTTTTGGCGCGACCGAGTTGAATAGCGGGAACATGCCCGAAGCGTTCAAGGCGGCGATCAAGACGGAATACGTCGCGCCGCTGGTCGGCTACCTCGCCCATCCGGATTGTCAGGAGAGCGGCGGGCTCTTCGAGGCGTCCGCGGGCGCGTTCAAGAAGCTTCGATGGGAACGCACTGAGGGCTTGCGACTCGATACGTCGAATCCGCTCACGATCGCGGATGTCGCGGAGGGATGGGATCGCGTGGTCGATTTCTCGAACTCCGAGCATCCCAAGGACATGGCGGAGGCGCTCGAGGGGCTCTATAGCGGGAAGCGATCGGCGTCGTAGCGACTGGCGCGTCGCGGTCGCAATCCTAAACTCCTCGTATAGAGCTCGTATCGGACGATGCTCCGGTTCCGATCAGACGATCGGGCCGGGATGACGTCCGAGGAGATGTTGGAGGAGACGGCGGATGGATCGCAACTTGAACCGCAAAGAGCTGATCCAGATGGCGCGGCGCAACATCGCGCACGTGAAGGCCGGAACCGTCGATCAGGCGCCCGATGTCCATCGCATCCCGTCCGCTCACTACGTCGATGCCGATCGCTGGCAGCTCGAGATGCAGCGCGTCTTTCGGCGACTGCCTCTCGTATTCGCCTTTTCGGCCGAGTTGCGCGAGGCCGGTGACTACCGGTCGATGAACGTCGCCGACGTTCCGGTGTTGCTGACCCGGGGATCCGATGGCGCCGTTCGAGCCTTCCTGAATGTGTGTCGCCATCGCGGAGCGGTCGTGGCGCAAGAAGGGAGCGGGAATGCCTCTCGGTTCATCTGCCCCTATCACGCGTGGTCGTACGACAATCAGGGTTCGCTCCTCGGGATCTACAACCAGAAGGACTTCGGAAAGATCGACAAGGCTTGTCACGGCCTCACGCCGCTCCCCGTCTTCGAACGGGCCGGCATCATCTGGGGGGCTCTAACGCCGGATTGTCCCGTCGACTTCGATCGTTTTCTCGGCGGCTACGACGAGCTCCTGGAAGGGCTCGGCCTCGCGGACGCTCATCTCGTGGGTCGCCAGGCCGTCGAAGGGCCGGGTTGGAAGGTCGCCTATGACGGCTACCTCGATTTCTATCATCTGCCGATCCTGCATCGCGACTCCTTCGGAGCGGACATGCCGAGCGACGCACTCTATGACGAGTACGGCCCGCATCAGCGGGTGTCGATGCCGAATCCCGGACTGCTCGCGCTGGAGTCGACGCCCGAAGACGAATGGCCGATCGAGAACATCGTCGGAGGCGTCTGGACGATCTTCCCGCACATCTCGATTGCCGACTTCGATGCGGGCGGCAAGATGTACATGGTTTCCCAGCTCTTTCCGGGCGCGACGCCGGACGAGTCGATCACGATCCAGAACTTCCTCGCCGTCGATCCGCCGACGGAGGAATCTCAGGCGGCCATCGACGGGATGCTCGCGTTCCTGCTGCAGGTCGTTCGTGACGAGGACTACGCGACGGGAAAGCGGATCCAGAACGCGATCAAGACGGGGCTCACGACCGAAGTGCTCTTCGGCCGCAACGAGTTCGGCGGCCAGCGATTCCATCGCTGGGTCGACGCAATCCTCAAGACCGACGACGCGGATCTCGACGATCTCTTCGCTCGCGGCATCGACGCCCCGTCCTAACCGTTTCTTTTCGATTCGCCTTTCGATTCGCCCGATCTCAGTCGGGCTCCCCGCCCGCGTCGAGCCACGGATTCACGACGACCTTCGCGTCACCCTCCGGGTCGGCGAGCGATCGGAACGCGTCATCGACATGTTCGAGGCCGACCTCGCTCGTCACCATCGGACCCACGTCGAAACGCCCATCGGCGATCGCGCGCAGACTCTCGTCGAACTCTTCCATCCCGTAGCCGAGCACGAACTGCAGAGCGAGTTCCTTGTTGATGGCGATCAGCGGACGAATCTGGTCCGGCTGCAAGCAGACACCGACGACTACGATCCGCGCATTCTGCGGTGCGTCGAGGAAGAGTTTGTCGAGCATGCCGGGGACGCCCACGCACTCGAAGACGACGAGGTCTCCGGTTCGATCGATGTCCGGGTGCGAGAAGGGATTCTCTGCGCTCGGGTCGAGGGCCGCATGCGCTCCCTGGCGTAGCGCGAAACGTCTGCGGCCCGGCGAGAGGTCCGAGGCGATGATCGGTCCCTGATGTGTCGCCTTCAGCGCGGTCAGTACGGCGAGGCCGACCGGACCCGTCCCGATGACGACGATCGTCTCGTGTCCGCCGAGCCGAGCCTTGTTGACCGCGTGAAGTCCGACGGCCATCGGTTCGGTCAGGGCCGCCGCGGTGACCGGTGTGCCATCGGGCACGGCGAGCATCATCGGCTCGGACAGGACCATGTACTCGCCAAAGCCACCGGGAATGTGTTCGTCGTAGCCGATCGCGCTCGGGCTCGCGCGAAACAGCATGGGCACGGAACAGACGAGCTGGCCGGGAGAGAATTTTCGCTGGGTGTCTGGGCCGTAGTCGACGACTTCCGCACAGAACTCATGGCCGAGCACGACCGGCTCGAAGGTGGTGAGCTTGAAGGCGCCGCCGGATTCACGACTCGTCGCGACGAAGTCGTCGGTGTGGCGGACGGCGTGCAGATCGGATCCGCAGATCCCACAGGCCCGAGACTTGACGAGGACCTCTCCCGGGCCCGGTTCGGGGTCATCGACGGTGTCGACCCAGAGCTTGCCCCGCTGCATCAATACGGCCCGCATGGCGGATCTCCTTCGCGCTCGAATTCTGTCGGGCTCGAGCCGGCAAGCCACGATCCGGCCAGCGACTACGCCCCCGCTACGCGGAATTACCTTCGTGAAAGGTTCCGGAAAGATCGGGAAGACCCTGGTAGAGCGGGACGAGTTTACGGCTGGCGAAGAGCCACCGATCTCCTCGGCGAACGTACTCGTCGTCGTAGTAGGCGAGCATGATTCCAAACTCACCCTTCGCTCGTTCGAAGTGTTCCTGGATGTATTGGCGACCGTGACCGCGACCGGTCGCTTCGTCGAGGTCGGCGCGACCGTTGAGGACGGTCTGGATCACCATTTCGAAGCCACCCATCGCCCCTTTCCAGAGGTCGTAGATCGCGTCCCGTCCCTCGACTTCGAAGCCGCCCCCTAGATCCCAGACGCCGGCCTCGTCCCAGGTGGCTGCCCAGCGTTCACCGTTCCGGCAGACGACAGCGTCGGCGTAGTCATGCACGAGGTTCGAGATCGCAAGTTGGCTCATTGGGGGCTCCGGGGGTGCTCGGTCATTTCTTCATCTGCTCGAGGCGAGGGTCGTTCGGGTGGATCCACTCCTCGCGGATGACAGGTTCGACGCGAAGCTCCTTCGGAATCGAATCCTCGCCGATCAATCGATCCGCAGACTGATGCCAGTGGTAGATGCGTGCTTCCTGGTAACTCAGGGGAACGCCTTCGAAGCCGTAGGACTCGACCGATTTCTGGATCGCTGCACCGAACTGGGTGTCCTCGAGCAAGACCGCGCCGAGTTCGGACCCGTCCGCATTCGTCCATTGGTCGACGATGGCGGGCTTCGGGCCATCCCCCCAGTCATGCACCATCGTCCATGTCTCGATCCGGGACTTGTCGATGCCATTGGGCCAGAAGAGCAGGGGCGGGAGGGTGTACTCGTTCAGCGGCGATACCCAGTTCGGGAAGATGCCGTAGGACTGGGTGCAGGTGCGGCCGATCTCGCCCACGGTTTCGATCTCGGGGAGAAGCCCTCCGAGATCCATCAGGCGCGATCCGGCGCCATCCTTGTGACCCGGCGCGACCATGCGACCGTGTCCGTTCGGGTAGAGCGTATTGACGTTGCGGCGATCGTCGAGGATCGGAGCCACGGTCTTCCGATGAATCACGGGGACGTGATAGACCTCGGTGTTCGCCTCCATGGCGATCTTCCAGTTGCAGTCGAGGTCGAAGATGTGGCGGCCGGTCAGCCGACAGCGGTCGAACTGGAACTCCCGCCATTCCTCCGCGATCGGGCCGAGCCATTCGAGCAGAGACGGCGCTTCGTCGTCGAAGTTCACGAAGATCAGATTTCCGAAACGTTCGCAGCGGACGGAGCGAAGGCCGCGACACGATTTGTCGAGACCCCTGAAGTCTTCCGGGTTTCGATAGCCGACGAGCGATCCGTCGAGATCGTATGTCCAGGCGTGATAGCTGCAGACCAGGCGGGGTGATCTTCCCGAGGCTTCGGTGACGACGGGTGCACCACGATGGCTGCACGTGTTGTAGAACGCGCGGATCTCGTCGTCGGCGCCGTGAACGATGATGACGGGTTGTCCGGCGTTGTTCCAGAGTCGATAGCAGCCGGCTTCGGGGATCTCGTCGAGATGCGCGGCCAGTAGCCAGCTCTTGCGCCAGATGTGTTTTCGTTCGAGTTCCTGGAAGCGGGGATCGGTGTAGCGACCGCCAGGAATGTCCGGGAGGAACGGGAAGCCATCGGGCGGCGCCTCGCGGTTGGCTTCGTACTCCATGAGCTGCTTCAGGTTTTCGATGCTCTCGGCGTTCATTGGCGGATGCCTCGGTCGTGCGGACTACTGCGCGCGATCAGATGATGTTCAGGGAAGCATGCCCGCGACGCCCCCGCAAAGAACGACGACATCGGAGTCCACGGCGTTTCGGACTCGGCGGGCGTGATTCGGCCGGTTGCGGCGCTGCCATGCACATCGAAGTCACGCTCGATGGCGATCCATCGCGTATTGCGGCGTGGGCGCGGCGGATTCGTGGCGTCGAAGGTGGTGGTTTCCGACGGATGCCGCCGAAAGAACGCCCGGCGATGCATTTCAAAATAGGGACACGTATCAAATTCGAATTTTGGACCGCGCAGAATGCGCTCTCCCGAACTTTCGAGCGCTATTCGACCCTTGCAGGGGGACTGCAATCGAGGACGTCTCAGGCGCGTTGGCGGAGTGTTAGCGAGTCGAGCCTCATTCTCGCGATCTGTGTTCCTAAAATGGGTGTAAAAACACCCTAAAAACTGTCAAACTCAAATGAACGCGCCCTCGATCACGCCTGTTTTCGCCGGTCGAACTCGATCCAGAGCTCGGGAAGGTTCCGAAGGATCAGGCTGGGCTCGGGTTTTGGCGCCGGGTGTGATGAGGAGAGGCGAAAATTCTCCATTCGATCGAGGATCGCGAGGATTCCGCGATTGAGTTCCTGTCTCGAGAGCGGCGCGCCCGGGCAGTGATGTGTCCCCGATCCGAACGAGAGATGCGCGCCCGGATGGGGTCGGTCGAGATCGATCTCGTCGGGATTGGGAAATTGCCGCTCGTCGCGATTCCCGGCGCCGTAGCGAAGCATCAGGGTCTCGCCCTTTTCGAGAGGGACGCCGGCGAGCTCGGTGTCGCGGGTGACGAGGCGCGGCAGTCCCTGGACGGGCGCTTCGAGTCGCAGTGCCTCTTCGACGAAGGTGCGGATGAGCTTTTCGTCGCCACGGATCTGATCCTGGATCCCGGGGTTCCGGCAGAGGAGCTCCATCGCAAAGCCGAACGTGCTCGTCGTCGTTTCGTGGCCGGCGACGAGGAACTGACCCAGGATGCTCCAGATTTCACTGGCGTTGAAAGCGCGATCCTCGTCTTCGAGGCGCGCGGCGCCGAGCGCACTGCAGAGGTCGTCCTTCGGATCGCTTCGTCGCTTCTCGACGAGGGCGATCATGTATTGCTCGAGTTCCTTGTTCTGCATCGACTGTCGCACCATTTCGTCTGGTGCGGGTGTCTTCATGCGAAGGAGGGACGCCATCGCCGTCGCGGCCGCGCCGAAGAACTCGCGATCCTCGGGCGGGACGCCGAGGCGATCCGCGATGATGCGCAGAGGCACGGGGAAGGCGAAGCGTTCCGCGAAGTCGACCGGGCCGTCCTCGTCGATGAAGTCGTCGATCGCTTCCCCGACGATCTCGTCCACGTAGGGCTGCATCTTCTTCACGCGTCCAGCGGAGAAGAGCCCACTTACCTGCGATCGATAGCGTGTATGCACGGGCGGATCGGCGGTGAGGAGGGTGTTTGCCGGGGGTTGCCGATCGACCTGGAGCGCCATCAGCTCCTTCTGGATCTCGGGCGGGGCGGCCAGTAGTCCCTGGATCTGGACTTCCCCGACGAAGGGCGAGGCATTCGAGTAGGTCTCGGGGTCCTTGATGACTTCCATGATCAGGTCGTAGCGGGTGACGATCGTCAGGCCGAGGTCCTTGGCGCGAAACACGGGCGCCTCGTCCCTGAGACGTCGATAGGTCTCCCATGGATCGATCAATGTCGCCGGATCGGACAGCTGGATGTTGGACAGGTCGGTCTGGTTCTGGACGGTTGCGGACATCGGTCTCTCCTCGTCGCTTGTGGGAAGCCTATCCGAAGTGTTCGGCGATGCGAGTCCGTGCCCTGTTCTTTCGGTCTGTCGATCGAGGAGGCGACGAAGGGGCGCGCTTGTAGCGCGACTTGATCGAGGGTCGGTCGCGCGGGATCATCGACACGCGCGAGACGACGCCCGGGAGGATGACATGATCGATCTCGAGATGGCCTCGAACGGCGACGAGCGCCTGGCGCTCCGCCTCCTGATGTCGATCGAGGATGGGAACCTCGCGGATGTGATGCCCCTGCTGTGTGCGGAGAATTTCGTCTGGGCGAATAGCGGTCTGCCGAACCTCGACGGGCAGGCTGAAGTCCTGGCCTTGATGGCCAGGGGTGGGTTCGCCAGCGAACTCCCGCTCCTCGCGAACATGACTCATTTCAGCGTGGATCTGCTCCACATCGCAAGCCGACCGAGCGATCGAAGGGGCACTGGAGTCGTTTTCACCGAGCGCATCGACCACCACTGGGCCGCCACTGGATCCGATCTGATGACGCCACATATCGCCGGCGTGATGGAGATTCGCGACGAGCGCGTCGTGGCTCTGCGCGACTTCTATGACACCCGCTGTTACTCGCAAGCGCCGACGTCGCCCGATTCAGCCTTCACACTCGAGGCATTCCGAGCGCGCACGCGAGCGAGGGCAGCTTCCTCGCGCGGATAGACCCGGGTCAGCCAGGGGGCGTCGCTTGCTTCGTCACTCGCTGCGCACGCCCATCCAATGATCCAGCCAGTCGTGATAGTGCTGGATGCGGATCTCCTCGTCGGAGAGATTCGTGTCGCGGAAGCCACGGGATCGCATGCCGGATTGGACGTCTCGGATGAGATGGATGTCCTGGTCGATCGTGATGGTCATGGATTTTCGTCCCGCGATGATGTCGTCCTGGTTGAACTGGTCGTGCGCCGGGCGGGGCACCTCGGCGACATCCGTGGGATCGTGGGGTTCGAAGGGGACGCCAGCTCTCTCGGCGACCTCCGCGCGCGGTTGTCGGCGGAACGTGAACTTGTCCCAGAAGCATCGATTCGGATCCGTCGGGTGAGGGCGGGCGCGCATGACGATCGCGTCGTCGGGCTGGACCGTGATCATGGTGTTGGGGAAGAAATTGTACTGCTCGATGTCACTGAGCCGGAGATCCGACAGTTCGTCGTAGCACCAGCCGAGTCGTGGCCCCGCCTCCCGGCGTAGACGCGGGATGTCCTCACGAATGTCGGCCACGCGTCCCTCGTACGCGTCGGGATCGCCGCCGAACATTCGGAGCTGTCCCTTCAGATAGGCATTGGGCTCGGTCGGGATCGGATTGCGCGTGTTGACGGTATGGCCGTCGATCACGACGCCGGTATGTCCGTAGTCGAAGAGATGATTCTCGGCCGTTGGGCAATCGAAGAGGAACTGATGTTGGGGATGGATGTGGTCCACGTGATAGAGCTCGCCGAAATTGTCGAAGACGGCCTTCCAGTTGCAGTCGAGCTCGACGGTCTGATCCTCGTAGAGGGTCATCGCTTCCAGGTGATATGGGGAAACGGCTTCCCAGGCCTTGCCAAGGAACTCGACGAGCGGAGGCGCTTCCTCGTTCATGCAGATCCAGACCAGTCCGCCCAGGGCAGCGACCCGAACCGGGCGCAGCGAGCGTGATTCGCAGTCGATGCCGCCCGCGAAACGCTCCGCGTCCGGCACGTGATCGAGATGACCGTCGTAGCCGTAGGTCCAGCCGTGGTAGGGGCATACGAAGTTCTTGACCCAGCCCTGGTCGTTCGTCATGACGCGTGCCCCGCGATGCTGGCAGACGTTGAAGAACGCAGCGAGGTCACCGGTCTCGGTTCGCGTCACGAGGATGGATTCGTGCCCGATATCGCACGTGCGATAGTCGCCGGCTTCGCCGAGATCCCTTTCGAGGCAGGCGAAGAGCCAGGCCCGCGGCCAGAGCCGATCGAACTCGTGGGCCAGCCAATCCGTCGAGACGTATCGGTCCGCCGTGATGGGCCGGGGAGACACGGGGGCGGGTTCGTGGACGACGTTCGCCCGGGCGCGGACATGATTCATGGGCGGCTCCTTAGTCGAGCAATTCCGATAGAGCCTATCCATTCGCGCGCGACGATCCAGATGCTCTCGATTTCAATCTTCGTCACTCGACGGCGAGATCAAGAGCCCTTCGTCGTCTTCTTCGACGACGTAGCTCTTGACGGCCTCGGTGGCGGGAGGCGAGAGGACCTCGCCCGTTCGGACGTCGAATCGTGCTCCATGGAGCGGGCAGTAGACCGTGGGGCCTCGAAGCCGCCCCTCGGAGAGCGGCTGTTCGGCATGCGTGCATAGATCCCGCAGCGCGTGATAGCGCCCGTCGATCCGACACAGGAGAATCGCTTCGCCCTCGACGTCGACCGAGGTCATCTCGCCATCTGCGAGTCCAGGGCACTGGACCCGACGCGTGGCGACTTCACTCACGGCCCAACCCTCCGACCCTGCATCGTTCGATCGAAGGATCCGTCGCGAAACCGACTCGCGTCGATCGCCATGGGCTGGATCGGCGCGCTATGCGTGCCTTCGTGTACGCATACGCGCTCGAGAATTCGCCATTCGCCTCCGCCCGAGTCGAGGGCCCGCTTCTCGTATGCGTCGAGGTAGCGACCGTGCCATGTGTCGAGTACATCTGCGTCTCTCTGAAATAGGTAGGTGACATTGTAGATTTCGCCGCGCGCGTGATCGCCGTCGGGATCGAGTTCGATCGCGTGATTCAGGATGCAGTGGTTGGTCGAACGCCAGCCGAGATGACTCTTCATGCAGAGCTCGGCGAACTCCCAGGCGTTGCCGACGAACACGCCGTGATCGTCGGTCGCGTCTGGCCAGTAGGCAGACTTCATCAGCTCGACATCCAGTCGGTCCACGCCGCGGCAATATCGCAAGGCCGCTTGGCGAATCGATTCGAGAGCAGAAAGCTGGGCCGGCGTGTAGGACAAGGGGGCCTCCCGATGAGGGACGAACGACTAGAACGACTCGAACGGCGAGAAGCATACGCCATCGTCACGCGCGCGATCAATCACTGCGGCGCCGTCCGTGCCGGTCGGCGCGACGCGCGATCCGCACGGGCGGAGTATGTCGCGTGCGCTCGTGGGCGAGCGGCTATGCTGTTCGGGATGGACTGCCGATTCGACACGTCGAGAAATCGGTGGCGGATTTCGTGAAAGGAGACCTGCGAGATGAGTGAAGAAAAGGCTGAACGCGTCGAGGCCTACCTGGTGGCGGGCGGTCGCTACCACGACATCGACTACGCCCGGGTCGAGTTGCTGAAGCTACTCGCCGAACATCCCCACGTTCGGACCCAGGTGGCTGCCGACTACCACGACATTGAAGGCATTGCCGCGAGTCGCTTCCTCGTAACCTATACGTGTGACCTGCGGCCGACGCCGGAGCAGCAGGAAGCGCTGCATGACTTCGTCGCATCGGGCGGCCGCTGGTTGGCTCTGCACGGGACGAACTCGATTCTCGAGTTTACCGCCGACGGCGTCGTCGCTCCGAAGCTGATGGACCGCATGGCGTATACGCTGGGCAGCCAGTTCATCGCCCATCCGCCGATCCAACCCTACAAGGTCGAATGCGTCGCGCCGGACCATCCGCTGGTTTCCGGGATCGACCCGTTCGAGACGGACGACGAACTCTATCTCCAGGAATATCACGACCGGGACAAGCTCGAGGTCCTGCTCGAGACGTCGTTCTCGGGAACCGCCGATGGGTTCGCCGCAAGCGACTGGCAGGATGCGGATCGGCATCTGGTCTCGTACTTGCGGCCGCTCGGCAAGGGCGCAGTTCTGTACAACACCCTCGGCCATTGCCGCGGGCATTGGGACATGAAGCCCGCGATGGATTACTACCCGCAGATCGAGCGATGTTCCTGGGAGCTGCCGGCATACCACGAACTGCTTCGACGCGGTCTTCGCTGGTGCCTCGGTGAGCTGGGCTAGCGGGTTCGAGAACTTCTGAACGAGACGTAGATCGGAGCAGGGCATGGCAGGAGTCGAAGGACAGGTCGTCGTGGTCACAGGTGGAAGCCGAGGTATCGGCGCGGGCATCGTACGCGCCTTCGTCGCCGCCGGTGCCAAAGTCGCTTTCAACGGTCGCGCCAAGGCGGCAGGAGAAGCATTGGCGGAGGAACTCGGCGCGTCGGATCGAGTGTGGTTCTGCCAGGGATCCGCCGTCGTGCGTGAAGATCTCGCGAAGCTGATCGATGGGGCGGCGGAGCGCTTCGGGAAGCTCGACGTGCTGGTGAACAACGTCGGCGGGAGTTCTGCGACGAAATTGGTGGTCGACATGACCGAGCAGGAATGGGACGACGACCTTCGACTCAATCTGACGTCGACGTTTCTCGCGACCCAGATCGCCCTCGGACATATGCTGCCCGCGAAGTACGGCGCGATCATCAATATCTCGTCGGTCGAAGGCAAGCAGGGAACGGCGGCGATGAGCGTCTACTGCACGGCCAAGCACGGTGTGAACGGGTTCACCAAGGCCGTCGCGTCGGAGGTCGGTCGACAGGGGGTGACCGTGAACGCCATCTGTCCGGGGCTGATCCTCACGGATCAAGTGACGGAGGGGGGTCCGATTCTCGCCGAGTCGCTCGGCATGACCTTCGACGAAATGGTCGAGAACGTATTCAAGTCGCAGACGATGACCGGCGAGCTGAACACGGTCGAGCAGGTGGCCGAGCTCGCGCTGCTCCTGGCCGGTCCTGCGGGTCGCGGCATTACGGGGTCGCAGCTCTCGATCGATGGTGGCATCGCGACCTACTAGAGGCCTGCCCGGAGCCGGGTCTTCCTCAGAGTTTGACCATTCCGCCATCGACCATGAGGGATTGGCCCGTGATGTTTCGGGCCGCCTCCGAGGCGAGGAACACGACTGCGTCGGCGACGTCTTCGACCGTCTGGTCCCGACGGAGCGGCGTGCGATCGAAGATCTCCGGATAGTCACCGCGACCAATGCCGTCGAACCAGGCGCGCGCGTCCAACCCCTTCCACTGGGGCTGAGAGGCAACCGCGCCTTCGGCATTCGCCTTCCAGGAGTCCGTCCATACGATTCCCGGACAGACGGCGTTCACGTTGATGCCGCGGGGTCCGAGGGTCTCCGCCAGGGTGGTCGTGTAGTGACAGAGTGCGGCTTTCATCGCGCCGTACGCCGGATGCGTGAACATCTTGAGCATCCGATCGGAGAGAGATGTCCTGCCGGCGATGGACGAGACCTGAACGATCTTCCCGTGCCCTTGCTCGACCATCTTGGGCACGACGGCTTCGGTCATCAGCATCGCGGCCCGCAGGTTCTGGTCGTAGAGCGCGTCCCATAACGCCGCGACGGGACCGAGGGCGTGCGCCTCGCGCTCGGGCATCTCCTTCGGCCCGGCGCCGACATTGTTCACGAGGATGTCGATCCGCCCGAAATGCGCGAGTGTGCGATCCACCGTCGAAAGAATCGTGTCGGGATCCGTGATGTCTCCCGGCAGAGGCAGCGCGTCGGAGCCGACTGCCCTGACGGCCTCCGCAGTGCTCTCCGTCGTTTCATCGCCATACGAGTTGAGCGCGACCGAGGCGCCGGCTTCGGCCAGTCCGATCGCAATGGCGCGACCAATTCCGCGTCCGGCGGCGCTGACGAGTGCGACCTTGCCGTCGAGGGATCTCCGGTTGGGCTTCGACATGTCGTTCGGCTCCGTGGATGAGGTTGGGGGCGTATCGGCCGGCGCGCCGTTTGGGTGCTCGCGTCGTAGGGTATCGAGACGGGCGAGACGTCAGCGCATCACGGCGCCGCCGGCGACGGGCAGCGCGATGCCCGTGATATTGGGGGCCGTCGCGAGCTGAAGGACGGCGTCGCCAATGTCGTCGAGCGTCTGGGGACGGCCGAGCGGGACCATCTTGTTCATCATCGTCTCGAAGCGTGCCGCGCGCTCTTCCTCGGATTCATCAGTGTCGGACGGCGGGAGGAGATGGTCGAGCCACATCGCCGTGGCGAGGAAACCGGGACAGACCGCATTCACGCGAATTCCGTGTCGAGCGAACTCCTGCGCGAGGGACTGGGTGATCCCGATGGCGGCGAACTTCGAACCGCAGTAGGCGGACATGTTTGCGTGGCCCTGCAGACCGGCGACCGAGGCAATGTTCACGATGGCGCCCTCGCTCTCCTTCAAGGCGGGCAGGGCGGCCCGACTCATGAGGAAGAGGCCCTTCGCATTGACGGCGAACATTTGGTCCCAGTCGCGTTCATCGAGATCCTCGACCGATCCGGATCGAACGATGCCCGCGTTGTTGACCAGGATGTCGAGACGCCCGAAGCGATCGACGGCGGCCGCTACGGCGGCGTTGCAGCTGTCGCCCTTGGCGACGTCGAGATGCGTCGAGAAGGTCTCGGCGCCGACACGGCCGAGGCGCTCGAGCGTCTGGTCGAGTTCGTCGCGATCGGCGAGGCGATAGGCGGAATGGTCCCCGCCGATCAGGTCGCCGATCGCGATCTGCGCGCCGGCGCGCGCGAGGACCTCCGCGATTCCGGCGCCGATGCCGCGGGCGCCGCCCGTGACGAGGGCGACCTTGCCTTCCAGGGGTGTCGGACTCATGCGGGTGACCTCGGCGAATGGGTGATGGATGCGACTTGCCGCAGTGAAGGTTAAGAGCAAGACTCGACGACGTCCATCGAGGAGCCCCACCATGACCAGACCGTTTCGCTTTGCCGTCCAGAGCTTCCATGCCGACTCCGCGAAGGAATGGCGCGAGGGCGCGAAGCAGGTCGAGGATCTCGGCTATTCGGCCCTTCACCTGGCGGATCACATCCTCGGGCCGGGGCCGGCGCTCGAGGCGACGAATCATCCGCTCCAGACGCTCGCGGCCGTTCCCGCGATCGCCGTCGCCGCCGAGGCGACCACGAGTCTCCGAGTCGGCTGCCGAGTCTTCTGCATCGACTACCGACCGGCCGCCGTCCTCGCGAAGGAGGCCGCGACTCTGGACTTCCTCTCCGAAGGTCGACTCGAACTCGGTCTCGGCGCCGGTTGGCTGCAGGGTGAGTACGAGGCGGTCGGGATTCCCTTCGATCCCATCGGAAAGCGAATCGATCGCCTCGACGAGACGGTCCGATTCATCAAGGCGCATATGTCCCCCGAGCAACTCGACTTCGAAGGTCAGCATGTGAATGCGAAGGGCTACCAGGGCGTTCCGGAACCCATCCAGAAACCGCACCCGCCGATCATGATCGGGGGTGGGGGGCGTCGTGTTCTTTCCCTCGCCGCGCGCGAGGCGGACATCGTGAGTATCAACTTCAACAACCGTGCCGGCGTGATCGGCCCCGATGGCGTGAAGAGCGGTACCGCCGATGCGACCGCCGAAAAGATCGAGTGGATTCGTGAGGCAGCGGGCGAGCGCTTCGATTCGCTCGAGATCGAAATCGGCGCCTACTTCACGTTCGTGGGCGACGGAACCGGCGCGATCGCTGAGGGCATGGCGGCCAGCTTCGGGTTCACTCCCGAGGAGATGCGCGCTCATCCGCATGCGCTCTTCGGCAGTGTCGATGAGATCTGCGACGAGCTCGTTCGGCGTCGGGAAGCCTATGGAATTTCCTATGTCACCGTCGGCGGAGACGCGCGAGCCGCTTTCGCACCGGTCGTCGCGAGACTTGCCGGCACCTGAATCTCACGGGCGACGGGGCTACTGCCGCGACGATTCGATTGGAGTACGACCATGACCGAGACCCTGACTGGGACCGACCGATCCGCCGGGATCTCCTACTCGGAGCTTCTGGAGCAGGACACCCACCCCGTGACGGATGCCCTGCGCACCGTTTCTCCGATGCCGACCGGCAATACGATCGTCCCGGCGAGCGTCTACTACTCCAAGGACTTTCATGACCTCGAGGTCGAGAAGCTATGGAGTCGGGTCTGGCAGAACGCCTGCCACGAGGACGAGATCCCGGATGTCGGGGACTACCACGTATACGAGATCGCGAGTCTCTCCTTCCTGATCGTGCGCACTGGAACGGGATCCGACGACATCAAGGCCTATCGAAACGCCTGCCTGCACCGCGGGCGACTCCTTCGCGAATCGAATGGCCGCGGCGCGAAGAACCTGCGCTGTCCCTTTCACGGCTGGTGCTGGAACCTCGACGGCTCACTGAAGGAGATTCCCTGTGAGTGGGATTTCCCGGACATCGAGAAGGAAAACTTCGACCTGCCGGAAGCGAAGGTCGGCCGCTGGGGCGGCATGGTCTTCATCAATCCCGATCGCGAGGCCGCGCCGCTCGAGGAGCACATCGCTGGACTCGACGCACATTTCGAACCGCTCTCCATGGAGAAGAAGTTCAAGGCGGTCCACGTCGCGAAGGTGATTCGATGTAACTGGAAGGTCTGCCAGGAAGCGTTCATGGAGGCCTACCATGTGATCGCGACGCACGCGACGCTTCTCGAGACGCTTGGCGATGCCAACACGGCCTACGACGTGTTCGGCAACTTCTCGCGAGCGATCTCACCGAACGGCGTCCCCAGTCCACACCTCGCGAACCGGCCGCAGTACGGCCAGCCAGAAGACGCGCGAACGTTCTCGAGGTTTCGGCACCCGCTGAACGGACATCTCTACGAGCGCAAGAAGGCGGGCTTCGTCGAGATCACCGACCGCGAGGGAGTCGTGAGCGTCTTCACGAGTCAGGGTGATTGGGTCGAAGGTCCGCTGACCCAGGCCGATCCGCATCTATGTGATTGGATCGGTGGCGAACAATTGCCGGGCGACGATCCTGCGGTCGTGAGGCCGGAGGCGCCGGAGGGCGTTTCGCTTCGCGCGCACATGGCATCGCTCGCGAGGGAGGGCCTTCGTCAGCAATATGGCGACACCCTCGATCTCGATTCGGTGGCGGACGCGGAGCTGATCGACTCGATTTATCTGTCGGTCTTCCCGAACTGGCATCCCTGGGGATCGTTCAACGCCATCAACTATCGCTTCAGGCCGAACGGCGACAACCCGGACGAGTCGATCTTCGAGGTCATGCTCTTCGTTCCGTCGCCGGACGGCGAGAACCGTCCGCCCCCGGCGCAGGTTCATTGGCTGGGGATCGACGACGACTGGACCCAGGCACCCGAGCTCGGAATGCTGGCCAAGATCTTCAACCAGGACACGTTCAACCTGCCGAAGGTCCAGCGCGGGCTGAAGGCCCAGGAACAGCAAGAGGTGGTGCTCGCGAGCTACAACGAGTCGAAGCTGCGCCATTTTCACGAACTGCTCAAGAAGTGGCTCGATCTCGACTAGCGAAGCGATCGAGCGGGAAGGGCGATGTCGGCTCTACTGGCTCGACCCACTCGTCCAGCTCTTCCACAATGGAGCGCCGTTCATGTCCGAGGCCCGAACCCTAAATGATCTGATCGATCTTTCCGGACAGCATGCCCTCGTCACGGGAGGCGGTCGTGGCATCGGCGCAGCGATCAGCGCTCGACTCGTCGAGGCGGGCGCACGCGTAACGATCGCTGACATGGATCCGGGGGCTTCGGATGCGGCAGCGAAGATCGGCGCGGGTTTTCTGCCCTGTGATATCACGAACGCGCAGCAGCTCGCCGCCGCCTTCGATGCTGCGACGGGGGACGGACCGCTCGCGATCCTGGTGAACAATGCCGGGATCTTTCCCACCACCGGTCAGATCGTCGATGTCGAGGATGACTTCGTCGCTCGGATGCTCGACGTCAACGTGCGTGCGCAGTTCAGCGCGACCCGCGAAGCGGCGAGACGGATGACGGGCGGCGGCACGATCATCAATATCGCGTCGATCGCGGGAATGGGCGGCGGCAACAACATCTCGGCCTACAGCGCATCCAAGGCCGCCGTGATCGCGCTCACTCGCGCGGCTTCGAGCGAGCTCGGGCCGAAGGGAATTCGCGTGAACGCGATCGCGCCAGGTGTCATCGATACGCCCGGCGTTCAAGTGGAAATGGAACCCCTGAAGAAGGGGGGACTCGACATTGCGGCCGTGATCGCGGCCAACCCGCTCGGGATGGCCGGGGCACCGGATCATGTTGCCCGAGCCGCACTCTTTCTGGCGTCCGACCTTGCTGCCTTCGTGAATGGCCACGTCATCGTCGTCGACGGTGGTTCGACGGCCTGATCCCCCCGCGCGAGATCAGAGTCGCAGGAGCTGCTTCCCGAAGTTCCGGCCCGAGAAGAGACGCAGGAGGGTCGACGGGATGTTGTCGAAACCTTCTTGGACATCTTCCTTGTGAAGTAGCTCGCCGCTTCGAAGCCAGGCTTCGAGTCGCTCGTGCGCGCGTGAGAACTCGGATGCGTAGTCCGTGACGAGGAAGCCGGCCATCGTCGCTCGCTTGAAGACCAGGTTCATGTAGTTCGCCGGTCCCGGTGGCAGGTCCTCGGCCTCGTAGCGAGAGATTCCGCCGCAAATGACGACGCGTGCGCCCAGTGCTATGCGCGCGAGGACGTCGTTCAGGATCGATCCGCCTACGTTGTCGAAGAAGACGTCGACGCCGCTCGGGCAGAGTTCCTTGAGTCGGAGTTTCACGGATTCGTTCTTGTAGTCGATCGCGGCGTCGTACCGGAGTTCGTCGACGAGCCATCGGCACTTGTCCTCGCCTCCCGCGATGCCGACGACGCGGGCGCCCGCTAGACGACCGATCTGTCCGACGATCGAACCCGTTGCGCCCGCAGCGCCGGAGACGACCAGGGTATCCCCGGGCTGGGGTCGACCGTGATTCAAGAGGCCGAAGTAGGCCGTGAGTCCCGTTCCGCCGAGCGGCCCGAGGCGCGCTGTCAGGAATTCGTCGTCCGGGACTGCCTGGACATCACGTGCTCGTACGCTTGCGTATTCCTGCCAGCCGAGTTGTCCGATGACCTTGTCGCCAACCTTCGAGCGTGGGTCGTTCGATTCGATGACCTCGCCGATTCCATTCGCGCCCATCACGTCACCCTGTTGGGTCGCGGCGGCATAGCCGATGTTCTCCATCTGGCCCTTCATCGACGGGTCGAAGCCGAGCACTTCGACCTTGACCCGCACGCGCTCCGACTCGAGCGGCTCGAGCTCGACGCTCCGCTCCCTGAAATCCGATTCGAGGAGCGCCCGACCGCGCGGTTGGCCATCGATCAACCATTGTCTGTTCAGCATCCTGCGACTCCCTTCGACTTCCGTCCGTCGTTGCGACCTGGCTCTTCGTTCGCGGTTGGATCGGACACGAAGAGCATTCCGATCCTTTGGCGCGAAATTGAACCATGTGCCAAGATCAAGCGCTGTTCCAGTCCCTCGGCGCTTCCTTCTATATGTGGGTTTCGCTGGAGCATCTCGTTGGATTCCCGCGCGTGTTCTCCGCACGCAACAACCACAGGACATCATCATGGTCGCCTTTGCCAAGAAGCTCGCCGTAGAACGACCAGACGAGGTCGCATTGCGCGACCCCGAGCGAACCCTCTCGTGGGCGGATCTCGACGATGCGCTGAACCGCACGGCGAACGGGCTGCTCGCAACCGACCTCGGTCCGCAGCATCGCATTGCGGTCTTCGCGGAGAACGCTGCCGAGACGGCGATCGCACACATGGGTGGGTTGATCGGCGGTGCGTCGTCGGTCCCGGTGAATTTTCATCTGACAGCGGAAGAGGTCGCCTACATCCTCGAGGATTCGGATACGCGGATTCTCTTCGTCGGCCCGGAGACAGCGGAGCGTGGCATCGCCGCGGCACGTGAGGCGGGCGTCGAGACCGTGATCGGTTGGCGTTGCGAAGCCTTCGAGAGTGTGACGCCCTGGAGCGAGTGGCTGGGCGAAGCGTCCGGTGAGGATCCGCCGATGGATCACGCGCCGCGCCCGAACCTCCTCTACACCTCGGGCACGACGGGTCGACCGAAAGGAACGAGTCTTCCGCCGACGATGTTCGCCGCGGGTGACACGGTTGCCGAGCATCTGGAGAGTGTCGCGAAGGGACTCTTCGCGACTTTTGGCACGCACGGCGTGATCGGGCCGCTCTATCACACAGGTCCGCTGTCGGGCTCTCGTACTCTGGTCGCCGGTGTGCCGTGCGTGATCCTCGGGCGCTTCGATGCAGAGACGACTCTGCAGGCGATTCAGGACTACGGGATCGCGTCGAGTGTCCTGGTGCCGACGCATTTCGTGCGAATGCTCGCGCTTCCGGAGGAGACCCGCGCGAAGTACGACCTGTCGAGCCTCAAGTGGATCGCGCATACCGGCGCGGCTTGTCCGATCGATGTGAAGCGCGCGATGATCGAATGGTGGGGGCCGGTCCTGGCGGAGGCCTACGGGGCGAGCGAAGTCGGTACGACCTGTTCGATCACGTCGACCGAATGGCTCGAGCATCCGGGCTCGGTCGGCCGCGCGGTCCCTCCCTTCGAAGCGCTCATCGTCGACGAGGATGGAAACGAGCTCCCGCCGAACACGGAAGGGCGGCTCTACTTCAAGGACGCGACCGGACGCGGAGTCGTCTACCACAACGCCCCTGAAAAATCGGCCGCCGCTCATCTTCGTCCGGGCGTCTTTACGCTCGGTGAGATCGGCTACGTCGACGACGATGGCTACGTCTTCATCACCGATCGATTCAGTGACATGATCGTGTCGGGCGGAGTGAACATCTACCCCGCCGAGGCCGAAAAGGTGCTGATCAATCATCCGGGGATCGCGGACGTCGCCTGTATCGGCGTTCCCAACGAAGAGATGGGTGAGGAGCTGAAGGCGCTGGTGATTCCCGAAGATCCGAAGAATCCGCCGGGGGACGCGGAAGTCATCGCCTGGATTCGGGAACGGATCTCGACCTACAAGTGCCCGCGCACCGTAGAGATCGTGGACGATCTCGGGCGCAACTCGATGGGCAAGATCAATAAGCGGAAGCTGCGCGCTCCGTATTGGGAATCCAGCTGAGTCCGCGACCGGACTGGGCGGGGCGCGACCGCGCTACTCGGCTGCGAGGAAGATGCGGATACCGATGCCGGTCTTCCAGAAATACTCGTCGACCTCGATTCCCCAGCGCCCAAGATAGGTGTCGGGCGGGAGGAAATTTCCCGTGTACGTCTTCGCATCCGTGAAGTTCATCTTGCGCTCGCCAAGGGCTCGATAGTAGGCGGCTTCGACGAAGGCACTCACGAGGACCGGCCCCCACGATTCAGGCTGGGTTTCGATTGCGAGGTACGGACCGACACCGGACGAGTAGAGCTTGCCGCGTGCGCGGAGTTCAATGCCGCGAAAATTCCGACTTGGGGGGAAGGCGGCCTTCTCTGCGGCGAGCACCACACCTTTGACGTCCCACTGCTGTCGCATCCAGGACACGCCGGGTTTGATGTGAAAACGGAACTCTCCGATGTCGATTGGAATCGAAACTCCGCCTGTGAGCCCGTAAGAACTTCGATTCATCTGTAGCGACGTCTGGCTGCCCTGTCCTTCGATCGCTGCTGCGGGCGGATTCGAGAATCCGGGTGGAACGAAGAATCCCGTCGGACTGCCCTCGTTCGCGACCTTCAGGTCCGGTGGAAAACTCACGAAATAGTCGACGCTGCCAAAGAATCGGATGTTGCCGGGGATGGCGGGAATCTCCGGTGTCTCGACACCGAACGAGATGCGCGCGATCGGGGTGATGGCCTGGTTGTCGTCATCCTGCGGTGGTCGGATGGTGTCGCCGGCGCTGTTCGTCGCGATCACGAACCCCTCGACGGGCGTCACATGTACGCCAATACCGAGTGACAGCGAAGGTGTCCATCCAGCCAGGTTCCATCGAGGATCTGGTTCATCGTCAGCGCGCGCGACGGAGGCCGCGGTCGCGTGGAAAGCGAGCAAGACCAGCATCCCGATCCTCAGGAATCGAGAAGATGACCTCGCGGGGTTGAAAAATCTTTCCATCGCGCGAATCTAGACCATGTCCTACAAATCGGTAAGTAGGCACTCGAGCGTACACGCCTGTGAAGGAAGATCCCAGTTTGCGGACCTCCGATCGTTGCAAGTCGACATGACGCGTTTTCTTGCAGCGCTGGCGCGTATGAGATCAATTGGTCTCAGTCAGAGTGCGTCGAAGTGTACCGAGACTCTACGACGAACAGGGAATCGTGGGCGGCAGCCCTTTCTCACCAGGTAGCGCCGGCCACTGGAGACGCATGCGACGATGGTTTTGACTTCTCGGCCGGATGCGAGGGCCCGCGATCTGAATGCGCAGCGATGCGTATGGCGCGCGCGCCCTTCGCTGTGGATCGCGCCGACGAGAATCCTGATCGTTGCTTTCGTCGTCGTCCTGGGGACGGTCTCGGCCTGGGCCCAGGACTCCGCCGACTCGCAGTCGGCCAACGAGGATCCCTGGTCCGGAGTCGAGGAACTGATCGTGACGGGCAATCGGAGCATCGCCGAGGCGCTGACCGGTAGTACGTCGGTGACCGCTTTTGATTCGACCACGCTCGCGGCGCTCCAGGTCGAGAACATTGCCGATATCGCGGACTACACACCCAACCTCGAGATCGTGACCGCCGGCACTACGTCGCCGACCCTGTTCATTCGTGGCGTGGGACTGAACGACTTCAGCCCACTCTCGACGGGTGCCATCTCCGTCTATCAGGATGACGTGCCGCGCGGCTCGCCCGCGATCTTGCTCGGGAGGATATTCGACGTTCAAGAGGTCATCGTGCTGCGCGGGCCACAGGGGACGGGCCCCTATCGAAACGCTTCGGCGGGCGCGATCAAGATCTACCCACGTAAGCCAACGGGCGAATTTCAGGGATACCTGTCGGGTTCGGTCGGCAACTACGATTACATCGATTTCGAGGGGGCACTCGAGCTGCCCTTGATCGAGAACGTTCTCAGCATGCGGACGGCGTTCGGTGTTACCAAGCGTGGCGGCTGGATGAAGAACGAGTGCGGCGAGCTACCGCCCTTCGATGAGCGCCCGGTGCGTGTCGGAAATGGCAACAGCAATGCGTCGCCGGATCATCCATTCAGACCGGGTGGCGCATCGCTCTGCGGCGAGACAGTGACGTTTCAGAACGGTGGGGTATCTCCGGTCGAACCGGGTCTGCCTCGAATGATCAACGATCAATCGAACTGGGCCATTCGGACGATCTTCCGGCTCACGCCCGATCTGCCCATCGATACCGATTGGTCCTTGAATATTCACTATTCGGAGGTCGACGATGATTCGCATGTCGGTCAACAGATCGGCATCCAGCAAATTCAACCCGCTGCAAACAACGATGTCCCTCCCGACCTCGTCAACGATGGTGTGATCGTCGGGAGCGGGCCGCTGAACACCGCTGGAACGACGAGCTATGCCGACATAGACATCATCAATCGTCTAGCCGCACTCCGACTCCATGAGCTGGACAAGTGCGGAGTGATCTGTACGCCCGCGACGCCGATCGATATACGGCGCCCGGCTCTGCGGGCGGTGAATCTGGCGTCGAGAAGTCGACTCGCAGATGAATTGACGGACCTGGACCAGGATCCGTTCTCGGGGGCCGTCAATAGGGTTGGCAAGACGACGAACGATACGTACGGGTTTGCCTTGGGTGGCGACATCGAACTCACGGATACGACGCAGTTCAAGACCATCACGGGTTTCGAGCGCTGGAAGCGATCGAATGATTCGGATCTCGATTTCACGCCCGACGTCGAATTCGAACAGGACTCCAAGGATCGCGGCTATCAGATCTCGCAGGAATTGCGTCTGCTGGGCCAGCTCGACACGGATGCGGCGATCGCGTGGGAGATCGGTGGACTGCTCGTCGCGGACGAAGTGGAGGTACACAGCCTGGCGTACAATTCGGCCGGTAACCTGGGTGCGGACTCCGTTCGTGAGTACCAGCAGAACGTCTTGGCCTACTCCGCGTATTTCGAGGGGAGCTGGGACCTGTCGGAGAGCTGGGGAATCGACGCCGGCGCGCGATGGAATTACGAACGGAAGGAAATCGACTACGAGCTGAAGCCGTTCACCCCGCCCATTGCCGCGAAGGAAGACGTCGCGTTCGACTCGCCGACGGGAAAAGTGCGACTCCGCTACTCGCCGACGGAAGAGATCTCGTTCTATGGGTCGTACAATCGCGGTTGGAAGGCCGGAAGCTATAACGCCACCAGCAACCCCAACAAGGGGCTGACGTTCGCGAATCCCGAGCGGCTCGACGCATTCGAGTTCGGCTGGGACATGAGTGCCTTCGAGGGTCGATTCCGGTTGACTGGCGCGATGTTCTACTACGACTACTACAACTATCAGATCTTCACGGTCGAGAGCAATCTGTCCCCTCAGCCCGAGTTCGTCACGATCAATGCGAATTCGGCAGAGGTCTACGGCGCGGAGCTCGAGGCGACTCTCACGCCCTTCGAAGGCACGTTCCTTCGATTCAACTTCGGATGGCTCGAGAGCCAGTTCCTCGATTTCGCGCAGTTCCAGCTCACGCAGACGCGGGACGGCAACGGCGTCGCGCAGGTCTTCGAGAAGGCGATCGACAACACCGGCAATCGCCTGCTCAACTCTCCTCAGTTCACCGTCAGCATCATCGCGAGCCAGACCCTCGATCTGCGCCGATACGGTGACCTCACGCTCCGATACAGCGGCTCCTGGACGGATGACACGTACTTCGATTCGAGTGAGGGCGACGGGGTCCCCAACAATCAGGAACAGCAGGTCCTGAGCGACATGATGATCGGTGAAGAAGCCTACTGGATACACAATGTTGGAATCGATTATTCGCCGCGCGACTCGGGCGTCGTGATATCCGGATGGGTGAAAAATGTGACCAACGAGGCCTACCGAAACTTCTCGGCGGACCTCAACACCTTCCTGGATACGACGATCCATTTCATCGGCGAGCCGCGGACCTACGGCATGACCCTGCGCGTCGATTTCTGAGCTGTAGATCGCCAGCTCCTCAGCCTGTTCTCGGCGAGAGAGAGACGCCCTCGGGCAGCAGGCTCTAGACGCATTGGCCGATCCCATACGACCCTCGACAAGAATCTGGATCGCGTGAAATATTTCTTGATCACCCGGGGGGATTCTTATACCCTGTCTCTAAATTGTGAGGTTCATTGTCCGCATGTCCGTGGGGAATGGACTTTTCGGATGTCCAATCGCATCCACAAGGAGTTCCACAAGATGATGTTCTTACGAGTCATACGAAATCAGACTGTGCTCGGCGCAGCGCTGATCGCGATGGGAATGTTCTTCGTTCCCGTGAGCGCGCAGGCGGCCTGCGACGGCGGGACCTGTCCGATCGTCGGCGGAAGTTTGCGCACGATGGTCGGCGGCGGATTCATTATTCCGCAGGTCTCGACGGTCTCCCCGGGCACCGCGCCGACCGGCCAGATGCACGGAACCACGAATCCGGCGAACGGAGCCATCCGTCCGCGGCTCGGCGGCGCTCCGCACATTGATGTGCCGCTCAGCCAGGTCACCGGACCTTCGACACCCCGATCTTTCACGATTCCGATCGGCCAGCTGACCTACGGCAGCGCGCCGTCGGCGGCACCTGGCTACTACACGGCGCCCGTCCTCGTTCAGGTACCCCTCAACGGTTTCGTTGCGGCTCTGATGGGCGTTTCGACGAACATCGGCCAATCGTTCCCCGGTGACGTGCGCTGGCTGCCTTCGAGCAAGACCAGCAGCATGGCTCCGGGCGTACAGACCGTGATCGGTGGCCCGGCCGTCCTCAAGAAGGGTGGCCGTCCGGGTGCAGCAACTCTGACCAGCTGCGCTGGCGCGATCGTCCCCTTGTCGATTCCCGGCACGTGGCAGGGCGGTTGCGTGGGCTTCACGCCGACGACTGGCGGGTCGTCCATGATGACCGGGACGCAGGTCGCTCCGGCCCTCATGCGGTACACGAAGACGTCGAATCAGTTCGGCGGCGCCGGTAGCCAGCGACAGGTCAAGCGAACCGCGACGTCGACGGCGTCGAACAACTGGCTCGGTCGAATCAACTTCAACAACTTCATCGCTCCCTACACCGCGGCCGACATGGCGATGACCTCGGTCAAGAAGGTCTATCCGACTCTGCCGCAGAATCTGGTCGAGCCGGTCGTCTGGGGCGCGCCCTTCGGCGCCGTCGTTCAGCGACTGGGCGCCGCTCCGGGCAACATGGTGTCGGCCCTCCTGACGATGAACGGTAAGCCGCAGAACACGACGACCGTCATGATCACGAACAACGGCACGCCGACGGGTCCGGGAACCGGCATGGGCCTGGTGCAGACGTCCACGTCCTGGGGCGGGCCGCTCACGACGGGCATGGTCACCGTTCAGGTGATTCCGACGGATACGAACGTGCTTCCGTCGACCTGGGCAGTGACGGGTTCGTCCCATCGCGACTCGGCCGGTAACGGATACATCTCGCTCGTTTCGGGCAGCGTGTCCGCCCGCAACCTTTCGGGCCCGGGAACGAGCCGCACGATGCTCACTCTCGCAGTGCCGGAGCCGGCGATGGCCTTCGGGCTGATCGCGGGCGTCCTCGCGCTGGCTGGGCTCTCACGCCGCCGCGACTGATTGCGGCGCTTGCTCCCGCCGCGACGCGTCCAGTGTCGCGGCGGGAGTGTGAGTGTGACGACAGAGCGTAAGAACGCATAACATGGACATGGGGACTGGCCGTCGAGGCTCGTCCCCTTGTCCTGTTCTTGGTACGGTCGTTCCATCTTGCCGTCCTGCTACGCTTGTTCCTGTCCTCCCATTTGCTAGAACCAAAGATCCGATCGGGCCGCTGCCTTCTCGAAGTCCGACACGGACGAGAGTATGCGCGGCCCGTCGTGCTCTCCGTTCAATCGGATGGACGGAGAGGCGAGAGTCGTTATTCGCCTGCGAGCGACCTCGTGTAGCCGACAGCAGGCTCTACACGGAAAGTCGAGGAGACCGCCTCAGTGTCGACGCGCGAAGCCCTTGCCATGAACCGGACCCACACCCCCCTGAACGATCATCGCTGCGCCACGGCGCGCCTGAGAGGCGCCTGTTGGCTCCTCATTCTCGCGCTTGCGCTCGTTCTCGCTGGTTGTTCCGAGCAGCACGCCGAGCAGGCTGATCCGGATTCGATACCCCAGCGCGCTCCAGGCGTTTCGGTCGCTGAGCATTGGGGAGCGCTGCTCGAGATCGAGGACACGCTCGTGCGCAGCGCGGCGATGGCTCAGTTCATGACGACGCTGGGACCCGAGGATGCGGACGCCATCGGCGAGATCGTGAGCACTCGGTTTCGACGGCATCGCTCGATCGACGACCTGATCCTCTGGAATGCCTGGAGCCGCTTCGACCCCGCAGCAGCAGCCACTCGTGCTGCGGTCGTCGTGACCCCAATGGCCGAGGGGCTGCGCGTTGACGTGATTCTCGAGTGGGCGTCACAGGATCCGCACGCGGCGGTCGCCACGATGGGATCTGCCGAGCCCGCGATTCGACGCGCCATGGTGAGGGGATGGTATCAATCGGGCGTTCCCGGTCTCTCCGATTACATACTCAGTGCTGATTCGGGCCGTCTCGGACAGAGTCTGTTGGCTGCCTATGCGGTCGAGCTCGGCGCCGACAAGGGTGCTTCGGGGATTGCCGAATGGCTCGATTCCACGCGCGGTCGCTCGGACGTGGAGCGGATCATGATCACGAATGCCCATCGCAAGGGCATCATGGAAATGGCGATGGTGGATCCGGATGCCGCCATCGCGTATTGCGAGCTTCACTGCGACGGACCCTACGGAGACATGATGCGCCCGCGGCTCGCCGAGCGGTTCGGCATGATCGGTCTAGGCGGGCGAGCAGTCCTGTGGCTCGAAGGAGAGGTGGACGCGAATCAGGTCGACCGGGGCCGAGGTGCTCGTTTCGCCTATCGCGCGTGGTTGAAGGACGACCGGGAAGCCGCTCTCGACTGGGCCAATGAATCGTTCGAGAAGTACAAGGACGAAGAGTGGTTCCTGCCGCTGGCTCGAATCGTGGTCACCTTGTACACGGTGAAGGATCCCGAGACGGCACTCGTATGGATCGACGTGTTCAAGGAGCCGCAGGACAGGGAGGATGCGCTGATCCAGGTCGCGCGCCGCTGGCTCAAGCTCGACAAGAAGGCAGCCGAGGCCTGGCTCGAAACCTCGTCGCTCGATAGCGAAGCCAAGGCCAAGGCACGGACGACTGCCAAGAGGCGAGGCGTGCCGCAATAACGATAGCCTGAGTCAGGGGCGGCGAGTTCGTCGAGCGGTCACTCGATTTCGTAGCCGAGCGCGCGTAGCTGATTCAGCTCGAGTTCGTTGATCTCCCGAGTTTCCGGGATGCCCCAGACCGGATCGATCTCGGCGAGTTCCTTCCCGCGTGTGCGCATCGACTCGATGACCTCCGCGTGTTCTGCAGAGACGTCCTTCGTCTCGTGCGGATCGTCGACGGCGTCGAAGAGCTCTCCCGAACCTTCGGCGTCGATCTGTTGGTGGACGTAGCGCAGGTCGCCTGACGTGAGGGCGAAGGTGGAGCGGTCGACCTTTCTATTCTTCTGTCCCCAACCCTGTCGCAGATGAGAGAAGCCTTCTCTTTGATATGCCTCTGCGGACGTCTGGCCCCGAGCGGCAGCGAGGATGTCCGGGAGGAGCGAGATTCCGTCCGCCTCGTCGAGTTCGATCGGTGCCTCGATCCCGACCATGTCGTAGAGCGTCGGAAAGATGTCGACGTTGCGGGAACGGGAAGGTACGACGATCCCGCCATTGTCGAGTCGGAAGGGGAGCAGGACGATGAACGGTGTCTCCGTCGTTTCTCGATAGACGAAACGCGCATGACCCTCGTGGCCGCGCTCGCGAAAAGCTTCTCCGTGGTCGGAAGCGATGACGACGACGGTGTCTCTCAGAAGTCCCCAATCGAGCAGGTATCCGAGGAAGATGTCGATGGTCTTGTCCGTCCAGAGGATCGAACTGTCGTAGTTGTCCGAGTAGGAGCTGCCGAAGATCGCCGAGGCTTTGTCGTATGTGTATTCGTGGACGTCCATCAGATGGAGGTAGAGGAACCAGGGCTGCTCTGCGTCGCCTTCGACTCGAAGGAACTCCATCGCCGTCTTGATGATTTCCTCGTCGGTGCCGCGATGGATCGCAGTGGGGTTGCTCGTCTGGTCGGGCCGCTGCGCATGCGTCATGATGGGCTTCTTGTAGACATCGAACCCCTGGTCGAAGCCGAAGACCGGAGCGACCCAACCGTTTCGATAGAGCGCGACCGTGCGATACCCAGCCTCGCCAAAGACTTCTGC
>Ga0315338_1000675_pt1 | contig 65030 bp, 61 predicted proteins | sample ASW8metaG_FD_204518 | JGI IMG/M metagenome (GOLD analysis project Ga0315338, IMG submission 204518) | Ammonia-oxidizing marine archaeal communities from Monterey Bay, California, United States - ASW #8 | ecosystem: Environmental > Aquatic > Marine > Coastal | place: USA: California | collected...
AGAGCGCAAGGCCGGCCGGCATAAACACAAGCGCAAACGGCATCAACCAGGCATGAGCCTCCGCATTCACTAAAAACGGATATCCAATCCAGTGGAGACCAACAAGAAAATAGCCGAAGCCGTAACTCCAACCGATCAGCGCCGCGCGGCGCAAAGGACAAGATTGTTTGGCACTTGCGTCAAATAAAATAATCAACGCAGCATAGCTGAAAAGTAGGGCTGGAAAGAGATAGAAAGGCGGAAAGGCGAGAGCACCAAATGCACCAAGCGCAGCGGCTACAAGCGGCTGGGACCAACCGCGCACCGCACGAAGTTTTTTGATAACCGGTTTCGCCATAGTCAACGGACAAAGCTGACCGTTCAGCCTGAAACAATTGTGTTGTCAGCGGGCGCCGGACGAATGCGCAATCTTTTCACTCGGCGCGCGTCGGCTTCAAGCACCTCGAATTCGAAACCTTGCTCGACGACCACAATTTCACCGCGTACAGGAACTCGGCCAAGTTCCGAAAAAATAAGGCCTCCGAGTGTATCGACATCATCTTCTGTTTGAACTTCGGTCAAATCAATTCCAGTCTTCTCAAAGAAATCATTCAGCGCAGCGCGAGCGTCCGCATCAAAACTTCCATCGCTTTTCGCAATTATTTGTGGCTCTTCATCAACGTCATGCTCGTCGTCGATATCACCAACAATTTCTTCTACAAGGTTTTCAATCGATACCAATCCATCCGTACCACCATACTCATCAACGACAAGCGCAAGATGAATGTGACTTGCCTGCATTTTCAAAAGGAGATCAAGCACCGGCATCGCTGCCGGCACATAGATCACATCACGGCAAATCTTAGAAAGAGAACCTTGCTGCCAGCGCGCACCGCTTTCATCTTCTTTTTCGAGTAGCCCCAACACATCCTTGACATGCACCATGCCGCGTGGATCGTCCAAAGTCTCACTGTAGATTGGAAGACGCGAGTGTTGGGCCTCACGAAAGAGCTCGAGCAGCGAGGGCAGCGAGGTTTTTTCCTCCACTGCAATTATATCGGCCCGCGGAACCATCACATCTTCAACACGCAGCGCTCCGAATTTGAGAAGATTTCCCAGCATCATGCGTTCTTGCGAGCTGAGCTCTTGGTTAGAGCGCTCGCTGTCTTCGATCATTTCTTCGAGGCTTTCACGAATAGAGGGAGCGCCTCTTAGCTTGCGTAGGGACTGGGCAAGTTGAGCCCCAATTTCACCCATAAGAGAGCGCAAAATTGGTTGCTCAGAGCCGCCTTCTGAAGCGGGTTCCCCGGATTCGGAATCGTCCGACGAGGAAGGCTGGGGGGCAGTCGTTTCGGAAGTAACCATGGCTAATCTTAGGCTGCTTTTCCTTTTCCGGGATAGGGTTTGCCGGGATAGGGGTTAGGCAACCCCAAACGCCCTAGAATCTGTACTTCTAAAGCTTCCATTTCCTGGGTTTCTGGCCTGTTTCGATGATCAAACCCCGCAAGGTGGAGGGCCCCGTGAATGGCGAGGTGAGTGGCATGTGCTTTGATCCGTTTGCCTTGAGCGTGTGCCTCGCGCGCTACAATCCCATAACCGATGGCGATGTCACCAAGATAGGCGGGATCAGGCGAGGGAAAAGAAAGGACGTTTGTGGTCCTTGGCTTGCCACGAAAGTGGTGATTGAGGGATTTGAGAGCAGCATCATCGCTTAGCAAAATCGTGAGGGTTCCTTTTGACATACCAGTTGATTTCAGTGCCAAACGCGTCGCCTGCCGGATCAGCTTGAGCGTAGCTGCGTTTCTACGCCAACGCCAATCTTCGATCCTCAAATGAATAGTGAGGCGGACAGGCTTTGGGCTCAAGACAAATTTATCCTGGGCGGACACGCTCTACCTTTTCATGCGAATCATAGGCTTCGACGATCCGAGAAACCAATGGGTGGCGTACAACATCTGCCCTTGAAAAGCACGTAATACCAACACCTTCAACATTTTTTAGGTAACGAAGCGCTTCGCTCAGTCCTTCGGGGCCCTCGGGCAAATCGCTTTGCGACGGATCACCCGTTACTACCATGCGAGAGTCTTCGCCAAGGCGCGTCAAAAACATTTTCATTTGGGCGTGACTGCAATTCTGCGCCTCATCCAGAATTACAAAGGCGCGCGAAAGCGTGCGGCCTCGCATGAAGGCCAAGGGAGCAACTTCAATCACACCACTTTCCATCATTTTTGTTGCCTTATCGCCTAAGACATCAAACAAGGCATCGTAAAGTGGCCTCAGATAAGGATCTATCTTCTCTCTTAAATCACCAGGCAAAAATCCAAGGCGTTCCCCGGCTTCGAGGGCCGGCCTGGATAAAATCAACCGCTCTACTTGTCTTTCAAACAATAGATGCGCGCCATAGGCTGCGGCTAGATAAGTCTTGCCTGTCCCGGCGGGACCAACACCAAAAACAAGCTCGTGGGATCGCATGTTTTTTAGGTAGCTGACTTGCACATTTGATCGCGCCCTGGTGAGCTTCCCTGCGGCGGTGCGAATGGAAACTACATCGTGTTTCTTCTCAGAAGGCCCTTTTGGTAAGTCTTGAGCAAAACGAATCTCAGCGTCAACTTCGGCCGTGTTGATTTTTTCGCCTACTTCTAAACGTGCATAGAGTGCGTTTAGAATTTTTGTAGCCATTTTGCGCTGAGCTGCATTGCCTTCCACGGCAACAAGATTACCACGCGTGGCAAGTTTTACGCCCAAGCGATTTTCTAGAAAAACGAAGTGTCGGTTGTGCCCGCCTGCAAGTGCAGAAAGTAACGCGTTGCGCTTGAACTCGAGCGTCGTTTGCTCTTCTGCGGCGCCCACGTCTTTACGCGCATTCAATGCACGAATTCCTTCACTTGCACCTGCGTGTTTGATTCAACAAGAACGCCCTTAAGGCTATTAGGGAGGGCCGCTACGATACGAACCAGGTGCAAATCCCCAATTAAGGGCATCGCACCGTCAGCATGAACGGGTTGCAAATAAGGGCTGCGGCCAACCGCCTGGCCTTTTTTGCGCCCTGGTTTTTCAAAGAGTACAGGAAATATCTTCCCTTCACAGGCCTTGTTGAAAGCGCTTTGTTGTTCGAACAAAAGCGCCTGTAATGCTTGTAAACGTGCATTTTTTACGTCCTCAGGCAATTGACGCTCCTGCGAGGCTGGGGTTCCCGGCCGTGGGCTATATTTAAAAGAAAACGCGGCGGCAAATCCAACCTGCCTCACCAATTCCATTGTGTCGTCAAAGTCTTTTTCAGTTTCATTGGGAAAGCCGACGATGAAATCGGATGACAAGGCAATATCTGCTCGCGCAGCGCGAATGCGCTCAACAAGTTTATAGTAGTCCTCGCGATTGTGCTGGCGATTCATCGCTGCAAGTACCCGGTCCGATCCTGACTGAACGGGCAGGTGTAAATAGGGCATTAGTTTTTTGACCTCACCATGCACTGCGACTAATTCGTCGTCCATATCGCGCGGATGACTTGTTGTATAGCGAACGCGCTCCAAACCATCGATGTCGGCAAGCACGCGAATGAGATGTGCCAACCCCAAATCTTTTCCGTTAGGGCCATCGGCATGATAGGCGTTGACGTTCTGGCCTAAGAGCGTGATCTCGCGTACGCCGGATTTTACCAGCCGGCGTGCTTCCGTTTCTATATCTGCTACGGAACGAGAAAATTCCGCGCCGCGTGTATAGGGAACGACGCAGAACGTACAAAACTTATTGCACCCTTCCTGAACGGTAAGAAACGCTGATGCGCCGCGCGAAATGTTTTCCTCAGGCAGCAAGTCAAATTTTTCTTCCACCGGAAATTCGGTTTCCAGCACGACATCGGAGCCACGCATCACCTGCGCAATCATCTCAGGCAGACGGTGATAGGATTGCGGCCCAACAATCATATCAACTGCCGGCTGACGCGCGATAATCTCGGCGCCTTCGGCTTGCGCTACGCAGCCAGCGACAGCAATCAACATCTTCCTGCCCGCTTCTGCTTTTGTAGCCTTCAAAGCACGCAGATGCCCAAGTTCCGAGTAGACTTTCTCGGCCGCCTTCTCACGGATGTGGCAAGTATTGAGGATTACCATATCGGCATCCTCGGGGTTTCCAACCATTCCATAGCCAATCGGCGCCAGCAGATCGGCCATTCGGCCTGAATCATAGACGTTCATCTGGCAGCCATAAGTCTTGATGAAGAGTTTTCTCATTGGCGTTTCAATTTACGCAAATAGCGTAAACATTTTCCATGAAATATGGGGCATTTATAACATTTGTGTTTATGAGCGAAGGAAATGATGAATACAAGCAAGCCCCCCAAGGTGGCCTGATAATGGTAAATGCTCGAATGGACGGCATCGCAAACCCCCTCTAAAAGGACAGTCTTACAAACAATTTGGAGGACGGTTTCTATGCGAACGGCCAATTTCATTTCACTTGCCTGGATTGCGGGCACCGCGCTGTCTCTATCTGCCGGCCTTGCAAGCGCTCAAATCGAGCAATTCGTGGTCACCGGCGAGGCGGCCTTAAGAACTAAAGAAAAAAATGAAATATCGCTCGATGCCGCACGGCGCATCGCTGAGCATTGCGAAGCTGCAGTAAGAGAAAAGGGTGAGGCAGCAGCTATTTCGATTCTGAATCAATTCAGTGAACAAGTGTTTTTTTTACGCATGGACGGGCTACGCGGTCCGCGACAGCTTGAAGCCCCGGTGATGAAGGCAAAGGCAGCCATCATTACTCATGAGCCGTCAAGCGTGACCAATTACCGGATTGCCAACGGCGATACCGACAAATTTCACCAGGCGTTCTTCTACGATATCTTTCCAACCCCAGGTGGCCTTCCCATTGTCGTAGACAACCAGTTCATCGGCGCAATTGGTGTCGGCGGATCGAGCTTCAACGAACAGTGCGCACATGATGCTATGAGTGCGATTCTTGGGCCGCAGCCACCAATAGACCCGGCCAATCGCGGAAACTAGGCTGGCTTCAAAAAAATTTCTGTCGACGCCCATTCACTGAAAGTGAGTGGGCGTCACGCATATTGTACTAGTACGGCGCAGGATTTATGACCATCCTTTCAAAATGAAAAAGGATTATGGCCATGCTTGAAAGAATTAAAAATTATAACACACGCATAGGTTTGATTGCGGGCGTTTTGTTTCTCGTGACGACAAGTGCATCAGCGCAACTTGAAAACTATGTTATTCAAGGTTTAACAGCCGAAAGAATTTTAGAAAAGAATGCGCTCTCTTTAGATGTGGCAAAGCAAATTGCGGAAGTGTGCTCAGCCAGCGCAGGCGAGCGCGACTCGCAAGCCGCGGTAGCGATTGTCGATCAGTTTGGATTACTGGTTTACTTTGAGCGTATGGATGGTATTCGGGGCCAAACCCAAGTCAATGCTGCTATACGCAAGGCGAAAGCAAGCCTGATAACCGGCGAGCCAAGCCGTGCAATTTTTAATCGTATTCAATCAGGCCAAACCACGGACTACCATTGGGGCCGTTGGTATAATGCGTTTAGAACGCCTGGTGGACTGCCTATAATCGTGGAACACCAATTGCTGGGCGCAATCGGCGTTGGTGGATCAGGCTTCGATGAAGAGTGTGCTCACCAGGCACTGACTGCCATTATCGGGCCACAGCCACCATTGCTGGAGTCACCGTAAATCGAATTCATTTCTGTGCCTGATCAGACGATGCCTATTATTACTGCGCAATCTCTGATGCGTTGTTGCTGTCGCTTTTCTTTGGGGCGTTGTCAAAGCTGGCGGAACACACCGGCCCATCATTGAGCGCCCGCATAAGACCCATGCGGACGGCATATTCTGCGCTCTCAGCAAGCTGTTTACGTCCTCCAACCTCGCTTATTGTGAGCGGTTTATGAAACTCCACGGCAACATCCAGCGGGCCGGATGCGAACGCACCCCACAGGTGTGGTAACAAATCCATGTCCCCATACCACGCGTAAGATGGGCGTGTTTCGCGGCCCATTGGAATGCCATAATTGGCTACATAGCCAATACTTACAGGCTGAACCAGCGTGTGGGTGCCGTCTTTGTTCTCATCGCCAAGCGATAGTTCTGCTGCACTCAAAAGTGCGCTCTTAAACGCCAGAACTCGGTTGCCGTCGCTTGAGGTCCCTTCTGGAAATATGACAATTGTATCTCCGGATTTTATGCGCGTGCGAAGGGTGTCACGATCTGTAAGAGTTCGGCGTTTTTCCCCGCGGCGAACAAAAATCGTATTCTGAAGCCGTGCCAAAAAGCCAAATAATGGCCAGCTGTTCACCTCGCTTTTTGCGACAAAGGCAAGCGGACAAATGCCAGACAAAATGATGATATCGAGCCAACTTGAATGATTGGCAAGCAACAGCCCTCCGCCACTTAAGGGTTCCCCGTGCACTTGAACGCGAATACCGATCAGATTACAGAGCAATCGATGGTAGAACCTAGGAATTCTTTTGCTAATAGGAAAACGCATTTTAAGCGTAATCCATTGAAGTGGTATGCAAACGAGCGTCAGCAGCAAGAATCCGGCAACAATTGCTGGTGCACGTAAGGCGTCCACGAAGAGCCCCTATTGTCAGGAAGTATTCTTGTCTTGAATTGGGCGGCCATAAAGCTCTAGCCGATGATCGACGAGTTCGTAGCCTAGTTCCTGTGCGACGCGCGCCTGAAGTTTTTCGATCTCATCATTCATAAACTCAATGACTTTACCCGTCGTCACGTCAATCAAATGATCATGGTGTTCGCTGGTTTCTTCATAACGCGAACGACCATCTCGAAAATCATGGCGTTCCAATATTCCAGCGTCTTCGAAAAGCTTAACTGTTCGGTAGACGGTGGCGATCGAAATTTTTGGATCGACCGCAGCCGAACGACGGTAGAGCTCTTCGGCATCAGGATGGTCATAAGCTTCGGCAACAACACGGGCGATTACACGGCGCTGTTCCGTCATGCGAAGCCCCTTATGGAGGCACGCCTTTTCAATTCGATTCACTGCCAATTTGCCCCCTTGATGCCCTCAAGCCTGTGCCCATAGCGCAGGTAAGTCTAACCGAGTAAAGCCTGGACCCCAAGTCTAATGCATGAACGGTAGTGGCGCGCGTAAAATCATCGCATCGATTCCCTCATTATTTGCATGATAATAGCCCTCCCGATTGCCTGTGGCTAAAAATCCGATGCCTGAATAAAGCGCGCGGGCAGCGTCATTGTTCGCTGCAACTTCAAGAAAGATCTCTTTTGCACCTGCTGTACTCGCTGCAACTGAGACAGCAAGCACCAGGGCACGCGCGAGCCCCAATCCTCTTAATTGCGGCACCGTCCCAAGCGTAAGGACCTCTGCTTCATCTGATGCAACACGTGCTACAATAAAGGCTTGGGGTTTTCGCGGGAAGCCCCTTCTGGAAGCAGTAAATGCGAGCGTATTTTCATTTTCCAACAACGACATAAAACTTGCCGTGCTCCAAGCTATGCTAAAGCAAGAACCGTGCAAAGATGCGAGCACCTTCGCGTCCGGTTTGGTCGCACGCTCTATGGTAATGGCTGAGCTCATGGAACCGGGTGCCGGGGAAGCTTGGCATCAGGTGCGCGTAAATATAGTGGTTTTGGTGAAGACTTGGGCGTCGGCATGACCGCGCCTAACAACGCAACAAATATTGCATCAGGTTGAAGCACTTTGGCAGGCTGTAGATTCCACCCTTTACTTTTAAAAATTGGTAGCAATATCTCCGCGCCCGTACCGGCTAGAACAAGATTGCTGCCATGGGATTCAATTTTGTCTTTGGCCAGCGTAGCAGCCTCTTCATATGTCATAATTGCAGTAGCAACGAGCGTCTCACCAGATAACGCGCGCGCACTAAGATAAACTTCGCCGCGTTTGGCGTCGCTCACCGCGAGCGCCCAATCTGCCTTTTCCTCTTGCAGTGCCTGCTCGGACAACGCATCCAAAGTGGTGACCCCAACAGCGGGTATTTTTAGCGCCAGCGCCATTGCCCGCACAAATGCAATCCCTACGCGCTGTCCAGTGAACGTACCTGGTCCTGTTGTCACGGCGAGGCGCTCAAGATTCGAATAAGAATTTTTGGTTTTGCACATGACCGACTCGGTCATGGGAGCAAGCGCTTCGGCATGCCCACGCTTCATTTTCTCATGCGCATGCCCGGTAATCTTGTTACCGTCAAGAAGCGCAACCGAGCAGGCGCCAAGTGCTGTTTCAATACCAAGGATTTTCACACGAGGGTTCTCACCCCTTTGCAATCAAGGCTGTCACAAGATTTTGCATGAATCATCAAAGCTAAGACGTGGAGCGCGAGGACGCATCGATGGTTCATCACCATAGCCAAGATTGCAAAGAAAATTTGGCTTAACCCCTGTGCCAGAAAAAAAAGCCTCCTTGACGCCGGTGGCGTCGAAACCGGACATCGGTCCGCAATCAAGCCCAACAGCACGCGCCGCCAAAATAAAATAACCCCCTTGAAGTGTCCCGTTGCGAAAGGCAGTTTCCTGGATGTTATCCGAGCTTTCCTTTGCTGCTTCTTCCCGCGCAAGTGGCCTACCAGGGCTTAGTTTTGGAAAATGGTCATAAAAGGCGAGGTCGTAACCGATGATCGCGGTGGCAGGCGCCTTCATTGTTTTATCTACATTGCCTTGTGCAAGATGGGGCCTCAATTTTTCCTTGGCCTCAATTGAGACAATAAAAAGAATGCGCGCGGGACAGCAATTATTCGCTGTCGGGCCAAGCCGCATCAAATCATAAGCTGCCATCAAAATTTGTGGCATGATCGGATCGGGCCGAAACCCACGAAAGGTCCGTGGTCTTCGAAAGATAAGATCGAGCGCTTGATCGTTGATTGCGTGGTTCAATGCTCCTCCTCAAGCGCCACGCGCCCTAGAAATTCACACGGGTGTGTTTTCGTTGGCTAAATTGCCTCGACACCGGAAACTTCTGGAACATAATGGCGCAGCATGTTCTCGATTCCATTTTTCAACGTAATTGTTGAGGACGGACAACCAGCGCAACTTCCCTGTAAATGTAGAAACACCGTACCGGATCCAGAATCAAAGCCTTTAAAAATGATATCACCACCATCATTAGCCACGGCCGGACGAACCCTTGTCTCCAACAGCTCTTTAATCTGCGAAACGATTTCTGCCTCTTCGCCCTCATAGGCAATTTCTTCCTCCGCCGCCTGCTTACCCTCAAAGAGCGGTAATTCCTTGGTGAAGTGCTCCATGATCGCGCCAAGAATCACCGGCTTTAAGTGACGCCAGTCGGAATCCTTGCTCTCGCGCTTGGTAACTGTGATGAAATCACTACCAAAAAAGACCCGTTCAACTTCTGGGATCGCAAATAGCTGTCTTGCCAGTGGCGAGCCTGCACCTGCTTCCAAATCAGGAAAATCAGCTGTGCCTTCGACCATGACGGTCCGCCCAGGAATAAATTTGAGTGTGGCCGGATTCGGCGTCGTTTCGGTTTGTATAAACATACCCCAATAGATGGCGCGCCACGGGCCCAGGATCAAGCCCAGTATTTGGCTCTGATGGTAAAGAGGCTCATCTGGGCAGGGTATCGCCCCACTTTCTGTGTCTTAGTTCGTGGTAGGACGGCTTATCACGTCGTAATATCTGACGCTCGGAAATTTTCATTTTGCCACAAAGCCGGAATTGCATGCCGAGTTTTCCCGTTTTGGGACGGTCAATAATCCTTTCTTCCGGATCGTTAAGTAAAATATTGCGTGTAGCGGCGACATAGCTGAACTTCTCGTCTTCAAAAGGAAGTTTTGCGCCTTTTGCTCGCATATGATCACGAGAGCGCGGCAAGCGTTGGCTAAAATGACACCAATCAGGCTCAAGAATCGGACAGGGGGCTGAATGAGGGCAAGGGGCTGCGATCTTGGCCCCAGCTTTAATGAGTATTTCACGCGCAGCGTCAATGCAGGCAAAGCCCTCCGGAGTCCCTGGCTCAATCAACACAAGCGCGCGGTGCGCCGAGCGCCAAAGTTTTGGCAAAATAATACGCATGGTACTCAATGTGAGTTCGCCTATGGCGTAATTTGCAACCACTAAGTCATGTTGCTCTTCCGCAAGGGCGCGCGATATCACGGCGCGCCTTATCCGTGCTTCACGCAGGGCCCGGCTACCTGAGCCAACACACAGAGAGCGCGCGGCACTCAGGAGCCCTTCGTTCTCGTCCACCATCGTAAAATTTTCAATATTTGGCCATTGCTCAACTGCGGCCCAGCATGCCGTACCAGGCCCGGCTCCAATGTCGAGAACACTCAAGGGCGCCAAGCTTGGTGCGCGTTTGGCCAAAGCTGAAAATGCTGCCACACATGCGGCAAAAGTGGCAGGACAGCGTGCGGTGAGGTAGGCGACAACATCAATGTTGTCCGTGATAGCACTGCGCGTTCGATTATGTTTGGCGTAATTCTCTGATATTTTTTCTGTGCTGGCAGCGATTTCGTGCCCGGAAACGTTTGACGAAAAATCAGCAATGCCGCGTCGGAGGGCGGTTGGTAGCGCGAAAGCAGTCACGCACCGACTCTCATTACATTTTCCTTAAGCCAATGCGTCTATGGATTCATCGGAAAGATTTCCAGGGACGACGGTCACCGGAATTGTATAACCAGTTCCGCCTGTACTGGCGAGTGCAACAACGAGTGGTCCGGGCCCCTCTTTAGATATTCCTGCTCCCAGGACCAGAATTGAGACTGCACTTTCCTCGCTGAACAGCGCGCGGACCTGCTCCTCTATACGACCCTCGCGAATAATCAATTCTGGTTTAATACCAGTGAGATCATTTACATATTTCGCCAATTCATGGAGAAGGCTCCCCGCTTCCTCATGGGCTTCTTCGCGCATGACCCGTTCGACACCCGCCCATTGCTGAAAATTGGACGGACCAATAATACAAAGTAGCGTCACCATGCCGTTTGTATGTTGAGCACGTCGCGCTGCATAGCGTGTCGCAACCCGGCACTCATTCGAAGTATCAGCGACCACAAGAAATTTTCGCTTGTGGGGCGAGGGGGGGGCTACCTTCTTGCTCATGGTTGTGGATGGTGCCATTTGGTCCCGCACCCGGCAAGCCGGTTGTGTTCCTTCAAAATTTTCGCCTTAAGCTTTGAAAAGGGAGATATTTGCAGCTTATTCATGCTCTGAAAGGAGGTTTCTCAACCGGTAGATCATTTCTAGGGCTGCCTTTGGCGTCAATGCATCGGGCTCGCACTCCTTTAGCGCATCAATAACCGGATCTGATTTGGGTGTCAGCGGGGGGGTTCGCGAAAAAAGTGGAAGGTCGTCGATTTTGGCCAGTGGTTTGTGTCCTTCGCGGCCTTCTTCCAGCGCACGTAGAACATCCAAGGCGCGCACAACAACGGCGTTGGGAAGTCCAGCAAGTTTCGCGACTTGAATCCCGTATGACCGATCTGCAGCACCCGGAGCAACTTCATGCAGAAAGACGATATTGTCTTTCCATTCTTTGGCCCGCATCGTTGCGCAAGCGACATCGTCGAGGCGCTCCGCCAGCATCGTCAATTCGTGATAATGAGTTGCAAACAATGCGCGTGTTTTGTTGACATCATTGAGGTGCTCGACCGCTGCCCATGCAATCGCCAATCCATCGAAGGTCGCCGTACCCCGCCCAATCTCATCGAGAATAACAAGCGAGTGTTCGGTCGCCTGATTGAGTATGGCGGCCGTTTCAACCATCTCAACCATGAAGGTAGAGCGTCCTCGTGCAAGATCATCAGCTGCACCGACGCGGCTGAAAAGCTGATCGACAATTCCAATATGAGCGGCTTCGGCAGGCACGAAAGAGCCCATTTGTGCGAGGATCGCAATGAGAGCGTTCTGTCTCAAAAAAGTTGATTTGCCGGCCATATTGGGGCCAGTCACTATCCAAAGCCTGCCTTGCTTTGAACCCAATTCTTGGGGTGAAAGGTCACACCCATTTGCGGTAAACGGTCCAGAATTATCAGCAATGAGCGCCGCCTCAACTACCGGATGGCGTCCACGTTCAATGCGGAAAGAGAGCGATGTATCGACTTTTGGTCGCTTATAGCTACGCGTCGCAGCCAACACTCCAAGCGCCGAGGCAACATCAAAAACCGCCAAGGAATCGCTAATCAGCGCAATTTCACTCGCCACACCCAGTACTTCGGAGATCATTTCGTCAAAGAGTTCTAACTCGAATGCCAGCGCTTTATGAGTAGAATCTGCAATGCGCGATTCAATATCGGTAAGTTCATCGCTGGAAAACCGCAATGCGCCTGCCATTGTTTGGCGGTGACGAAACTCAGCAACACCCATCAATTTTTCGGCATGTGTCACAGTAACTTCAACGTAATACCCAAGCACTGCGTTGTGACGAATCTTGAGTGAGCCAACTCCTGTCGAATTACGATAACGCGACTCTAATTCGGCAATTACGCGCTTGCTTTCATCGCGCAGGCTCCGTGCTTCATCGAGCGGTGGATGTGCATTTTTTTTTATGAAGCCACCATCACGCGCGAAGAAAGGTGGCTCCTCGGCAAGAAGCACATCTAGCCGACTAGCTAGCGCGGCAGCACCAACCAGGCCTTGCGTCAACTCGGCATATGTAGAGTCCAATTCGCCATGCGCATCGCCCAAGGGTTTCTTCAACAAGTGCAGCGCGTCTTTGAGATTGGACGCTGCGGCAAGGCCCGCACGAATTGCAGCAAGATCACGCGGACCGCCACGGCCCAAAGAGATTCGTCCTAAACTTCGCGCAATATCTGGCGCACAGCGCAAGGCTTGGCATATTTCTTCGCGTAAATCCGGTTGGGCTACGAAATAACCTACAGCATCTAGCCGGTTTGTGATGAGCATCGGATTGGTAAGTGGCGCCGACATGCGTGCAGCCAACAGACGCGCACCACCCGGCGTTACCGTATGGTCGATAACTGATAAAAGGCTGCCACCTCGCTCACCAGATAATGTTTCTACAAGTTCGAGATTCCGCCTTGTCGCTACATCGATACTCATGACAGAGCGCTGTGCTTCGGAGCGCAATGGTTTTAGTGCGGGGCGCTTTCCGCGTTGTGTCAAATCAAGATAGGCAATCAACGCACCTGCAGCCGAAAGATCAGAACGCGAAAAGCTACCAAAACCGTCGAGCGCTGCAACACCATAAGCAGACTTCAGCAAACGCTCTCCGCTGTCAGAATCAAATGAAGAGGGGGGGCGCAAAGTTATGCAAGGCCCCAAATCAGAAAGGGCAGACTTTAGTAGGGGCTCATTCTCCAAACCTTCAGGTGCCAGTAGTTCACGCGGCGCAAAGCGCGCAAGAACCGCCCCAATCTCATCTATCGCGACGGGTGCGACCGCAAGATCGCCTGTGCTCATATCGGTGTACGCGATCGAGTAAGCGCCAGCGGCGCGACCTAGGCTTGCAAGAATATTCGCCTGCCGTGCGTCGAGAAGTGATTCTTCCGTCAACGTACCTGGCGTCACGAGGCGCACAACATCACGCCGAACAGGGGCTTTAGGGCCTCGCTTCTTTGCTTCGGCAGGGTTTTCCATCTGCTCGCAGACGGCCACCTTGAATCCTTTACGGATAAGCTTCTCTAGATAGGCCTCAGCGGCATGAAACGGAACGCCGCACATGGGAATATCTTCTCCCCCATGCTTGCCCCGTTTGGTCAGGGCTATATCAAGCGCCGATGCCGCCTTTACCGCGTCTTCGAAGAATAGCTCGTAAAAATCTCCCATCCGGTAAAAAAGTAGATAGTCCGCATGCGCAGCTTTGGTTTTGAGAAAGGCGGCCATCATCGGCGTTGCGCCCGCAAGATCCAAATGCACGGGGATCTCCTCACCCTGAGCCTGATTTTTTCCGGATTGGTGGTTTCCCATCGGCTGACGCTAGCAGATCCCCTCCGTTGAGGGGCGAGGGGGAAAGCCATTTGTCCCCAAGGCTTAATTGATCTATTTACATTAGCTCTTAATAGCGCTTTTCCGGAGCTATCCAGCCCATATGGCCTCGATCATGTCCGACAAGCCCTCCTTCACAGATGAAGAGGCGCTAAGTTTCCACGCTGATCCAAAGCCAGGAAAGCTTGAAATAACACCGACTAAGCCCATGGCGACGCAGAGAGATCTCTCGCTTGCCTATTCACCGGGGGTGGCCATCCCCGTTCTTGCCATTGCTGACAATCCGGACGCCGCCTTCGACTATACAGGGCGTGGCAATATGGTGGCCGTCATAACTAACGGAACCGCGATATTGGGCCTGGGCGACCTCGGGGCGCTTGCTGGAAAGCCGGTGATGGAAGGAAAAGCAGTCCTATTTAAGCGCTTTGCCGACGTCAACGCGATCGACCTTGAGATTGATACCACCGACGTTGACGCATTTGTTAATTCGGTCCGTTATCTCGGTCCGTCTTTCGGCGGCATTAATCTAGAAGACATCAAGGCGCCTGATTGTTTCATCATTGAAGAGCAATTGCGCGAAATGATGGATATTCCAGTTTTTCACGATGACCAGCATGGCACGGCAATCATCACCACGGCCGGACTAGTCAATGCGATGCATTTGACCGGGCGTAATCTGCGTGATCTCAAAGTTGTCGCCAATGGTGCCGGTGCTGCAGGAATCGCCTGCTTAAATCTTCTAGTTACTATGGGTTTGCCAAGGGCCAACATCGTCCTGTGCGATACCAAGGGCGTCATCTATGAAGGCCGCACCGAAGGCATGAACCAGTGGAAATCTACTTATGCAACGAAAACTAAAGCGCGCACTTTGGCGGACGCGCTTGAGGGTGCGGATGTGTTCTTAGGTCTGTCGGCCAAGGGCGTGGTCACGACCCAAATGGTCAAAACGATGGCGCCCAAACCCATTATTTTCGCAATGGCCAATCCGGACCCCGAAATCACACCAGAGGAAGCAAAATCAGTTCGTCCCGATGCGATCATTGCAACTGGCCGATCTGATTATCCCAACCAAGTCAATAATGTCCTGGGCTTTCCCTATATTTTTCGTGGAGCGCTCGACGTTGGTGCACGCAGTATCAATGAGGACATGAAAATCGCCGCGGTGCGTGCACTTGCGGCTTTGGCGCGCGAAGACGTTCCCGATGAAGTTGCGCTTGCCTATCGCGGCGCGCGACCGACCTACGGACCAAATTATATTATTCCGGTCCCATTTGATCCACGACTAATTAGCCGCGTCTCGGCGGCCGTTGCCGAAGCAGCCGTCAAAAGTGGTGTTGCGCGGCGTAAAATTAAAGATCCTGAAGTCTATCGCTATGAACTCACCGCAAGGCTTGATCCTTCAGCGAGCCTGTTTCAGAGCGTCACCGCAAGCGTGCGTGCAAACCCAAGGCGTGTCGTGTTTGCCGAAGGCGAAGAAGAATCAACTATACGCGCGGCCGCAGCATTCCAAAATTCTAACCTAGGCAGCGCCATCCTTGTTGGTCGCGAGGACATTATCAGCGAGCGGATAAAAACACTTTCAATCGAAACTACTCCACCGCTTCAGTTGCGCGCGCCAAGGGCGGCGAGTGAGGCCGCACCTTATATTGAAGCGCTTTACCGGCGCTTGCAGCGCCGCGGATACCTTCACCGAGATTGTGTGCGCATGGTAACAAACGATCGAAACATTTATGCCGCATCAATGGTAAGTGCTGGCGACGCCGATGTGATGGTGACCGGTGCCACGCGTAATTACTCCTCGGCGCTAGACGATGTCTCCCGCGTTCTTGACACGCGTACAGGTCAAAGGCCCATTGGCGTGTCAATGCTTTTTACGAAAGGGCGGCTTATTTACGTCGCTGACACAACGGTGCATGAAATGCCCGGGGCGGAAGAGCTAGCTGATATCGCCATCCAAGCAGCGGGCGTGGCACGGCGTTTCGGACACGAACCACGGGTTGCCTTTCTTTCCTATTCTAATTTTGGTTTTGCACGCGGTGAGAGAGTCGAACGCCTAAACGAGGCCGTGCACACTCTCGAGCAGCGCAAAGTCGATTTCGAATATGATGGCGAGATGACAGCAGACATTGCCTTAAACCGCGAACGCATGGCGAACTACCCCTTCTGTAGACTTTCAGACGTCGCTAATGTCCTAATTATGCCAGCAACACATGCGGCCTCCATCTCCACCCACCTGGTTCAGCAATTGGGTGGTGCGACGGTCCTAGGGCCATTGCTCGTCGGTCTTGAAAAATCAGTTCAGATTGCACCGCTTGGTGCCAAGATGAGTGAGATCTACAACATGGCTGTGCTTGCCGCTTATGACATCAACCGCCGCCACGTAGGCTAATTTTACGACGTCTTTTTAGGGGGCACGCAGAGCATGGTTGTGGATTCGGAAAAGGAAATCGTTGGCATTGTCGGCGTAGGGCGCATGGGCTTGTCTATGCTCAAGCATATGATCCGGCATGGATACCAGGCAATTGCCTGCGACATCAGCAAAGAGCAATTGGACAAAGCTCGCAAGGCCGGGGCCCAAACAGTTTTAAGCCCGGCTGAAATGGCAAGGGGCGCCAGTTTTGTCATTCTTGGCGTCGGATATGACGATGAAGTCAATGAGGTTGTGCTGGGTGAGAACGGCCTTCTCAACAATCTGAAATCAGGATCACTCATTGCAGTGTCCTCGACTGTCTCGCCTGAGACGGTAAAAGCGATAGGTGAAAAGGCAAAATCAAAACAAATTGATATTCTGGATGCACCCATCTGCCGAGGCCGATGGGCTGCAGACAACGGAACCTTGCTTGCACTTGTGGGTGGAACGGAAGACGTGGTCGAACGTGGCCGCAAAGTTTATTCGACTTTCTCATCCGACATCGTTCATCTTGGTGATGTCGGCCACGGCCAAGTCGGCAAGGCAATGAATAATCTATTGCTCTGGATCAACAGCATCGGACTGATTGAGGCTGGGCAATTAGCTCAAAGCACAGGGATTGATCTTCAAAAGCTTCGCGATGCACTTCAGATTAGTTCCGGCAAAAGCCAAGCCTTAGAAGATTGGGAAATGACAAGCTTCACCTGGGCTTTGAAAGATATGCAAGTTGTCTCAGCCATGAGTGATAAAGCCGGACTTACACTTCCCATCACTGGAATGGTCAAAGAGCTGGTGAAGGAAGCAAGGCGCATCAAGCGCGAAAGCCCACCGCCATGGACCGGCAAAAAGGATTCCTCCGCCTAGGAACCCACCTGAAAGCCATGCAAAAAGTGCTTTGAGGGAACCGCGGCACCTAAATGGGCCCATAGACCCTTTAGAAGGCGAATAAGCGTAAAAAACTGATCGTAAACCCCAAAATTAAGGAAAAATCTGGCCCCTTAAGGGCTTGCGGGGCATAGGGCGCCTACCTATATGCCCCTCGACAGCTTTGTATCTAGGCCTAATGGCTGATGGAAGTGGGTACGAGGGCGCTTAAATAAATAGCTCTGAATTGTCTGCTTGCCAGAAGGAGGAAGTAAATATGGCGAAAGTCATCGGTATTGATCTTGGAACCACCAATTCCTGTGTTGCAGTTATGGAGGGGACAACTCCAAAAGTTATTGAGAACGCAGAAGGGGGGCGGACCACTCCTTCCATTGTCGCATTTTCCGGAGATGACGAAAGACTTGTCGGCCAACCGGCAAAACGCCAGGGCGTCACCAATCCCGAACACACCTTCTTTGCTATCAAGCGGCTGATAGGGCGGCGCTTCGACGACCCGATGACCCAAAAGGACATCGAGATGGTGCCTTATAAGATCATCAAGGCCGGTAATGGCGACGCCTGGGTTCAGGGCCGCGACAGTAAGCAATTCGCTCCATCCGAGATTTCTGCCTTCACCCTTCAGAAAATGAAGGAAACCGCTGAAGCCCATCTTGGCGAAAACGTTACCCAGGCCGTTATTACGGTCCCCGCCTATTTCAATGACGCACAACGTCAGGCAACCAAAGATTCTGGAAAAATCGCTGGCCTTGAAGTTCTTCGTATCATTAACGAGCCAACAGCGGCGGCGCTGGCATATGGTTTAGACAAGAAAAAGCAGGGCACGATCGCGGTTTATGATTTAGGCGGCGGCACATTCGATATTTCCATTCTCGAGATTGGCGATGGAGTCTTTGAAGTGAAGTCGACCAATGGCGACACGTTCCTTGGCGGCGAAGATTTTGACATGCTTCTCGTCCATTATCTTGCAGACGAATTCAAAAAAGAATCTGGTATTGACCTTCGCTCTGACCGCCTTGCGCTGCAGCGGCTTAAAGAGGGCGCAGAAAAAGCAAAGATCGAGCTGTCGTCTTCTACTCAAACGGAAGTGAACCTTCCTTTCATCACCGCCGACCAGTCAGGCCCTAAACATCTCACAATCAAAGTCACGCGTGCGAAGCTAGAGGCGTTGGTGGACGAGCTTATTCAACGCACGCTTCCGCCGGTGAAAAAAGCGCTGAAAGATGCAGGCGTGTCGGCAAACCAAATCAACGAAGTCATTCTTGTCGGCGGCATGACACGCATGCCGAAAGTTCAAGAAGCCGTAAAACAAGTTTTTGGACGAGACCCCCATAAGGGCGTCAATCCCGACGAGGTCGTTGCAATCGGCGCCGCTATTCAAGCCGGTGTGTTGCAAGGTGAAGTGAAAGACGTTCTTCTTCTCGACGTCACCCCGCTCTCGCTTGGTATCGAAACTCTAGGCGGCGTATTCACGCGACTTATTGATCGTAACACGACGATTCCAACAAAGAAGAGCCAAGTGTTTTCCACGGCTGACGACAATCAAACTGCTGTAACCATTCGTGTGTTCCAAGGTGAGCGCGAAATGGCTGCGCACAATAAATCACTTGGCCAATTTGATCTTGTAGGCATTCCTCCCTCACCGCGTGGTGTTCCGCAAATCGAAGTGACTTTTGATATTGATGCCAATGGTATCGTCAGCGTGAACGCAAAAGACAAAGCCACTGGCAAAGAACAATCGATCCAAATTCAGGCGTCGGGCGGGCTTTCGGACGATGAAATCGAGCGCATGGTTGAAGAGGCTGCGACCCATGCTGATGAAGACAAGAAGGCGCGTGAATTGGTGGAAGCAAAAAATCATGGCGACTCGCTGATCCATTCTACGGAGAAAGCGCTTAGTGAACATGGTGACAAGATCGACGACGATGATAGGGCGGCAATCGAAACCGCGATCGCTACGCTGAAAGAATCGGTAAAATCTGACGATGCAGAAGATATTCAGGCAAAGACTGCAGACCTTGGCCAGGCCTCGATGAAGCTCGGCGAAGCAATGTACAAAGCACAAGCCGCCGAGGAAGGTGATGGTGACGATCCCGGGGATTCTGGCGATGCCGAAGGGGCGCAACAGGATGAGAACGTCGTCGATGCGGAATTCTCGGAAGTAGACGATGATCAAAAGAAGGGCGCTGCATAGGGCGCCCGCAATATCGCTTCACGAACCGCGCCCCCTTATCGAGAAGTTTTGGCGTGTAAACTAAACTGTTTCGGCTTAGGCGAGATTCATGAGCAAGCGCTGCTACTACGATATTCTCGGTGTTGAGCGCACCAGCTCCGATGGTGAGTTAAAAAGCGCCTATCGTAAGCTCGCTATGGAATGCCATCCCGACCGCAACCCCGGCGACGACACAGCCGAAACGCGTTTCAAGGAGGCCGCAGAAGCATATGACATCCTGAAGAATGCTGATAAGCGCGCGGCCTATGACCGTTACGGTCATGCTGCTTTTGAAAATGGCAGGGGCGGTGCTGGCGCACAAGGTTTCGATTTTCATGGTTCATTCACCGACGTATTCGACGATCTATTCGGCGAGGTCATGGGGGGCGGACGGCGTGGTCGGCGCGCAGCGCGCGGCGCAGATTTACGCTACGATATGCAGATTACGCTGGAAGAGGCGTTTAATGGCCGCAAATCTGAACTACGCGTCCCTTCGGCCGTTATTTGCGAAGGTTGCGGCGGTACGGGTGGCGAACCTGGCTCCTCGCCTGAGACCTGCGGCGCCTGTTCTGGAAACGGCAAGGTACGTGCGCAAAGCGGCTTCTTCACGATCGAAAGAACGTGTCCAAAATGCCGAGGCAAGGGGCGTGTCATCAGCAATCCGTGCCGGACATGCAAAGGTGCGGGCAATGTTCAAAAAGAAAGGACATTGCAGGTCGATATCCCCGCCGGCGTGGAAGAAGGAACTCGAATCCGTCTGTCAGGTGAAGGAAATGCAGGGCTTAATGGGGCGCCGCCTGGTGATCTCTATATTTTTATTTCACTAGAACAGCATCCGATTTTCCAGCGCGATGGGACTGATCTTTATTGCCAGGTACCAATTTCCTTTGCCCGTGCCGCGCTTGGTGGTGCAATCGAAGTTCCAATCATGGGGGGTGGCGCGGCAACAATCGACATCCCTGAAGGGACGCAGACAAACCATCGTTTCCGCCTGCGGGGCAAAGGCATGCCTTCGCTGCGCGGGGGCACAAAGGGCAATCTTCATGTCGAAGTGCGAGTCGAAACGCCAACCAAACTTTCTAAAAAGCAGAAAGAAATTCTGCGCGCCTTTGCTGGCGCCGATAAGGGCGCCCAGCCGGAATCCGAGGGCTTCTTCGCCAAGATGAAAGAATTCCTGGCAGACAGCGGAAAATAGCGTCATCTGTAGGCAGGGCGAGGATTTTCAATTCGGGGCTTAACCAGCACTCCAGATTTCCGGCGCAGCCTGGAGGCGGTTAATAAGGGCTTGGCGCTCCTCTTCCATCTCTTTGGGGAGTCTGTCGCCAAAACGCTTGAAAAGATTTTCCTGGTCCTCGGCCTCCGCCAATCCTTCGGCGCGGTTCACATCACTAATGGTACGATATTCGTCTTTGGTAAACTCAATGCCGTCCCATTTCAAATCTTCATAGTGCGGCATGAAACCAAACGCACTTTCAGCGGCACCCTCCGCGCGGCCACGCACGCGATCAACGATCCATTTTAGCACGCGCATGTTTTCGCCAAATCCCGGCCAGACAAATTTGCCATCGTTGTTTTTGCGGAACCAGTTGACACGATAAATGCGCGGGAGCACCCGCACCTTGTCCTTTATCCCAAGCCAATGGCCCCAATAATTGGCCATGTTGTATCCACAGAATGGCAACATGGCGAAAGGATCGCGCCGGATTGCCGCTTGACCAACCGCGGCGGCTGTTGCTTCAGATCCCATCGTTGCAGCCCAATAAACACCATTTTGCCAATCGTGGGATTCGAACACTAGTGGAAAAGTTTTTGACAACCGCCCGCCAAAAACGAATGCCGAAATCGGAACCCCCTCGGGATCATCACCTGCAGGATCAAAACTCGGACATTGACGCGCAGACACCGTGAACCGCGCATTTGGATGTGCTGCTTTGCGGCCACAATCTGGTGTCCAATCCTTGCCCTGCCAATCAATCAGATGTGTCGGTGGCTCATCGCTCATGCCCTCCCACCAAACATCGCCGTCATCGGTCAGAGCAACATTCGTGAAGATGACGTCATGCGTCAGTGTCTGCATTGCAGTGGGATTCGATTTAAAACTAGTGCCTGGTGCCACGCCAAAATAACCAGCTTCGGGATTGATGGCACGGAAGGTCCCGTCGGGACGCGGTTTAATCCACCCGATGTCGTCGCCGATTGTCGATATTTTCCACCCGTCGAAACCGTCTGGGGGAACCAGCATGGAGAAATTAGTTTTACCGCAAGCGGAAGGAAATGCCGCTGCTACATAGGTTTTTTCACCATCGGGGCTTTCAACACCTAAGATGAGCATATGCTCGGCAAGCCATCCCTGATCACGTCCCATAAGCGAGGCAATACGCAGCGAAAAACATTTTTTGCCCAATAGTGCATTGCCACCATAGCCAGAGCCGTAGGAAACGATGGAATAATCATCCGGGAAATGAACAATATATTTATGTTCTGCATTGCACGGCCAAGGGGCGTCTTGTTGCCCTTCTTCAATCGGCGCACCCAGCGAATGCAAGCAGCGAATGAATTTGCCATTACCGAGATGATCAAGAACATCTTGGCCCATGCGAGTCATAATCCGCATGTTCACTGCGACGTAAGGTGAATCTGAAAGCTGAACGCCAATATGCGAAATGGGCGAGCCAATCGGGCCCATGCTGAAGGGAACCACATACATTGTACGCCCGCGCATACAGCCCTCAAAGAGCCCATCAAGTTTGGCGCGCATCTCATCTGGCGCCATCCAATTATTGGTTGGCCCGGCATCTTCTTTTTTCTCTGAACAAATGAAGGTCCTGTCTTCCACGCGCGCGACGTCGGCGGGGTCAGAACGACAAAGGTAAGAATTAGGACGCTTCTCATTGTTTAATCTGATGAACGTGCCGGTCTTCACCATCTCAGTGCACAGGCGATCCGATTCCTCAGCTGAGCCGTCGCACCAATAAATCTGGTCGGGTTTACATTTTGCGGCGACTTCTTTCACCCAGGCAAGGAGTGGGCTGTTTGACGTCGGGGTGTTGAGTTCCCGGCTCGATGTGACGTTCATTCTCAACCTCTTTCCGCCCCATCACTCTGCCATAGCGCGCCGGCACAGACTCGGCGTAGGAATATGCCTTTGATGCGGTGCGATTACAGCTACCAGTTAACCACCTTCTAATGGGCAGCCTTACCCCCCCTAATCAATGCGACGAATAGCCCGCCCGCAAAGACATAAGGAGCCACACGCAACACCTAATCTATGCTCTTTTTCCCAGCTAATCTGGCTGCTTTATGTGATGTTCGCTCGGCCACCGCAAGGCCCACTCCAAGTAAAGAAGGCAAATAATCTGGGTGCTATTTGACCTTGAAAAGGCACTTAAAAACGCTGCTAACGCCACTTCGTTCTTAACCATGGCGGCGTCCGTGGTATGAAAAAGCATGCATCTCAAAGACGAACAGCTTGAGCGATATGCCCGCCACATCATCTTACGCGAGGTAGGGGGACACGGGCAGGCAAAACTATTGGGTGCGCGAGTCTTGGTTGTCGGCGCAGGCGGGCTAGGGAGCCCTCTTATTCTCTATCTAGCTGCAGCAGGAGTCGGAACCATTGGTGTCGTAGATTTCGATGTTGTGAGCCTCTCTAATCTCCAGCGCCAAATCACCTATGGAACAAAGGATATCGGCCGCCTAAAGACGGATTCTGCGAGTGACGCAGTGGCCCATATCAACCCCGAAACTAAGCTTATCTCTCTCCCCGTACGGATTGAGGCCTCGAACGCTACCGAGATTATTTCAGGCTACGATATCGTTGCCGACGGTTCAGACAATTTTGAGACAAGATTTCTGGTTGCCGATGCTTGCTATTTCTCTAAACGGATCTTGATCTCGGCAGCCGTCACCCAGTTTGATGGCCAGCTTGCCACCTATAAGCCCCATGCAGGTGATTATCCCTGTTATCGCTGCCTTTTCCCTGCTCCACCACCTGCTGAGGACACTCCTAATTGTAGTGAGGCAGGCATTTTAGGTGCAGCAGCTGGAGTTATGGGAACCCTCCAAGCGCTTGAAGTTATGAAAGAGATCATTGGTCTTGGCGACAGTCTTGCCGGCCAGCTTTTGATTTATGACGCACTGAGCGCTCAATTTCGCAACGTCAAAGTACCGCGCGATCCAAAATGCGCGCTCTGTGGAGAGGATCCTTCCATTCGCAATTTGAGCGGCCACCGGCAGAGCTAGGCACAGTGCCAGTTAGTGCGCCTCGTCCCAATCCGCACCGGCGCGCACTTCAACAGTCAGTGGGATCTTTAGCTGTAGCGCAGGCAATGTTGCACGCTCCATAACATCGCGGGCAATCTCACAGACTTTGTCAGCAGTCTTTTCCTTGGCTTCGATCACGAGTTCATCGTGAACTTGTAAAAGTAACTGCGCGTCCAGGCCCGTCTGAGTGAGAGCACCTGGCAGACGAACCATTGCGCGGCGAATAATGTCTGCGGCAGAACCCTGGATGGGCGCGTTAATCGCTTGCCGTTCTCCGAATGCACGGTGGGCAGCACTTGTGGCTTTCACATCACCAATATGAATGCGCCGCCCAAAAATAGTTTCGACGTACCCGTGTTCGCGTACGAATTCTTTTGTGGACTCCATATAATCACGAATGCCGGGAAAGCGTTCAAAATATTTCTTGATGTAATCACTTGCCTCACCACGTGCGATTCCAAGTTGATTGCCGAGACCAAATGCAGAAATGCCGTAAATGATTCCAAAATTGATTGCCTTCGCCCTTCGGCGGATATCTGGCGGCATATTTTTAACCGGAACACCAAACATCTCTGATGCCGTCATGGCATGAATATCGGTTCCATCAGCAAATGCCTGGGAGAGTGCGGGCACCTCTGCGATGTGGGCAAGAAGGCGCAGCTCTATCTGGCTGTAATCCGCTGAAATCAAACGTCGGCCTTTTGGGGCTACAAAGGCACGCCGGATGCGGCGGCCCTCTTCAGTGCGGATGGGAATGTTTTGCAAATTTGGATCGTTCGACGAGAGGCGCCCGGTGGTCGTCGCGGCGAGCGCGAATGAGGTATGCACGCGCCCAGTTTTTTGATTGATGTAATTGGGCAGTGCATCGGTGTAGGTGGATTTCAACTTTGCGAGTTGGCGCCATTCGAGAATGCGAGCCGGTATGTCATGCCCCTGAGCCGCAAGACTTTCCAGAATATCGGCATCAGTAGACCAGGCGCCGGTCTTCGTGCGTTTCCCACCGGGTAGAGAAAGTTTGTCGAAAAGAATTTCACCGAGTTGTTTTGGCGAACCAAGATTGAATTTTTCATCAGCAAGTTTGTGTAGCTCAGTCTCAAGGCAAGACATGTTCTTAGAAAAATCATGCGATAGTTTAGCTAGAAGATTTTTATCAACTTTAATTCCAGAATGCTCCATTTCTGCTAGCGTAGTCACAAGCGGGCGTTCCAGTGTTTCGTAAACTGTGAAACGCTTAGCTGCGACGAGAGCCGGTTTCAAAAGTGCCTGGAGACGCAACGCAATGTCTGCGCGCTCAGCCGAATATTTTTTTGCCTCTTCTACTGTAACATTTGAAAAAACAATCTTTTCCCGTCCTTTTCCGAGCAGATCAGAAAGCGCTGTCAGCTTATGATCGAGATGAATCTCCGAAAGCTCTTCAATGCCATGACCGTTGAGCCCCGCATCCTTGACATAGGATATTAACATTGGGTCGTCGTATGATCGCAGCACTATTCCGCGTGCACGTAGAAGCAAAACGCTGAACTTTATGTTGTGCCCAATCTTTAAAATCGAATCGTCTTCAAAAATGTCCTTAAACACTTCGAGCGCTGCTTTTTCCGTAACCTGTTTTGGGAGCTTTGTCAGCGAAACGTTCCCGGCCATATGGCCAAGCGGAACATAGAAGGCGATTCCTGGGTTGAGGCTAAATCCAATCCCAAGAAGGTCCGCGTGAGTACCTTCTGGGGAGCTTGCCCGAAAATCCAGGCCGAGTTGACCAAGCTCGTAAACATCGGTGATGATTTTTTTGAGTTCCTTTACGCTCGTAATCAGCTGGTAGCCTGTGGGATCAATTTTCTGGCAATACCGAGACGAATCGGTCATTAAGCCTGGCTTACCACCTGGCTTTCTGCTGGTTTCGACGTCGGACTCGACTTGTTTAACCGGTGCACTTTTAGGCACCAAAATTTTTGGTGCCTCACCCTCGAACGAAGTGAAGTCTTCCACACCGAGTGCTGAGGCCGCGCGTTTGCCGAGCGTTGTGAACTCCATCTCTTTTAAGAATGGTAGAAGTTTTTCTGCTTGTGGATCACAGACACCAAATTTTGAAATTGCGCTTTCAACCGGGACGTTCTCCTCAAGCTGGACCAGCGTTCTAGATATCCGTGCTTTGTCCGCATTCGCGATGAGGGATTCACGGCGCTTGGGCTGCTTGATCTCCGGCGCGCGCTCTAAAAGAGTATCGAGATCTCCATAGGTGTGGATCAATTCCGCCGCCGTCTTCACGCCTATCCCTGGAACACCAGGAACATTATCGCTCGAATCGCCTGCTAGCGCCTGCACCTCAACAACCTTATCTGGTCCAACGCCAAATCGTTCTTGGACTTGATCCGGCCCAATACGCTTATTCTTCATAGTGTCGAGCATTTCGACCTGATTAAGCCGTACCAGTTGCATCAAATCCTTATCGGACGAAACAATAGTTACACGTGCACCGGCCTCGCGTGCATGCCGCGCGTAGGTGGCAATAAGATCGTCAGCCTCATAGCCTTTCATTTGGATTGCCGGCACGCCGAATGCGCGCGTTGCATCGCGTACAATCGAAAATTGCGGCACAAGATCTTCGGGAGGCTCACCACGATTCGCCTTATATTCGGGATAAATATCGTTACGAAAAGTATGACGTCCGGCATCGAAAATCACGGCAAGATGGCTGGGCTTGTCACCAACTTTGGTATCTTCGAGCAGCTTCCAAAGCATGTTAGAAAAGCCTGCAACAGCCCCGGAGGGAAGCCCATCGGATTTTCGTGTCAGAGGAGGCAGGGCATGATATGCGCGGAAAATATAGCCTGAGCCATCGATGAGATAGAGATGATCACCGGATTTGATGGGCCGCGTACAACCACCCTCATTCAATGTCCATGGACTCCATCGGCCTGGCTTGCTCCGTGATCATCGCTTGCGCCCTTCGCCAATACGAAGCGTAGGTCGCAATATGGGCATTCGACAAAGCCCTCATCGCCGATTTGCAAATATACTTTTGGGTGACCCAGCGTACCGCCTCCATCGCATGCAACACGGGCCTCGGTGACGGTGATGGTTTCAGGTACTTCGATGCTCATTGAGACTGTCCTAAAGGGTAGGATTCGCAGCCAATCATAACCAGCCCCATTGACCCTGCAACACGTAAGTGACGGAATTCGTTCATTCAGCTATTTTGACCTCATGGTAACCTTGAGCCGCATCTATACTAAGACGGGAGACGGGGGTGAAACCTCGCTTGGCGATGGCCAGCGCGTACCCAAGCACGCGCCTCGAATTGCTGCTATGGGGGCCGTGGACGAGGCCAATGCGGTTATTGGGATCGCGCGTCTTCATACGAGCGGTGATACGGATGCGATGCTTGCGCGCATTCAAAACGACCTCTTTGATCTAGGTGCCGACATCTGTGTGCCCGAGAACGGGCCCCGCGCAGAAGGTGCGTTACGCATTGCGGCGGCACAAATAACCCGGCTGGAAGACGAAATTGATGCAATGAATGCACCTCTGCAGCCGGTAAAATCCTTTGTTCTCCCAGGGGGCGAGCCTGCGGCTGCCTATTTACATCTTGCGCGTACCATTGTCCGACGTGCGGAGACTTTGCTTACCATGCTTTCAACATCTGAAGATGTCGGCGACACAGCAATGCGTTATGTCAACAGGCTTTCTGATCATTTGTTTGTCGCTGCGCGCAAAATAAATGCTGAAGGGTCTGGGGACATTTTATGGGTTCCAGGGCAAAATCGGTGATCTAGGACAGGTTACGTCCGTTCCCGGCGGTAAGAGCCGATAAACCCAAGCGAACCCAAGCGGCAAACCCAGAGGTGCTGCCATAAGGCTTGGGTTCTATGTGTTGGAAACAAGTTAGCTTTAACTGAGAAACCAACGTAATTGGACCGTCTGCGAGCCTATCCGCAGACGACCACAAGCACGTTAGAAATAACCAAGGAAGGCGAAAGGCCTAGGCCGCGCCCCCACCTTTCGGATCGCTTTTCTCCGGTACAATTTCCTTGCCGGTTTCTTGGTCGACCATCTTCATCGACAAGCGCACTTTGCCACGATCATCGAAGCCAAGAAGCTTGACTTTCACGCTATCACCTTCCTTCACAATGTCAGTGACCTTAGCAACTCGGCGCGGAGCAAGTTCCGAAATATGAACGAGGCCGTCTTTGGGACCGAAGAAATTAATAAAGGCACCAAAATCCATCACTTTGACAACCGTGCCATCATAGATTTCGCCAACTTCAGGCTCCGCAGTAATCGATTTGATCCATTTGAGCGCAGCTTCAATTGACGCGCCATCGGAGCTTGCGACCTTTACTGTTCCGTCGTCTTGGATATCGACCTTGGCGCCGGTTTTTTCCACGATCTCTCGGATGACCTTGCCGCCGGTGCCAATCACGTCTCGAATCTTGTCAGTGGGGATCTTAAGGACTTCGATACGCGGCGCATATTCGCCAAGTTCATCACGCGCGCCGGTAATCGCCTTGGCCATTTCCCCAAGTATGTGAATACGGCCGTCTTTTGCCTGTCCCAAAGCGACCTGCATGATCTCCTCGGTAATGCCGGTGATCTTTATGTCCATCTGTAGCGATGTGATACCAGTTTCCGTTCCGGCAACTTTGAAATCCATGTCGCCGAGATGGTCTTCATCACCTAATATATCGGACAGAACCGCGAAATTCTTGCCTTCCTTAATCAGGCCCATTGCAATTCCAGCAATGGGACGGGTGAGCGGCACGCCGGCATCCATTAAAGCTAATGAAGAACCACACACAGTTGCCATCGATGACGAACCATTGGATTCTGTGATCTCCGAGACAATTCGGATTGTATAAGGAAAATTTTCCTTCTCCGGCAACATAGGATTTAGGGCGCGCCAACCAAGTTTGCCATGCCCGATTTCGCGGCGGCTTGCACCAAACATGCGCCCGACTTCGCCGACTGAATAGGGTGGAAAATTATAGTGCAACATGAAGTGCTCTTTTGAAGTTCCTTCCAAAGAATCAACGAATTGTTCATCTTCTCCGGTACCAAGCGTTGCAACCACAATCGCTTGGGTTTCACCGCGCGTAAACAAAGCACTGCCATGGGTGCGCGGCAAAACGCCGACTTCGCAGGTAATCGGACGCACTGTTTCCAAATTACGCCCATCGATACGTTTGCGCGTTTCAAGCGTAGCCGTCCGCATCACGCGGCTTTCGAGTTTCTTGAATAGCTTCCCAAAAGTGCTCTGCTCGATTTTTCCATCTTCTTCACCAACAAGTTGCTCTATCGCCGCTTTCTTGATTTCGGCTATCCGATTCTGGCGAACGGCTTTCTCAGCAATTTGGTAGGCCTCTTTGATGTCATTTTCACAGACACCAGCCAATTTAGTTTCTTCCTGAGAGTAGTCCTCTGTAACCACTTCGCGTGGCTCCTTCGCGGCTTTCTCGGCAAGGCGAATAATTGCATCAATTGCAACCTGCATCTCACGATGGCCGAACATCACCGCACCAAGCATGACATCTTCAGGAAGCTCTTTGGCTTCTGATTCCACCATCAACACGGCGTCGGATGTACCCGCTACAACGAGATCAAGGGACGACCCTTCACCATCAATTTCTGGGTTGAGTTTATATTCACCGTCGACATAGCCAACACGTGCCGCGCCGATCGGACCCATAAACGGGATCCCTGAAATTGTCAGGGCAGCGGAGGAGGCAACCAAAGCCACAATATCGGGATCGTTCTCTAGATCATGCGACAGGACAGTGATGATAACTTGTGTTTCATTGCGGTACCCCGGAGCGAAAAGTGGGCGAATTGGACGGTCAATCAAACGGCAAATAAGCGTTTCGCGCTCGGTGGGACGCCCCTCGCGCCGAAAATATCCGCCGGGAATTTTCCCGGCTGCATAGAATTTTTCCTGGTAGTTAACTGTGAGTGGAAAAAAATCGATGCCGGCCTTTGGCTCTTTTGCTCCTACCGCTGTAGCAAGCACGACCGTCTCGCCATAAGTGGCAAGAACTGCTCCGTCTGCTTGGCGCGCAACGCGCCCGGTTTCCAGGACAAGCGTACGCCCGCCCCACTCGACTTCTTCACGATGAATGGTAAACATTTATTCTTTCCTTCCTTTCCCGCTGCCGGATTGCAGTCAGGCCTCAAACTTTGAATTCGGGGTTCAAGAAATGCCCGTTAAAGCGCTGCACATGACCACCATTGCGGGTGTGCGCGCGTGTCGGAAAAGTTCCCGACGATAATGGGCGGCGAGTTGAATGCCGCCCGCATGAATTAGAAAAATCAGCGCCTCAAGCCCAAGCGCTTAATAAGTGCTTCGTAACGCGCTTGATCATGCGATTTCACATAATCAAGAAGGCGCCGGCGAGTCGAGACAAGTTTGATCAGTCCGCGGCGTGAATGATTATCATGCTCATGCGTTTTGAAATGCTCGGTCAAATTCGAAATGCGTTCGGAGAGCACTGCAACTTGCACTTCGGGCGAACCTGTGTCGCCCTCTTTATGCCCGTATTCCGAAATGAGTTCTTGCTTACGTTCAGGCGTGATCGACATCGATCATATTTCCTTTTTTTTCGATCAAGTCATGCTCGATCCCAAATTAAAAACGCGAAACGGCCTGAGTTCTCCCTCGGCGACTTCGGCAAGCGCTATCGGCTCACCCTTGGCCGTCGAAAGGAAGACCGTTAGGCCTTGTATGCTTACTCCTTCGCGGTCCGTTCCTGAGGTGTCTTGTACACTCACCAACCGCGCCATTTGAGGTGCACGGATGAGAATCGGATTGCCGCTGCGGAGACGAACCGAATCCGAACCTGTAACGGCCAGCGCCGGGATGTCGTCCAGCGCGGTCGAAATGGGCAGAATTTGCTCCAAAGCGGCGGGACTATGGCCTAAGGCCTCAAGGGATTCCAGCGAAATTGCTGATTCTGCAAAGAAAGATCCAACCTGCAGGCGTCTTAACGCCACCACATGGCCACAAGTTCCCAGCGCTCTTGCTAAATCGCGTACCCAGGCCCTCACATAAGAGCCCTTGCTACATTCCATATCAAAGACGGCGTGATCCTGGTCGGGCATTTCCACAAGTTCGGCCTTATGAATGGTTATGTTTCGCGGTTTAAGCTCAAACGCTGCACCTTCCCGGGCAAGATCATAGGCGCGCGCGCCCCCTACCTTCACAGAAGAAAATTGGGGAGGGACCTGGCTTATTTCGCCCACAAAATCAGGAATACGGGCAAGAATCGCCCCTTTGGAGGGTCTAATCTCGGACTCTTGGATCAGTTTTCCCTCGGAATCATCACTATCGGTCGCGATTCCCCATTTGACGGTAAAGCGGTAGCGCTTTTGGCTGGCCATCACATAGGAAACCGTCTTGGTGGCTTCACCCAGTGCAATGGCCAGAACGCCAGTTGCAAGCGGATCTAAAGTCCCAGCGTGGCCAGCCTTTTGGGCATTGAACGCCCGCCTGACGCGTGAAACGGCCTGGGTCGAAGTAATGCCTTCAGGTTTATCAAGTATCAGCCAGCCGTGGATAAGGGAGCCTTTGCGCTTACGGGCCATCTTTTATTTCCGGCTCAGCTTCCATGCTACTATCCAATGCATCGGCCTCGGCTTCGAGGTCCTGCGAAACTTTCTCCGAGCGCAAAATACCTTCGATATGGGCCGCTTCCGCGAATGAGGTGTCCTCGAGAAACCGTAGCTCTGGCGTAAATTTCATCGTGATGCGATGGCCAAGTTCGCCCCGCAAAAAACCACGATGCCGATTGAGCGCCTTCACTACAACATCGGCATTCGCACCTCCCAATGGTTCGACAAAAACCGAAGCATGGCGCATATCCGGGGAAGGACGAATTTCCGTTACCGTCACCGAGACACCCAAAAGGTCGGCGTCACGAATTTCTTCTTCACGAAAAACTTCCACCAGTGCATGACGAAGAACTTCACCAACACGTAGCTGACGTTGCGAAAGCGCTTTTGAGTGCTTTCCTAAGCCATGTTTTGAAGCCATGGGTCTTTGCCCTCACGCGTTGCTGCCAATATGAGATCGTACAATGATGGCGAAGCGTGAAGCCTCTTCCTTTGAATCAAAACAGCGCTTTGGAATAATAATTTCCTGCGCGCCATCAGTATAAATAAATAAATGCGTTTCGTTATCGTTCAGACGAAGTATACCTGGCCAATAGTAATGTGCATCAAGGCTACCGCTGACCAAGTGAAGTCCATCAGGTGCAGCGGTTAATTTAAAGTCCTGCAAGAAGGCGCTACGTGGAGTGGCATCATGGGCCACGCGCCTGCGGCCGAACACATTTAAAAATATAAGGAAAAAGAACAGCCCTGCGATCGAAGCAGCAGTCGCGGCAATGCCGAAAGGTACAGAAAAACTATTGTAGAGAAAGTCACGCCCGAATGTGATCGTGAGCGCAAAGACCACTGTTGCGGCAAGCAATGGCGTGCGTGACCCAAGCACTGTACTAGTGCTGCTCACAGATTTTAGCGCGTGCTGTTCCTTCTGGTCTCCAATGACTTCGACGGAGGCGCTTTCGCCTTCAAACATGATTCACCTTAACGAAAATTTGGGAACAGCTATCAAGCGGTCTACAAGGAGCGCTTAATAGTTTCGACTTCGAAGCACTCAATGACATTGCCTATTTGGATATCATGATAATTTGCGAAGGCCATGCCACATTCTTGACCGGTCTGAACCTCTTTCACCTCCTCCTTAAAGCGCTTGAGTGTCGAAAGTTCGCCCTCGTGAATTACCACATCGTCGCGGATGAGGCGTACACTCGCACCGCGGCGCACAAGCCCCTCGGTGATGCGGCAACCGGCCACTTTGCCCACTTTCGAAATATTGAATACTTCGAGAATTTCTGCGTTTCCAAGGAAATTTTCACGCTTCTCCGGCGTGAGCATTCCGCTCAAAGCCCCTTTCATGTCGTCCACGACATCATAAATGATGTTGTAATAGCGAATTTCCACGCCATCGCGACGTGCGCGGTCTCGTGCTTGCGCGTTGGCGCGAACATTAAACCCAATGATGGCAGCATCGGACGCTTGCGCGAGGATCACGTCAGATTCCGTAATGCCGCCGACACCGTCTAGCAATACCTGCGTTGCAACTTCTTCCGTGCCAAGTTTTTCCAACGCACCTGCGATCGCTTCGACCGAACCATGTACGTCTGCTTTAATAACAAGTGGAAGCAAACTCTTTCCTCCATCTTGCTTGCTTTGCAAAAGTTGATCGAGCGTCAGACGAGAAATATTTGCCTGCTTGCCTTCACGGTATTTGCGTTCACGATATTGCGTGACTTCGCGCGCACGGGCTTCCGAATTAACAACGACAATTTCGTCGCCAGCCTCTGGAGACCCTGAAAGTCCAAGCACTTCTACCGGTTCAGAAGGTCTGGCGTGTTCAATCTGCTCGCCGCGCTCGTTTATTAATGCGCGTACACGGCCCCATTCGCTACCAGCTACAACAATATCGCCGGCTTTAAGCGTTCCACGCTGAACCAAAACAGTTGCGAGCGGGCCGCGCCCTTTGTCGAGTTTGGCTTCGACAACGACACCATCAGCGGGGCGGTCCGGGTTGGCTTTGAGGTCGAGAAGCTCGGCTTGAAGCGCAATAACTTCTTCCAATTTGTCGAGACCGGTTCCTTTCAAAGCAGAGACTTCGACTGCCAACACTTCGCCCCCCATATCCTCGGTTTGGACCTCATGCTGCAAAAGCTCGGTCTTCACGCGCATTGCATCACTATCGGGCTTGTCCATTTTATTGATTGCTACAATCATGGGAACGTTGGCCACCTTTGCGTGGCTTATCGCTTCAATTGTTTGCGGCATAACGCCGTCGTCCGCAGCGACTACAAGCACCACAATATCGGTGACCTTCGCACCCCGTGCGCGCATAGCCGTAAAGGCGGCGTGGCCCGGTGTGTCGAGAAAAGTTATTTTTGTACCCGAGGGAGTATGTACCTGATAGGCGCCAATATGCTGTGTGATGCCGCCCACTTCACCTGCAATCACATTGGTTTTACGCAAGGCATCAAGCAGCGAGGTTTTGCCATGATCGACATGTCCCATCACGGTGACGATAGGCGCCCTTGCAACTAAAGTATCTGGAGCATCTTCCTCGCCGCGTAACCCCTCCAGCACATCGGATTCAGCAACGCGCTTTACTGAGTGACCAAGTTCCGTAGCAACCAACTCTGCGGTGTCGGCATCGATGACATCGTTCACTGTCATCATCATCCCGTTCTTCATAAGAATCTTGATGACTTCAACACCGCGCCTGGCCATGCGGTTTGCAAGTTCGGCAACGGTAATCGTTTCAGGAATGGTGACTTCGCGTGGCCCGGCGGGTTGGGCTACGGTCTGCTGGCGGTGGGCGCGATTGAGCTGACGCCGGAATGACGCAACTGAGCGCATCCTATCTTCATCACCCGAAAGTGCGCGCGCGATGGTTAGCTTGCCGGAGCGGCGACCGCCGGGGGTCACTTTTCGGGTTGTCGGCGTTTTCGCTGCACCCTTGCCCTTTTTCTTTGTATCTTCTTCGTCTTCGTCCAAAGCCGCCTTGCCGCGCCTGCCCGTTACAACCGGCGCCGCTGGTACCGGTGTCGCCGCTTTTTCAGCCTGCCGGCGGGCCTCCTCTTCCTCAGCCTTGCGGAGCTCCTCTTCCTCAGCTGCTTTAAGTGCGTTTTCTTCTGCTTTCTTTTTGGCTTCAGCTTCGCGTTCAGCCTTTAAACGTTCTTCTTCGACGGCCTTCCGTTTGGCGTCGATTTCTGCCTGCCGGCGCCGTTCCTCTTCGGCATATTTCGCATCTGTCAACGCCCGCGTACGGGCCATTCGTTCGTCATCGGTCAATTCGCGCAGGACTACGCCCCCGCGCGGCTGGCTCTGTACTGCCGTAGCTTCGGTTTCCGGTAGCGCTATATCTTCCTTGGCACGCGCCTTGCGGGCGGAGGCTTTCTCGTCTGCCGCGTCAGCCTTTCCAGGCGCTGCTCTGGTTCGCTTTTTCTCCACCACGACCGCCTTGCTCCGGCCGTGGCTGAAACTCTGGCGTACCGTCGAGGTTTCGGTCCTTTTCAGAGACAAAGTTTTGCCTCTGCCGGCACCGTGCGCCGGTGTCGAACCGCTATCGTCCCTCTCGCTCATTCTTATCCTTTAACTAGTACCAAACGCCAAAACACTGCACATGCTATTCGCTAGCACCGCCCTCAACGAAATTTCCACCCATTTCCGGGGCTTTAGAAGCTGAAAGCCAGCCACTCGCCCGGCATTAAATATAAACCGCTCAGCCATACATCCCGATTTCAGCGCAGCCTGTACCACATTTGTCGTTCCAAGGGCCAACTCCCCAGAGCGCGGTTGTTGATCACCGCCAGTCTCAATTAGCGTCATTCTGTTCCTTGCGCTGGAGCTTCATTGCCGTCGTCATTTTCCGCGTCGTCATCTTCCACCTCTTCTTCAGGTGGAAGAAGATCTTCTGCGGTAATCCAACCGGCTCTAACCCGCGCATTCATGATTAATGCATTCGCTTCTTCCGCGTTTACATCAAAACCATCAAGCGCACCGGGAACACGCACCCGCTCATTATCCTTCGTCTCGATATATCCGAGCAGGTCATCGCTTACGCAGCCGGCAAGATCTTCCGTGTTCTTAATATCGTTCTCACCAAATGCAACCAACATGGCCGGCGTTAGCTCTTCAAGTTCGGCCAGTTCATCACTAACGCCAAGCTCAACACGCTTGGCTTCTAAGGCCGCATTCCTCGCATCGATATGTCCGAGTGCCCGACCCTGCAATTCCTCCGCGGTCTCGTCATCAAAACCTTCAATCTCGGAGAGCTCATGCACAGGCACATAAGCGACATCTTCGACATTTGCAAAGCCTTCCGATGCAAGAAGTTGAGCGATGGTTTCGTCAACATCGAGGCTTTCAATAAAGAGCTGCGTACGATCGGCAAACTCTTTTTGGCGGCGCTCCGATTCTTCTTGTTCTGTTAGAATGTCGATTTGCCATCCGGTCAATTGGGAGCCAAGGCGAACATTTTGTCCGCGGCGACCAATCGCAAGCGAAAGTTGGTCGTCGGGCACAACGACTTCGACCCGGTTGGTATCTTCATCGAGCACTACTTTGGAAACTTCCGCCGGCGCAAGCGCATTGACGATGAATGTTGCAGGTTCCGGCGACCACGGAATTATATCGATGCGCTCGCCCTGGAGCTCTTGCACCACGGCCTGCACACGAACACCGCGCATGCCGACACAGGCGCCAACGGGATCAATCGAGGTATCCTTGGAAATAACAGCGATTTTGGCGCGGGAGCCCGGATCGCGCGCTACGGCGCGTATTTCAATAATCCCGTCATAAATCTCTGGCACTTCTTGCGCAAAGAGCCGCACCATTAATTGCGGATGAGTGCGAGAGAGAAAGATTTGCGGCCCGCGCGCTTCGCGGCGTACGTCATAAATATAGGCGCGGATACGGTCCCCCGTACGGAAAGACTCGCGTGGAATCATTTCGTCGCGGCGCACGACGCCTTCAGCGCGGCCAAAATCGACAACCACCGATCCAAACTCAACCCGTTTAACTGTGCCATGCACAACCTCACCAACGCGATCCTTATATTCTTCGTAATGTCGCTCGCGCTCTGCATCGCGCACTTTCTGAACGATTACTTGTTTTGCAGCCTGAGTTGCTATGCGCGAAAACTCAATGGGCGGAAGCGTCTCGGCAATGATGTCACCCGCTTGCGCAGCGGGATTCCGGACGCGTGCATCGGTTACAGAAATTTCCGTTTTTGTGTTTTCTACCTCATCAACCACATGAAGATAGCGCGACGTATTTGTTTCACCTGTCTCCGGATTGATCTCGACTTTGATTTCGTTTTCAGCACCAAAGCGCGATTTAGCGGCGCGCTGCATTGCTTCTTCCATCGCGGCAATCACAACTTGCTTGTCGATTGACTTTTCGCGGGCAACGGCATCCGCGATCTGCAAAAGCTCTAGCCGGTTTGCGGAAATTCCCGTAGACATCTTTGTAAACTCCTTCGATCCTTAGATCTTGTCTTTCGACTTTAAGTTGCTTGCCTTGAAACTTTCCTGGATAAGCTTGTCCGTCAAAATCAACTTCGCATCTGCAATTTCATCAAACGGAAATCGCATACGCTCTACGCTGTCACCTGACGATACGTCGATCACGACATTGCCTTGATCGAGACCAATGAGCATGCCTTTGAAGTGCGCTTTTTCTTTCACTGCCGATAACAGTTCAAGCTGAACTTCATGTCCGGCGAAGCGGGCATAATCTTCCTGAACCGTCAGCGGGCGATCAATCCCCGGCGAAGACACTTCAAGCACATATGTGTCCTCAATGGGGTCCGCTTCATCGAGGATGTGCGATAATTGGCGCGATAGGGCGGCACAATCATCCGCACCCAACTTGCCGTCATGGCGGTCGGCCATCACTTGCAAAACCTTAGGTTTTGTGCCCATCAGGCGCATGCGCACCAAACGAAAACCCGCTGACTCGACGGCGGGGGCTACTAGCGCTTCCAATAGTTCCGGACTGCCCATCTGGCCTCCCACAAAGCAAATCAGCAAAATAAACAGCCAACCAGCGGCAAAACACAAAGCTTTCCGGCGCGGCGATCTTTACGAACGCCACACAACAGTTTTCTGTTGTTCGGAATGAGGCCCTGTTTAAGGCTTTCTGCCCTTCCGTGCAAGGGTCGCGGCCAAGCATTTTCATGCTGAATGCAATTGATTAACGCTACCCGCCACCGAATATTTTGAGGCAGATCTAGAGGTATCACATCAATGACTGCCAATCCCGCCTATGGCCTACAACAAGAACTAAACCCTAAAGCCCTAGGTTGGGGGGTGTGGGCGACAATTGGTTGGGGCGTAGTTATTGCCGCGGTCTATTGGGCCACCATGCTTGCCGCAGCGTCGGGTTTCATTTTTTGGTGGGAGATCGCTGTTCCCGAACAACAGCTTGATTTCTCTAATCTCGAGTTGAATGGCCCTCTGTTAGGCACAGTTACGCCGGTCGCAAACCTAGCGGCCATCGGAGTCGTGATATTAGCGGTTCGGCTATCCCAAGTTCGGGTTGTGGATTATCTCGCGCTTAAATGGCCAACGCGGCAAAATTTTCTCATCTGCCTTCTTTTAACAGTGCTCGTTCTACCCTTGGCTGATTTGATCACTATGCAGTCGGGGCGCGAAGTCATTCCAGAATTTGTTGCCCACATCTATGAAACATCAGGCGATGCTGGAATCCATTATTTGATTCTCCTCGCTCTTACTCTTCTTGTATTCGCGCCGCTTGGCGAAGAAATTGTGTTTCGGGGTTTTTTCTTTCGCGGATTTAACGCATCGCTTGGGCCGGTGTTAACGATTCTTATTACGTCGCTGGTTTGGGCAGTGATGCACGCTCAATATGATGCATTTTTTATGTCGCAGATCTTTGTTTTCGGGCTTGTGCTTGGGTGGGTGCGCTGGCGCAGCGAATCCCTGATCCTAGTCATAGTTTTGCACGCCCTAATTAATGCTACGGCCATGTTACAAACGACGATGATGTTAGGCGTTTAAATTCTATTTGTTGCGATCAGTTCCGGCGCAGACTCAAATAAACACAAGCCCTCCCAGCCGCAATCGCTTTCGCCTCATAGCGGGTCTCTGGCCAGTCCACCGCGCGTGTTTGCCAATCTTCAGCTGCATCTGCCGTCCATTTGAAAGCTGCGTGCGCCATGAAGCGCTCTAAGGCCCAAGAGACATAGGATTTGTCGTCACTGGCAAAGCGTAGCTCAGCGCCTTGCTTCATCACCCGCGCAAATTCGTCAAGTGTTTCCATTTGGATGAAGCGGCGTTTGTGGTGGCGCGTTTTGGGCCAAGGATCAGGAAAAAGAATAAAAATTTTTTGGAGCGACGCGTCGGGCAGCGCAGTGATAATATCCCAGGCATCTTCGGTATAAAGGCGAATATTACGTATCCCGGTTTCATCTATTTTACTGAGAAGCTTCGCTATGCCGGCTACAAAGGGTTCGGCCCCAATGATCCCAATTTTGGGATGTGCTGCTGCTTGGGCAGCCAAATGCTCGCCGCCGCCAAAGCCGATTTCAAACCAGACTTCTCTTGTTGGTGTCTCAAAATATCCGCTAGGCAGTTCGCCTGGTTCCGGCTTGAGCAAAATCTGGGGTAACAGACTCTTGAACAAACCAGATTGCCGGGCACGAAGTTTCCAACCCTTGCGGCGGCCAAAATGGCGGCGAGGATAATCAATCTCATTCATTAGTTGAAGCTTCAGTAGAGGGGCCCTGCCGTCAACGGTCTATCGCGTGTTTTGCCCTCAAAATGCGCGCTTCAATTCTTCGACAAGATCTGTTTTTTCCCAAGAAAAACCACCATCGCCATCAGGCGTGCGGCCAAAATGGCCATAGGCCGCGCTGCGCGCATAGATCGGACGATTGAGCTGCAGATGTTCTCTGATGCCGCGCGGCTTTAGGCTTACCAATTGTGGCAGGATTTCTTCCAGCTTGGCCGGATCTGCTTTTTCTGAATCATGCAAATCTACATAGAAAGAGAGCGGGTCTGAAACACCGATGGCGTAAGAGAGCTGAATGGTGCATTTGTCGGCAAGACCAGCAGCGACGACATTCTTTGCAAGATAGCGCGCGGCATAGGCGGCAGAACGATCAACCTTGGTCGGATCTTTACCCGAAAACGCACCGCCGCCATGCGGTGCGGCACCACCATAGGTATCGACAATAATTTTCCTGCCGGTGAGCCCACAATCACCGTCAGGGCCACCAACCACAAAGGCGCCGGTGGGATTAATGTGCCATTCCGTCGCTGGCGATATCCAATCTGCGGGAAGTGCCTCTTGGACATAGGGCTCAATCAGATCGCGCACATGCTTAGACTCCATCGTCGCATCCAAATGCTGCGTCGAGACAACAATTTGTGTAATTTCCTCAGGCTTGCCATCAACATAGCGGATCGTGATCTGACTTTTTGCATCCGGCCCCAACGCCGGCGCCTTACCAGCTTTGCGCGCTTCGGCCATAAGACGAAGAATTAGATGGCTGTAATGGATGGGTGCAGGCATTAAAGATTTAGTTTCGCGGCAGGCATAGCCAAACATGATGCCCTGATCGCCCGCGCCTTCATCCTTATTGTCTTTGGCATCAACGCCTTGAGCGATATGCGGTGATTGGGCATGTAGCAATACTTCGACATTGGCGCGCTGCCAGTGAAAGCCTTCTTGCTCATAGCCGATGTCGCGAATAGCAGATCGCGCAGTATCGATAAGAATTTCCTTAGTGATTTCCTCTGGCCCACGGGTCTCGCCGGCGATCACAACCCTATTGGTCGTCGCTAAGGCCTCGCAGGCGACCCGTAAATCCCTAGGATCCCAGCCATTCTTTGGCCCTAAACGAAAAAACGCGTCCACCACCTCGTCTGAGATCCGATCACAGACCTTGTCCGGGTGGCCTTCAGAAACGCTTTCACTTGTGAACAGATAGCTAGGACGGTGCATGGCAAACCCTATTTAAGGCGTTTCAATATGAGACAGGAAGGCGGGGCGTTCTTGCAAAGAATCACCAGGGGGTCAAATGGACGAAAGGTGGCGCACCCGACAGGATTCGAACCTGTGACCTCTGCCTTCGGAGGGCAGCGCTCTATCCAGCTGAGCTACGGGTGCAAAGCGAACGGGTTCGAGCCTAGCCGAAGGCGTTCGGGCCGCAAAGTCTACAGAGCAGAGTTCAAACCAAGAAAAGAGCCGATCAAACAAAGAAGAAGGCCCGAAAAAGCTCCGGGCCTTCTTTAACTAAAGTACGGTCTATTGATTTAGATCAATTAGACGCGAAGCAGTAGAGTTTGCCGGCACCGCCCGAACCGTTGAACAAGGGGAGCGAACAACCGCGACTACCATGCGCCGCATTCCACGATGTGTTGTTGCCACCGCCGCTACGGTCGAAATGGCCGACCATGGCTGAGCCCTCATCGCCCGAAGTCCAATTGTTACAAGTGTGGTCTCCATCGCCCGCGAATGCCATACCCATCGAATTAGAGCCCGTCGGGATGTCATGCTTGTTGCCGACGCCTTCAGGACGACCAAAACGACCCGGGATCGGATCACCATTCTCGTCAATCCCGGTTTCGGCAATCATATAATTGCTGTCCCGGGTAGTGTCGCCATGTAGATCGTCAAGATCCGATGCAATCACGACGCCATTCGCATTATGCCAGGGGCCGTTGCCAATACGATCGCGCGCATTAACTGCACCCTCACCCTGTGTACTAAGGTAAGCACTCCAGGAGCGCGTTGCTGGCGAACCCGCCGCCTGCGCCAAGCGCTGACAAAGTGCATCCGCACCAGCCAGACCACCATAATTACCGTCTTGATCCGAGCTGGTGATGAAAAATGTCATCGGAGGATCTTCCGCAGCTTGCACTGTGAATATCGCTGCACTGAGCGCAGCCGCTGCAACCGCTGCTGTCAAAATTGTTTTCGTCTTTCTCACTTGAACTCTCCCTCTTTTATAACCACGGCAAAATTTTCTTCCTCCAGCACCAGGCTGGAAAGATCGATCAGTGCCAAGGAATGCATACGCGCTCTATGACAGACAATGTAGAGGCTGTGGTCAACCCCAAAGCGTGGTTGGAGAAGGGTAAATCACGTCACCCTCATAGTTGAGTCCTGGTTTGCGGTCGCGCTCCAAAAGTAGCGGCCCGTCCAAATCCACATATTCCGCCAGAGCTCCCAGAAGCATTGCTGGGGCCATCGCCAGCGAGGTTGAGACCATGCAACCGACCATCAAACTAAGGCCTAATTCGTTGGCCGCGCGCGCTAAAGCGAGCGCCTCGGTAAGACCCCCGGCCTTATCGAGCTTGACATTTATGTATTGATACCGGGCTTTTAAACGAGGCAGATCAGCTCTTGTGTGGCAGCTCTCATCAGCGCAAAGCGGCACCTCACTTACGAAATCTTGAAGGATTTCATCGTTTTTGGCGCTTAGCGGCTGTTCAATCAGGGTGACCCCCAGCCCAACCAGCTCTGGCGCGAGAACCTTTAAATCCTCAAAGCTCCAGCCCTCATTGGCATCGACAATCAGCTGCGCCTGTGGGGCCTGAGCACGCACGGCACGGACCCGTTCTAAATCGCCGGCACCAGAAACTTTTAATTTGAGAAGGCGATGCCCACGCTTGAGCGCAGCTGACGCCGCTTCAGCCATGATCTCGGGCCGATCGAGGCTCAAGGTGAAAGTGGTTGTCAGCGGCTTCGGCTGGGCAAGCCCGAGAAGCGCATAGGCCGGCGTTTGGCTTTGCTTGGCCTCCAAATCGATCAATGCGCAATCGAGTGCGTTGCGTGCCGCACCGGGCGGCATCGCATCTTGTAGTTCAGTACGAGACATTCCATCGGCAATATGATCAACCACCGGTGTTATATCGGCTACCACGGAATCATGCGTTTCACCGTAACGCGCATAAGGCACGCTTTCACCGCGCCCAACATGATCGCCATGGGCGATTTCAACCACCAAGACATCTGCTTCCCGTTTTTCACCACGCGCGATTCGAAACCCCCCCCGAATCGGCCAGCGCTCGTGGTGAACCACCACCGTGCGAGGGCTCATGTCTGCAGTGGCTGGAAAACGCAACTCCAGCCTCCCCCCGGCGGATTGCTTTCGAAGTAAGCAATCCGTGCAAGATAAGGATTAAAAAGAATTGAGCTTGGGTTTAATAGCGAGCGACACTGTTCGATAAGAAGGTGACTATTCGCATTCATGCAAAAACACCTGCCAAGTCAGGGCGTGGTTCAGAACGTATTTCTCTTATATCAGGGCAATAAACAGGATAGAACATCCACAATATTATGCATTTACCCCTCGATAGGCGAAAGAACCCGCCGGCAATATTCGTTTCAATACTGGCGGCTCAATTCTTGCGGAGACTAGCTCTTAATCAGCCGCGCGGCCAAGCTTGAAATGACAAAAAGCGTTGTAGCTGCAAGGACAATAGAAGGTCCCGCCGGCGCATCGACGACAAACGCCACGAATATTCCCAAAGGGGCCGATGCCGCGCCGATCAACGCCGCAACAAGCGCCATGCCTTCAGGTGTGCGCGCAAACGGGCGTGCTGCAGCAGCCGGTATAATCAAAAGTGCTACAATAAGAAGCGCACCTACAATCTGAAGCCCAAACGCAATTAATCCTGCAACCAGCATCAAAAGAACGCCGCGCGCACGCGGACCATGCTTGGTCCCATGTTCGGCCGCCAGTATATCTGCGCTGACGCTATCGGCGAGAAGCGTTTTCCAAATCAATGCAAGAACACCAAGTACAATTGCTGCAACCAACGCGATGATTGCAACATCAATATAGTTAAGCGCGAGAACGTCACCGAAAAGATACCCAAGAAGATCAACGCGTACGGTTTCCATGTTTGCTAAGACCACAAAGCCGAGCGCAAGACCGGCATGACCCACTAGGCCGATTCGGGTGTCGGCAGGTATGAGTCCTCCACGCGCGTCGTTCGGGCCCAGGCCTATCTCCCATGGCCGCGCGAGCACTAGAGCTGCTGTAAGGCTTACCGCAAGCACTCCAATAAGAGGCGACACACGCAGTAATAATCCGAGCGCAACACCGAGCAGTGCCATTTCAGCAATAGAACTTCCCAAATAGGCCATTCGACGCCAAAGAATGAAGCAACCGATTGGACCGGTAGCGAGCCCGAGAATTGCTGCGCCAAGAGAGGCCCGAAGGAGAAGGTCATCCATGGCGATGTCCTTCATCTTGGGGGGCGCCGGAAGCAGGCTCTCCTTCGGACGGCTCCAACACTGCTCCTGAGGGCGCGTGGGTGTGATCGTGATGATGGTTGTAAAGAGCAAGCTGCTCGGCCAGACGACGGCCAAAAAGACTGGTAAAGGCAGGATCTTGCACAACCGCTTTTGCATCGCCCTGGCAGCAAATATGGCCGTTAAGGCACACCACACGGTCCGCCGCGGCCATGACGATATGCAAATCGTGACTGACAAGCAGAACAGCGGCACCCATCTCTTCACGCATCTGGCCGATGAGTTCATAGAGCGAGGCTTCGCCTTGGAGATCTACGCCAGCAAGAGGCTCATCGAGTACCAAAATTTCGGGCCGGCGGAGAAGAGCGCGGGCAAGCGCAACACGTGCCATCTCCCCTCCTGAAAGTGAGGCCATAGGCCGATCAGCCGCCTCATAGGCCCCGGTGCGCTTCAACATATCGAGGGCGTCTTTTTTCGAGCCGCCACCAAAGGCTGCTACGAATCGGCAAGCGCTTAGAGGCAAGCTCCAATCGCGAGCGAAAAATTGCGGTACATACGCAATGCGTCTGGCATTGCGTACCGCTTGGCCACCATCGGGGCGTGCCAACCCCAGAAGAGCACGGATAAGCGTCGTCTTTCCTGAACCATTTGGGCCTATAAGTGTAACGATTTCCCTTGTGTGAACCGCCACATCGACCCCTTGGAGAATATGCTTCCCGCCGAGAGAAATGCTCAGATTTTCTGCCGCGAGTAGCGGAACATGAGGAGAGGCAGTGCGGGGCATTGCTACGATTATCTAGCTTTCGATAGAGCAGTGGAAACCACTAAAGTCTGTCTCTCACAAATGCCTTACCCAATGAAAGTGACAATGGTCCTTTTTATGCCAGCCATGCTAAAAAGGGGCTGGACAGCGTCCTGGGTATTTGAATCAAGAGGGCGCACCGCCGAATGATACTAGCCAAATAGGGGAATCCGTCATGCCGCGCCAAATAATTTCTAAGCTTTTACTATCTGCCGCCCTTATCGTGCCGACAATGTCTTATGGCGCAGAAATGCCGGGTGAACATTTCATGGTGACTCCAGATCAAATGCCTGAGCCTTATGCGACACCGGCCCAAGCGGCGCGTTTTGAGGCCTTTCCGCGCGCTGCAGCAGAGGATCTATTAGATTTGCCCGATGGATTTGAATGGAATCTTTTTGCTGAAGGTTTGAGTGATGCGCGCTGGCTCGAGGTAGCACCTAATGGCGATGTATTTTTGGCGCAATCACGTTTTGCAAAAACTGGACCGGGCGATAGGGACGACACCGGCAAGATTACGCTATTGCGGGACACGGACGGAGACGGCGCCGCTGATTTAATCGAAACTTTCGACGATGATTTTCAACGTCCGCACGGCATGGCGTTTCATAACGGCTCACTTTACGTCGGCGAGCGTCGTGGTATTTGGCGCATCCCTTATTCGGACGGTGATACGACCGCTCAAGGCCGTGAGATGATCACCGAGCGCAATCCCTTTGTTGGCGGCAGCCGAGAGGGCCACTGGACACGCAATCTTGCTTTCAACCTTTCGGGCGAGCTTTTCGTCTCTGTAGGGAGCGCTGACAATGTTGCGGTCGAGCCTGAGCCGCGCGCGACCATTCAGCATGTAAACGAAGACGGAGTACTCTCAACATTTGCATCGGGGCTGCGCAATGCAGTTGGTATTGCTTTCTACCCGGGTACAAATGATCTCTACACCGTGGTCAATGAGCGTGATGGTTATGGCGATGGTCTTGTTCCGGACTATTTTACGCGCGTCCAGGAAGGTGGGTTTTACGGCTGGCCTTATTCCTATATCGGAGCGCACCCCGATCCACAGCTTGGTGATCAGCGTCCCGATTTAGTGGAAGCCACGATTGAGCCGGATGTTTTGTTCCAATCGCATTCGGCACCACTTGGGTTTGCCTTCTATGACGCCGAGCAGTTTCCCGAACGCTATCGGGGGGGCGCTTTTGTAGCGCTGCACGGCTCCTGGAATTCTTCCGTTCCAACTGGCTACAAGCTTGTCTATGTTCCTTTCGAAAACCAGCGGCCAGCAGGCGGATATGAAAATTTTGCTTTAGGCTTTCGCTTTGGTGGCGTCGAGCAGGCTGAGATTATTGGCCGTCCGGTGGGTGTGGTTGTGGCAAATGATGGTAGCCTTTTGGTTTCCGACGACATCGGCGAGGCCGTCTGGAGAATTACTTATACTGGGGGTTAGTGCACGAACATCTCTGCCGAGCTGTAACCCGGATCTGATCCGGGCGAGGGTTGGTGGAGCTGAGCGGAATCGAACCGCTGACCTCCTCATTGCGAACGAGGCGCTCTCCCAACTGAGCTACAGCCCCATCTGACCGGATTTTCGGTACAGCCAAAATCTGGTGCGGGTGGCGTATCTACGGATTGGCCTACTTTTCTGTCAATGGCGCAATTCAAAATGCCTTGGGTGCTTCCCCCCAAGGCCCGTGGCCTTTACAAGGCGAAGATAGGGTGAGCCGCCAGGAGAGGATCAAGCAAAATGGACAGTATAGTTGGCGCCTTGGTCGAAGTGATGCTTGTCGTCCTCAATCTCTATACCTGGATCATTATTGCCGCTGTAATCGCTAGTTGGCTGGTCAATTTTGGCGTTATCAATATCAACAACCAATTTGGACGGGCGATCGTGACCGGGCTCTATGCGCTCACCGAACCCCTATTTTCGCAAGTTCGCCGAATACTTCCACCGTTTGGCGGGCTCGATCTCTCGCCAATCGTTGTTCTGCTTGGAATATTCTTCCTTGAACGCCTTTTAATCCGCGCATTCTTGTTTTGAGTCAGGATGGTATCCGCACCTTGGTTAAACGCATCTCGGATGGGATTAACCTTGTGATGCGGCTCATGCCACGCGGTTGGGGAGATGCCGTGGGGGCTGGCATAACGCAGTTAAAAATCGTGAATGAACCAGAGAGGCTTGCCGCCAAATTGCCTAAAGTCATGCTGAAAACAGGCAGGAAAAGCGTTTGAGCGCGAAGCTAATTGACGGAAAAGCATTTGCAGCAGTGCTGCGTGCACGCGTTGCCCAAAAAGTAAAAGAATTGAATGCCACCCATGGGATCACACCAGGCCTTGCGGTTATTCTGGTGGGCGAAGATCCGGCAAGCAGCGTTTATGTCCGTAACAAAGGCAAGGCCGCGCATGAGATGGGGTTTCGCGCGTTCGACATCCGTCATCCTGATACGCTTTCCGAAGACGCCCTTTTGTTGCAACTCGCCGAGTTGAACGGCGATGCTGCGGTAAACGGAATCCTTGTGCAGATGCCGTTACCCAAACATATAGATCCAGCACGGATCATCGCCGCCATCGATCCGCTGAAAGATGTCGATGGGTTTCACCCCTTGAATGCCGGATCACTAATGAGCGGCAGATATGGAATGAATCGTGGGCTGATCACCTGCACCCCCTTGGGATGCATGATGTTGATCAAAGATGCCGTCGGTGAAAATCTATCAGGGAAAAATGCTGTCATTATTGGGCGCTCAAACATAGTTGGCAAACCCATGGCGCAACTACTTTTACAAGAAAGTTGTACGGTAACGATCGCGCATTCGCAGACCAAAGATTTGCCACGCTTAAGTCGGCGGGCCGATATTCTTGTCGTAGCTGTCGGGCGCGCGGAGATGGTCCGTGGTGATTGGATAAAGGAAGGTGCAACGATCATTGATGTGGGCATCAACCGCATTGTAGGCCCCGACGGCAAATCCAAGCTTTGCGGCGACGTTGCCTTTGAGGAGGCAAAAAAAGTTGCCAGTGCTATTACGCCGGTACCGGGTGGAGTCGGGCCCATGACCATTGCTTGTCTGATGCGCAACACACTTGTTGCCAGCGCGCTACAAGCGGGAGTGGAACAGCCAGAAATCTAAGCGCAGACTTCAGCGCGCATCGCGGATTTTCTGCCGGAGATCTGCAGCAATGGCACTTGGCCCCATATTAAGATCGTAATTGGTGACAAATTTTCCTTCATCGTCCATGAGATAAATGATGGTTGAGTGATCCACCAAATAATCGTCCTCCTCGCTATCAGGAATTTGATAAAAGGCACGGTAGACGCTGACAGCCTTGTCAATTTCTTCTTTTGTTCCTGTAAGCCCAACGAATTCTGGCCCGAAAGCTGAAAGATAAGGCTTCAATATTTCCGGTGTGTCGCGTGCAGGATCGACGCTGATAAAAATGGGGGCGATGTTCTCTGCAAGCGGTCCAATATCATTGAGGGCAGCAGAAAGAACAGAGAGCGTTGTCGGACAAATATCTGGACAATAGGTAAAGCCGAAAAAGACCAGCATATGGCGCCCACGAAAGTCTTCATCATTCTGCCGGGTGCCGTTTTGATCGATAAGCGAAAACGGACCGCCAATATCTGCTTCGCCTGTGGTGACGACAATTGGCTCGTTGTCCTGGCGTATCTTGCCAAGGCTCCAAAACAGAGCTCCAGCGCTAATTGCACCAATCAGCAATATGCCCATGAGCATTAGTGACAGGGAATTTTTTCCGTTCATCAACTACTCTCCCAGGTGAAGCAGCGTGCTGCGGGCAGGCACTCTATAGCGCTGAGTGAGCCTTCTTCAAACGGCCACGTGGCTTATTTGAATTTCCATGAAGTGATGTGACTGAGCTATGCTGTCTGCCAGCTAACTGGAGCAAACGCCTTATGGCCCTGAGTGGTGGCGAGCATTTATCTGAGAATGCGGACGTGTCGCAGCGTGACGACACGATTTCGTCGCGCCGGGTGCGCTTGGGTACGCTCAATAATCTGCGGTGGATGGCGATCGGTGGACAATCTGCCGCGCTCATCGTTGCAACCAACTTTCTTGGCTTGGAACTTCCCTTACTCCTTTGCGTTGTACCGATCATAGCGAGCGCCATTCTGAATTTAGTGCTTGCCGTCACTTTCCCTGCAACGCGCCGCCTGACTTCGCACGGCGCTGCTGGATTTCTTGCCTATGACATCGTTCAGCTCACCGCACTTCTTTATCTCACTGGCGGCATCCAAAATCCTTTTGCGCTGCTTTACATCGCACCGGTCGTGGTAGCCGCAGCAACACTTAATGTTGCAAGTACCGTGACGCTTGGCGCACTTAGTTTTGTTGCCGTTTCCCTTCTAGCAAATTTTCATTTTCCATTGCCTTGGACGGATCAAGATTCGTTTAGTATTCCGATGCTCTACAATACCGGAATATGGGTTTCCCTGCTCCTCGGAATCGGTTTCACATCAATCTATGCTTGGCGCACCGCAACCGAATCAGCGCGGATGTCGGCGGCGCTTGCAGCTACGCAATTAGCGCTATCGCGCGAACATCGCCTTGCAGCTCTTGGGTCACTCGCCGCCGCTGCCGCGCATGAACTGGGCACACCTTTGAGTACGATCGCTCTTGTTAGCCGGGAATTGGAACGAGATGCAGAAAATAATCCAAAACAAGCCGAAGACTTCAGATTGCTGCGTGATGAGGCTGAACGTTGCCGTGCCATTCTCGCCCGCCTTGCAGAGCCCGAGGAGGCCGTGCTTGGAAATGTCGAGCAATTGCAGCTCGGTGCGCTTTTGGACGATCTTGCGACACCACATCGCGGGCTCGATGTCTCGATTGTTATTGATGTGCAAAAGGGTGGGGCTGTTCCCTGCGTCTGGCGCGTTCCCGAGGTGCTTCATGGCCTGCAAAATTTAATTGAAAATGCTGCGGATTTTGCCCAGGGCGAGGTGATCTTGTCTGCGCATTGGAACGATACGAGGCTTGTTGTGGAGGTTGAAGACGACGGTCCGGGGTTTTCGCCGCAAATTTTTGCACAGATCGGTGAGCCCTATATCACTTCGCGCCCCAGAAAACGTCGTTCTTCAGCCGCCTCAGGGGATAATAGGCAGGAGGGCATGGGTCTTGGCTTTTTTATCGCCAAAACGCTCATCGAACGCACCGGTGGCCGGGTGTCGGTAGACAACCGCTCCGGTGGAGGCGCCCTGGTAGCCGCGAGCTGGCCTCGTGGTGCGATAGACGGCGAGGAACCGCCGAGGCAGCAATAGGCCTGAGGCTAAAATTTACTTTTGTTCTTACTGGTATTGAAGGGGGGCTCGCTGTAATGAACCAAGTGCCGCAGGGTCTAAAGGCTAAGAGGGCTGAAGGCCGCACAGAGTAAGAAATGAACCAGCCAGCGCTTCCTGAAGATCATACCCTTCTCATATTGGACGACGACAAGCCTTTTCGCGAACGTCTTGGCCGGGCGATGGAATCCCGCGGCTTTGATGTCACACTTGGCGAAACCGTTCGCGAAGGTATTTCCATTGCCCGCGAAAATCCCCCGGCCTTTGCCGTGGTCGATCTGAAGCTTGATGATGGTAATGGGCTTGATGTCGTCGAAACTCTTCATGAAAAGCGGCCATCTTGCCGCGTCATAGTGCTGACGGGATTTGGCAATATCGCTACCGCAGTTGCGGCAGTGAAATTCGGAGCGTTGGACTATCTTCCTAAGCCTGCCGATGCCGACGATGTCATGGCAGCACTTCTTGCGCCACCAGGATTAAAACCTACGCCACCGAAAAATCCGATGTCGGCGGACCGCGTGCGCTGGGAACATATTCAGCGCGTGTACGAGCTGTGTGGTCACAATATTTCGGAAACTGCCAGACGGCTCAACATGCACCGGCGTACCTTGCAACGCATTTTAGCAAAACGTAGTCCACGTTAGCTTAACGCTCTATAATTTTTAGATCGCTTGCTTACGTGTCGTTTGTAAGCGTCCCTTTGGTAGAAGGCACGACGCCTTCCATGCGTTCGTCAACAGCGACTGCTGCGCGCAAGGAACGTGCTGTTCCCTTAAAGCAGGTCTCAACTATGTGGTGTGAGTTCTCACCATACACATTTTCGATATGCAAACAGATACCTGCGTTCTGTGCCAACGCCTGGAACCATTCGTGGAAGAGTTCAGTGTCCATATCGCCGAGCTTCGGGCGCGGAAAATTGACCTTCCAAATCAAGTAAGGCCGATTCGAAATATCAACTGCTACGCACGTCAGCGTTTCGTCCATGGGAATGAGGGCGCTGCCGAAACGGCAAATCCCCGCAAAATCGCCAAGAGCTCGCTTGATCGCCTGGCCGATAACGATTCCAGTGTCTTCGGTGGTGTGGTGAAAATCAACATGGAGATCTCCTTGCGCCCGGACCTTCAGATCGATCAGCGAATGACGCGAAAAACTTTCCAGCATGTGATCGAGGAATCCGATGCCGGTATCGATGTCATAGATGCCAGTGCCGTCGAGATCGAGCGAGACAAGAATTTCTGTCTCTCTGGTCTTCCGTTCGATGGTTGCGGTGCGCATGGCTTCGCGCCTTCCCGTTGAAATCACTGCTGCCTCATATCGCAAGAAGCCAGGATAGTCGAAGGTTTTGGCTTTTCCGCAGCATTGGTGGGCTTTATTGGGTGTTAAACGTTAATATCTAGTTCTAAAACGGCGCGAAGCGGTGCTTGTTCGTTGTGCCGCAGTCCGTGTAGGGCTATGCGCCCAGCCGGAGGTAAAAAAATGAGTGAAACGATCTGGCACGGCACGACCATACTCTCGGTACGTAAAAATGGGATGGTTGTCATTGCAGGCGATGGGCAGGTTTCGATGGGCCCCGCCATTGTCAAGGCGAATGCGCGTAAAGTCCGACGCCTAAAAGGCGAGGTGATCTGCGGCTTTGCAGGCGCAACGGCGGATGCCTTCACCCTGTTCGAGCGGCTGGAGGCAAAGCTTGAGACCCATCCGGGTAATCTCACTCGCGCCGCGGTAGAGCTTGCCAAAGATTGGAGGACCGATCGTTATTTAAGACGGCTGGAGGCGATGATGGCGGTGGCCGATGCCAAAACATCGTTAATCCTTTCCGGAACCGGTGATGTGTTGGAGCCGGAGGACGGTTTGATTGGAATCGGTTCTGGCGGCTCTTATGCGCTATCCGCCGCGAAGGCGCTTTTATCGTCTGATCTTTCTGCCGAAGAAATTGCTAATCGTGCGATGGAGATCGCCGCTGGTATTTGCATCTACACTAATAAAAACATCATCATCGAAAGTCTTGCTGCCAAATGATTTCTTCTTTCACACCGCGTGAAATCGTTTCCGAACTTGACCGCTACATCGTTGGCCAAAACGACGCCAAACGTGCGGTCGCCATTGCGCTTCGCAACCGCTGGCGGCGGCAGCAGCTTGCCGAAGGCTTGCGTGAAGAAGTGCTTCCAAAAAACATTTTGATGATCGGGCCGACCGGCGTTGGAAAGACCGAGATTTCTCGGCGCTTAGCTAAGTTGGCGCAAGCACCCTTCATTAAAGTCGAAGCGACAAAATTTACAGAAGTCGGATATGTCGGCCGCGATGTCGAACAGATAATTCGTGATCTTCTAGAAATCGCTATTGGACAGGTACGTGCGGCAAAACGAAAAGATGTTGAAGCCCAAGCCGAGGCGCTTGCTGAAGATCGCGTTCTCGACGCGCTGGTTGGAGAAAAGGCTGGACAGGCGACGCGCGATTCTTTTCGTAAGCGCTTACGCGCAGGCGAGCTCGACAATAAAGAAATTGATTTGGAGGTGCGCGATTCTAGCGGTATGCCGGCATTCGAAGTTCCGGGAATGCCCGGCGCACAAGTTGGTATGGTCAATATTGGTGATATTTTTGGTAAAGCACTTTCGGGGCGCACCAAATCACGGCGTATGAGTGTGTTGGAATCGCACGAAGTTCTTATTGCCGAAGAAGCTGACAAGCTTCTCGACAATGATTCAATTACGCGCGACGCGATAGAAACTACAGAGGATAATGGGATCGTCTTCTTAGACGAAGTCGACAAGATTTGCGCCCGCTCCGAGATGCGTGGTGGTGGCGATGTTTCTCGCGAAGGCGTGCAACGCGACTTGCTGCCTTTGTTGGAAGGAACAACGGTTTCAACCAAGCACGGACCGGTGAAGACCGATCATGTTCTTTTTATTGCCTCGGGCGCGTTTCATCTTGCGAAGCCGTCGGATCTTTTGCCGGAACTGCAAGGCCGGCTACCCATACGCGTCGAGCTGCAAGCGCTTAAACGTGAGGATTTCACGCGCATTCTTACCGAGCCCGAAACGAGCTTGATCAAGCAATATGTTGCGCTTCTCAACACCGAAAATGTCGGGCTAGATTTTACTGAAGATGGAATCGAAACAATTGCGGCGATCGCGGCAGAGGTCAACGACAACGTGGAGAATATCGGCGCGAGGCGATTGCAAACAGTAATGGAGCGCGTGCTCGATGAGATCAGTTTCAGCGCCACTGACCAATCTGGCGAGCGTATTTGCATCGACGAAAAATATGTGCGCAGCCGCGTCGGCGATCTTGCGAAAGATCAAGATCTTTCACGTTTTATTCTTTGACAAACTCTTCTTGTGGCGAGCGGCCTGCACGCTTACACCAATTCTCCCAAGCGCGGTTGATTGTATAGGATGCCGTACGCGCAATAATTTTGTCGACTTCGCCATTGGTGAGATATGTCACATCGCCCATACGCATTGCTTCCATCTGCAGTTTTGCACCAGTTTCCAAATAGATAGAAACATGCACAGCATGGCGAATATTTTTGCCAGCAATGACTGAGCCATGACCGCGCATCAATGCTGAAATCCCTGGACCTAAAAACTTGGCAAAATCACGCCCCATATCCAAATTAGCGATAAGAAGGTTAGTGTCGCCAAATTTGGTTTGCGAATCCCAGATCGGTACTTCATGTCCGATGGATGCAGCCATATGCACAATTGGCTTTATTTTTGTACCGGTTGCACCAAATGGAATGACACTGGGGGAATGATTGTGCACCACAGAATGGACATCAGGGCGCACTTCAAAAACCGTGCCGTGTATGAAACGCTCTAAATAGGGTTGGCGGTCATCATTGCTGACAAGCTCACCCTCGAGAGTAAATTCCATGATATCGCTTTTTTCGACGCAGTCAGGCGCCCGTGCACGTGACATCAAAAAATGATTTGGATTGTCAGGGTGACGTACACTTATATGCCCGAAGGAATCGACGACATCTTCGCGCGCAAGAATTCTGTTTGCGGTAACAAGTTCTTCCAAAAGGTAATCGAGATATTTCACATGCCCCCCCAGTTAGTAATTCCTGATCTATGCAGTGTGGAATCTGCACTAGGTATCATCTTCTAGACCGCTTTCTATTCTGATTTCGAAACATAGCGACGGTAGAGAGGTTCGACGATAGCCCGGCCGGAAAATCCACCGCAGATCGCTCCTGCGCTATTAGCGACAGCATCGGCAAATTCCGTTTCGCGGCCCGTAAAAGACTGCATTATTTCCAATAAGGCTCCGAGCGCAATTAGGCCTGCCACAGCCCAAATTGTGGCCTTGCGGCCGTGGAGCGCCATGGCGGCCATCCCGGCTAGGCCGCCATAGGCGACAAAATGAGCAATCAAATCTTGAAAGCTAAAATTGATTAGCGGCTTGGTGAACACAACCAAACTGGCCCAAATGACCAGACCAAGTGAGGGCCAAAACAGCACCACGACACAGGTTCTGGCGCGGTGGAGGCTTGCTCTACTCAGCACGGTAGAAAACTACAATTCATGGGGGGCATTTGCCCCATTGCAGAGCGTCTTGCAAATCGAGCCTAAGCGCGTATAACGCCCGCTCTTTAAATAAGAACCGCCCGGCGTAAGGGCATGCCGAGGCGGTTCAAAAACGCTAACAGAGCAGGGGTTTATTGCCCCCAAGATAAGCTCTAAAGGAGATGCGAAATGCCCAAAATGAAGACAAAGTCGGGGGCCAAAAAACGCTTCCGTTTCACTGCTAGCGGCAAAATCAAGGCCGGCCAGGCAGGAAAACGCCACGGTATGATAAAGCGTTCAAATGAGCAGATTCGTGAATTGCGCGGTACCCGTGTCATCTCCAATTCCGAAACCCAGCGCGTGAAGCGCTGGATGCCATACGCTGATTAGGGGGGTTAGATGTCTAAAGCTACCCGCGCCGTCCCTTCTCATGCGCGCCGCAAGCGCGTTTTAAAGCAGGTCAAAGGCTTTCGTGGCCGCCGCAAGAACACCATCACCACGGCCAATGCCGCGGCGGATCGTTCGATGCAGCAGGCCTATATCGGGCGCAAGCTGAGAAAGCGCAATTTCCGCGCCTTGTGGATTCAACGTATCAATGCCGCAGTGCGTGAGCATGGCCTCACCTATAGCCGATTTATAAGTGGCCTCGCCCGCGCGGGGGTCGAGATTGATAGGAAAGTTCTAGCCGATCTTGCCGTGCGTGAGCCCGAGGCCTTCAAGGCTTTGGTGGATCAGGCTACTTCGGCAAAAACGTAGATCAATTTCTGCCTCCATCGGAGCTTAGCCGGGCTGGCTTGATGCCGCTCATGCTATAAACGGATTCGTCCGAGTAGGAATCAGATGAGCGATATTGAGAATCTTGACCGCCAGATACTGGACGCGGTGAAAGTAGCGCCTGACGAAGCAGCGCTGGAAGCGTTGCGGGTTGGGTCTTTGGGAAAAAAAGGCTCGGTCAGCGAGCTTCTTAAAACTCTTGGCAAGATGAGCCCCAAAGAGCGCAAAGAAAAGGGCCCACTTATCAATTCTCTGCGCGATAAGGTCGCCGCGGCGATTGCAGCGCGGAAAGCGGAGCTGGAAAGCGCGGCATTGGATGCTCGGCTTCTCACTGAGCGTATCGACATCACTCTGCCATCACCCGAATTATCGCGTGGGACTGTTCATCCGGTTAGCCAGGTCCAAGCGGAGATCACAGTTATTTTGAGCGCGCTGGGATTTTCCGTTGCTGAAGGCCCGGACGTTGAAAGCGATGATTATAATTTTAACCGGCTGAACATTCCGCCCGAGCATCCTGCGCGCCAGATGCACGATACGTTCTATATGAAACCACAAAGCGATGGTTCATGTCCGCTGCTCAGAACGCATACCAGTCCGGTGCAGGTGCGCACCATGCTGACGCAGAAGCCGCCTATTCGCATCATCGCGCCAGGGCGGGCCTATCGCTGTGATTCCGATGCCACCCACACCCCGATGTTTCATCAGGTGGAAGGTCTTGTCATCGATGAGGCAACCCATCTTGGTCATTTGAAATGGACCCTGGAAGAGCTTTGCCGTGCCTTTTTCGAAGTCCCCAAAGTCGCGATGCGCTTTCGCCCCTCTTATTTTCCTTTCACCGAGCCCTCGGTCGAAGTCGACATTCAATGCGATAGGTCAGACGGAAAGATTCGCTTTGGCGAGGGCAATGATTGGATGGAAATTGCCGGCGCGGGAATGGTCCATCCGCGTGTGCTGGAAATGTGCGAAGTCGACCCTGAACGCTACCAAGGTTACGCATTCGGCATGGGAATCGACCGCCTTGCTATGCTGAAATATGGCATACCTGATTTGCGCCCCTTCTTTGATTCTGATTTGCGCTGGCTGAAACATTACGGCTTTGCGGCCCTGGACATTCCTTCCCAAGAAGGAGGGCTAAGCCGATGAAGTTCACGCTCTCATGGTTGAAGGATCACCTTGAGACAGACGCAGATGTCGAAGCCATTTCCGACACGCTGACGCGCATTGGTTTGGAAGTCGAAGGCATTGAAGACAAGGCAAAAACGCTCAGTGATTTTACCGTTGTTTCGGTTATTTCTGCCAAACCCCATCCCGACGCAGATCGCTTGCGTGTGTGCAAAGTCGATACGGGAAACGAAACTGTGCAGGTCGTATGTGGCGCGCCAAATGCGCGCGCTGGGATGAAGGGAGTATTTGCGCCAACCGGCACCTATGTTCCCGGCTCAGACATGATGCTGAAAGTTGTAAAGATCCGTGGCGTTGAATCGCACGGCATGTTGTGCTCCGAGAGCGAGTTGGAGCTTTCAGACGAGCAAGACGGAATAATCGAACTAAAAGCAGACGCTGCAGTGGGAAGTTCTGCTGCCGCTGCGCTTGGCCTCAACGATCCAATATTCGATGTCGCGATTACGCCCAACAGGGGCGATTGCACTTCTGTTTATGGGATCGCGCGCGATCTTGCCGCAGCCGGTCTTGGTAAATTGAAAGACGAAAGCGTAGCAACGCTAAAGGGCAGCTTTGTATCACCGATTTCGACTGCGCTTGATTTTCCGAGTGACAAAGCCAGTGCTTGTCCGATGTTTGCGGGGCGCTTCGTGCGCGGCGTTAAGAACAGTCCCAGTCCGGATTGGCTACAAACCCGGTTGAAGGCGATTGGCCTTCGGCCGATATCCGCGCTAGTCGATGTAACTAATCTCATTTCGCACGACCGCGGTCGCCCCTTGCATGTTTTTGATGCTGCAAAGCTTAAAGGAAATTTGCGCGCGCGCCTTGCTAAAAAGGGCGAGACATTTCTTGCTCTCGACGAAAGCGAGTATACGCTTGACGAAAAAATGACGGTTATCGCAGATGATGTGGCTGCGCGTGGTATCGCCGGTGTGATGGGTGGTACAGATTCAGGCTGCAGCGAAAAGACTACAGACGTTTTTATTGAATCAGCCTTTTTTGATCCGGTACGTACCGCACGTACAGGGCGCAGGCTCGGAATTATTTCCGATGCGCGCTATCGTTTTGAGCGTGGCGTTGACCCGGAATTCGTGCTCCACGGTTTGGAGCTTGCTACCAAACTCATCCTTGAGTTTTGCGGCGGAGAAGCTTCGGACATCTCTGTTGCCGGTGAGCCACCAGAGTGGAAACGGGAGCTCCGTTTTGACCCCACATCGGTCACGCGCCTTGCCGGCCTTGTCCTACCTACAGAGGAAATCGTCGAGATCTTAAGGCGGCTAGGCTTCCAAGTTGAGGGGCATAGCCCGCTTCGCGTGAGCCCACCATCTTGGCGCAGCGACGTGCATGATAGCGCTGATATTGTTGAAGAAATTGTACGCATCAAGGGGTTGGATTGTGTTGAATCCGTTCCCATCAGGCGCGAGGGTGGGCTGGCAAGCCCGGTGCTAAGCCCCACCCAAAGGCACACCTCTATTGTACGCAGGGCGCTGGCGGCTTCGGGACTCAATGAGTGCGTCCATTATTCGTTTGTTCCCCGCGCCCATGCGGCACTGTTCGGCGGTGGCGACGAGGCGCGGCAATTGGAAAATCCGATCTCGGCTGATCTCGATGCGCTTCGCCCAAGCCTTGTTCCCTCGCTCCTTGCGGCGGCGGCGCGTAATCAAGCGCGCGGGGCTGCCTATCTTTCTTTGTTTGAAATCGGCGCACAATTTTCAAGCGGCAAACCTCGTGATCAGGTGAATGTTGCGGCGGGTCTGCGGGCAGGCGATCGCCCGCGTCATTGGATCAAGGGCACGCAGATCGATGCCTTCACCGCCAAGGCGGACATGCTGAGGGCATTGGAGGCGGCTTGGGGTCAGGTAGTGAATATCCCGGCAAGCCCAAATGCTCCGGCCTGGTATCATCCTGGACGTTCGGGTGCGCTAATGATGGGGCCTAAAGCGCTGGCCTGTTTTGGTGAACTTCATCCTCACGTACTTGCTGCTTTTGATATCAAGGGCCCAGCAATTGCGTTCGAGATCTTCATTGATGCCATGCCTAAGCCCAAAAATCGCGTAGGTAAAATGCGAGCTTCCCTAGAGAAATCTGACTTCCCCGCCGTAGAACGTGATTTCGCTTTTGTGATCGAGTCTTCTGTCACGGCGGAAGTATTGATCCGCGCGGCAAAATCAGTGGACCGGAATCTGATCGAGGATGTGCAAGTTTTCGATCTCTATGAAGGCAAGAATATCGCCGAGGGGCATAAATCGCTGGCGATATCCGTGAGGCTTCAGCCCGTGGATAAAACGCTGACCGAGCCTGAAATCGAAGCAGTCGCAGCGAAGATCGTCGCAGCAATAGGCAAGACAACCGGCGGCAAACTTCGAAGCTGAAAGGGAATAATTCCATCCCTTCGACAGACCCTGTTTAAGGGCGTTATGATTCAACTATGGCAATTTGGCACGACAAGCGCGGAAATTATTCAGCTCTAAGGGCGGTCACGCTTCTTGCGCTCATTACGCCTGCTTTGTTCGGCGCGTATTACACATTGACGTCCAATTGGGGTCCAAGACCCTTCGATGCGGTAACCCATTTCAGCGGTTTATGGGGCATACGTATTTTGGCTGCAACCTATTTGGTGACTCTGCTACGCCGAATTGGACGCTGGCCGCAACTGATCAACATACGTCGTATGATGGGTGTGGCTTGTTTTTGCTATCTCGTCTTTCATGTCTCGCTCTACATCGTTGATCAAGCCTTCGACATTCCGACAGTCATATCCGAAATTATTCTGAGAATTTATCTAACCATTGGCTTTCTCGCTTTTACTGGCGTAACCGCGCTCGCGATTACGTCAAATGATTATATGGTGCGGAGCATGGGCGGTATGCGCTGGCGCAAGCTCCATTGGCTGATCCATCCTATAATCATCCTTGGTGCCATCCACAATTTCATGCAGACCAAGCTCGACATGTTTCACCCCACGGTGCTCTCAGGAATAGTTTTTTTTGCGATGATCTACCGCTTGCTGCATTGGGGGCTTTCGCGTGCATCTAAAAGTTCTACAGGTGAGCTCCCCCTCTGGCTGCTTGGCCTATTGGCGCTCGCAACCAGCGCTGTAACCTTCCTCGCTGAAGCGATCGGCTATTGGCTCAGCTATGGTGTCTCAGTTCCGATGATGTTGCGGTTCAATTTCGATTTCGGTGCTGGTATCCGACCAGGCTGGTATGTGCTCTTGGCCTGCCTGGGTTTCTTTGCCGTCGCGGCGATGCGCCAAAGGCCTGGTACAAGGCAAAGCGAACTCGCTGCCGCCTGACGGCACAATCGCAGGCACACGCAAACGCACTGGACCGTAAACGCACTAGACGGGCGATTGGCCCCTCGCTATTCAGTCGCTCATGGTCGAAATCACCAACATCCGTAATTTCTCGATTGTCGCTCATATCGACCACGGCAAGTCGACACTGGCCGACCGCTTGATCCAATTTTGTGGCGGGTTGACGACACGTGAAATGAAAGAGCAGGTGCTCGACTCTATGGAGATCGAGCGCGAACGCGGCATTACCATTAAAGCTCAGACTGTGCGCCTGACCTACAAGGCTAAAAGCGGCGAGACCTATATTCTCAATCTCATGGACACTCCGGGGCATGTTGATTTTGCCTATGAAGTTTCGCGCTGCCTTTCCGCCTGCGAGGGTGCGCTATTGGTGGTAGACGCCAGCCAGGGCGTCGAAGCCCAAACCTTGGCCAATGTCTATCTTGCAATCGATGCCGGGCTGGAAATTGTCCCCGTCCTTAACAAAATCGATCTTCCTGCCGCTGAGCCCAAACGTATTCGTGCCCAGATTGAGGACGTGATTGGGATAGGCGCCTCCGATGCGATCGACATATCGGCAAAGACCGGCCTTAACATTGACCAAGTTTTGGAGGCGGTGGTCGCAAGACTTCCTGCGCCCATGGGCGACAAGGACATGCCTCTCAAAGCGCTGCTGGTCGATTCCTGGTACGACGCTTATCTAGGCGTTGTCGTATTGGTGCGCGTGATTGACGGGGAGTTGAAAAGGGGTGACCGCATAAAGATGATGGCAGCAGATGTGTGCTATCAGGTAGACCGCGTCGGTATTTTCACGCCTAAAAAAGAAGCTATTGATAGTCTTGGGCCTGGTGAAGTTGGGTTTCTAACCGCCGCGATCAAGCAAGTTGCCGACACCCAAATCGGTGACACTATTACCTCTGAGAAAAATGGAGCCGCCAAAGCACTTTCTGGCTTTCAGCCAGTACAGCAAGTCGTTTTTTGTGGCTTCTTTACATCTGATGCTGCGGAAATCGAATCCTTGCGCGATGGTTTGGGGCGGCTTCATCTCAATGATGCGAGCTTTACCTATGAAATGGAAACCTCGGCTGCGCTGGGCTTCGGTTTTCGTTGCGGCTTTCTCGGCCTTTTGCATCTGGAAATTGTGCGCGAGCGCATCGACCGTGAGTTTAGTATCGATCTCATCGCTACTGCGCCTTCCGTCGTTTATCGTGTGCATGCGAATGACGGCTCGATGAAGGAGTTGCATAACCCCGCCGACATGCCTGACCCCGTATATGTTGATTACATCGAAGAGCCCTGGATTAAGGCCACAATCCTAGTCCCCGACGAACATCTGGGCGCGGTGCTGAAGCTATGCCAGGACCGGCGCGGCGAACAATTAGAGCTGACCTATGCCGGCAGCCGCGCCATGATGGTCTATCTCCTACCCTTAAACGAAGTTGTATTCGATTTCTACGACCGCCTGAAATCGGTCAGCCGTGGCTATGCCAGTTTTGATTATCACATCGAAGATTATCGCCGGGGTGAATTGGTAAAGATGAGCATTCTTGTAAATGCCGAACCGGTGGATGCGCTCTCTATGATCGTGCATCGCACGCGTGCCGAGGCACGTGGGCGTTCCATGTGTGAAAAACTGAAGGATCTTATCCCGCGCCATATGTTTCAGATTCCCATTCAAGCGGCCCTCGGTGGGAAAATTATTGCCCGCGAGACTCTAAGTGCGTTGCGCAAAGATGTAACCGCGAAATGCTATGGTGGCGATGTTTCGCGTAAGCGCAAACTCCTCGATAGGCAAAAAGAGGGGAAAAAGAAATTGCGTCAATTCGGAAAAGTCGACATCCCTCAAGAAGCCTTTATAGCCGCACTAAAAATGGACGCGGATTAGGCTTCGCCGAGACATGGGGCGGGATGGGGCTCTTTTTGAGCGAGCCTTACATATGAGTTTGGAGCAAAGCTCTGCAATCCAACTGAACACCGACCTCTCTTTGCCAAAAGCTTGATCCTTCGTAACAGGATTGAAATTATTTCTCAGCGGCTAGCACTAAACGGGAAGCATATGTTGTTGCGGGCTTTATCTCGGGCGGTGCTCTCTGCGATTTAGTCCGTTGAGAGCCCACAAGGTCCATCGCCTGGGTTGGTGGCGACCAAAACGGGTTTCCTCTGCTCTAGTGCGTTGGCCTACATCCGGTTATACGTCGCGCGCAACTTTAGGAACAACGCGTGAGGCCAATAGTCACAATCATTGATCACGGTTCGGGGAATTTACATTCCTCCGAAAAGGCATTGGAGCGTGCCTCTCAAGAGACGGGCGCGGGTCAGCAGATTATTGTTGCCTCTGATCCCGATAAGGTTGCGGTGGCGGAACGTATCGTGCTTCCTGGCGTTGGAGCTTTTGGTGATTGCATGCGGGGTCTGTCAAGCATTCCAGGAATGGTGGATGCGTTAACCGAAGCCGTACTCAAGGGTGGTAAACCCTTTTTGGGTATCTGCGTTGGGATGCAAATGCTGGCGAGCGTTGGGCGTGAACATGGGCACCATAAGGGGCTGGGTTGGATCGACGGCGAAGTTACGCCGATCACTCCGAGCGACGCATTACTAAAAATCCCCCATATGGGTTGGAATGAGTTGCATCAAACACGGCCGCACCCTTTGCTCGATAATCTTGCGGACAAATCACATGTTTATTTTGTTCACTCCTTTGGCTTCGTTCCAAAAGATCAAACCCACTTGCTCGCAACGACCAATTACGCAGGTACGATTAGTGCAGTCGTTGGTCGCGATAATATTGCGGCTACGCAATTTCACCCTGAAAAAAGCCAGGCGGTGGGCCTGGCGTTTTTGGGGCGGTTTTTAAAATGGCGGCCGTGAGAGTTACACCAAAGGTATTATTGTGATTGTTTTTCCTGCGATTGATTTGAAGGACGGAAATTGTGTGCGTCTACGCCAAGGCGATATGGAACGTGCAACTGTTTTCAATGATGATCCTGCGTCGCAAGCGCTGAGCTTTGAACTTTCAGGATTCGAATGGTTGCATCTTGTCGATTTGAACGGTGCCTTCGAAGGGCATTCCGTAAATGCACCGGCTATTCACCAAATTCTCTCTTCTATTAAAATTCCGGTACAACTTGGTGGTGGGTTGCGTGACCTTGCGGGAATTGAATCTTGGTTAGAGGCTGGTGTAACCCGCGTAATTTTGGGAACTGTAGCGGCGCGCAATCCCGAACTTGTCATCAAGGCTGCACGTGCCTATCCAAATAAAATTGCAGTGGGCATTGATGCGCGTGATGGAAAAGTTGCGGTTGAAGGTTGGGTGGAAGCGTCGACACTTGATGTGACTGAACTTGCGAAATGTTTTGAGGGCGCGGGTATTACCGCGATAGTTTTCACGGATATACAGCGCGATGGAATGCTTCAGGGCGTGAATGTCGATGCAACGGCTGCGCTTGCACGCGCCGTAACTATTCCGATTATTGCTAGTGGGGGTGTTAACAACGCAGGTGATGTTCGAAAATTGCGGAGTGCAAACGCCGGTATAGCCGGGGTTGTGATTGGTCGCGCGCTCTATGATGGTCGGATTGATCCACAAGAAGCGCTAGACGCGGCCTTATAATTTCTCGACTTTATGGACTTCTGCAAAGGGGCTAAGCCGATGCATTAAATCATCGAGTTGCTCGAGCGTTTTGTATTGGATCTTCACTTCACCGCCTTTACCGCTTTTTTCGCCTCGGTATGAAATCTCTACTTTCATTCCAATGCTATCGGAGATAGATTTTTCCAACGCCTTTGTATCGGCGTCCTTAGGCTTAGCTTTCTTCAGCCTTGATGGTGATTTAGAACGTTGTTCGGCTTGACGAACGGTCAACGATCCAGAGACAATTTGCTGCGCTTTTTTCTCGGCATCTGGCTGGCCAATCAATGTACGGGCGTGTCCAGCACTAAGCTTTCCCTCTATAATCAGTGCCTGCACACTCTTGGGAAGACTTATCAAACGGAGTGTGTTTGCAACATGGCTGCGGCTTTTCCCGATGACTTCGGACAGCTGTTCTTGGGTATAAGAAAAGCTATTCATCAATTCTTGATAGCCAGTAGCTTCTTCAACAGCATTGAGGTCAGCGCGCTGAACATTTTCAATGATAGCGATTTCTAGTGACTCGGAATCACTGAATTCTCGAACAATAACAGGAACTTCGTGGAACTGGGCAAGCTGAGCAGCACGCCAACGTCTTTCGCCTGCGACAATTTCAAAGGAGGCAGCTTCGCCAGTTGGCCGAACGACGATCGGTTGCAATATACCTTTTTCGCGTATTGAGTTTGAAAGATTCTTTAAATCCTCATCACGAAAATTGCGACGGGGCTGAAATTGATTTGGCTTTAAAAAAGCTACCGGCAGGGAGCGTGGTTTCGAAGCCGCGCCAGTTGCCGCCGCTTCTGTCTCGGCCAGGGCTTGATCGTCGCCTAATAGGGCTGATAGCCCACGCCCTAGCCCACGCCCGGTTCGGGTACTGGGTATAGATTCGGGCCGCTTTTCTTCAGCCATGTCTACACTTCCCTGACCTTAAGCCGCGAGCGACGTGCGGACGCGTTCGCGTTGGATCAGTTCGCCTGCAAGCTTTATATAGGCCTGGCTGCCTGGGCAGCTGAGATCATAAACCAGAGCAGGAAGGCCATGGCTGGGTGCCTCGGAAATGCGCACATTGCGAGGTATAACCGTTTGATAAACCTTGTCTCCCAGATGCGCACGCACATCCTCAGCAACCTGATCTGACAAGTTGTTCCTTTTATCGAACATCGTTAAAATTATGCCCTGGATTTCAAGACTGGGGTTCAAACCGGAGCGCACAATATCCAATGTTTTGAGAAGCTGGCTTAATCCCTCTAGTGCAAAGAATTCGCATTGTAATGGCACAACCGCCGCATCTGCCGCCGCCATGGCATTGACGGTCAGAATGCCTAATGAAGGCGGGCAGTCGATTAACACATATTCAAATTCTGAGCCTTCTTTGCCTAACTTTTCCAATGCGTCGCGAAGGCGAAATTTTTGCCTACTCTCACCAGTAAGCTCCATCTCGGTGCCCGAAAGATCGACCGTTGATGGAACAATGAAAAGTCCAGGAATACGTGTAGGCGTTACTGCGTCGCTAATTGGTGTTCCACCCAAAAGCACATCATATGAGGTAAGCTTCCTATCTGCCTGATAAATTCCCAATCCTGTCGAGGCGTTTCCTTGGGGGTCAAGATCAATGAGCAGCGTGGGTTTTCCCACTGCTGCCAAGGCAGTTCCAAGATTGATTGCAGTCGTTGTCTTCCCAACGCCGCCCTTTTGGTTGGCAACTACCATTACGCGCGGTTTGCCTTTGCCAGTATCCCTTGAAGCAAAGGGTGGTTTTATTTCAGTTTTCTCTGGCACTTTTAAGCTCCCGCACTTCCAGAATTATCCCTGATGGATCCGATATGCTTGGGTGCTGACGAGTTGTCATCTTCCAAGATTTATGGGCTTCCGTCAATTCAGACGCTATATTTTGTCCCTTTAAAAACAATCCGTTAGTGTTATGGCCGAAGAATCTCTGTGCATAAGCGAGTAAGTCGGGCAATGGTGCCAGCGCCCGGGCGGTTACAATGTCAAAAACCTCGTCTCGGGCATCTTCCACACGGGAATTTCTAATCTCCACATTAAGGTCTAATCGCCTAGTAACAGCCTCTAAAAAGCGGCATTTTTTTTCTGTAGATTCGTAAACGACAGTT
>Ga0315338_1000677_pt1 | contig 64747 bp, 64 predicted proteins | sample ASW8metaG_FD_204518 | JGI IMG/M metagenome (GOLD analysis project Ga0315338, IMG submission 204518) | Ammonia-oxidizing marine archaeal communities from Monterey Bay, California, United States - ASW #8 | ecosystem: Environmental > Aquatic > Marine > Coastal | place: USA: California | collected...
TAATGGGTGATATTTATGCTCAAGGAAGAGAAATTGCATTTTTTATGTCAAGTGACCCAGAGGGTTTTGTAGTAAATCGTCCAAATGTTTGGGGAACAATGCCTTATAAAGGGTTAATTTATTTTTCAGACATGAATAATGGCTTATGGGCAATTAAATTAGAAGACCAGAAAAGAATGGGAACAAATTAGGATTTAAAATGAAACGACTTATGCAATTAATATTAATATTTTTAATTAGTACTTTATCACTTAATGCTGAGGATTACTATATCTATTGTGCAACAGAATCTGAAGATGAAGTGGCACTAATACGTTTTGATGGAAAAACAGCACATGTAGAAAAACGAATTCCTGTAGGTGTTTGGCCTGTAGAAATTGAAGGCCCGCACGGAATAACAGTATCTCCTGATGGAGATTACTGGTACTTATCAATGGCTCATGGTCTTCCTTACGGCCATTTGTATAAATACAAAACTGGCACTGATGAAATGGTTGACAGAATTGAGCTGGGTTTATTTCCAGCAACCATGGGAATATCGAACGCAACAGGCTTAATATATATTGTCAATTTCAACCTACATGGAGGCCATACTGAACCAAGCACAGTTTCCATTGTTGACCCTGATGAAATGATTGAAATTGATCGCGTTGAAACGGGCATTATGCCACATGGCTCTAGACTGCTAAATAATGGACTAAAACATTATTCTGTTGCTATGATGTCAGGTACTTTATATGAAATGGATGCAATGACAATGCAAATTTCACGAACGATGTCCACAGCGTCACCCAAAATGAATGATCATAGTGCCCATAATATGAAAAAAATGGACCATAGTAACATGAAAATGGGTAAGAATAATAGGATGTCAAATAAAGATAAAAAGGGCATAGCTGCCATGGGAAAAATGGCCATGGCCAAGATGGATCACAAGATGCCACCAGAGAAACCTACTTGGGTATATCCACATCCGAATGATAATCTAATTTATGTAGTGAATAACGGTACGGATAATGTAGTTGAGATTGATGTTAAAAAATGGGAAGTAGTACGAACTTTTAAAACTGACAAAGCTCCTTATAATTGTGAAGTAAGCCAAGATGGAAAATATCTTGTTGTTACTTATAAAGGAGCGGCTAAAACAGGAGTTTGGGATTTAAAAACTGGGAAAGAAGTTGCCAAGTTGAAGAATTCACGCAAGGTAACACATGGTGTCGTGATTTCACCAGATAGTCGTTATGCTTTTGTATCGGTAGAAGGAATCGGAAAAGAACCTGGAGCTGTGGAAATTATTGACCTACATAATCTTGAAAAAGTGGCTATAGCTGAAATTGGGAAACAAGCAGGTGGCATCGCTTTCTGGAAAATGACCGATTAATTATCATTATATGTAACCGTTAATTTTTTACCCTGTATAGACTCAGTGGTCTTGGAACCATCAGGCCATTGGATATTGAGATGCGCTACATCAGCTTTTATTCCAAGAATTTGGACGGGAGAATTTTGAGACCAGTATCCTGAACCGGATTGAATTTCTCGTATTGGCCCCATAGTCCCATCGTTATATTGAATGCGGATTTTTGAACCAAAAGACCAAGGGTTATTTTTTGGTCCGCGTAACCTAACACTCAATCCCGGTTTTGAGTTTGTGTTTTGATATAATTTAGTCTGGGCACCATTCTGGGTGACCAATAAATCAATACGCCCATCCATATTAAAATCTGCGAATGCTGCGCCCCTTTGTTCTCCATAAACTCTAATACCACTTAAGTGTCCTGGCAGAGATGTGAAGTTTCCCTTTCCATCTCCAAGGATGACTAACCCTCTTCCAGAGTCATTCCTGTCTGTTTCTTTTTGAACAGCAAAAAAGTTTTGGCTAAGGAAGATATCTTCGTGGCCGTCCCCATTAATATCAGCAACACCCGCATGCATGGCAGTCGTGATCTGCGCCTCAAAAGGAAGAACTACCGGATCAAATCCATTTCCGTTATTCAGGAAGACCATACTTTCCAACGTATTTGCTTCGAGGTAGGGAGCGCTATTTAAGGTATTGCCAAAAATATCTCCCAAGCTGGATTGGGCATAATTTAGGAAAGTTTCTTTTTCTTCACGAACAAATGGCATGGCATTTGATATACAAGAGAATCCTCTTTCTGGAACAAGATCCTGAAATTGACTATCATAATGGGCTTCTACAATATCGAGAACATTATTGTTATCAAAATCGTCGAAATAAACTCTTAGGGGATGATCCGGCGAAAAATGATATTTTGTATTCACACCCCAGTTTGTGGCCACAATATCTAAGAAGCCATCTTCGTTAAAATCTCCCGTGGCGACCCCATTCCACCATCCTTTAAAATTGGATAGCCCTAGGGATGCGGTTACATCTTTGAATTGTCCATTATTATTTTGAAGGATTGTTATGGGTCCCCATTCCAAAGCCAATATGAGATCCGGATCACCATCGTTATCTATGTCGCTGAAAATAGAACCGGAGACGAGGCCAATATCTGAAAATACAATTGAATTGTTTTCATCCGGTTTGAGTTTTCCGTCCTGATTAACGTATAAAGCGGAGGAAGCGGGTTTTGGATATTGGCTTGGGATAACACGCCCACCCACAAATACATCCAGATCACCATCCCCATCTACATCAGCCTGGGACATTGGTCCGGCCATATGGTGTAAACTATTAAATGTATTTTGGGCTTTTTTCGAATAGGTTGCAATAACACTCATATCGTCAGAAGATGATTCAAAATTAGCTGTTGCCACCATAATCCCCTGATTTCCATCGGAGTCTACGTGACTTAGAATGGATGTTGCATCCTGTTCTAAATTTTTCACCACAGTAAAAGGAATAAATGAGTGACCATCAGTATTTTCAAAATGATCAATAGATCCCCCTCGCCCGCCTGAAATAAAAATATCTTCATCTCCATCCTGATCTGTATCCATCCACATGATGCCGGGGCCGAGCTGACTGAATCGGTTTGGAAGAAGACTTTGGTTGCCAAAATCATCAAAGGGGTCTTCATGATGTGTATGATCCAAAAGATGGCTTACGTTTTGAAATATGGGATCAGCGCTTTTTATGATGGTCTCAGGCTGTGTCCCATTTAATTGTCGTATTGTATAAAGGTAATTAGATTTTAACGAATCCACAGTTGTGATCGTCCCATCTCGCCATCGGATTTCAGCTGACATGAACTGCTCACCCGCTGCAAACACCTGGAGAGGATCTCCACCAGAAAGATATCGCCCCCCGGCAATGACTTCCCGAGATTGAATCTCCGGACCACCTTTAATAATAATTTTAGCGCCGATTGCCTGTGTGTTTTTCTTAATACCCACCAATCGAATGGCTAACCGAGGTTTGGCTGAATTATTTTGATAAAGGCCGAGTGTTTGATTGAGACGATTTATCACAATATCGAGATCACCATCATTATCTAAATCGGCAGAAGCCATTCCGTGAGAAATGTCCTTTTCAGTACCCAAGCCCCATCCGTCTAAAACAGTTTCAAATTTAAGGTTGCCCTTATTACGGAAGGCGATATTTTTCAATTCTAATGTGGGATATTCAAAAAGCATTCGCTTGTATTCATCAAAGGAAGTCACGGTTGGTAATGCTGCTTTTTGTTTTTGATTTGAATCTGAATCCTGAACATCATACATATGGCCAGTTGTAATGAGTATGTCTTCATACCCATCCAAATCCACATCCATAAACATACTGGCCCAAGACCACTCAGATGCTTGGGTTTGGCTAAATTGGGAAATTTCACCGAAGGTATGATCTCCGCGATTCAAGAAAAGGGTATTGTGCATATACTGGGGTCGATTATCAATTTCGCCAATAGATAAAGGTGTTGGTGCCATGGTCCCCATTTGTGTTTTCTTTAAAATATGTGATTGGCTCATCATGTCTGTCACGAAAAAATCCTGATTTCCATCATGGTTTAAATCAGAAAAATCCACCGCCATAGAAGAATTGCTCGTATGGCGAATAGCCAGTTTGTTCATAGCATGAAATGAACCATCTCCATTGTTGATCCAGACGCGATCCGGACTCTCAAAATCATTGCAAATATATATATCAGGATGAGAATCGTTATTGATGTCCCGAAACTGGGCCATAAGTCCCCAGTCTCTTAAATGATGATTTATGGGTTGACCATTTTCATCGGTGAATCGCCCCTGAGTGATGTCAACAAATTCAAATTCACCCTTTCCATTATTTAGATAAAATTGATCTACTTCTGCCATTTCAAAACGAAGAAGAATATTATTTCTAACCTCCGTCTCATAATGTTGATTAAATGGCGGCATCACAATCCAGCGATTGTTAGTAAGTTCCATTAGGGTGTTTTCAAAACTTAATACAGGTGGCGGAAGGGAATCACGCATGGCCAATCGTTTATAATTTGTAATGTATAAATCCAGATCGCCATCGTTATCTACATCTGCCAAAGCAGAGGATGTGCTTCCAGGGCTATCTAATTGGGAAGGCAAAATCGTTTCAATAAATATGCCACTTCCATTATTAATGAATAAACTATTAGGACCGCCGAGAGCAGTCACAATTAAATCTAAATCGCGATCACCATCTACATCAGCGAAAACAGATCCGGTTGAATAACGATTTTTGCATGCAACACCGGCGGAGGCAGTGGCATCTTCAAATGCCCAATTTCCCTTATTGATATATAAAACATTGGACCCCCGAATTCTGGCCATATAAATATCAACCCAGCCATCACCATTTACATCTCCGAGCGCAATGCCAGACCCATGCATCAAATGCTGATTTCCCAAAACTTCTTTTTCGCCAATCTGATTAGCCGCTGTGATCCCAGTCTGGGTTGGGCTCATTTCTGTAAACCCAGATTGACCATTACCTATTGATTCAATCAATTTTTCAGATTTAACCACTTCACCCTTTTTCCATCCCGGGGTATTTTGTGTACACCCCATAAATAAAATGATGAGGATGAAGAAGAAAAAATAGTTTTTCATAGTAAAAGTAAAGTTACTGCAATATAAGGGATGATTTCCTCAGGAATCGGTGTGACCGATGCCCGTCATAGCTAGCACAATTTGGGTGCTTTCTTTGAATGAATTATGCTGTACCATTGTTGCTTTGAAATAATAATAAAGGGTCAATATATATAAAATGTGAAACCACCATTCAGACACTTTTCCGATATAAAAAGCACCATCAATAATCACCATGGCCATAAATAATATGGTTACCATCATTGTCGGAGGATAAAGTTTTCTTTTGATAGCAAACATTTGCTGGTATAGATCCTTTCCCATAGTTGGGTGGGCCTCAAGATATTCCCGGATATTTACACCTGTTCCCACAAAAAAGAACATGACCAATGTTTGCCCCGCAATAAAAATAATACTAACTAATAAATCTAATGTAATATGATTTCGCGCCCAAAAATCAAAATAATGGTTTAATCCGACCATAAACAAACCGACGCCGGAAAGCACCACCATTACATATGAAAGAATCATAAAAAACCACATAGAGTTAAAACCTTTGAATGATTGAATGAAACAAAGAGGAAAGTTTAATAATGACAAGATCATACATAGCTAATCATCCAATCAATTTTGCTACACATTAAAGTGAAAGTAAATGCAATCGCCATCCTGCACGATATATTCTTTTCCTTGGAGTTGGGTAAGTCCTGCATCTTTAACACTTCTTTCGGACCCGAGTCGAACAAGGTCATTATATTTAATTATTTCTGCTTTGATAAACCCTCTTTGAAAGTCTGTATGAATTGCACCCGCTGCTTCTGGCGCCGTGGCCCCCTGCTTGATGGTCCAGGCCCGAACTTCTGTGGGACCGCCGGTAAAATAGGTTTCTAATTCAAGGAGACGAAATCCAGCATGGATGAGTTTGTTCAGTCCAGGCTTCGGGAGGTTGAACTCTTCTAGAAACATGGCTTTACCTTCGTCATTCAGAACAGCAATTTCCTGTTCTATTTTTCCACATAAGCGAATTGACAGATTATTTTCTTTTTTTGCAAATTCAAAAAGAGCCTGAACATGAGGATTCCTTTTATCATGAGTAATTTCATCCTCATCCACATTGGCCACATAAAGAATGGGTTTTCTAGTTAATAAAAACAAGCGTCTGATTGCAGTTAAATCATCCTCTTCTGCTTCAAAGGATCGGGCCATATTCCCAGAATTACAATGCTCCTGAAGACGAGAAATAACATCCAATTCTTTCTGGGCACTTTTTTCTTTTTTTGCTAGTTTCGATAGTCGATATACACTTTTTTCAAGCGTCTCCATATCGGCCAACAGCAATTCTGTTTCAATTAACTCTGCATCTCTAACTGGATCTACGTTTCCCTCAACATGGGTGATATTATCATCTTCAAAACAGCGAATCACATGAATAATAACAGCCGCTTGACGGATTTGCCCTAAAAATTGATTTCCAAGTCCCTCTCCTTTGCTGGCGCCGCGAACCAAACCCGCGATATCCGTGAATTCAATTGTGGCTGGTGTTACTTTTTCAGGTTTGAATATTTTTGCAAGTACCTCCAGGCGGTCATCTGGAAGGGGCACAATTCCCATATGGGGTTCAATCGTACAAAATGGGTAATTCTCCGCTGGAACGGAAGATGCTGTAAGGGCATTAAAAATGGTTGATTTCCCTACATTGGGTAATCCAACAATACCACATCGGAGAGCCATATAATATCCTGATAAATCTTGAGTTTAATTAAAATAAATTTGTTTAAAAAGAATCCAAGTCCGGGTCGCCACCAAAATCATAGGTGAGATTATTAAACAACCCCACTTGTAGATTTTTGGCAAAATAAATGATGCGATCTAAATCTGTGCTTAATTCTCCATCTGCCCAGATCATATGTTTTCCACCACGACTTAAAAGTTTTTTAATATCAATCTTATAGGTTACTTTTTCATGATAGGGGCGAACCTGTCCTTTAAATTTTAAATCACGAACACCCAAGGCACGGCCACGGCCTTTCCCGCCAATCCATGTTAAAAAGAATCCTACCAATTGCCACATGCCATCTAGACCGAGGCATCCCGGCATCACTGGATCGCCTTTAAAATGGCAATCAAAAAACCACAAGTCATCGGTAACGTCTAGTTCAGCTTTTATTTCTCCTTTCCCATATTTTCCCCCAGTATCAGAAATGTGTAATATTCGATCTATCATCAGCATGGGTGGGGTGGGAAGTTTTCCCATTTCCACCCCAAATAAATTGCCAAGGCCACTATCTATTAAATCTTCTTTACAGTAACTGTTTTTTCGGGTCATTTAATGCTCCTATACAACCAATAAATTTACCCAGAATTTTGGGTAAATCAGGACTAAGTTTTCTATCCCATTTTTTTGATGAATCTAATTGTCTAAATTCACCCTTTAATTATGGAGATTAATGATGACTGAATGGGTATTAATACTGGGTGGCTCTACCGGACACGGAGCTGCTACTGCAAAAAGATTAGCAAAGGACGGATATGGCGTTATCGCATTTCACTTTGATCGTGGAGAAGCAAAAAAGATTGCGGAAGAAACGATTACTGAGGTGAATAAAACGACTGGCGGCAATTGCCATTATTTTAACACCAATGCGGCATCCGTAGAAACAATGGATAAATATATTCCTCAAATAAAGGAAATCACGTGTGGACAGCCCGTGAAACTGTTGCTTCATTCAATCGCCTTTGGAACTACTACTAACTTTTTTGGTGAAAAACCAGTCACGCAAAAACAAATGGATATGACCGTTCACGTTATGGGGAATTCACTTTTATATTGGACGCAAAAATTGTTTGCAGCTGATTTGTTGGGAAAGGGATCTCGGGTGATGGGTCTTACCAGTGAAGGAAATTATTTAGCGATGGAAGGCTATGGTCCTGTGAGTGTCGCCAAATTAGCCATGGAATCTATCATCCGCCAGATTGGTTGGGAATTGGGTCAGTTTGGAATTACAGCGAATGCCGTTCAAGCAGGCGTTACCCCGACGCGGGCCCTCACCAAAATTACAGATCGGTGGGAAGATTGGGTGGAGAGTACTAAAAAACGAAATCCAATGAAACGAACAACTACGCCAGAAGATATAGCTGGAACCATTTCAATGCTGTTAAAACCGGAAGCAGATTTTATCAATTGCTCCATCATTTATTGTGATGGAGGGGAACATCGTTCCGGCACTATTTAGATTGATTATTTAAAATCGAAAAAACTATGAGCCGGATTATTCGAGTACGGCTCTTTGTTTTATCAGGGTGACCAATTCATAATGTTCTTTGGTCGGCTGCATTTGAAAACAGGTTTCTGCTTCCTGTAGAGCATAATTCCACCACCCTTTTTTAGTATACATCAACGATAAATTATAATGCGCTTTACTCAATGCTTGAAAATCTTCTCGTTTTAATTTTTTATAAGAATCGGGATAAAGACGGGTGACTTCCCTGAATTCCAAGATGGCTTCTTCCACTAATCCCTTTTGAGCATACCATTTACCCAGTTTTAAATGGCGTTGTGGATCTTCTTTGCAACTACTTACAATAAATGCAATTGACAGGATTAGGACAGCTTTGGGTAGACTAAACTTCATATTGTATCCGTAAAATTGCGTTGTGTTCCTTCAGAATTCCAAGGGAAACATTTACAAATTTTTAGATAAATTTGTTTCATAGTGAGGTTCGCGAACCAGGAAAATAATTGTAAATAATCCAGCCAACATCAAAGCGCCTAAAATACGAAACAAGATTATAAAGCCCACTGATTCACTCAGAATACCACCGGCAATAATTGCCATGAGTATAAATGGACTCAAAATGGTATCAATTAAAGCCATGATCATTTTATTGTCCCCCTTTTCACCGGCAAAATCAAAAACGATGGACATTGCAGCAGGGAAAAAAGCACCCTGGGCCATCCCCAAAAAAATAAAAATACCATAGACCCAACCCATAGATTGAATGCTTAAGGCAGTTGCAATGGCAAACACATGGCTTGTAAAACAAAATGTCATGGCGGCCTTATGTCCGATTTTATCTCCGATACGTCCTGCAACAATGCTTCCAAAACCAAAAGCAACGAGGCGGGCTGCAGTTAAAAGACCCGCTTCACTAATGTCAAAATGAAATATTTCCCTCGAATAAACAGCGTATAGACCGATAGCTGGAAATTGTGCCGTAAGAAATATTCGGCTATATATATATCTTCGAAAATTTCTGTTTGTTGTAAGAATAGTCTTTGTTTCATGTATAAAATCTTGAATAGTCCGCTGTTTTTTAGTTAGATCAATTTCTTTAACCCGAAATCCAAAATAGGTAAGAATACCAATAGATAAAGCCACAAACAGAATCAGAAAACCCCATCCAAAATTGGAGGGGAATGGAATGGAACTGGCCAGCAGTTGTTTCACCATTATGCCGCCAATAAATCCACCTATACTATTCCCAATAAAAGAAATCCCCAGGAAAGTGCCCCGGTTATTTCGTTTAGTCACATGTTTTAAAAAATTGGACCAAATAGGAATAATGAGCCCTATGGCCAGTGAATAAAAGATGAAACAGACATAATAAAAAATCCAAGCCTTTGGACCTGTGGGTGCAAAAAATGCGAATACGAACCCTGCCAGAAAGATGGGTGGTAAAACAGTAAGATGCACTTTAACGGTGGCCATCTTTATATTGCTAATATTTCGTGCCATGAGAGCGGAAATCAATTGGGGCGCCGCCATCAAAATCGCAAACACGCCTGCAATGGAGCCCACAACACTGAGGGGCGCACCGAGCAGTGTTAAAAATAAGGGCAGTATTGTGGACACATCGTTGAAAGCAAATCCCATTCCCCAACAAAATTCGTGGACTATATTCAACCCTAGGTTATGGCGATGATCACTAAGACTGAGTCTGGCCATTATTTGTTTCTCTTGTTAATAGAATAATAGATCCCAAAAGCAAAATTGCTCCTACCCATTGGGTAAGTGACAATATATTTCCACGAATAAACCAATCTAGCCCTACTGCGGAGAGGGGCCAGAATAATTCGTAAAGAGTTGCATGGGAAGCGGGCAATTTATTTAATCCGTAATAGTAAAAAAACAGCGCCAATGAACCAGTGCTTAAAACGATTAAAACAATAAACCCCCAATGAGAAATAGTCATGGATTGGACCGCATCATATTGACCAGTTGAGAGCAGTACAAATGCGGTTACAGATGCCGTGATAGCCAACCTCAAGGAAGTAACTGTTGTGAAGGACAAACGGTTGAGCGCATGTTTCCCTAACACAGTGGAGCTTCCCCAACTGAATGCAGCAAGAAGAGCAAGTAGTGCCGCAATGATTGTTTTATCATCCCAATCTTTGATGGAACTGGAACCAAAAGTAACCAAATATCCACCTACAATCGCAGCGAATGCTAAAATGATAAATTGATTGGTTATTTTTTCTTTTAGGATGACACCGGCCAGAGCAATGGCAAAAATGGGCTGAAGCTTTTGAAGTAAAACTACCACAGAAAGATCAATATAATTCACATAGCTTAGGGCTTTCGTATAGAAAAAAGTGCCGAGAACGCCACCGAAAATACTTATCCACAAAACGGATATCCATCCACGCTGGCCGAGAGAAGAAACTTCCTTCCATCCCCTGATGAGTAATGGTAAAAATAAGATTGCGCCAATAACATGTTCTAACGAAACAATCAAAAAGGAAGGTAAAGCAAACAAGTTTTGGCGGATAAAGCCATCAAAGCTCCAGAGAAATGCAGCAAAAATGACAGCAAGGGCAGGAAGGTATTTTTTCATCCGGCGAAATTACAGCTTATATAGAGGTGATTGGAAACCGATAAAATAGATTTTAGATCCGTCAAGCGCCAGAAAATATTATAGATAGGTTTAATTCATACTTACATTATTTTTTAAAATAGCAAAATCGTTATCGCACCAATGCCCAAATGGTTGCATTGGATTTTACCAATCGGTTATTGAGCGATTGAATTATAAAAGCATGAAGCTCGACACCTGGTTTCTATCAATACCGCATTTATTAAGCTTGTCCCCCAATTGATGAAAAATTTGATATGTCTATACCAAACGATCGAATGGCCATTTCCCACATTTGTTTTTCCGGCATATTAAAGATAAAATCTGGAGTTGTTTCTTGAACCAACCAATCTCCATTTTCAATTTCCCGTTCCAATTGTCCCGATGTCCATCCTGCATGACCGAGTAGAAGTCGACATTCTGCATCGCCCTTTTGTTTCGATAAATCCTCCAGTATTTTTTTATGACTGGACAGAAAAAAATCATTGGATATTTTAATGGAATCCTCTGACTGATAATGACTGCTGTGGAGCACAATTCCCCTTTCCACCATAACCGGTCCGCCAAAATAAACCTGCTCCACAGATTTTAAAATTTCATCCGCATCATCATAAAAACTATCAAATAACTCTTTCAAAGCAGGATCACTGAATGGCTTATTCACGATGAGTCCCATGGCACCGTCCTTATTATGTTCACACATAAAAACAACCGAACGGTTAAAGTAAGAATCCTGCATATGGGGCATAGGAAGGAGGATGTGATTTATAATCGAATTCATGGTCTATCTTATGAAATTGTAGGCTTGAATACCATAGAATTATATAAAAATTCAGCAAATCGTTTTTTGATCACCCCGGAAAAAAGTTGTAAATTCACGGCCGTCCAAAATTTGGATGAAAATGAACATAAAATATTCATGACAAAAACAGTAGATAAAATTATAATTAAAGGCGCCCGCCAGCATAATCTCAAAAATGTTGATGTGGAAATTGAGCGCAATAAACTTGTGGTGATTACGGGCTTGTCTGGATCCGGTAAATCTTCATTGGCCTTTGATACCCTTTATGCAGAAGGGCAGCGCAGGTATGTAGAATCCCTTTCTTCTTATGCGCGTCAATTTTTAGGGTTAATGGAAAAACCGGATATGGATTATATCGAAGGCTTGTCTCCGGCCATTTCCATTGAACAGAAAGCCACCGCACGGAATCCAAGATCTACCGTGGGCACTGTAACGGAAATTCATGATTATATGCGCCTACTTTATGCCCATATCGGGAAGCCTCACTGTTGGATTTGCAGCCGTCCAATTCAACGCCAGACGGTACAGCAGATTGTGGATACCATTATCAAATTTGGGGAAGGAGCTCGAATTTATATTTTGGCACCGGTGGTTCGCGGACGAAAAGGCCAGCATAAGGGAGTCTTTGAAGAAGTGCGGAAAGAAGGATTTTTACGCGTTCGAGTAGATGGCGTCATCCATGGTGTAAACGGAAAACTCACACTAGAAAAAAATAAAAAACACTCCATAGAAGTGGTGGTTGACCGTCTTGTTTTGGAAGCTGATTTTAAAGATCGCCTAACGGAGTCGGTGGAATTATCATTAAAAATTGGTTCTGGTTTGACCATTGTGCATGAATTGCCGAAAAAAGATCATTTATTCAGCGAACATTTTGCTTGTCCTCATTGTGAAGTATCTATGGAAGAATTATCGCCCAGGATGTTTTCCTTCAACTCACCCTACGGCGCCTGTCCCCATTGCGATGGTCTGGGTTCCCACATGGAAATTGATCCAGAAATGGTGGTGCCGGACAAACGCAAATCCCTGATTCAAGGTGCAATTGCTCCATTGGGTGAACAGCCTCGGGGAAATTGGTATGGCAGTATTTTAAAAAGCCTCTCCCGATACTATGGTTTTAACTTCACCACCCCCTGGTTTAAGCTGGATCGAGGCATCCGCGAAATATTATTAATTGGAACCGGCTCAACAAAATTAAAAATGAAATATTCATCTGAACGATGGAGTGGCACATATACCGGTGGTTGGGAAGGCACAATTCCAAACTTAATGCGTCGGTACAAACAAACCAAATCCAACCATATTCGTGATTGGATCGAGCAATTTATGAGTATGCGGCCCTGTCCAGAATGCAATGGCTCCCGGCTAAAGGAAGAGTCCCGAGCTGTAACGATTGGCAATGTTAGTTTAGGAGAATTATCTTCTTATTCTATCAAAAATACGGGCGCATTTTTTAAATCCCTTAAGTTGGGTGAAACAGACGCGGCTATTGCCCACCAAATTTTAAAGGAAGTTCAAGAGCGGTTAAGTTTCTTGATTGATGTGGGGTTGGATTATTTAACATTAGACAGGTCCGCCGCTACCCTTTCAGGCGGAGAAGCGCAGCGAATCCGGCTGGCAACCCAAATAGGCAGCCAACTGGTGGGCGTATTATATATTTTAGATGAACCCTCCATCGGACTCCACCCCAGGGATAATGGCCGCCTGTTAAATTCTTTGAAAAAACTTCGAGATTTGGGGAATTCAATTGTGGTGGTTGAGCATGACCAAGAGACTATGAAATCAGCCGACCAGATTATTGATTTGGGGCCTGGAGCAGGAGAGCATGGCGGTGAGATTGTTTTTTCAGGTACACCTAAAAGAATACTTACGTCCTCTACTTCGATTACAGGCCAATACCTCACAGGAAAAAAAGCGATTCCCATACCATTAAACCGCCGGAATGGAAATGGAAAACTGCTTACCGTTACTGGCGCACGGGGAAACAATCTAAAAGAAATTGAGGTTTCTTTTCCATTGGGAAAAATGGTTGTTGTCACCGGTGTGAGCGGTTCAGGGAAAAGCACCCTGTTAAACGAAACCATTTTCCCTGTTTTATCAAAGGAATTGAATCGCGCCAGGGCCTATCCCCTGCATCACGAATCCATGAGTGGTTTAGAATATCTTGATAAGGTTATCGAGATCGACCAAAAACCCATTGGGCGGACGCCCCGCTCTAATCCGGCCACATATACAGGAGTGTTCACTTTTATCCGGGATTTATTTTCCCAGCTACCGGAATCCAAAATTAGGGGATATAAACCAGGGCGCTTTTCCTTTAATGTAAAAGGAGGACGATGTGAGTCCTGCGAAGGGGATGGAATTATCAAAATTGAAATGAACTTCTTGCCAGATGTTTATGTTACTTGTGAAGCCTGTAAAGGGAAACGCTATAATCGAGAAACGCTGGAAATAAAATATAAGGGAAAAAACATTGCAGATATTTTGAGTATGTCAGTTGAAGAAGCATTAGGGTTTTTTAAAAATATTCCTCAGGTGAAGAAAAAATTGATTACACTCAACGATGTAGGATTGGGGTACATCCGCTTGGGCCAACAGGCCACCACATTATCGGGAGGAGAAGCACAACGGATTAAATTAGCGACGGAGCTATCTCGCGCGTCAAAAGACCGAACTTTTTATATCCTGGATGAACCCACAACCGGGCTCCATTTTGAAGATGTAAAATTATTACTGACTGTACTCCAACGGCTGGTGGACCAGGGAAATACCGTTGTTGTGATTGAGCACAATCTTGATGTGATTAAAACAGCTGACTGGATTATAGACCTGGGCCCGGAAGGGGGAGAAGAAGGTGGTCAGCTCATTTTTTCCGGAACGCCGGAAGCATTGTCTAAATATCCTGGTTCTTATACGGGATCTTTTTTAAAAACGGCATTAAATGGAAAGCGTAAATAATGAAATCACCCAAAGAACTCGAACAATATTATCCTTATTGGGAAGTGACCAAAGATTTAATCGATCAATGTATTGATATTATGCTCAACCTGCGGCAAAGTGGCCACCCGGGTGGTTCGAGATCAAAAGTTCACGCTATGGTAACGACCCTTCTTTCTGGTGCCATGCGTTGGGATATCCGTGAAGCGGGAAAACGATTTTCTGATCGTTATGTATTGGTGGCAGGCCATGCGAACCCAATGGTTTATGCGACATTGGCAGTGCTGAATGAAGCAATGCGAATAAAATACCGACAGACGGGTGATTCAAAATATCAGCATAATAAAGGGGAAGCCTTTCAATTGGTTTGGGAAGACTTGCTTACGCTTCGACGAAATGGCGGCTTGCCCGGCCATGCAGAAATGGAAGGCAAAACCCTGTTTTTTAAATTTAACACGGGCCCCAGTGGGCATGGCTCACCAGTGGCTGCAGGGGAAGCGTTGGCATTAAAATTGGCGAAAGTTCCGGAAGTAAAGGTCTTTGCTTTTGAAGGTGAAGGTGGGTTCACCGCAGGGGCGTCCCATGAGACACTCAATTCTGCCTGGGGATTGGGGTTGGGAAACCTGGTATATTTTATGGATTGGAATGATTTTGGCATTGATGCACGTCCATTCAGTTCAGTTATGTATGGTACACCAAACGATTGGTTTGGCTCTCATGGGTGGCATGTGGAAGGCACCACGGAAGGTGAAAGCTGGAGTGAATTAACTGAAGCTTATCACCGTCTTTTGGTTGAAAAATCGGACCCCAATATTCCAAAAGTACTCTATGCCAAATTGCGTAAAGGACGGGGATACTATAAATATGATTCTGCCAGTCATGGTGCTGCCCATAAACGGAATTCAGAATTATTTTGGAAAACGAAAGCGGATTTCGCCAAAACATATAATATTAATTTTGATGGATTTGGTTCTGATGCACCATCTTCCTGGGACGGACAAGTGGATCAGGCCCGATCCTTATTTAATAATGTTTTTTCGGTTTTGGAATCGAATCAACCATTGGTGGATTACTTAACCGATACACTAATCTCTGTTGGTGATTCCGTACCTGAAGATATTGAAGGCTGTAAAATCACCGTCAAAAACCCCGCCAATGACAAAGAACTTTTTGATGTGAATAATCTTCCGGATGATCTATTTGCAGCGCCGGGGACGAAAGCGCCCAATCGGGTTGGCTTTTCTAAATACGCCAGTTATATCAATTCAAAATCCACTGAGGAATATGGACGGCCATTAGTGATTGCCATGAGTGCAGATCTGGCTGATTCCACAAATATTTCCGGGTTTTCAAAAGGATATAATGGTTCTCCCGATTTAGGTATGTATGATAAAACAGATAATCCTGATAGTCCCCTCATGCCCCAGGGGATTACAGAATTTACAAACGCCGGCATGCTGGCGGGGCTGGCAACAGTGAACTTGAATGAAGATCCATACAAGGAATATAATGGTTTTTTTGGTGCCATGAGTACCTATGGTTCCTTCAGTTATTTAAAGTATGGCCCCATCAGGCTCTTTAGTCAAGTTGCTCAGGATTCCAATTTTAAAGTGGGAAAACTTATTTGGGTTGCCGGTCATTCAGGCCCAGAAACGGCGGAAGACAGCCGAACCCATTTTGGTATTTTTGCCCCAGGGGTGACTCAACTGTTACCTGATGGACAAGTAATTAACATACACCCGTGGGAACACAATGAAGTGGCCCCTGCTTTAGCGGCAGCATTAGCCACGGATATCCCAATTGTTGCTATCCACTTAACCCGGCCACCCATAGAAATTCCTGATCGCGACGCATTGGGAATGGCTTCCCATTTGGATGCGGCGAAAGGTGCATATATGATCAAGGATTATAATATGGATCAGCCAAAGGAAGGACTCGTGATTGTCCGTGGTACCAGTTCAACTAATTCATTGGTCAAGATTTTACCCAAATTGAAATCGGAAGGCCCCAATGTAAAAGTGGTGGCCGCCATTTCCTGGGAATTGTTTCAACAGCAAACTGAAGACTATCACGAATCTATTATTTCGAATCAGGAATGGATGGATACCATGGTCATTACCAATGGTGCAAGAAGGCTCATGCACAAGTGGATGGCCAACCATGTTGTGGAAGAATACAGCATGAGTCCGGATTTTGACAATCGGTGGCGAACCGGCGGTTCTCTGGATGAGATTATTGCGGAATCTAAACTTGACCCGGAAAGCATTTGGGAAGGAATCAATCGATTTGCGAATGAGCGGAAACAACGGTTGGCCTCTATTCAGGCGTCTATACCTGAATAGATTTGCAAAAATTTGACGAACCCCCATTCATTTTTGTACTTTCTACCCTTGATAGTGCACGCTTTTTATCTTTTTGATATCATAAATGACTGAAATTCATATTACAGACCCTCAACCTTTTGAAGATGATCTTGTTATTGAGAAGTCCCTACGCCCAAGTTCCATGGATGAATTCATCGGGCAAAAGGATGTGGTTGACAGTCTTAAACTCTATATTGAGGCTGCCGTAAAAAGGAATGAAGCGTTAGACCATGTTCTTTTATTTGGTCCACCCGGATTGGGAAAAACAACCCTTTCGAATATTATAGCCAGAGAACTAGGTGTAAATGTTAAACAGACATCTGGCCCGGTTTTAGAACGGGCGGGTGACTTAGCGGGCGTGCTTACAAACCTCCAGTCTCGGGATGTATTTTTTGTAGATGAAATTCACCGATTGAATTCCGTAGTGGAAGAATATCTTTACTCTGCCATGGAAGATTATCGGATTGAAATTATGATTGATAAGGGACCCAGCGCTCGAAGTGTTCAACTCAATATTGAACCCTTTACACTGGTGGGGGCCACCACACGTCTGGGAAATCTCACATCACCACTCCGAGATCGATTTGGTGTTGTGCTTCGGGTAGACTATTATGATTCCCAGGATTTATTTCAGATCGTGACGCGATCTTCTGAAATCTTGGAAGTAGAAATTGATGATAAAGGTGCCATGGAAATTGCACGGCGATCCAGAGGAACGCCTCGAATTGCCAACCGAATTTTGAGAAGAACGAGAGATTATGCCCAAGTGAAAGCTCAGGGAAAAATTGATGAAACAGTTGCCAAAGCATCCCTTGAATCACTGGGGATTGACGAATATGGACTGGATGATATGGATCGCGCAATTTTGGCAGCGCTGATTGATAAATTTAACGGTGGACCAGTGGGTGTGAATTCCTTATCCGTAGCCGTAAGTGAAGATGCTTCAACCATTGAAGATGTCTATGAACCTTATTTAATTAAAGAAGGTTTTATTCAGCGGACTAATAGAGGCCGCATAGCTCAGGAACAGGCCTATGCCCTTCTTGGGCGAAAAATTACTAAAAAACAACAGAGGTTATTTGAATGATACCAAAGAAGAAAAAATGGAAACTGGCGGATTTTGACTATCCATTGCCGGAAAAATATATTGCACAATACCCCGCAAAACGCCGGGACTTAGCCAAAATGATGGTAGTGCACCGCGATACAGGTGAAATAGAACATAAAATATTTTCGAACCTCCCGGAGTATTTACGAAAAAATGATTTAGTCATTATGAATAATACGAAAGTATTTCCAGCACGACTTTACGCAAACAAAGATCGAACCGAAGCAAAAGTGGAAGTATTTTTGTTGCGGGAATTAGAAAATGACCTTTGGGAAGTCATGGTTCGTCCGGCACGAAAAGTGCGAATAGGCAATAAACTCATGTTTACAAAAAATGTATATTGTGATGTAATTGACAATACTATTTCCGGTGGGCGTGTGGTTCGATTTGAATATAAAGGCGAAGAAATTTATGATGTCATTGATCGGGTGGGAATTTCACCCTTACCGCCCTATATCAAACGGGAATCGGAGCCCAAAGATAAAATTCGCTATCAAACAGTTTTTGCATCAGAGCGGGGCGCGGTTGCGGCGCCAACAGCAGGTCTTCACTTCACCGAGGGATTAATAAAGCGCATTCATGATAAGGGCGCTAAAACTGCCTTTACGACATTACATATTGGCTTGGGGACATTTCGTCCCGTTCAGGTGGAAGACTTAAATCGCCACCAAATGGATTCGGAATATTTTGAAGTGAATCCAAAGACAGCGTTAGCAATCAATGAAACAAAGAAAAAGCGCAGACGGGTTATTGCAGTGGGGACATCTGCCGTAAGATCGTTGGAGACAGTAGCTGTTTCCGGATTTCAAGTGTCCCCCAAGCGTGGCTGGACGGATAAATTTATTTATCCACCTTACGATTTTAAAATGGTTGATGGTATTATCACAAACTTTCACCAACCCAAAAGTACATTAATGATGATGACATCCGCATTTGCGAATCGTGATTTAATTATGAAAGCATATCGTTTAGCCAAGAAAAATGATTATCGATTCTTGAGCTATGGTGATGCCATGCTGATTATCTAAATATTTAGCAGAGTAACAAATGACTAAAATTACAGCTGTCATTCCGGCTGCAGGGAGCGGAGAACGGTTTGGCGGAAAAAAACAGCTTAAAATTATGGGTGGCCGCCCACTACTGTTTCATACGCTGAAGCCGTTTATTGATTCTGATTTAATTTTTGAAATTGTAGTTGTGGCACCTAAAAATGATGTACAGCAATTGAGCCGGGAACTCAAGTCCATGATTTCAGTAAAGCCGGTAACGGTTGTATCCGGTGGGAATACACGACAAAAATCTGTCTTTAACGGACTGAAAGCAGCGAGTGATTCATCGGAACTTATTTGTGTTCATGATGCAGTGCGTCCCTTTGTAACAAAAAATTTAATTGAAAAAACAGTGAATGCCTGCAGTGAACACGATGGTGTAATTGTGGCACAACCCTCTACGGATACAATTAAAAAAGTCATGGATAATCAAATTTTAGAAACACTTCAGCGAGAAATAATCTGGCGGGCCCAAACGCCACAGGTTTTTTCTAAACCCGTATTGCAGGAAGCATTAAAAATGGCGGAGGAGGAAAATATCCAAGGGACGGATGAAGCGTCATTATTAGAAAAAATTGGCTATCAGGTGGGTTTTGTAGAAGGATCGTCCTTGAATATTAAAATAACCACCGAAGAGGATTGGGTGTTCGCAGAAGCAATTTATAATCACCTACAACATGATTAAAACAGGTATAGGATACGATGTACATCAATTGTCCGAGGGTGAAAAACTCATTCTTGGTGGTGTGGTAATTCCCAGCGAAGTAGGTGCTGTTGGTCATTCTGATGGTGATGCATTGATCCATTCCATTGTGGATGCGTTATTAGGAGCAGCGAATCTTGGCGATATCGGTCAGCTTTTTCCCAGCGAAGATAACCAATGGAAAGATGCGGACAGCTTACACTTTTTAAATATAGCTGGAGAAAAAGTACGAGGAGCGGAATTTGAGATTAAGCATATTGATTCGATCATTGTACTTCAGAAACCAAAACTGTTGGGATTTATACCGGAAATGAAATATAAAATCGCCTATACCCTGCAAATAGATGAATCATCTGTTTCGGTGAAAGCAACCACAACAGATCATTTGGGATATATTGGTGAAGGTAAAGGCATCGCTGCTCAGGCCATTGCCACATTAAAAACAGGTTAAATATGGGCTTGGATTGCCCCACATTTTCTAAAGTCAATATTGGCCTTAAAATATTATCCAAACGGAATGATGGATACCATAATATATATACTGTTTTTCAGGAACTGGATTGTGGAGATTCAATCACCATTAAAAAAGCGGACTCTGGGTGTACCATATCGTCAAATGTGGATTGGGTACCAACAGGTGAATCCAATATTTGTCACAAAGCCTACACAGCATTAAAAATAAAACGTTCTGAGTTAGGTGGTGTGTCAATCCATATTAAAAAACGCATCCCCACCGGTAGTGGTTTAGGAGGTGGTTCATCCAATGGCGCCGCTATTTTAAAGGGGTTAAACAAACTATACAATCTTGAACTTTCGGATGATGGATTAGAAAAAATAGGATCTGAAGTTGGAGCAGATGTTCCTTTTTTTATACGTGGGAAAACACAGCTTGGAGAAGAAATTGGCGATAAACTGACGCCGCTTTACCACCCGGTGGCAGGCACTTATTTACTCGTTATTCCAGATTTATCTATCAGTACGGCCTGGGCATATGCAGGAATAAAAAATAAATTGAAATCAGGAAATATTTTACCTAACTTCGCAAGCTTTTTTAGTGGGGAGAATTTCTCACTAAAGATATTTGAGAATGATTTTGAAAAGATCGTGATTCCAGCATATCCGGAGATTGGTGCCATTAAGCAGAAGTTGCTTGAATTGGGCGCCCGGTTTGCCAGTCTGTCGGGCAGTGGCTCGACTGTGTATGGGATTTTTGACGAAGACGCTTTTGCAAAAAAAGCTGAGTTATTTTTCCACCCAGCACATCAGACCATTCTGGCTAATCCCACATAACCCTCCTTTTTGGATCACACCACTCAATGCAAAATAAGCATTGGGGCGTCGTCTAACGGTAGGACACCTGGTTTTGGTCCAGGCAGTCGGGGTTCGAGTCCCTGCGCCCCAGCAGAAACATTATGGATAAAAATCTAAAAATATTTACCGGCCGGAGTAATCCGGTTTTGGCTCAAAAAATTGCCGATTCTTTGGGGATAGAACTGGGCATATTATCGATCAAAACTTTCTCTGATGGTGAGCTATGGATTAAGTTTGAAGAAAACATCCGCGGTCGTGATGTATTCATCATTCAACCAACGAATAGTCCTGCAGAAAACATACTGGAGTTGGTTTTGATCATTGATGCAGCCGTCCGTGCATCTGCCAATACAGTGACGGCGGTAATCCCATATTTTGGGTATGGCCGGCAGGATCGTAAAGATAATCCTCGGGTGCCAATTTCATCAAGGGTGATGGTTGATCTTATGACTGCAACGGGTGCAAATCGAATCATAACCATGGATTTACATTCGACCCAAATTCAAGGGTTTGCTACCATACCATTTGATCATTTATACAGTCGAATGGTTTTAATGGACGCAATTAAGAATTTAGGGCTTGATCCTAAAAAATCAACTGTATTGGCACCGGATGTAGGTTCAGCGCGAATGAGCCAAGCATATGCAAAAAGATTAGGAATGTATTTTGCATTAATTGATAAACGCCGTTATGCACCGAACAAGGCTGAAGTCATGCACTTGATTGGAGATTTAAAAGATAAAGATGTTCTCATCATTGATGATATGATTGATACAGCGGGTACGACAGTAAATGCAGCAAATGCGGCAAAAGATAATGGTGCAAAGAGTGTGACGGCTGTCGCAACACATGCACTTTTATCTGGTTCGGCAATTGAACGGATTAAAGAATCAGCAATAAAGAAATTAATTGTGACAGATACTGTATCTATCCCAGAAAATAAAAAATTAGATAATATGGAAATTGTAAGTGTGGCGCAGGTTTTTGGAGAAGCGATTCGTCGAGTATATAAAGGTGAGTCGGTTAGCGCCCTTTTCGAATTTTAATTAGAGGTAAGAAAAATGGCTTCCTACTATAAACTCCCAACTGAGGAACGATCTGGAATCGGAACAGTTTCAGCGCGTGAAATAAGAAGAAATGGGAAAATCCCTACAAATTATTATTATCATGGTGAACCCAACCAAAACCTGGCTATTGATAAAAAAGATTTTCTACATGCAGTGAAGTCGGGTCAGCGTGTGTTTGAATGCGATATCAATGGAGAAACTGTTTTTACCATGATTAAACATGCGCAATATCATCCAGTAACCGAAGAAGTGATACATGTTGATTTAATGCGTGTCCGTCGAGATGAAAAGATGACTGTTTCAATTCCAATTGTATTGGAAGGAGAATCGATAGGCGCTAGTGAAGGTGGGCTTATAACCCAAGCAACCAGCACCATTGAAATTGAATGTTTACCTACGGATGTACCTGAAAATCTTATGGCAGATATATCCACATTAGAATTAAATAGCGCAATGACAGCTGCAGATCTTGTTTTGCCGGCAGATGTTTCTTTAGTATCCCCAGAGGAGACAACCATTGTTACCTGTAATCCGCCAAAAGCTGAAGTTGAACCCGAACCTGAATTAGTTGAGGGTGAAGAAGACGTTGAAGGCGTTGAAGGCGAAGACAGTGAACAGGCTGAAGGTGAAGCAGCAGATGGAGAGACTGATAGCAAAAAAGATTCCAGTGATGATGTAGATCAGGGGGAACCCTCCAAGGAATCATGATTGCCATTATTGGCTTAGGGAATCCCGGTGATCAATATGCAAATACAAAACATAATGCAGGCTTTTGGGTGGTGGATGAATTGGTCAGTCGACAAAAATTGTCCTACAAACCGGGGAAAGGCCCCTTTGTATTTGCACAACATCAAAGACGGGAATTGTTGATGATCAAACCAACCACAGGCATGAATCTCAGTGGTATTGCGGTAAAGGATGTGGCGAATCGCTGGGATCTTTTGTCATCGGATATTCATGTTGTAGTAGACGATGTAGATTTACCATTGGGGACTATTCGCATTCGACCCAAAGGCGGAGATGGGTGCCATCGTGGAATGGAAAACATTATTTATCAATTGAGGTCAGATCAGTTTCCGAGGATTCGTTTGGGAATAGGGACTGATGAAAATATGCGTCCGGCGGAAAAATTTGTTTTGAAACCATTTCGATCAAAAGATAAAGCAAATGCGGAGGCCATGGTTAACCGTGGTGCGGATGCTTTGGAAAATCTGTTAGTGCATGGTTTAAACCGTACCATGAATCATTTTAATTCATAATTGAGGAGATATTAAATCCATGAATTCTAACTATATGTTTGTAATTGGTGCGGCTGTATTCGCCATGATCTATTCATTCTGGAAAACAAGCTGGATCTCCAGTCAGGATGAAGGCACCGACCGTATGAAATCCATTGGTGCAAGTATTGCCGGTGGCGCCATGGCTTTTTTAAAAGCGGAATATCGCGTTCTTGCTATTTTTGTTGTTGCAGTTGCCGTTCTTCTTGGATTGGCAAATTCAGGCAGAGCAGATTCAAGTGCTTTAATTTCACTCTCATTTGTTGTGGGTGCTGTTACTTCTGGTTTAGCAGGATTCCTTGGAATGAAGGTAGCCACTAAAGCGAATAACCGTACAACAAATGCGGCCAGAACGAGCTTGGCTTCTGCATTGAATGTGGCTTTTACGGGCGGATCTGTTATGGGAATGAGTGTCGTTGGCCTTGGCGTTTTAGGGCTGGCTGGATTATTTATTTTCTATACGGGTTATTATGGGAGTGATTATGATTCCATGAAAACAGTTTTGAATGTAATCTCAGGGTTTTCTCTGGGAGCATCATCTATTGCCCTTTTTGCCCGTGTTGGTGGTGGTATTTATACAAAAGCAGCGGATGTTGGCGCAGATCTTGTAGGGAAAGTTGAAGCTGGAATACCGGAAGATCACCCATTAAACCCCGCAACAATCGCTGATAATGTAGGTGATAACGTGGGAGACGTTGCTGGTATGGGCGCGGACCTTTTTGAATCCTATGTTGGCTCTATTGTTGGATCGATGGTTCTCGGTGCAAGTGTTTTAGTCATGGGTGGATTTGACTTCAACTTCGTTCTGCTTCCATTATTAATAGCAGCAGCGGGCATTGTCGTTTCGATTATTGGCACTTTTATGGTTTCTGTGAAAGAAGGCGGTGATCCACAAAAAGCCCTTAACCGCGGGGAGTTTGGCAGTTCAGTGATTATGGTGGCAGCCATTTACTTTTTAATTCAGGAATTTTTGCCTGCAGATTTTGTTCAAGGCGGTGTAACCTTTACGAGCATGGGTGTTTTTTATGCCACCGTTATCGGTCTTGTTGCCGGTTTAGGGATTGGTTTGATTACTGAACATTACACTGGCACAGGAACGTCTCCTGTTAAATCTATCACTGATCAATCAGCCACAGGAGCCGCTACAAATATTATCGCCGGATTAGGCGTGGGGATGCAATCTACTGCTATTCCGATTTTAATATTAGCTGCGGCTATAATGGGCGCCCATCATTTTGCAGGACTTTATGGAATCGCAATGGCTGCACTTGGTATGCTGGCAAATACGGGTATTCAATTGGCGGTGGATGCTTATGGTCCTATTTCTGATAATGCTGGTGGAATTGCTGAAATGGCAGAACTTCCTTCTGAGGTTCGCGAAAGAACCGATAAGCTTGATGCCGTTGGAAATACGACTGCCGCAATCGGAAAAGGATTTGCCATTGGATCTGCGGCCTTAACGGCCTTAGCCTTATTCGCGGCTTTCATGGTTCAAACAGGAATCAAAAGTATTGATATTTCTAATCCACAGGTTATGGCCGGATTATTTGTTGGTGGAATGTTGCCCTTCCTTTTTTCATCCATGGCAATGGGTGCTGTGGGTCGTGCGGCCATGGCTATGATTGAAGAAGTCCGACGTCAATTTAGAGATATCCCGGAGTTAAAAGCCGCGCTTGTCGTACTGGGAAAAGGGGATGCGTCCACATGGTCAGATGATGATAGAAGCATATATGAATTGGGATTAACCAAAGCCGATCATGAACGATGTATAGAAATTTCGACCCAATCTGCTATTAAGGAAATGGTACTTCCTGGCATCCTTGCCATTACTTCTCCCGTAGCTGTTGGTTTCATTTTTGGCGCTGAAACGCTAGGCGGTCTTTTAGCTGGTGTGACGGTCTCAGGTGTGCTGATGGCTATTTTCCAATCCAATGCCGGTGGCGCATGGGATAATGCGAAAAAAATGATTGAAGAAGGAGTGGAAATAAATGGACAATTGGTTGGAAAAGGATCCGATGCTCATAAATCAGCTGTTGTAGGAGATACCGTCGGCGATCCATTTAAAGATACATCAGGTCCCTCCTTGAATATTTTAATTAAACTTATGTCTGTGGTTTCACTGGTGATTGCACCATTGATTGCACAATAAAAGTAGGAGTATTTTATGAGATATTACGAAAGCCTCTATATCGTAAACCCAAACTTTGAACAAGATCGTCTTGATGAAGTAATGAAGACGGTTACGGATAAAATGGGGGAATACGGTTTTTCAATAATAAATCACCGATTATGGGGGAAGAAACGATTGGCTTATGCCATTCAAAAACATAAATACGGTTCGTTTATTCTATTGCATTTTGAAACTGAAACTGTTGAAAACTTAAACCAATTCCAGAGATTCATGATTCTAGAAAAACCAATTCTTCGGAATCAAACCGTTGTGTTAGACACACGACCGGAAGTGCAAAAAGAAGATGAAATTGTTGATGAATCAAAGGAAGCAGTTGCATCCTCTGATAGTGGTTCTGAAAAATTGGAAGAAGAAACCAAGGAAGTAGTTGATGAAGAATCAGGGGAGACGGGGGATGAGGTTGTTAAAGAGGAGGCGTCTATTGAAAAGGAATCTGTAGAAGAAGAAATTTCAGAGACAGTCGAGGAAACGGCTGAAGTTGAAGAAAAAGAAGAAGTTCAGGAGTAAATTATGGCATTTCAAAGTAGAAGAAAATTTTGTTATTTTAAAGAAAATAGCATCACAGAAGTTGATTATAAAGATGTAAAATTGTTGAGACGGTTTGTCAATGATCAGGGGAAAATCATGCCTAGACGTGTGACTGGTACCAGTTCAAAAATGCACAGGAAACTTGTCCGCGCCATAAAACAGGCGCGCAATATTGCATTAATGCCTTACACCAATATTAGTACTGAGAGTTAATCATGGAAATCATTCTATTAAAAGACGTTGATACTCTTGGTGACTCGGGTGATATTTTAATTGTGAAACCTGGTTATGCGCGGAATTACTTATTTCCCCGTGGTCTGGCAGTCCGCTCGTCAAAGCGTAACCGTGCTTTAGCGGATGAAAAGAAAAAAGTTGCAAAAGCGCGTGCTATGCGAGAAGCAAAAGCGTATGAAGATTTGATGAACAATCTGAAAAAAATCGAAATTACAATCGAAGTTGAAGTAGGTGGTGAAGATCGTTTATTTGGTTCTGTTACCAGTCAGAATATTCATGAAGCCTTGATTGAAAAAGGAATCGAAATTGATCGCCATGCAATTCTTTTGGAAGAACCAATTAAAGCACTAGGTATTTATGACATTCCAGTGAAGATCACAAAAGGATTAAATCAGGAAGTTAAAGTTTACGTCATTCAAGCATAGGCTTAAGTCACAAATAAAAAATGAACCCCCTGCCGGTTACTATTCGGTTGGGGGTTTTTTTTAAGTAGATTCCATCTATATGTTTAAACGTGCATTAAAATACTTCACCCCCCTCTTTCTATTTTGGATGAGCTTTTTTGCAATAGAGCGTCTATTGTTTTTATTTTATAATATGGATAACTCAGGCCTTTCTTTTGCTCAATTACTAGAACCTTTTTTTCGGGCAATTAGGTTAGATATTTCAACCGTATGTTACCTCATATCCCCCCTGTTTTTATTGTGGATTATTCACTTATTCATTCCCATCAGACAATTTAAATTATTCCATAAAATATATTTTTTATCCTTCATTCCGATTTTAGCATTTGGGTTGGTTGTTGGTCTGGAAATATATCATGAATGGGGTTACAAAATGAATCGGAATGTTGTGAGTTATATACAATATCCAAAAGAGTCATGGGCCTCATCTTTGAATTCTCCCCTTTGGTTATTATTTGGAATTTATTCTATTTATACTTTAGTATTTTTGAAGTGGGGTTTGCAAATTGCGAATAGGTGCCAAAATATAGTAGATGCAACTTCCGAGCTGGATAATAAATGGATAGTCAGAAATAGTAGTGGAGCAATTATAAGTATATTTCTGTTTGGAGTTTGTCTTAGGGGCGGATTTCAACAAGCGCCCATCAATCAAAGTTTTGCACATTATTCTACGAATCCAACATTGAATGCAGCAGCGGTGAATACAGTCTGGAATCTAATTTACAGTTATTCTCGGGAAGTACATAAAAATCCATATAAATTTTTTACCAAAGAAGAAATAGAAATATTGGTAAAAACAGTAGAAAATAACAATTCATTTCCCAAAATATTCACAGGTAATAATCATAATATTGTTTTGCTCGTTCTTGAAAGTATGGCCTCAGAAATGTTTAAAAATATGGGTAGCAAAAATCAATTTACAGCCAATATGGATGGTCTTATTTCCAATGGGCTTTTATTCAATAATATTTATGGATCTGAAAAACGGACGGACCGGGGTATCGTATCTATATTAAGCGGTTATCCATCATTGCCCCTGCTTTCGGTGGTCAAGCAGCCAGACAAATCCAGAACCCTTCCTTTTTTACCCAAGAGATTTAAAAAAATTGGCTATGAAACATCATTTATTTATGGCGGCGAATCGGAATTTGCGAATATGAAATCATATCTTTTAAATGCGGGATTTAACCATATTATTGATAAAAACAATTTTGAACAAAAAGATATGAACTCGAAATGGGGCGCTCACGATCATGTGATTTTTAATCGCGCTTTAAGTGAAATAAAACAAATGAGGGAACCATTCTTTACAACTATTCTCACTTTGTCTAGCCACGAACCATTTGATGTCCCCATGGCACCTGTCTTTAAAGGAGATGATCGGCAGACGTTATATAAAAATTCCGTTATTTATTTGGATCGCTCATTGGGAGAATTTATGTCTGGTATTTCAAAAGAACCCTACTATAATAATACCATATTTATTTTTATTGCTGATCATGGTTTTCGTGTAGGAGATGCAATCAATTGGTATCCAAGAAGGCACGGGATTCCTCTATTTATTTATGGCAAACCATTGAAAAAAGAATGGCGGGGTAAAGTTGTTTCAGATGTTGGAAGCCAAACCGATCTGGCCAAAACAATTTTGGACCAATTTAATCTGGATACGGCCGGATTTAGATTTTCGCGGAATTTATTGGCGGGATCTGCCGGGTCAGCATTTTACACATTTAATCATGGTTTCGGGTGGATCGAAGAACAGCAATCACTTGTTTATGATCACGAATTAAAAACAGTCACTTATTTTAATGATGACATTTCTGATTCAACAAACAATCATCTGTTGAATAAAGGGCGTGCATATCTTCAAAATGCCTACCAGGATTTTATTGACCGATAAGCAAACTATTGGTTGCCGGGAGATAAATCCTGCCGGTATTTTCATTGTCTATGTTTGCTGACGTTTCATTTCCGATCTCCAGTTACCAAACTTTTTCTTATGAAATTCCTGAATCAATATTGGGGAAAGTGAAAGTAGGCGTTCGGGTAAATGTCACCCTTGGCCGGCGAAAAGCCCAAGGGATTGTGATTGGTTTAAAAAAGGTGTCTGGGTTTAAAGGGCGCATTCGTCCAATTGAATCTCTGGTTGATGATCAGACAGTTTTGGATCGCCATTTATGGAAACTGATTAACTGGCTCGCAGATTATTACAATACACCGGTTGGAATTGCTGCAAAGACAACGCTACCAGCAAATTTATCAACACGATATAAACCTCAAACACAAATTTTGGTAAAATCAACAAAAGAGGAATCTGATCTACCAAAGAATGCAAAAGCACAAATATCTATATTAAACTATTTAAAGACCATGGATGATTTTGTGTCCATTCAATCTTTGAATGATTTGGCTTCTAACCCAACTGATGTGTGTAAGAAACTATCTGAAAAAAATCTAGTCGTAATAAAACGCAAACCCATCATTCCAGATTTGACCGGTTTTTCTTTTAAGCCAATGCATAAAAAAATCCGATTTACAGATTATCAAAATTCCGCAGTGGATAAAATATGTACTTCTATGGATAAAGATGAATTTAACCCATTTCTGCTTCATGGTGTAACCGGAAGCGGGAAAACAGAAATATATATTGAGGCAGCACGACATGCCATCAATCAGGGGAAAACAGTTATTATGCTTCTCCCGGAAATTGCTTTAACACCCCAAATTTCTGGTCGATTCAAATCGGTATTTGGTGACAAAGTAGCTATGTGGCATTCAAAATTAAATCAATCTGCCCGGGCTTGGACTTGGAAACGGATTTGCGCAGGAGATTATAAGGTTGTGATAGGAGCTCGTTCGGCTGTGTTTTCGCCTCTAAAAAAATTGGGATTAATTGTGGTGGATGAGGAACAGGAAAATTCCTACAAACAAGAATCGCCTGCCCCACGATATCATGCAAGAGACGTATCCCTTATGCGGGGGAAAATCCATAATGCCACCGTTGTATTAGCCAGCGCCACTCCAAGCCTTGAATCTTATTATAACTATATCCACGACAAATTTAAATATATTCATCTCCCAGAGCGGTTTGGTGGCGCAAAATATCCCCATGTTCATGTAGTGGATATGATAAAAGAATCGGAAGAAACAAATGTGTACGGCGCTGTTTTTTCACGGATTTTATTAGAAAAAATTTCAGATAGAATCAAAAAAAAAGAACAAGTGATTTTACTCCACAACCGTCGAGGGTTTTCCCCTGTTTTGCGATGTAAGGATTGTGGCGAAGTTGAAACATGCCCCCATTGTCAGGTGGCTCTAACCTATCATAAATCAGGGGAATTTCTTCAATGTCATTTTTGTAATCATATAAAAAAACAACTACCCACACAGTGTAAGGATTGTCAAAGCTTTTCATTACAACTATCAGGTGTTGGTACACAAAAAGTTGAAGAAGAATTAACGAATCAATTTCCAGAGGCAATCATAGAACGGCTTGATGCTGATACAACGAAATCGGGAAAGAATATTGCAGAAATATTGCAAAGATTTTCTGATGGAGAAATCAATGTTTTATTGGGGACCCAAATGATAGCGAAAGGGTTGGATTTTGCTAATGCCACATTGGTGGGTATTATAAATGGAGATACAGGATTACACTTGCCTGATTTTAGAGCTGGTGAGCGTGTTTTTCAATTGATATACCAAGCCGCAGGCCGATCCGGTAGAGGGAGAATCCCAGGAGAAGTTGTTGTTCAAACGTATAGCCCGGAGAATGAAGTTATTAAATGCGCCACCCAACTGGATTTAAAAAAATATTATAATATTTGTCTGGATGAGCGACAGGCCTTGGACTATCCCCCGTTTAGCTGGATGGTTAGATTGGAAATATCAGGGAAAAATAGAAAATCCGTTGAAAAAGCAAGCGTGATTTTAGGAAGAAAGTTTAAGCAATTACCCAAAGGTATGATTCTGTTGGGGCCGGCCTTTTGCTATCGGGAACGACTGCGGAATCAATTCCGTATGCAAATTGTGATTAAGTCCAAAAAAGAAATGGATCCCAATGGTACCAAACTCCACCTGCATTTTAAGAAGATAGTTAACCATAAAGATATGTTCAAACTCCCCGGAAATGTTCATCTTATTGTGGATGTAAACCCAGTTTCTCTATTATGATTCGAATTCTAAGTATTGTTTTATTTGTGAGCGGTGTGTTTGGGCAATCATCATTTCCAGGTTTGAATAGCTGGACTTTTGGACAAACGGTTGGTTTTGCCGGCGGCGGATATTTAATTTCAACTAATAATGGATTTCGCAATGGTGCCATGCTACCCGATTCAACTCGATATTTAAAAATTAATTTGGTTAAATACCCCGCCGGAATCAACGGCCAATCTCTTTTGACCAATGGGAAAATAAACGGGCATCGCGTTGGATTAAAAATCAGCAGGCTTAATTATGGCATTTTTGAAGGAAGGGATGTGAACAATCAAACCACAGGCGATTATTCTGCAGGAGATATTCATGTTCAAGTGATGGTTGCAAAACCATCAAATTCTGGTCGATTCATTGTGGGGATTAACTCCGGTCTTTTTTTGAGTCAGGTTGAACATAAAAACGCCAAAGCGTTTACATTCTCTCCTGGGATTGTTTTTAAATCTCAGATAGGTACCATGGGCCTCACGTTAGAAAACACAGGCGTGGTTTATAATTCATATGCAGAAACCAAGGAGGAATTACCATCGTTAATTGTTGCATCTTTTAAAAGTAAAATACCAAAAACCCCTCTTGAGCTTGAAATGGATTACATATACCCTATCTATAATAAAACATCAATCATTACGCTTTCTGGCCTTTTTCATTTAAGAAATGGATTAATGATAAAAGGCGGTACTTCAACAAAAAAATCAGGCCAAATGACGGATGTATCATTTGTTAATAACTTATTCGCGGATATGGGAATAGGCTTATCTTATGAAATTGATGATATATTAATTGATATAAATTCATACACCTATGGTCCCGGAGGCTTAGTATTTGCGTTCGGGATTTCTGTTAGATATTAACTATAGATTAAACTATTTTAATTATTGATTTTGTAAAATCAATAATTAAATAAGTAATTCCACACTTTTTAAGAAATTATTTATGTTTTAACTTTAATATTAATAAAAATATAGGGAAAAGACTATGGTTGACATTCGAGATATAAAAATTATGGAAATTCTACAAAAAAATGGACGTTCTACAGCAAGCGAGATTGCAAAAGAAGTTGATTTATCTATTCCCGCCGTAGGAGAAAGAATAAAAAAACTTATAGAAAAAGGGCTAATTAAACGATTTTCAGCTATTTTAAACCATAAAAATGTAGGATTGGATGTGACGGCATATGTGTTTATTGTGAGCGAACATTCAGATCATTATAAGGGTTTTATTCAAAAAGCTAAAGGATGCGTTGGAGTTATGGAATGTCATTCAATTACGGGTAGTGGTTCCCATATTTTAAAGATCAGGGTTAAAAATTCCCAAGCATTAGAAGATTTGCTATATGAAATTCAAAATTGGCCAGGCGTTTCTCGAACACAATCAAGCGTTGTTCTCTCCTCTTATAAAGAATCAACTGATATCGATTTAATACCACTTTCAGAAATGCATAATTTATAAATATTAATATTTACATAAGAAATAGCTATGGCATGTATTTAGTAATAATGTATATTATACAATGATAATATCTGATTATCATCAATAATTCTTAATAATTATAAGAATAATAGGTAATTAACAATAATAAATTAATATTGAGGTAAAAATGGGATTAATTAAAGCTGAGTACATTTGGATTGATGGACATAAGCCAACGGCTAAACTTCGTTCAAAAACAAAAGTGTTTGAAGGGCCGATCAATAGTGTTAATGATATTCCTGAATGGGGTTTTGACGGGTCCAGCACAATGCAGGCAGAAGGGAAAAATAGCGACTGCATGTTGAAACCGATCTATTTTGTTCCGGATCCGATTCGTGGGGGTGACAATATTTTAGTCATGAATGAAGTTCGAAATGCGGATGGTTCCGTTCATGTATCTAATACGAGAGCCCAGTTGGTAGAAATTTCAGAAAAATATAAAGAGGAAGAAGCCTGGTTTGGTATCGAGCAGGAATATACATTTTTTCAGGGTCGTTCTCCCCTGGGTTGGCCAGAGGGTGGCTATCCGGCACCCCAAGGTCCATTTTATTGTGGCGTTGGTGCCGATGAAGTATTTGGTCGAGATATTGTTGAAGATCACATGGATGCATGTGTGCAAGCTGGGATTGGCTTTTCTGGTATTAATGCAGAGGTTATGCCGGGGCAATGGGAATTTCAAGTTGGACCCTTAGGTCCCTTAGATGTATCTGATCAGCTTTGGCTTTCACGATGGATTTTATACCGGATTGCGGAAGAATATGGTGTGAATGCAACACTTCACCCCAAACCGGTTTCCGGTGATTGGAACGGGGCTGGAGCACACACCAATTTCAGTACGAAATCAATGCGTTCAAATGGTGGATTAAAAATCATTGAAAAGGCATGTGAGGAATTGGGTAAAAAACACGAAGATCATATTGCTGTTTATGGCGCACACAATGAAGAGCGACTGACAGGATTGCATGAAACATGCTCGATTCATGATTTTCGATTTGGTGTGAGCGATCGAGGTGCATCTATTCGCATTCCTATGGCTACGGCGAATGATGGTTATGGGTATTTAGAAGATCGGCGACCTTCGGCGAATATGGATCCTTATAAAGTATGCGCTGCTATGATTGTTACCTGTTGTTCCTGATGTAAGGTTCTGATAAATGAACGATTAAGAAGGCTTCAATTTTGGGGCCTTCTTTTTTTTGAGTAATTCCGTAAACTCCTACCGGATAGATATCCTTCAAAAGATGAAATACCTGACTAAATTAATCCCCTTACTGCTCTTTTTGGGTGCCTGCTCAGAAAAAGCGGATGATACCTCAGAAACTTGGGAAGTGATTCAGAAAGAAATATTGACACCTGAATGTGCAAATTGCCATATACAGGGTAGTGTCATTGCAAGACAATCTGGATTAATATTAAGTGAAGGCACATCATATAGTGCAATGGTAGGAGTGCCGCCAAAAAATCTTGCGGCCAAAAGTGAAAATTTAGTTATTGTTAGCAATGAAGGCGGCCTCAAAGGTCTATCGAAAAGTTTTTTGTGGGAAAAAATTAATGCTCATGATCGTGATCATTACTTAAGCGATCATCAGGATTATGGACAGATGATGCCACCGGGAGAAAACTTTTTGACCGATGGACAGTTGCTATTTGTAAAGGCATGGATTGAAGCAGGGGCGCCTGAAGATGGTATTGTGGTAGACGAAAAACTTTTGCTGGATTCGAACCGATATGAACCTTCGCCGTTTCAACCATTGGAACCACCTGAAACGGGTTTTCAACTTCACCTTGGCCCATTTGATGTTCCTCCCAATTTCGAACGGGAATTCTTTCATTATACAGACACTCAATTAACAGAAGATGTGTTTGTTAGTCGTATTCAAATTGAAATGCGTCCCGGCAGCCATCACTTCATTCTCTATTCATTTGAAAATGATACCAAGCAGGGTGCTTTACCTGCATTTGGTGTAGATCGGGAACTCCGGGATTCAGACGGCGCTATCCATACTCCAACCGTTTTAACCATGGTAAAACATCAATTTTTCGGGGGAACCCAATGGCCAAGGCTGGATTATAAAATGCCGCTTGGGGTAGGTTTGCGTTTACCATCAAAATTTGGGCTAGATCAGAATGTCCATTATGTAAATAGAACCGATTCTGTGATGATAGGCGAAGTATTTAGCAATATTCATACAATTGAAAAATCAGAAATTCAGCATGTAGCCGAACTGTTCACCATGTCTCATATGAATTTCAGCCTCCCGCCGAAAAAAGTCACCACGCTGGAACGAACGTTCAGAGTATCGGGTAAAATTTATGTTGGACAAGTATTTTCTCATGCTCATGAAAAAATGACTGAATTTGTAGTAAAATTATCGGGTGGATCTCGAGATGGCGAAGTTGTTTATTGGACGGATGACTGGTCCCATCCGCCAATTCTTTATTTTGATCCCCCCATTGAATTAAATGCGGGAGAAGGATTTAAACTTATAGCAACGTATGATAATCCAACTGACCAAACTGTTAGGTTCGGGTTTTTATCTACGGATGAAATGATGATCCTTTTTGGATGGTATTATGAATAAGAAATCGATGATTTCCTATGGCATAATTGACTGAGGGAACCACAGTGTTAAATCGGATTGTATATTTAATTATTCTATTTACTGTCATTACCGGTGAATTGATTATTGCTCAAAATAAGTATCCGATCATATTGGTTCATGGTTTCATGGGATGGGGCCGAGAAGAAATGGGTAATTATCGCTATTGGGGCGGAAAAGATGATTTCGAACAATATTTAAAGAATGAGGGATATACTGTATATACAGCCAGCGTTGGTCCCGTTTCTTCAAATTGGGATCGGGCAGTTGAACTTTATTACCAGATTAAAGGCGATCAAGTAGATTACGGGAAAGCTCATTCCGAATTATACGGACTGGTTCGCAAACCGGAGGGAAAGTCGTATCCCGGCCTATATCCAGAATGGGATGAGAATCATCCTGTGCATTTAATTGGGCATAGTATGGGCGGGCAGACGATTCGAATGTTGGATTATATGTTAAGGACCTCTATACTTGATTCCTCTGGAGTAAAAGAGGATAGTAATTTATTAGGCGTAGCCCATCAGGGATTGATTAGATCCATTACATCAATTTCGACCCCGCATAATGGTACGACCCTTTCTAATATTTTAACAACCGGAATCCCCTTTTTACAGGATTTTATTGCTTTAGCGTCAGTCGTAGGGAATTCATTTTATCATTTTGACCTTGAACAATGGGGATTTGAAAGAGCAGATAACGAAACTTGGGTAGACTATTTCAGACGAATGAGAACGCACCCGGCATGGGGGACTAATAACATTGTTTCTTGGGATGTGAGTGTGGAGGGAGCCCGCCAAATGAATTCGTTTTGCACAGCAAACCCGAATATATATTATTTTTCATTTATAACCAGCAATACAGTTTTGGATTCTTCATCAAACCATCATGTGCCGGATAAAAGCATGTCTTATATTATCAGAGCAAATGCCCGGCTTATGGGATTGAAAAAGGCTTTTTATGCCGATGGATCATCAACGGATTCAACTTGGTTTGAAAATGACGGAATTGTCAATAAAGTGTCTATGTATGGCCCCACGACTGGATTGAATGGGCCTGACCCTATTACCATCTATCGGAACAATGAATTACTAATTCCAGGGCAATGGTATGTGATGGGGGAGTATCGGTTTGATCACCGGAAGTTTGCCGGGCATAGTTTAAACAAAAGTGAATTGGAGTCATTGAAAATTGTATATTCTGACCACATGGCCTTATTGTGGTCTCTTTCAAAATAAACAAAGGGTTTTCACATGGTTGAGATAAAAGATTTTGGGAAACTTGAATTGAGGGTGGGTACAATTGTATTGGCTGAGGATTTTCCTGAAGCCAAAAAACCAGCCTACAAACTCATAATTGATTTTGGTACTCAAGGAAAGAAATTTTCAAGCGCACAAATAACAAAAAACTACTCTGTGGACGAATTGCCTGGGCATCAAGTTATAGCAGTTTTTAATTTAGGAAAAAAGAAAATTGGCCCATTTACTTCAGAAGTGCTCGTAATGGGCGCAGAAGATAAGAATGGCAATATTGTGCTATTAAAGCCTGATGGAAACATTCATAATGGTGCATTGGTTAATTGAGTTCACTTGATTATTATATAATTTATTTGTAATATACAAATATGGAATTCGGTGAATTACTCAAACAATTTCTGATTGACCTCCAATCGCTTTTCCGAACAAACACAAAAAGCTTAAATCTCACACTGCCACAAATTATGCTTATGTCTTCAATCCCCACAGATGGAATTGATATGACATCACTTTCCCATCGTATTGGTGTTGAAAACAGCACCCTTACCCGATTAATAGATGTTCTCATTAAGAATAAGTTTGTGGTGAAAAATAAAAACCCCTTAGATGGTCGATCTATGTTAGTAACTGTAACGAAATCCGGTGAGCAATTGCAAAAAATAATTGAAGCTGAGGTTGATCAGCTTGGATTGGATATATTTCATCATATTCCCATGGAAGATCAGGATGAGGTGAAGGAAATATTATCAACATTTCATTGGATAGTTACAAAATATAAAATGAACAATTAATATTGTATAATACAAATAGAATGATATTACAATGGTATAGCTTAAACAAGCGGGATTTGCCATGGAGACGGACGAGTGATCCTTATAAAATATGGTTGTCTGAAGTCATGCTGCAGCAAACCCAAGTTGAAACCGTCATTCCATACTATGAAAAATGGATAAATCATTATCCAACAATTAAATCAGTCGCTTTAGAAAATATAGATAATCTCTTAAAAATATGGGAAGGGTTAGGGTATTATTCACGATGTAGAAATTTTCATGAAGCCATTAAAGATATTTTCTATAATCATAAGGGAATAATTCCAAAGCAAATAGAGGATTTTAAATCATTAAAAGGAGTCGGTATATATATTTCTGGTGCAGTAATGTCTATTGCTTTTAACCAAACCCATATTGCTGTTGACGGGAATCATTCCAGAATTATTGCTAGAGTACTAGGGGTTAAAAATCAAACATCCCGAAATCTTAAACGAATTAATAATTATTTAACAAAATTGGTAACGGAAGGTAACCCGGGTGAAATTAATCAGGCTCTAATGGATATGGGTAGTAAAATTTGCAAATCAAATAAAGTTATTTGTGTTGATTGTCCCTTCCATTTTTCATGCAAAGCATTCCAATCAGGACATCCACTTTCTTACCCCAAAAAAAATCTCCCAAAAACAATTCCGACCAAAACAATAGCTGCTGCGCTGGTTAATCATGGCGATTATATTTTCATTACAAAAAGACCCTTAAAAGGACTATTGGGTGGGTTGTGGGAATTACCAAATATTGAATTAGTTAATGGTGAAATACCGGAGGATTTATTAAAAATAAAATTAGCAGATCAATTTGGGTTAACCATTAAAGTTGGTCATAAATTAGGAATGATAAATCACACATTCACCCATTTTAAAATGAATGTATTGTTATATAACTGTCAGGTAAAAGACCAACCTTTATCTAAAAATACCGAGAAGTGGGTTTCTTTTTCTGATTTAAATCAATACGCATTTTCGAAGGCAAATCATAAATTATTCAAATTGGTTGAATTAAGAAATGATTAGAGCAATTTTCTCTATATTTCTTTGGCCCCTATGGGCAATGATGTTTTTATTTGGAGCCATTATTTATTCCATTTCCATTATTTTTTTACCCTCTTATCGACTGCATTTCCTGGCGCGGATTCTTGCTAGATTATTTATGCTTTTTGGCGGCCAATGGTTTCGAGTAAGAGGCACTGCTCCAGATCCGGGGAAAGGCCCTTATTTATATTTAATGAATCACGAATCCTTGTTCGATGGATTTATGTTGGTTGCAGGAATACGCCATTACTTTACAGGCGTTGGTGCCGTAGAACAATTTTCCTATCCCGTATGGGGATATTTAGTTAAAAAGTATGGTGTGATTCCTATTGTTAGACAAAAACTGAATACAGCAATTACGAGTATGGATAAATTGGAAGAGGCCATAAAAAAAGGGACTTCAATGATGATAGCACCAGAGGGGACCCGAACGCTTACAGGTAAATTGGGTCCCTTTAAGAAAGGCGCGTTTCATGTGGCAAAAAATACGGGAATCACTATAGTACCCGTTGGGCTTATTGGTGCATATAAGGCAAAAAATAAAAATGATTGGCGGATTACACCAGGCGTATTAACCACTGTATTTGGTGATCCAATTGTGCAGGCAGAATATGAACACTTGAGTTTAAATGAATTACAGGAAATAGTAAGGGAAAAAATATCAATATTAATTGATCAATAAAGGATAAAATTAGATTGATTACATATTATACTACATTAAAATTATTGCATTTAATTGGAATGGCGGCGTGGTTTGGTACAGCATTGGTTGTGTCAATAATTTGGTCCAAAGAAGAAATTAAAGATAAAGATATAATCCTAGATATAATCACAAAAGTTGAAATGCCGGCATCGTTTTTTATCCCCCTGACTGGTGTATTGATGATGATCGAGCAAACTCATTGGCTTCAATCAGGGTGGCTTCAGTTAAAAATAATTTTAGGACTCGCAGCTGTTGTTTTTAGCCACATATCAAGGGCCAAATTAATTCATGGGGATATGAACAATGAATTTACTCGCCAGAAGTTTAGCCTCTTTAGAAATTTATGTCTATTAATGCTTCTTATAATTATTATAATTGTAGGATACAAATAATTACTAAATTAATTTAATGTCTATATCAGAGAGACCTCATGAATATGCTTTGTTACGGTGGGTAGATTTAGAATCAACTAAAATAGATGAAAGACTAATTGGTATTCTCACCGATTTTGAATTGGTAGATTTACACAATAAAAAGTCAGATAAAATAAAAACCTATTTAAATAATTCAAAAGTACTTCTTTGTTCATTCTTTGCAGAATGGTGTCCAAACTGTCATTATGATGCAATCACAATAAAAAAATTATTTTCAAATTATGAGGCGATGGGGTTGAAAATTGTTTTAACGATGGATTATTCGTCGAAAGAAAAATCATTATTATTCGTTAAAAAGTATGAATTGAATATGCCCATTGCATTTGGAGAATTGGATGAAAAAAATGAAGAAAAAAGAAATCGCACCCAATTTTATCATTTCAGGAAAGCATTGGGAGATACACGTGGTTGGGGAGCGCCCTTTCACATTATCATTAAGAATGGGGACCAAAATAATGTTGGTATTATTATGGGAGAAATAGATGAAAAACAGATAATGTGTTTTTTAAAAGAAGCGCTTTGATCAGATTAGCGGATTAAAAGCGTTTTATAATACACCTGCTTTTTTGAGCGCAATTTGCCACCTGGCAATTTTTTCATCTTTTTTCTTAACATTTATTTTTGGTGTAAACCCACCATCTGAATCAATTTTTATATTCAGCAAGGATCCTGTTAAAGATTGATTTAATAATGCATGGACTCCCAGAGCCGTTCGGTCTTTCATTATACTATGGGTTACAGTGAGTCCCGTCAAATTCGATATGAATTGCAATAAAGAGTTTCGCGCTCCCCCCCCGCTTGCCATCACACTTTCAGGCATAATGTTTAAATGAGTTTTTACTAAATTCCATATATCGTTCACGAGAAATCCAATTGATTCCATTCCTGCTCGAATAATTTCATTGGGGAGATCTTCCCCGTAACCCTCAGATACAGTTTTCAGATGATCAATCCAATAGGGGGATGCAATCCCAGTGGCCGAAGGTACATAAACGCCATTTGTTTCTGTTTTCGTACAGCGGTGATTCCACCGCATCTTTTTATGAGGGATGTCTAATTCATCCTCCAAAGTATAAAAAAGCGCATTGCAGGCATTAACTGTTCCCTCAAGAAAATAGAATCTTTCATTAGCTTTGGAAAACAGGACGCTGCTGATTAAACCATCTATGTGAGCCGGTTGCTGACCTGCATTGATTTGTACAGAGCCTGATGTACCAAAATTCATTGCAACGGACCCCGTTTTAAAACCACCCTGACCAATCAATGCAGCCTGTTGATCTCCGATCACAATTTGTAAAGGGATTAAAAATTCATCATATTTTATGGATCCATAATTATATTCGGATGGAACTAATTGTGGTAAACAAATTTTTGGAACGCCGAATAAGTTTAATAAATTTTGATCCCATTCGCAGGTATCTAAATTCATCATGATAAATCGAGATGCAACCGTTTCATCCACTAAGCAATTACCCGTTAAATAGTGAGTAACAAATGCACTGATTGTACCAAATACAGCTGAGCCATCTTCGATTTTATTTTTTAGAGAAGTTGAACGATTGATTAGATGAGTAAATTTAGGACCCCCAAAGTGAGGGTTAAGTGGTGCGCCGGAAATTTTGAAAATTGACTCAGAATATGGCTTTAAATTCTCCACGATATCTGTCGCCCGGCTATCTTGCCAACTCAGGGCTGGCGTGAGGGGCTTGATGGTATTACGATCCCAGAATAAAAAAGTGGATCGTTGAACTGCAATACCTGCAGAAGCAATATAAATATTTTTGTTTTTAGCGTAGGTAATCGTTTCGCGAATTAATTTTTCACAAGAGCGAGCAATCGTTAGTGCATCTGCCTCTACATGTCCCGGTTTTGAATTTTTTAGGGAATGTCTTAATCGAGAATTAAAGACCACGCGATGAACAGAATTAAATAAAAAAACTTTTGTAGCAGAAGTTCCTTGGTCGATGACCAAAGTAAAGGATTTGTCGGCTAATGGCAAATCAGCCGGAGAGCGTCATATCGTATATATCTTCAAATTCTTCGGTTTTAATCATACGAATTGCATCCCAAGTTAGTTTTGTGCATACTTTGGCGCAAATTTGGCATCCGATACATTCATCATGGCGAACTTGAACCGGTGGAATTGGAATACCATATTTTTCTACTGGGATTGGTTCAATACAATCGACGGGACAAAAAGGTACACAGACCTGACATCCGGTGCAATTATCCTCGTCAACGACTGCGATGAGTTTCGGTTTCTTTTTCTTAAAATTAACCTTTTCTGCTGGATCAGGTATCGATTTGTAATGATTGTAGTTAAATGTGTTTGTCATAATAAATACTTATATTTAGGGACGGGAGTTTAAAAAAAATACTTTTTACCACCAAAAGCCTTTTTTAGTTATATAAAAGATAGTTTAATTTCTTGAAGGTTTTAAAACCACTTTATAGGAGAAAATAATGACCTACATTATAGCAGAACCATGTGTTGGAACTTGTGATACAGCTTGCGTAGAAGTTTGCCCGGTTGATTGTATCCATGGACCAGATGATAAAACAGGTGCCGGTGCCGAAGCGAAAGAAGATGGATTCGATCCGGAAGGAAAACAACTTTATATTGACCCCGAAGAATGTATTGATTGCGGCGCATGTGAACCAGAATGCCCCGTTGAAGCAATTTTCGAGGAAAGTGAAGTACCTGAAGAATGGAATAAATTCAACAAAATTAACTATGATTATTTTGGTCGTGAATATTCAGGTTAATTGTTAAAGAAATATTCTTTTTGAATCTTTTTGAAACGGCTGTTGGTTTCTCAACAGTCGTTTTTTTTGTCTTACTATGAATAAAAATAAAATACTTGAATTATTAAAAACGGTTAATTATCCAGGATTCAGTCGGGATATTGTTTCATTTGGTATGGTGGACGATGTATCAATAGATGGAGATACAATTAATGTTCGGTTAAAAATCACTACACAAAATGAAGAAAAAAAATCGGCTGTTATTGATAGCGTTAACCAAGTAATTGGGGGAACAAATTCATTTAAAGATATCAAAGTAACGGTTAAGGAAGGCGCCCCATCCTCTCCTCAACCTCAGGCTCCCCAATCCCCGGAACAGCAACCACCACCACCTTTGAATGGAGTTAAACATATAATTGCAGTTGCCAGTGGGAAGGGCGGGGTTGGTAAATCTACTGTTGCAGCAAACTTGGCTCTTTGTATTAAAAATACCGGCCACTCTGCTGGCCTTTTGGATTTAGATATATATGGGCCTTCCCTTCCGATTGTTATGGGAATCCAGGAACAGCCGGAATTAACGCAAGATCGAAAGCTTATTCCCCTTGTTCATTTAGGAATGAAGATTATGAGTTTTGGGTTTATTAGCGGTAATCAAACGCCGGTTATTTGGCGAGGTCCATTGGTTTCCCGGATGACAGAACAATTTTTTCGTGATGTAGAATGGGGAGAATTAGACTATTTAATTCTTGATCTTCCGCCTGGAACTGGAGATATTCATCTTACATTGACACAAAAATTAAAAATTGATGGTGTTGTGATTGTAACAACACCTCAGGATATTGCCTTGGCTGATGTACGAAAAGGCGCCGACATGTTTAAAAAAGTTCACACACCTGTTTTGGGAGTTATAGAAAATATGTCCGGTCTTTTTATTAATGGTAAAGTTGATAAGGGAAGCCATGTTACGATTGAAGGTAAACAGCCAAAGATTGACCCTGATGGCAAGTTTTCTATCCGAATTGATTTGTTTAAACGAGGCGGTGGACAGTCTGAAAGTGAACGATTAAATGTACCATTATTGGGCGAAATTCCCTTAGCACAAGAGATTATGGAGGCCACAGATGCAGGTGAACCCATCGTGAGCAAGACCCCCGAATCTCATGTATCAAAAATATATCAATCCATTGCTGAAAAGGTAATGAATGCGCTGAACTAATGTTCAATTACTTTACTGATATTATTGTTTTTATATTTCTTGGCTTCGCGATTATATATCCTTTCTTTCTTTGGATTACTCCTTTAAAAAAAATAGATTCTGGTTTTTATCGTTTTAATCTTGGCATGTGCTGTGTGGTAGCAGCCTTGGGCGTGGCTGCATTTCATTTTTTGGATCCAAGTCTTATAATAAATATTTATGTATGGATCTGGTTTGGCGCTTTTATGATTGTGACCGCTTTATATTGGAATTCAACCGACATAAACAATATGGTGATTACTGCCATTTCTTTATTTGGCGTGGGAACGATGATTGGCATTGTTACAGATATTGTGCATGAAGAATTCCTTAATGGTGTTTGGTTCATTGTCCTTTTGGGTTCCTCGATTACCGCAGCGGTTTTCTTTGCCATGATATTGGGGCATTGGTATTTAAATGTTATTGCTTTACCCATCAACCTCCTAAAAAAAGCAACCATGAGTCTTTGGGGCTTATTGATAATTCGGTCCATTTGGGATATTGTTTATTTATCGACGAATACCATTGTAGATACATTTGGAATTTCTCATAGCCTATGGATGTTCATGTACCAATTTGATGGGTTTCTACTGGCTGTAGCTTTTTTTATGGGAAATATCGTTCCTATTATTTTAAACTTTTTTATCTGGCGCACCTTAAATCTCCAAGCGACCCAAAGTGCAACCGGATTGTTATATGTCTCTATTGTTTCTATTTTATTCGGAGATTTGCTTTTTAAATACTACTTACTTCAATATGGGTTTTTGGTATGAGTCAATTGGATTGTGAAGTTTGTAAAAAAACAAAATCATTTACAGAAGCAAAAAAATGTAATGATTGTAATAAATCAAATTTATTTGAATGTGACTTAGATTTTTCTGAATGTCCAGTCTGTGGTTGCAAACACCTATATTATAAAAAAGATTTTAATCAAGCTGTCGGATGTATTATTATTTTAATTGGCGCCTTGCTGGTTCCCTGGACATATGGAATCAGTCTAATTGTGTTGTCAATAATTGACTTACTGTTATATCGTCGTATTAAAGATTCTGTTGAATGTTATCAGTGTAAATCAGAATATAAAAATATGGCTGTGCCTAAAGGATTAAATCCATTTGATCACCACACGGCAGAACTTTATGAACCTCAGGATCAACAACAATGATTATTCATTGATTCCGCTCGTCTGAAAGGTTAGATTTACAGGCTGTTTTTCAAACGTTTTTTATGTGAAATCCAACTTATGTTATCATTACTGAAAAAACAAATCCTTGAAGAAGGAGATATGCCGGCGCATATTGCTATAATAATGGATGGAAATGGAAGATGGGCTAAGTCTAGAAACTTGCCACGGTTAGCAGGGCATGGCGAGGGGATTAACTCTGTAAGAGAAATTGTGCGCGTATGTGGAGAAATCGGTATTTCTTACTTGACACTATATACTTTTTCTAGTGAAAATTGGAAGCGCCCTCGAAAAGAAGTTTCAGCCATAATGAAATTGTTATTAGGAACGATTAAAAAAGAAATTAAAAATCTTCATAAAAATAATGTGAAATTGTTTTCAATTGGGAATCTTGAAGATTTACCAAAAGATTCTCGTGAAGGAATACTTGAGGGTATTAAAATGACCCAAAATAACACGGGTCTTAATTTAATATTAGCATTGAGTTATGGCGGTAGGCAGGAACTATTGATGGCAATTAGACGTATTGCAGATAAAATTCAATCAGGTGAAATGAAAATTGATCAAGTTACAGAAGAAAAATTGACACATGAATTATACACAGCAAATGTGCCGGATCCGGATTTATTAATAAGGACAGGCGGTGAGCATCGACTGAGTAATTTTTTGCTGTGGCAATCTGCATACACAGAACTGTATTTATCAGATATTTTTTGGCCCGATTTTAGAGAAAAGGCTTTGATAGATTCCATTCAAGATTATCAGGCGCGTCAGCGTCGGTTTGGTAAAACCGGAGAACAAATCACTCAATGAAGAAATTCATTCCACTTATTTTTTTTGCTTTTGTTGTTGCTCAGGCACCCCCATCTTTTAAACTAAAAGAAGTTCGTGTCGAGGGGAATAAAGAAACCAGTGAAAATATGGTTCTGTATACAGCAGGTTTACAGGCGGGGCAGGATGTATCTACAGAAGATTTTCGTCGTGCAGTAAAACGCTTATGGGAATTAGGTGTTTTCAGTAATATCCAAATACATTTTGAGGGCGAATCGCCAGAGGGAATTCTCATTTCTATTGAAGTTGAAGAATCACCCGTATTTGGTAAAGTCATTTTTAAGGGGAACAAAAAGCTTAAAGATCGAAAGTTTAAAGAGGAAATTTCATTTCAGCGCGGGATGCGTATCAAACCAAATTTCATGACAAAAACGATTAACAAAATGAAAAAAATGTACATGGAAGATGGATACTTCTTGGCAAAAGTTATTGGGGAAATGATACCTTCAGAATCAGAAATTGACGACGGAAAACAGGACATTATTTTTACAATTAAAGAAGGTAAAAAAGTAAAGATAAAGGATATTGTTATTGTAGGGAATACCAATAATTTTGGTTGGCTTGCCTCAAAATCCTGGATTCCCATCCCAGCCGGATTGCGTAAAAAATTAACCCTGATTAATCTCCGGTGGCAGCTAAAAGAAACAAAAATTCGGTCTTGGTGGAAATTTTGGGCACCAGCCTTTGATCAGAAAAAATATACGGAAGACAAAGATGTGCTGACTACTTTTTATCGGGACGAAGGATATCGAGACTTCACATTACTTTCTGATTCCGTTTATTATGAGCCAAAGAAAAAAGGTCTAGTGGTTCAAATTAACGTGAATGAAGGGAGTCGTTATAAATACAGAAATTTTACCTGGGAAGGGAATTCCTTATACGAAACGGAAATTCTTGAAAAAACGCTTAACTTGAATGATGGTGATTATTATAGCAAATCAGGGTTTGAGGAAGCCGTATTTCAAAATGTGCAAAGTTTATATATGGATCGGGGTTATTTGTATAGCAGTATTGAACCGTTTTTTACACCAGTAGGTGATGATTCCCTCGATATTCATTTTTCCATTACCGAAAACAATAAAGTATATATTCGGAATATCAATATTTATGGAAATGATAAAACCCGTGAAAATGTCATTCGCCGAGAATTAGATGTTTTCCCCGGCGATTTATTCCGCAGAACACTATTACAGCGCAGTATGCGAAAACTCAATGTATTAAATTACTTCGATCCAACATCATTGAGTCCCAATGTTGTTCCTGTTGATGAAGATGAAATTGATCTCGACATTACGCTTGCAGAAAAATCCTCAGATAAAGCCAGTGCTAATATTGGTTTTACTGGAATTTATGGAATGACCGGGGGTGGTAACATTGAATTCAATAATTTCATGGGTAGGGGGCAAATCCTTTCATTTGGATTTAATGTTGGGACACAAGTATCTGTTTATAACAATTATGGTAAGCCTGGAAAATATGAAAGTATAGAAATGCGGTTTATGGATCCCATGTTTAACGATACGCCTAATCGAATCGGATTTTCACTGTTATATCGATTTAGAGGTCAGGGAAATTCATTTTATTTTTATCCATTCGATGAAAGAACCCGAGGTGGTTCAATCCAATGGGGCCGCCGGTTAAAATGGCCGGATGATTATTTTAGAGCTTACTGGGAAATGTCCTATACAAGAAGAGAATATAGTGGCGATGAAGAAACACTGAGCCAGTATTTTGGCAATTTTCGTAAATCAACTGGTATCAGTTTAAAACAATCCATCAGTCGGGATAGTCGAGATCGAGCAGAATTTCCAACACAGGGATCGAGCGCGACATGGATATCCACCTTCTCTGGAGGCGTTTTTGGCGGTGATGAAAACTACCATAAACATGTTTTGACTTTAGATTGGTATACGCCTACATTCTGGAAATTCGTTTTAACCAGTTCTTTAAAAATGGGAACCATTCGAATGTTAAGTACGGATGGTGGTGGTTTTACGTACATTCCTCCCTATGAACGGTTCATTATGGGTGGTAACGGCATCCCATATGGGACGATGTTAAGAGGGTACCCGGATAATTCTATCGGACCCACTACGACACAGGGGCGAGGAATGGGTGGCAATACCATATTGAAATATTCGACTGAATTCAGAGTTCCATTTTCTGAGAATCCGGTTGTTTATGCAATGGTATTTGCGGAAGCAGGAGGCGTTTGGAATGACACCCGACTCTTAACACCAATGGGATTCCGAAGGAGGAATCCACTGGAACTTAAACGATCTGCCGGTATTGGGATCAGATTTTTTATGCCTATGATTGGAAAGCTTGGTTTCGATATGGGATATGGTTTTGATGATATTACTGGAGATGGAAACCCTCAAGGATGGGAATACACAATCATCTTTGGAAGATGACAATTAAATCAAGGAGTTAAAAGTGATTCGACACACAATTAAAATGGTTAGTATTGCAGCAATGATGATGTCAGCTTTACTAATGGCGCAGAATAAAATTGGCTTTGTTCAATCCGATAGGATTCGTGCAGAATATGAAGAATTTAAAGATGCGGAAGCACAGCTTCAGCTGGAATACCGCCAAGTAAATGCTCAGTATAATATGATGGTTGTTGAACTTGACAGCATTAAACAAGCATTCGAAACGCAGCGTCTGATGAGCAGTCCAGAATGGCGGAAAGAAAAAGAAGCTGAACTGATCGCGCGGGAACAGACTATACAGAAATTCCAGGTTACAATGGTTGGACCTGAAGGTGAGCTTTATCGCAGACAAGCTCAATTAGAATTTGATATTCTTTCAAAGGTGAAACGCGCTGTGGATAAAGTGGCTGCAACCAAAAGTATCGATTTTATTATCGATGGTTCTGTCGCATTGCTCTACGGAAATCCAACCCACGATTTGACCGATGATGTTTTATTTGAATTACGCAAATACAACGTATCGGATAGTAAAGATTCCCCTAACGAAAAATAACTTCGATCATTGGCCACGTTAAAAGAATTGGCCGACATTGTTCAGGGAACTGTTGTTGGCGATCCTACATTAAAGATTAAGGGTGTTTCCACGATTCAGAATGGGAAACCTGAATCGATTACATTTGTTGCGCATCCAAAGTATTTCGAATTTGTTCAATCCACAAAGGCATCGGCCATAATTACATCTGATATCGAGAAACTGAAGAATAAAGATGGGATAATTGTGGAAAATCCACAAATGGCAATGGCAAAAGTATTGGGTCATTTTTCACCCAAAGCCCTCCCCCAAAAAGGAATTCACGAAACGGCAATTATTGACCCAGATGCCAAGGTAGGAAAAAATGTTTCTATTGGTCCATATACCATCATTGAAAAAGGGGTCATCCTTGGGGACAATGTGATCCTTGGGGCAAACAATGTGATAAATACAAATTCTGCTATTAGTAATGATTCTATGATTAAAAGCAATGTCCATTTTTATCCAGGGACAAAAATTGGCGAGCGATGTATCATTCACTCCGGTACCGTTCTTGGCTCTGATGGATATGGGTATGTCATTAAAAAAGACGTCCATTTCAAGATTCCACAAAATGGAAAGGTTCTTATTGGGAATGATGTAGAAATTGGTGCAAATTGCACGATAGACCGGGGAACGATTGACAACACAATCATCGGAGAAATGTGTAAACTGGATAATGGTGTTCAAATCGCCCACAATGTTACTATTGGTAAAGGCTGCTTATTAACGGCGCATGTTACAATTGCCGGTAGTACAAAAGTTGGAGAATTCTGTCTTTTCGGCGGGCAGGCCGGTGCGATCGATCACATTACAATTGGTGATCGTGCAGTGCTTGCCTGTTATACCGTGGCAATGAAGAATTTAACGGGGGGAAAAATTTATTCTGGGGTTCCTGCTCGGGAGATTAGAGACAAAAATCGGCAGGATGCTGTTCATACAGAGGTAAAACAGTTGAAAAAAAGATTCAACCAATTAGAAGAAAAATTTAAAGTGATATCATAAATGAATCCCATAAAATTCCAACGTACAATTGGGAGTGAAACTTCCTGTGTAGGAATAGGCCTCCATACTGGAGTTGAAACCAGAATTACTTTTAAGCCTGCACCCGAAGATTTTGGTATTCGATTTAAACGAATGGATATTGAGGGAAGTCCTGAAATACGTGCAGACATAGATCATGTTGTTGATATTTCTCGTGGGACAACCATTGAAGAAAATGGCGTTAAGATTCATACTGTTGAGCATGCGTTAGCTGCTTGTGTAGGAATTGGGCTTGATAATGTCTTAATTGAATTGACAGAAAAAGAACCCCCAGTGATGGATGGCAGTTCAATTGACTTTGTAGAAGCGCTTCTTAAGAGTGGCATTGTGAAACAAAATGCGCCTAGAAATTATCTTCTTATTGATGAAGCGGTGAGTTATTCCGATACGGAACGAGGTGTCGATATCCATATCATGCCATCTGATCAGTTTCGTATAACATTTATGATAGATTATAAATACAAATCATTGGGAACGCAATTTACCACAATGGATCAACTGGAAGAAAATTTTGCGAAAAATATCGCACCGGCACGAACTTTTTGTTTTTTAAGTGAAGTTGAAACGTTAAAGGAAAATGGTCTTATTCAAGGTGGAAATCTGGATAATGCTGTTGTAATTGTTGATAAGGAAATTGATCAGTTTGAAGCAGACAATCTCAGAGAATTGTTTGGAATTAAACAGGAAATCAGTTTGGGCGCGAATGGTATATTAAACGGAAAAAAATTGCGATTTGAAAATGAACCTGTCCGCCACAAAGCTTTGGATTTAATTGGAGATTTAGCCCTTTTAGGTATGCCTTTACAGGGGCATGTGATTGCATCAAAAAGCGGACATGCTGCAAATGTTGAGTTGGTTAAACGGATCAAAAAAGTTTATGAAAAGAAAATACTTCGTCAGCGGTTTCAAAAAAGTATTTCATCAGATTATTTGTTTGATATTAATTCAATTTTAAATCTTCTTCCACATCGATACCCCTTTGTTCTAGTCGATAGAATTATTGATTTTACTCCCAGCAAAAAATTAACAGCAATTAAAAATGTCACTATCAATGAACCGTTTTTCCAAGGGCATTTCCCCAATCAGGCAGTCATGCCCGGTGTATTGGTTTTAGAAGCCATGGCTCAGGCGGGATCTTTTTTAGTCCTGAATAGCGTTAAAAATCCCATGAAAAAGAATATGTTTTTCTCCTCCTTATCTGAGGCAAAATTTCGTCACCCGATTGTCCCTGGCGATCAACTTCGGCTTGAGATGCTATTAGAAAAGTTTAAGATGGGTACCGCATTCCTTGTAGGAAAGGGCTATGTTGGCGATAAACTGGTTGCAGAAGGTAAGCTGAAAGCTACGGTGGTGGACCGGGCAGGAGCCTGAAACCATCCAAATTCATTCCACAGCAATTATATCGTCTAAAGCCGATCTTGGGCAGAATGTATCTATTGGCGCCTATACAAGAATAGATGATGATGTTACCATTGGCGATGGTACCACCATCGGAAATCACAATACAATCTGCGAAGGAACCACGATGGGTTCTAATTGTACTATTTATCATAATTGTTCTATTGGAGAAGCTCCCCAAGATTTAAAATATGCCGGTGAAAAAACAACAGCTATCATCGGAAATAATGTAATCATTCGTGAATCTGTTACTATTAACCGCGGAACAATTGCTTATGGTAAAACAGAAATTGGGAACAACGTTTTATTAATGGCCTGTGCACATGTTGCCCATGATTGTATCATTGGAAACCATACTATTATGGCAAATTTAGCCACCTTAGGCGGGCATGTTGAACTGGGAGAATATGTCAATTTGGGTGGTGGTGTTTTGGTTCACCAGTTTGGCAAAATTGGTTCTCATTCTTTTGTTGGTGGTGGCTATCGCGTTGTTCAAGATGTCCCCCCTTTCATTATCGCTGCCGGTGAACCCTTACGTTTTGGCGGTATCAATAAGATTGGACTTCAACGCCGTGGATTTTCTGATGAAAACAGATCACTAATTAAAAAAGCATACCGGTTGTACTTTATATCAAAAATGCGTAAATCAGATGCTTTAAATAAAATAAAAGCAGAATTACCGGCCACGGATGAAATAAATTCGATTATACAATTTATTGAATCCAGTGAGCGAGGGATTATTTAATTTTAGTTTACCGGAGAGGGGCGTGGTGAAATTTATATCTTTCATTTTTATTCTGTCAATTTCAATAGGGCAATGGACAACTTTTCAGATGGATGAATCATCTTATTTGTCGAAAAAATCCAAAACAATATTTCGAACAGCAGGATTTGCCGCCACACACAATTTTCCTGTAGAGATAACAGAGAAGAATCGAATTGCTATAGGGTTATCAACGTTAAAGGGAGTATCAGCAAATGGATTTCTCCCAATGATTAGTGGAAAAATGACTGTTTCTTGGAACTTATCTCTAAGAGGAAGAATGGCAGCATATTCTGCAGAAGAAGGTACGGTTCAAGCCTATGGATGGGGATTATCTTTAAACCCGAGTAAAGACAAAGAGATTTCTAAATGGATCATAAATATGGATTCAGGGAAATTAAATTCAAATGATGCACTAATCGTTTCAGCCATACAGGCAAGTGCAACCCGTCAATATAATTTAAATAAATTTCCAGTCTATGTTGGTTTTGGGCTGAACATTTTAAATGCGAATCCGAAATCACTTTTAGATAAAAAATATCAGGGGAAAAAAGAAATTCAAACGAATTTTATTAATGTTGGAACTAAAATATCAATGGATGGTTTGAGTTTGATTCCGCAACTTTGGTTCGGATCCCAATATACCATGGTATCTGTAAATATTGTGGGTACCTTTTAATTATGAAAAAAATATCTATACTCGGCTCAACTGGCTCAATCGGGGTCAATGCTTTAGAAGTAATTGATCATTTAGGTGACGCTTTTTCCGTCACAGCTTTAAGTGCTAATAAAAATGGGAAACGATTGGTTGAACAAGCAAAAAAATATCACCCGGATTCGATTGCAATCATTGAAAAAGATGCTGCCCTATATGTCGAATCTGAATTAAAAAACTCAGGAATTAAAATTTTTATCGGACGCAATGGATTACTTGAAATGGCATGCCGAAGCGATGTAGATATTATGCTAAATGGATTGGTAGGGTCATTTGGAATGGAGCCAACCTTGAATGCGGTAAAAGCTGGGGTTGATGTAGCACTCAGCAATAAAGAAAGTTTGGTGATGGCCGGTGATATTATTGATCGGGAAAAGAAAATATTGGGTGTTCACATTTTTCCGGTGGACAGTGAGCATTCCGCTATTTGGCAATGTCTCTCTGGTGAAACCATGGATGATGTAGAACGCATTTTACTCACTGGGAGTGGCGGTCCATTCCGGGTTCGGCCATTAGATACATTTAAAGAAGTAACCCCCGCAGAAGCGTTGAATCATCCGAATTGGGATATGGGGAAAAAGATAACGATTGATTCAGCCACCATGATGAATAAAGGATTGGAAGTAATTGAAGCGAGATGGTTATTTGGTTTTGACTCAAATAAAATAGATATTGTAGTCCATCCGCAATCCATCATTCACTCATTAGTAGAATTCAAGGATAAATCTGTAAAAGCGCAACTCGGTGTACCCGACATGAAAATTCCAATTCAATTTGCACTCACATACCCACGCCATGCTCCAGCTATGTGGGAATCGCTGGATTTGATAAAAATTGGATCATTTACTTTTGAAGCACCGGATTTAAATCGTTTTCCATGTATTAATTTGGCTTATCAAGCATTGAAACAGGGCGGTACAACACCGGCCGTATTAAATGTTGCTAATGAACAATCGGTATATCGTTTTTTAGACGGTAATATTGGGTTCATGGAAATCCCTGAAATTATCGAAAAGGCCTGTGAAGCGCATGAATGGAATACCCACCCATCTTTGGACGAATTAGTTCATTTGGAAAAGTGGGCAACCGATTTTGTATCTTCTTTTAAAAGCAGATATGTTTAAACATAAATCAATCACATAAATTTGAAGAAATAAATTAATGACTACTTTAATTGCAACAATCATTTTACTCGGGGTTTTAATATTTATTCATGAATTAGGCCATTATCTTGCAGCGCGTTCGATTGGCGTTCGAGTAGAGCGCTTTTCTATCGGATATCCACCACGTCTCATGACGTTCACATCGATACCGGATGGTTGGAAGTTTCGATTGTTTTTTTATCGAAAGAACGATGAAGGAAAGTTGGCATGGGGTTCTATAAAGTCAACCATAATTTCTCGTCCCGGACGGAAAGGAAGTGGTACAGAATACTGTTTTGCTGTCATTCCATTTGGTGGTTATGTAAAAGTGGCCGGCGTGCTTGATGAAAGTATGGATGCAACTTTTGAACATAAACCCTACGAACTTATGAGCAAATCTAAATGGCAGCAAATTTGGTTCATGAGCGCCGGTGTTATCATGAATACATTATTGGCTTTTATCATATTTGCAGGATTATCGAATTACACTGGGAAACCTATCGTCTCTGAGGAACCAATCATCAGTGAATTACTGCCAGGGATGCCGGCAGATATTGCAGGTTTAAAAACGGGTGATGTGATTGAAAGAATTGAAGGAAAAAGAATATTATCCTGGGATGATTTGACAACAGAAATTCATAAACGTCCCAATCAAAATATCGATATTCAATATTTGAGAGATACACAATCAGAATTTATTTCTTTAAAAACGAATTTTCGACTTAATCCTACCACAGGAGATACAATGGGTGTGATTGGTATTTACCCGGAATTTGAATATATGCCGGTTACTTTTTCAGAAAGTATCAAGATGGGAACAGTTGCCACAGCCAGGGGGTTTGGAATGATAATTCTTTCAATACGAATGTTAACTTCTGGCCAAGCGTCGATCAAAGAAATTGGTGGTCCAATTATGATTGCTCAATTAGCCGGTGAAACAGCCAAGGCAGGATGGATTCCCTTTTTATCACTTATGGCACTTATTAGCTGCAATCTTGCTTTTATAAATGTACTTCCTATTCCGGGCCTAGATGGTGGCCATATTTTTCTAACCATAATTGAGGGTATCATTCGTCGACCTCTCTCCATGAAAATGCGAATGGTTATTCAACAAATTGGTATGGCTTTATTATTGATGCTGATGATTACGGTTATCGTCAATGATGTGGGACGATTATTTGGGAATTAACCCCGTCAAGGGTTCTAATAGTTCAGCTTATTTTTTTTAATAAAAGTGTCATGGATCCAAATTTCATTTTAATTTGGATTTTCACAGGAAGTTTCTTTGCATCATCACTAATCCAGATTTGCATATCACCTTGATTCTTAAATAGATTTTTCCCTTTTCTGAACGGTCGAATCACTTTACATACAAATGTTCCTACGGGTGAATTAATAATTTCTTTTCCAGTCATTTGTAAATTGTAATGAACAATTTTTCGGCCTTCAAAAGATGTGAATGACATGATTTCTTTTTCTTTTAATGGTATTGTTCGTAGATAATAAAACATGGAAAAAGGATCTCGCGCTTCAAAATCAATTTCAACATTATTGGTTTTTGTTCGAGCAACGCCTTTGCCATAATCAAAAGTAATATCCACCGATTTTTTATAGGAACCTTCTTGGATATTTTTCTTTAGTCGGTGGGTAAAAAATCTTTCACTATCCATCCAAATATCAATCTGGTCACGGATTTTGAATAATTGATTGGCTAACCCTTTAGTCTGTGCAGAAAAAGACACATGATATGCATCCTTCCCATGAATTTGTTCTATTCCAGACACGTAAAGTTCTGCTTGTCCCACAGGAATCAAATTAAATTCAGCCGAATATTTCAAGGATTCACCCGGCTTGAATGGGACCTCTTTTGCCAAGGAAATAGACAGAATTAAAAGGAGAAGAATTACTCTTTTCAAGGCCGGATTACTTTCAGTTTTGATTTTTCCAGTTTATAAATTGTTGATCCTGAAGATTGAGGAAGTGCACCATCATCAATTAACAGATCAAACTCTCCATCAAACTCCGCAATAATTTCATCTGGATCGTTAAAGGGTTCCTGCCCGGATCGATTGACAGATGTTGTTGTGATTGGAAATCCAAGCTTGTCACATAATTTTGGACCAAATGGATGAGCAGGGATTCGAATACCCAATGTGCCGTCTTCTCCCATTATAGACGGATGAATGATTCCTTTTTTTACAGGTAAAACGATTGTTGTAGGTCCGCGTAAATATTTTTTTACCATTCCCCAGTCTTCATATGTAATGTCAGCCCAGGAAAGGACTGTACTGGAATTAGGTGCAATGACACTAATGGGTGCTGATCGTCCTTTAATTTTATTGAGTCGTTTAATGGCTGTTTCATTGCGGGCATCCACACCAAATCCATATAATGTATCTGTGGGATAAACAATTATACCACCATACAGAATGGCATTCCCGGCGGCTTCAATAACATGTTTGGAAGAAGCGTTAATTCTGTCAGTAGATTTTTGATTCATTATTCTGTCCGTGTTTTCCATTTACGGTGGAACCAAAAATAATGATCTGGATATTCTCTTACTTTTTCTTCAAGCATTGTGGTATACGTTTGTGTAATTGTTTCTATGGAAGCGCTACCATTCAATTCTATTTTTGAAAATGAAATGACAACAGTTCCATCTTTTTCTTTATGAGCCACAGAAAAAACCATGGGTGCGCCTGACTGCATGTGGAAAATGGCCGATCCCTTTGGTGTCGAAGATGGTTGATCAAAAAAATTCACAAATACACCGCGCTTTTTAGCATCTTGATCGCTAGCAAGGATAAGCATATTATTTTCTTTGAGTAACGCATACATTTTATCTAATGAAGATTTTCGATATAGATGTTTCATGCCATAGGATTCACGCAATTCTTTAACAAATACATCCGCACCTTTATTGCCTTGCCGTTGTATAATCCCCCAAACAGGATACCCGTTTTTGCCTAACCATGATCCTAATATTTCCCACAATCCGAAATGACCGGTGATGATGAGGACTCCTTTTCCTTGTTGAGAAGCTTCGTCAATAATATGCCGGTTTTCCACGCGGAAATTGAGTGAATCAAATGATTTTGGCAATGCAAGGAATTCCATGAAATTTGTGCTGACTAAACGATAAGATCCTTTTAAAACATGGTTAACCCAAGCACCATTTTTATCGGGGAATGCTGTTTTAATATTTTGAATTGCCTGCTTTTTTCTGATTGGGATTCGATTAAAGGCGAATGCACCCAGTTTATTGGCAAACCGGGATCGTGCTGAATTCGGCAATCTTCGAAGACGCCGGGAAATCACATGTAATAGCCTATATGTGAATTTATCTTTGAGGGTCATAAATGGTTTTTCCTCTCTTTCCCAAAGCGAAGGAAATTACCCCTAAAATTGTGTTACCATCATTGTTTTTATCGAAGATAACGGCTAAACTTAGATGAATGAAGCAACGTATATTATTCACTCTTCTTTTCATCGTATCACTTGGACAAGCCCAAATTGTCTATAAAGTACCGATTCATGATACTATTGATTTGGGCCTACCTCCCTTTATTGAACGCAGTATCCAGATGGCAGAAGCGGACAGTGCTGCCGCGATTATTTTTGATATTGATACATTCGGAGGACGATTGGACGCGGCTACTCAAATTAAAGATGCAATTCTTAGCGCCAAGATTCCAACAATTGCATTTATTAATCGCCGGGCCATTTCTGCAGGTGCATTGATTTCCTTATCATGTGAAAAAATATTTATGACTAGCGGTGCAACCATTGGCGCTGCCACTGCTGTAGATATGTCCGGAAAAAAAGGGAGTGAAAAAGTAATAAGTTATATGCGGGAAGAAATGGCTGCTACTGCAGAAAGTCAAAACCGCAATGTGGACATTGCCAAAGGTATGGTTGATGAAGAATTATCATTTACTCATTTGGTTGTTGATGGCGATTCCATCGAAGTTCATGATTTGGAAGGTCGAAAAGAGGGTAAACTAATTACTCTTACGACAGAATTAGCTTTGAAGTATGGAATCGCAAATGAAGAACAAGAAACATTTGATATGTTACTTGCATCATTGGAATTGGAAGATGCTAAAATAATAAATACTAATGAAAACTGGTCTGAAGCATTTGTCCGTTTTTTAACCAATCCAGTTGTAGCATCTCTCCTAACGACATTTGGGTTTTTGGGAATATTGTTTGAACTCCAAAGTCCGGGCTGGGGAATCCCCGGATCTGTTGGATTGGTTTGTTTAGCGTTGTCTCTAGGGGCCTCCTTCATCGCCCGATTAGCCACCATGACAGATGTATTAATTATTGTGGCGGGTATTGGTTTGCTTATTTTAGAAATGGTTGTTATTCCCGGGTTCGGCGTTGCGGGAATTGGGGGCATTGTGTTGATTTTATGGGGATTATATGAATTACTATTACCAGATATTCCAATTGGTGCTGAATTTGAATCCATGGCGCTGTGGGGCTTAATCATTGGTATTATTGGTGGACTTATTGGCTTGCTTTTGTTATTTAAACTGATGACTAAAACAAGATTCTGGCAAAAGCTCACTTCCCCCGGTGTTGAAGGCGCCGAAGCGGGCTACAGCACATCTGTCGGATGGGAAAATTTAGTTGGATTGGAAGCGGAAAGTCAGTCTGACCTTCGTCCTTCAGGTTGGGTAAATGTGGATGGGCAGCGTATTTTTGTCGTCAGTGAAGGTGATTTTATTGAAAAGAATTGTAAAGTAAAAATACTCTCGGTTGACGGAAACCGGGTGGTGGTAAGAAAACTGAACTCAAAGGAGTAAATCATGGATGTTATGGGAATTATCATGTTAGCATTTCTGTTAATTTTTGTTTTTCTGTTATTTTATTTTGTACCCGTTGGCATGTGGATTCAGGCGATGGTTAGTCTTGGCATAGGCCGGATTACCATTATTGATCTGATCCGAATGCGGTTGCGAAAAATTTCACCGCGCCTCATTGTGGATGCTGTAATCAATACACACAAAGCAGGTTTAGTTAGTATAAAAACAGACATGCTGGAAACACATTATTTGGCCGGGGGTAATGTGGTCAATGTCGTTTTTGCTTTAATCGCGTCTGATAAAGCCAATATTCCATTGACGTTCGAAACGGCTACGGCGATTGACTTAGCAGGGCGCGATGTAAAGACAGCAGTAGAAACCAGTGTTTACCCCAAAGTGATTGATGCTCCTCGAGAGGGGTTCCTATCGGCTGTGGCTAAGGATGGTATAGAATTGAAGGCCCGTGCCCGGGTAACGGTGCGGACAAACATCCCCGGCTTGGTTGGTGGTGCCACTGATGATACCATTATCGCCCGTGTTGGTGAAGGAATTGTAAGCGCCATTGGTTCATCTACCAATTACGGCGGTGTGTTGGAAAACCCTGATAATATTTCCCGCGCCGTTTTGGAAAAGGGACTTGATGCCGGTACTGCTTTTGAAATTTTATCCATTGATATTGCTGATCTGGATGTAGGTAAAAATGTAGGCGCCCAGCTTCAGGCAGACCAGGCCGAAGCAGACCTTCGTGTCGCCCAGGCAAGGGCCGAAACCCGCCGTGCAATGGCTGTGGCAGAAGAACAGGAAATGCAAGCCCGGACTCAAGAAATGCAAGCAAAAGTTGTGGCGTCAGAAGCAGAAGTTCCATTGGCCATGGCACAGGCATTTCGTGAAGGGAAATTGGGTGTATTCGATTATGTGAATATGAAAAATATCCAAGCTGATACGGATATGCGTGAATCAATTTCCGGTGGTTCAGAAAGCACTTCGACCCAGGCGCCGGAGCGGGGTAAAGACTAAATGGAAGGATTGGGCTACTGGTTCTTTTTGGCGGTAATGTACCTGCTGTCTGCGTTTTTGAAAAAACGTAAGCAGCAGGCACCCGCCGATCAGAATCCTGAAATTGATTCCGAGAAGAAGCCCAATCCTTTCCAGGCTGAGTTTCTTCAAGATTTATTTGGAGATATGAAGGAATATGTCAAGGAAGCACATGATGATGTTTCAGAAAAATTGGACGATTTTGAAATAAATGAAGAGGAAGTAGAGCCTGTGCCAGCTCACATTCCTGTGGAACACGATCATGTTGTATTTGAGGATTTGTCAGATTCCGATTCGGAACCCATCCATAAAGAATATCAATTTTGGAAAGAGGTAAAAACAGAAGAACATTTCTTTAGTTCAAAATTAAAAAATAGAGATGATATAAAACGCGCTATCGTGTTGAAAGAAATTTTGGATAAGCCCCGAGCATTGCGAAAAAGTATAAGGTAAATCTTTGACAGAGAAATCCACCAGTTGGTGGATATTCTTGTTTCAAGTCAATTTTTTTATAAGAGATTCTATATTTTTTTTAAATTCCACTTCTGTTCCATCATTATGAACTACAAAATCGGCCATGTTTACTTTTTCTTCCTCCGGCCATTGGAAACCAACCCGTTTTAAGATTTCTTCCCGAGAAAGGGTTTCGCGTCCCAATGCCCGTTCCATTCGATTTTTTAAATGAGCAGTCACAACAATCACATAATCCAAATGTGCATCAAACCCGGTTTCATAAATCAAAGCTGCGTCAACGATGAAAACACCATGCTTTTTATTGTTGAAGACACGATTGAATTCTTTATCAATAAGATTAAATATATAAGGATGAACGACAGAATTCAATCGTTGCTGGTGATCTTCATCTTGAAATGCTACGCGGGATAATTTTTTTTTATCCACACGACCGGTGCCATCAATAATATCGGTTCCAAATTCGGAAATAAGTTCGTGCTGAACCGTTTCGTTTGACGTAATCAATTCTTTTGCTTCTTCGTCAGCATCCAGAACAAAGGCACCTAGTGATTCAAAATATCGGCTGGCGGTACTTTTACCACTGCCGATGCCACCGGTTAATCCCACTTTTAACATTTTATTTTAACACCTCTAAAATACGGTCTGTAATTTCAGAAATTTCACCAATACCATCAACTTCTTTCAACAAGTTTTTTTCACGGTAAAAATCCAAGAGTGGTGCTGTTTGTTTCCAATATATCTTTTGGCGCTGGCGAATAATATCGGGAGTATCATCACTTCGGCCAGATTCCTTTCCTCTGTTGATCAATCGCTGGACTAACTCCTCTGCATCTGCAGTTAAACTAAGGGCACAATTCAATGTATGAGATAGGTCGTCCATTATTTTGTTGAACCCATCTGCCTGTGGAATGGTTCGGGGGAAGCCATCTAAAAGGTATCCACTTTGTACATCATCTTTTTTTAACCGGTTATTCATCATCCCCAATAATACATCATCAGGTACGAGTTCTCCAGCATCTATAAATGCTTTGGCTTTTTCACCAATTTCAGTTTTTTCCGTCATTTCGCTCCGAAGAATATCGCCGGTTGATAGATGAATTAGATTGTAATGTTCACAAATTCGTTTTGCCTGTGTGCCTTTTCCCACACCGGGTGGACCTAAAAATATGAGACGCATCTCTCCTATCCTATTTTATCGTTTAAATGAGTATTCCTGCAACTGTTGCTGTAAGCCAGGATGCCAGTGCACCGCCAACCATTGCCTTCGTCACTAATTTTGCCAAATCTTTTTTTCGTTCCGGAGCCATTGCGCCAATTCCCCCCAACTGAATTCCAATTGAGCCAAAATTGGCAAAGCCACATAATGCATAACTGGCAATGATGGCCGTTCGTTCTGATATTTGTCCCTCAGCAATAATATCTTTTAAATCTCCATAAGCTATCAGCTCTGTGAATACAATTTTTTTACCCATGAGCATTCCCATTTGGCCTGCTTCTTCCCAGGGGACTCCCATTGTCCACGCTAACGGTTTGAACAAAATAGCAAGGATGGCATCCATTGATGTGCCTGCAAAGCTTAACAGGTAGTTTACAAGAGCTACTATGGAGATAAATGCCACAAGCATTGCACCCACATTTGCGGCGAGTTTAAGTCCATCCGTGGCGCCGTTCCCCAATGCTTCCATTGCGTTGGAGCTGTTTTGTTCAACATGAATTTTCAAATCACCCATGGTTTCAGATGACTCAGTCTCCGGATAAATGATTTTTGCTATCACTAACGCCGCCGGCGCAGACATAACCGATGCAGCTAAAAGGTGTCCTGCAATTCCTGGTATATCCGTGAGCCATTTAACGTAGATCGCCAGTACCCCTCCAGCCACGGTAGCAAAGCCTCCCACCATAACGGCCATAAGTTCTGATTGGGTCATTTTACCAATGAATGGGCGAATCATTAGAGGTGCTTCAGTTTGACCGACAAAAATATTGGCTGAGACGCTTAATGTTTCTGACCCACTGGTCCCCATTGTTTTTTGCATGGCCCGGGCAATCCATTTCACGACAAACTGAATAATACCCAAGTGGTAAAGGACTGCCATGAGGCTAGAGAAGAAAATTATAGTAGGTAATGCACGAAATGCAAAATTAATAAGTGATGGATGGAATCCTACATCGGGTACAAATGATGTAAAGAGAAAATCACTGCCTGCATCAGAGAAACTAATCAATTTGGAAACCACCTTATCCAAAAAACCAAATACGGGTTTCCCCATGGGTGTTTTTAAAATAAAGAGGGCAAAAATTAGCTGCAGGCCTAATCCCCACCCAACAATCCGAAAATTAATTTGTTTTCGATTATTTGACATGGCTACTGCAATGCCCAAGAGCGTTATAATTCCTAATAACCCGATCATTTATTCCTCTGGAGGTTTAAAACAATTTCTACAGCGTGCTTCATAAATATCCGTTTCTCCAATGACAACTTGTGCTAAATCTTTTGTCAATCGCTGATTGCAGGAAGCAGGGTTACCGCATTGAATACAAATGGCGCGAAATTTATCCAAATAATCTGCTTCGCACATGAGTGCCGGCATGGGTCCGAAAGGTAATCCACGGTAATCAGTATCTAGCCCTGCCACTACCACCCGCTTATTATTGTGTGCCAGTGATTTGCATACATTCACAATATCATCCCCAAAAAACTGCGTTTCATCAATTCCGATCACATCAATATTTTCTGAATTATCCAAAATTTCTTGTGCATTTTTAACCAGCATGGATTCTAATTTTGATTGGTTATGAGATACCACATGGTTCGAACTGTAGCGATCATCAATTTTTGGTTTAAAAATAAGAGTGTTCATTTTGGCGATTTCAGCCCTGCGAATTCGGCGAATCAATTCTTCCGTTTTTCCACTGAACATACTGCCGCAGATGACTTCAATCCAGCCTGCGTTTTTGGGTGTAAGTGTCATTCTCTATAAATGGTTTAGGATAATATTGCGTTAATTTTTGTCCGAAGAAGGTCGATAGCTACCCTATTTTCGCCACCTTCAGGTATGATAATATCGGCAAAATATTTAGACGGCTCAACAAATTGTTGATGCATTTGGCGAACGGTTTTTAAATATTGATCAATCACCGATTGAACGGTTCGGCTTCTCTCTTCTACATCACGGGACATTCTACGAATAAAGCGAATATCATCGGGTGTATCGACAAAAATTTTAATATTCATCAATTCTCGCAATGAGGAATAATGAAGTGTTAAAATTCCCTCTGCAACAATAACATGATGTGGATCAATTTTTTGCGTTTCAGACTTTCTTGAATGGGTGGCAAAATCGTAAACGGGCATATCCACCGATTGCCCTTTGATTAAGGCGATGAGTTGCTGATTAAATAATTCAATATCAATGGCATCAGGATGATCAAAATTCTGGAGTTGTCTCTCTTCTATCGATAAATCAGAAAGATCACGGTAATATGCATCCTGCTCGATAACCACCACTTCCCCCTCACCGTATTCTTCTAATAAACTTTTAGCAATGGATGTTTTGCCAGAACCCGTACCACCTGCAATACCGATTAAAATTGGAGAACCACTCATTTTAATTTTGATTCGTCAAATGGTTTTGGTAATAAAGCAGCACTTGTGGTTTCACTTACAAGTTCATTTTCATCACAAATTAAAACGGGAATATTTCCGCACAATTCCCAGATGACCTGGCGGCAGGCACCACAAGGTGATCCTCCATTTTCTGTGGATACGGCCAATCCTTTAAATTCTGAATGCCCTGCTGCAATGGCAGTGAATAACGCTATTTGTTCCGCACAATTGGACAAAGGATAACTGGCATTTTCTACATTGCAACCTCCAACGATTTTCCCATCTATTGTTTCCACCGCTGCTCCAACTTTGTAATTAGAATAGGGTGCCCGAGCCATGTCTCGCATTTGGATAGCTGTTTGTATGAGTTTTATCATTTTTTTAATGTGCTAAACCATACCATTGCAGCGGTATATGCTGGGAAAACGGAACTGCCATGTGTTCCATTTGGAATAGTTATTAGTGTAATATCAGCACCATTCGCTTTTAGTTTATCATGGGCAATCACAGAATTATTATAACCAACCGTTATGTCATTCTCTCCATGGACTAACATAATGGGTGCATTGGGGGACCAATCCACTAAACTATTTTTTGCGAATGCATTTTTTAATTTTTGTTCTCCATCCCCTAAAAATTCAGTAATAAAATTTTCTGTAAACAATGATTTCATATTAGTAGTTAATTTATCATTTGCTTCTCCTATTGTCTTTGAACCATCCATTAGTTTTGGTATGCGTTCAGCATAAGGATTTTGAAATAAATCATTTGCAGGGCGATTTAATTTTTCGATTGTATTATAAGATATATAAGTAAATGAAATATATCCAGGCTGGGAATATGTTTCTCTACTTGTTATTCTATTTGAAGCATATGTCATATCATGAGGACCTGCCATGGGTGCTGATGCTGTAACAGTAAATTCATCAGCGTATTTTTCTTCAATCAGTTTATGGGTTGCCATTGCAACATACCCACCTTCAGAATATCCTGCTATAAATAATTGTTCGTTATCGTTTATTCCATTTGAACAAAGCCAATTTTTTGTTGCACGAATTTTATCCACAACGGCTTCAGCTACAAATGCGTGTACGTATGGGTGGACAACATCACTAGAAATGCCTAAACCTAAAAGATCAGGGGAAGAGCCGATATAACCAACTGAAGCAACAAACAATGCATCAAAACCCCGCAGCGGTGTAATTGAAGCAACATTTGTTCGTTTTGATTCTGTGCCATGTTGACCAGAATAAATTGGATATTTTTTATTAGAATAATCTTCATCAGGGATATAAATAGCACCGGATGCCTGTCGCGGTTCTCCATCCCAATCAA
>Ga0315338_1000678_pt1 | contig 64738 bp, 62 predicted proteins | sample ASW8metaG_FD_204518 | JGI IMG/M metagenome (GOLD analysis project Ga0315338, IMG submission 204518) | Ammonia-oxidizing marine archaeal communities from Monterey Bay, California, United States - ASW #8 | ecosystem: Environmental > Aquatic > Marine > Coastal | place: USA: California | collected...
TGACTGGTATTTCTGCCTGCATTAGATCGTTGGTGATCGCACTTGTTGGCTGAAACTTTGCCATGGCAGAATGAAAAATAGTAGGAGGCAGCAAATGGTCGACTTTGAGGTCGAGGTCCTGATACACGGACTCCCCGGTGGTGGTATCGGTGACCACACTCCAGGAAGAAGGCGTGAGGTTGAGTGGAGGTTTCAGGCGCTGATCCATAAACTTATAATTTCTATATATCTTTTTAAATACTTCCTTCTGATCTCTTAACCTGGCATTAAAATTACTTAGTTTAACTTCGTAGCTCAATAATAATTCAGCGGCCTTTGAACTGTGTTTTGACGAATTGTTTTTCCCGGGCCAGAATCTTTGAAAAGCAGTTAGTTTTTCTAAAAAAGTAACATTGTTAGTATACTGAGCGGCTGTAGACACAATACCTTCTGTACAAAGACGCAGAGTTTGGTCATTGTGATCGATCTGATACTTGACGTACGGATTTATGAGATCAACAAGTTCTTTGTACATCTGATCTTCACCATACTCTTCTGTTTTATAATAGCGACCATCCATGGCTCTAATAGGAGTTGAAATACAGGGTATTTCATCAGAGTCTATGTATAGGGGATCTCCGAAAGCGGTTAGCTTCCCATCTTTCATATAATCTTCGTATGTAATATCGCCATAATTCATTTGTAGCATTGCTTTTGAGGCGCCGGCCATAGAATTAAGGGAATTCACTGAGGTTACTGCGAAGATTGAAGCATCGCTCATCCAGGGCATGCCTCTAACATACAATGTTAAAGTAATATTTGATACTTTATAAATTGTATTTCCTTCAGCGTCGGTATAGGCGGTGGAGCTTACATTCTCTGAGAAATTACTCATTTTTTGTTCTTGAATGGAAACTTTATAGAGGCCCGGGGAGCAATCCCGGCCTCCGCCGCCAATCCCGCGTGTGTCGTCGGTCAAGCCTTTGCGGCTATCGGTCCAATTTTCAGTATAATTGAGTATCATTTCTCTTACTTCAGAAATATAGCCTTTGCCTGCCTTCATCTTGTCGATCATATCTTTATCCCGAATAAAGATGAGATTTATCCACAAAGATGGTTTATCGATGGCGCCGCTTTCAAAATCAAATAGCTCTTTCATTAACTCAGAGGGATCGAAAGTGTCATCAGAATTGAATAAAAAAGAAATATCTATTTCCAGCTTGTTCCAGTTACTAGGGTCCATATGTCTGTCGATGTAAGCGTAGTCGTTGCCGGGGGAAAATTCGTAGCCTGGCTCATCCGGTCTGCGGACTGTGGCGTAATGATCATTGGTGATTAAGACATTCTCAAAGAACGGATCTGTGGCCGCGAAGGCTGCTTGTTCGACTGCGGTGATGCCGATGCCGAAAGTATCTCGAAGCGTGCCGAATTGATTCTGCGATGCATCGGAGAGGCTATTCAGTTCGGTTGTGGGTACGTCCGTAATTTTTACAGCGTCAATCCGAGGCGTTGGAAGATTGTTTCCAAATAATGTGTTGGTATCGCCATTATAAATTAGTCTAGACATAGTTCTGGCTCCACTTCACTTCCATAAATATCATTGTATATATTTTCCTTCCCTTCGGACTCGCAGTCTAAATCAAGATCTATATAATACGACGATTTATTATATTCTTGTATGCCTTTACAAACTATTTCTTTATTTGCATCAGAATCCTTAATTACATTAAAATAATATTCCACAGATGTTGTGTCCACTTCTGATTCTTTATTATCATATGGATGGTTTGTCGTCATTTTACCATCAACAATCTGATCCTTTCTACCTGTGAAGTACTTTCTAATGAGTTGATAGGTGGGCTCAATATAACCCCAGACACCATTCTTATTATACCCTATATTGTCGGCCGAGCCAGTCACTAAGAATACCTCTATGTCAAAGTTCTTATTTAATATTTCGGTATTGACCTCATCAACATAAACCATTGGAGTCTGTGTGTCTAACTGAACATATTTGTCGTCTAAAAATATGCCACTTCGATTCTTCGTCTCACCCATGTTATCATACTGTAGCGACAAGGATTCTGTGCTGTAAGCATTTTTTTGATAATCTACTTCTATATTAACCTGCGGTATACCACTGGAACCAGACGGAAAGCTCAAATCTTTTTCTGTAACGTCTAGCTTATGTTCGTGGCCGCCGTAGAACGCGGTTGAAAAGGGTTGTCCATAATCATAAAGACCGGTGATACCGCTAAGGGCGGCCGCGTGATCTATGTTTCCTGCTAGCCCGGGCGTCATCTGGCTAAGAAGCAGCACCGGCCATTCGACAACCGGTTCGCCTGTCGTGATCGTCCGAGCATCAGTCACTATTATTTGAGCGCCGCCGGCAAGATATTGGCCAGTGATCGCATTGGCGATGGAGTTTACATATCCCTGCGAGTCTGTAATTCCACCGAGGGGTATGACGGCTTTGCCGTCTCCGTTGAGGCCGTGGTAGGTACCGGTGAAGTCGGACGCCGTCCTGAATATAAATACTTGGGAAGTGCCATTGCCATCAGTTAAGGTGAATTCTTGGTTGTTTGTGGCGTGGAGGGTATCCCATGGCTGAAATACAAGTTGCATGTAGGCCCGGGTTTCGTTGAAATATTTTATTCTCCCGTTAAGAACTACGACTTTCCATGCTGGAGCCACATTTGTTTCCAAAGCACTAAGTTTGGCATCTCCGATCGACTGTTCTATTTTGAATATATCTTTCCTTGGAAGATATTCAGTAGGAAAGACATCCCCGTGAAAAAAGTTAACGACTGGTACTGCTGTGGCCGCAGACTCCAACCCGTCGAGTTCGCGATCAGAGATCGGGCCTTCACCCAGCACGCGGTAATCGAGCCTCGAGTACGGGTCGGAATCATCAGAGGCAACGAGAGATTCAAAATATGCCGCGTAGTCGGTTATGCCGAGGGCGCCGAGCGCTTCTGGACCTCCAGGATAGTCGACGTATTCGCCGGTGGTTGGATCCTGATATGTTGTGACCCCGGGTGCAGTGCCGGCCGCGGTGCGGGTGAGGATGGCGCCGGCGTCGGCGTCGTAGTATCCCTCCTCCTCCCTACCTGTGCCATAGCCATAACCTAAAACTTTATAGGAATCTACATAGTCTCCCATTTCGCCAAACCATTTCGCGGCGAGAGAGAGGCGATTGAATGCAGTGAAACCTCCAAAACTGTGCATAGCTGGATCTTGTCTTATTTCGGAAGGCGTTTCGACCTCTTCAAACAAAACTAGGCTTTCCAAATAAGGGGTCTCGTCTTTAATCCTGCCATGAATGGAATTTTGCAATTCGTCGATGCTGGCGTACGCCCCATCGTATAAAACGTTGTCGTCAAAAAAGGCATATGTATGCGGCTTGAATTTGCCCACTGATAATAGATATTTCCCATATGATGTCAACTGTAGATCATATACTCTTTCTTTGCTGTCTAAAAATTTTGCCATATTGTAATTACTTTCTAATATTTTTTTTGTAGGTGAGTAGTTATTTTTTTCTACGTTTCGATAATGAGCGCTTTCGAGCTTTTTTCGAGGAACGGAAGCGCACCTTGGGTTTAATGAATTTTACTGTGTCATTTAATTTGATGGACTCTGCGGAGCGCTTGGCTGGTCCGACCATTTGTGGATTACCAACATATTGTACTGCGGTATATTTCTTTTCTTTAAATTTAGTTGCTTTTTTTCGTCGGAACTTCTTGTTTAAAATATTCTTTTTGGCTGTGGCGCGGTTGAATGTACTCTTAAGCTTGCTTCGGGAGCTAGGATCTTTGTACATAACCTCAACGTCCAGTTTGATGGACTCTACAATGGATACAAAGTCATAAGGCCAATTATATTCATAGGGTGCGCGCTGATGAGACTTAAATTGTCCTTGGCGGGATACATGGCCCACTTGTGCAGTCGTCATATCTTTATAGGATCCTTGGCTCTTTTGCTTAACCTTAAACACCATCCATCTAAGATTTTCGCTATCAAGAAGGTTAAGCTCTGTTAATAGTTCCGTATTGATCAGCTGATGTGCAGTAGAATCTTTTTGGATATCCAATTTTTTGTAGTTACGTGGTGCCAGGTTTTGCCAGATATAAGATAAATCGTCTTTGTCGAGTTCATATTTAAACTCAAATATATACATGACTATCGGCTCTATATTCTTATTCTCAATAAAGTTGAATTGAGGGGGCAGGATATACCCTTCCATCTGGTGCATAAGCCTGCGGATGGAAGCGCCGGCAGCATCTAGAGAATCGCCTGCAACTGTATTTTGAGTATCTCTCATGGCCGCGGCAACTCTCTTCTTGGGTATACTTATAAATTTCTTTCTCTGCTGCACCTGGGGGTTCTTTTGATCGGCGCCGGTTTCGATCTGTGTTTCAGTTTGTGACAGCCCCTCTACCACATAAGGTATGGCGATAACAGCTTCTTTAATCACCATCTTATCTTTAAGTTCTCCCAATCTTTTAGAGGAGTTATCAGAATCAAAGCCCATCAGCTTTGAGAAGGATTTCATCTTTTTGTGTATTGGGTTGGCATATGTATTTTCGACATTAAAATCATTGTACGGAGAGAGATAGTCAAACACTTCGTAATGGTTTTCCAACCATTGCGAAGGAATATCTCCTATTTCAAGGAATATTCCTTTCTTTGGAGTTTCTGGCAATATCCCAAACTGGTGCCACATTCCCCTCGGTACCGACTCAGAACCAAAATTGGTCGGTAAGGTCAGAGTATTTTCTGAAGCAATGGTGGAGGAAGTGATTGGCCGGATTCCAGTGTCGGAGAAATTCATCATTGGGGTTTCAAACTTAGGTTGAATCACCCATTTTTGACCAACGACTTCATTTTCGGAGAGTATTTCTTGGTTAAATTTGTTTACCTGTTTCTTGAATATGTTTTCTACACCAAATAAATTTACACACGCATCAAGTTGCATAGCATTTTTGTCAATATTCGGGCCAGAATATGGCTGGCCAACGGCTGGCACCAATTCTCTGCCTAGAGTCGGTAGTGCTCCCTCGACGGCGATGGCGGAGGTATCATATGGTGCCGCTAGCGGGTCAGTGGCGCCGCTTACCCAGGGCCTATCTCTTACAAGCGCCCGAGAGAATGGAGAGTTGTTGAGGTCGATGGTGCTTGTGCTCGATGCTGATAAGGGTGGGCCCGGATCAAAGCGCCGAGTTATAGTTTGAGTCTCTGCAAGAATTCTCTGAAGATCGTATGCGACGGAGGCTGTTGGGGCAAAAATAAAGTCTACCCAAGCTTCACCGTTGTGATATGGAGGGGTGTAGGCCCAGTTATAACCATTGAGAGAATCTTTATGGCCAAAGTAAGAAGAGCTAATAGCAAATTGATTAATTACAAGGGGCCAACCAACGATAGAGCCGGCTGATTGCGTCAAACCAGAGTAGGCATACGGTCTTCCAAGCATCGGTGGCCCAAAGGCAGTTGTTCTATTGTACATGATGAAGTCTTGCTTGAAATCGGCAGAATGTGCTGGATCTTGTGGGATTTCAAAAGAACCAGAAGCCTTAAGACCAAGGGCGCTTGTCCTCTGTCGTAGTACGCCGCGGCAACCGTTAGAGCTATATTGAGAACTCGCATACGGGTTTGCATTGAAAGCACCGTTTCCATCAAATTCATAATTATACGTTCTAGAACCAGTATAAGAGGTTTTGATTCTTAGCCGGGCGCCGTATACTTCACCTTTGCCGAATTTCAAGTTGTTGGTCGCGACACCATGCGATTCAAGTTTGGTATAATTTGAGTCTTTCAGGAAAAACATTCCCACTTCTGCGAAGAAGTTGGAGGCCATCAAAGTATAGAGGTTATCTGAGGGTGGACTAGATAACGAAGCCGAGTACGCTGTTCCAGATACCGAGGTGCTGGCGTAGGGATCCCTATTGGTCTCGTAAGGAAAGCCGATACTCATACTCGGATGAGGCTCGATATCTGGAATATATACATTCAGCAAGCTCTGGGCCGGTTCAATTATTGCCTCGAAGGGAATTCTTTGATCGAAAAATGAGCCGGTGGTATAGACACTCGGATTAGTAGATTGGCCGGCGACGGTGGAGAACGATCCAGAGGGGTACCGAGATCCAATCAGCCAGTTTTCTTCCTCATTACTGCCGGTCACGTGGGTGGCGTGTACTCTATCTCCATTGGTGACAATCGGATAATCTACTGCTATTCCTGATTTAATAGAGTTATACAAAATGCCTGGTGCAAAAAGTGGTCTCGTGAGGGGTCTGGACCAGGAATAGGAGATGAGATCGTCGTTATCAGTTGTTGTTGTTCCGTCGGTTACTGTTACGGAAGAACCATATGATTTACTAAACTGAGATACCAGATCTTGCGTTCTTTGAACTGGGTAGAATCCCTTGTAGGGATTAAATTTGATTGTGGCGTGGCATGTGACTCTAATTTCTTTGGCATCCAAATCAGAAAGCTGCTTGATATCTAAAAAGTTCTCCATAAAGTCTGAGTTCGAATAATCTTTATAGAATTGAGGAGAGGAGCTACTGATTGTGGTGCCGGGAATAGTAAACAGATCGAAGTTTTCTGCTCCCTGCGGACCAAACTTATAGTAATCTTCTACTTTTTCTGAGATTCTAAACTCGGGGACGATAGCATACCCCTTGGCAATTGCTTTAATATCTTCCCTAAATGCATCATAATCATTGTACCAGGGCTCCGAAGGTGCAGATACAAACCCCGTTACTCCATTGGAGGTTGTTAGATAGCCTGCTAAGGCTGGGGCTTCCCACTTCGCCTCGCCGGAGCCAGTAGCGGCCGGCATTCGGCCACACATAAGAGGTTCAATTTCTATACCGATAGCGGCGGAGATCTGTATCGCGGAGCCGGAATAAACAGGGTAATCCTGCCAGAATGCTAAATAGCCGCCGCGGCTGCCACCGATGAAATCGCCGGGCCCATTGGTGGGCACAAAGGTCGAGCCGCCACTCGAGCCACTGGCGATTGCGCCGGGGATGAAGCCGCCTAGGCCGCCACCTACATTTCTGAGGACTAGTTGGTTTATATTTTGAATGCTACTCGGAGGACTAATGGAGATAGGAGAGTTGAGCATGTGCTTTCTAGAATATAATGCTGCATTTCTAACGGTCAAGCCGGCACCAATTACTTCCCAATATCCTGCGGATGAAGTCGGTGCACAAGCATCAAGAAAGTTATAAGATGAATATGTGTTTTGTAGCTCGCCGGCAGAGTTAGATACAATAAGGCTTGTTAATAAATAGGCTCGATATGGGTCGGTCGACGAGGTGGCATAAGTTGTGATTCTGGGTGGTTGTGTACGTGTCTCAAAATCGGCTGGAGCATCCAAGGGCCAGATGCTTTGCGATAAACTGTTGATTACAGTGCTGCCGGAGCCCTCGGTGCCGGCATCTCTGATATCTATGTTTCGCCAGGCGCCAAGGGAGCTACGAAGTTCAAATCCAATCGAAGCCGCTACTCTGGCATTCTGAGAGTCCTTCCAAAACTGGTTTTCGTAGAATGGGCGAGCAACGGACTCGGATGCGAACTCCATTCTGTGTGATGGAAATACATTTTCTGTATATAAGATCCAATTGGCTTGCGAGTTATAATCGTGCTTCGTGCTAACAAGTTGTTCGAAGGACGTATTAATTAAATCTTTATTTACTCCCACGAGTTTGTTGAGTTCTTGTTGGTTGAAAAAGATTTCCTCATTATTGTATGAGGACTTGAACGTTGCATTTTGTCTCTTCTCAATCAGACCAGCTTTGGAATGTAGCAACGTGTTTGCAAAATCCATATTAATATATGCGGGCCGGCCCTTCATGGAGACCGGTCTTAAGTCAAATACTTTTGTTAACTGGCTCTCGTTTTTAATTTGGTTTTCATCGCCGGTTGTGATCTTCCAAAAGTCTACCGAACTAGAACCCATATGTGCGAGGGCCGAGATATCTTCTGCTGACAGAACAGTATCCCAAACCGCTATGTCTGCCATATATCCGTAAAACTGTCGTTTATTTGCATTGACCGCATAGTATCCGCCCGGGCACGAACCCACAAAACAATCGTTTGTGCCAGAAACTCCGACAATTCCATTCCAGAGTCCAGACGGGGCAGTGCCGTGTTGTGTTATTGATTGTGAGATACCATTAAGATAAATTGTGGGCTCATTTGAGGTGGATTTGGCATCATATGTAATCGCGTAATGCCACCAATGGTCGTTGGTTATTGAGGTTGGTGTCCGCCATGTACAGGTGGCCCCATTCCACCTAACAGAAAAGTTAAGTGGTACGCTCCCCGTATAACTCGGATCTGGGTAAGGATTGACCGTGCCGCTTAGACCTGGAATGATCGTAATATCAGCATTTCCAAAATCCATTAATCGAGGCCAACCGTTACTGTTCTGTGCCATTCCGCGGGGTATAAACCATCCCGCAAAGGTCATTGTTCTATTTGTGCTCTCATCTCCGATAATCTTATTCCAATTATCTGCGGTGCCAATATTACCAACGGTATCAACACCGTTCCAATCGGCACTGGCTGACTGCATAATGGCGTTTGGAGTCTCAAGTACTTGTTCCGTGGTGCGCGTAGCGATGTTGGCGGTGCCCACAGGCGGATAATCCAATTTCGGACTTAAGAACGACATGTAGTTATTATTGACAGAATCATCTGCTATATTACCGCTTCGTTCGACGTCGGCATTCATTTTCCACCATCCCACTAGATGGGATGCTGCATTTGTGCTATATGCTCGGCGTTTGCCGCCAGTATCAAAAATGTTCATAAACGTTCTTAAACTATATGGGATGGAGGGATATGCTTCGCCGAAGGATTCTGCGATACCGGGTATACCTTCTGAGCGATAAGATAATGTATTGGTCTTTCTCTCGTTTCTAAGGACGGGGTGATTTCGTTGCCTAAGCTGCTTGAAGGATGTCCAGCCATATGGCCCGTTTCTGTTAAGGAGCAAAGCGTTGAGGCCGGGGGGTGAAGCGCCGAGGGCAAGGCTAGCCGCAGATCTTGGCGAGATGTACTGTAGATATGTATCATTGTAATATGATCCTGCGCCGGGATTTGTGCTAAAGTTTGTTCCGGGCTCTGTAAAAGGGATATTATTGGGGAGTCCGACTGTACGAGTTGAGGCAGTTAGTGGCTCGTATATGATCGTATTCAGACCTACGAAGTCAACTGGTAACCACGTCTCCGCGCCGGCGGGGCTAATGCGCTCGAGCGCGGGCAGGTCAACAGCGAATATATTTTGAGTGCCATTGTTGTAGACACCTGCTTGGCTTGCTGTTATAAAATCCAGGGGCTCAATATAGGAAACTGTGCCGGCACTGGAAGTTATCCTATGTGTATAGTCTCCCCGGACGTAGCCGCAGACTAGAGATCCTGACGTTTCTTTCAGAGATGCTGTGATCCAAGAATATTGTCTGGTGCTTCTGGGGATTGGGCGAGTAACGAAGAAGTTGTCGTAATCTTGTTCGGTGGTTTTGTATGTAATCTGGGTAGCATACTGTTCTAAGACTCTCACACAACCGGTTAGCATGATATTTTGTTCAGGGCCGGCGCCGGCAGCGAAGGTCATCCCTGTTTGCTGGCCGCTAGCGTCCAGTGGCAAGAACTGATTGTTTTTAAAACCAACCAAGTTATTTGTCGAGCTATTGTAGGTGCCCGGGTTTGCAGCGTCAATATTGAGGGAAGAATAAGTATCAGGAGCCTCTTCAAACCTGATCCAATCCCACATAGCAGAACTGCTATTACTGTAAAGCGTTGAAGCTGTGATGTCACAGGGAATTCCACTGTTATAAATTTCTGTAATCGATGCCGTGTAGAGTGGAGTTGTCCAAAATGTGAATTCATCAACCGAAGCAGACAGTCGATCTCCGGCAGTGGTCAAACCGCCGGCAATATTCATATAACTGGAGCCTGTTACTTTGAGGCTGCTGAAGTTTCTATAGCTGGATTTAGCGCCAGTTCGATTGTCGTAGTTTGGTCTTGGTGTGCCGGCATCAATCTCAAACGCTGATTGAGAAACGCCATTAAAGTATAGAGTAGCCGATGTTAAGAAGTTTGTGGTGCTATCGAGAGTTCCGTCCACAGGTGCAGCTTGGCCTGGGGTACCCCAAACCAGCGCATAGTGATTCCACGAGCTTGATAAATCATATGTTCCTGCTGGGAATTGCCAGTTATACTTGATATCACCGGCCGGGCCGCCGAGAGTCGCCACAGTAAAGCGCATTTGGAACCTATGATCGCCGGCGCCGGCTTTAACTTTTTCAAGCTTGGCTTTGATTTTGCTAGAAGTTCCCAGGCCAAGCTGCCAAATCATCTCTCCAATCTCAGAGACCGGACTGGTGTGTGTGTAGACCGCATCAAATTTTAACCAACCTGTCCAGCTTAAACCGGATCCAGAGAGGCCGGCTAATAATGTCGGGGCCGTGGTTGCCGGGCCAGCATCGGTATGAGATCCAGTCAACAGGAATGTGGGGTTGTTGTTGCCGGCTATGCCACTGGTAGAACTAGATACCTGGGTTCCACCCAGATTTGCTAAGGCATATGCTGGGCTATAGACCGGTACAAGCTCTTCAGTCTGAGTGACTTTGCATAAATTATTTCTATGTGTTTTATGGAATCCCGGAAGCTGTTCATATACAGTCCCCGGACCGAACGACGTTTCTTCCTTGGTGGCATTATAAATCGCCTTAATTTCCTCTGGATCTAAAATATCATTCCACACTGCAACATCTGCAAGATTTCCTTCCCATGTCCTAGTACCATCGGAGTTGTTGCCTATGAAAGCCTCTTGACTGACGATTCCATAATATGTTCCAGTTTGAGTTCCGCTATCCAATGAGACTGATTTTTCTACACCATTCACATATATTTTTGGATTATTGAGAGGAGCACGTGCATCGTAAGTGATCACAATATGTGCCCACGCATTGAGTGAAAACTGGTTCGCGGCGGTTTTCCATTGAACAACGTTGTTGCCGTTCCACTTGGTGGCGAAATAAACCCTTTCGGTTGTGCCAGTAAACCACCGAATGTCGCCTTGGCCGAAATCCATGATACGACCGTAGTTGTTTTCGCCATCGCCGGCTTTATAAACCCAAGCAGCCAAGCTCATCATCTCTGTGGAACCTGCTCCAGTATCATTTCCAATAATATCATCCCATGCCGCGGCAGTGCCGATGCTGGTCGAATCATCTGCAGCATCGGCCCCATCGAAAGCACAGCTTCCAGTTTGAATATATCTGGAGGGGCCCAGACTAGCTGAGAAGTTTGGCCTGTCGGCACCGCCAGATACTGTGGCAAAGGTGCCTGGCCGACCACAGCCGCTGCTATCTGTCGCATCTCCGGCGGCTGAAATATTCGCGTTTAATCTCCACCAGCCTTGCAAACTATCGGCGTTCCGGTATATTCCCCCACCATATCCGATGAATGATTGTCCAAGATTATATGTTTTCCTCTCATTATCTTCTGGGTAAATCATGCTATCACGACCAAATTTTGCAGTGTGTCTAGCATAATGTGAGGTAAGGCCGTAATCCCTCCTGTGGATGTCGGATACCCTTGTACCCGCAGTACCGGTGCCCGTGGCCTCGGAAACAGTGCCAGCGGGACCCTGAGAGTGTTTTATAACTGCTAAATCTCTATAGGCGGAGGCGGCATATACACTATATTCGTTTGCTTTAAAATCGCTATAAGCCGGCGAGTCTGTTAACATTCCGCCGGCGGGACTGAATCTGGTGGTTATAATGCTTCTATTCAACGTACCAGTTATATAACTGATATCAAATTCGTCCATAAACTGGAAGTGATTGTCTTGAGTTCTGTGTCTGTCTAAGAACGTTCTCGTTTGAGTGGATGACGTTGCTAAATTTTGAAATGTTACGGGAGGCAATGAGGGATTGTTCTCTACAAAATTTCTTGGGTTGTATTCTGCGCCAAACGAGTGAAGGATCTCGTACTGTTGGGTATAATTACCAATGGTTGGTAGTACCGTGCCTGTCGTCATTTGTATATTTCGTATGTTGACCGGGCGCTTGGCCATGTGGCCTCGATAATAAACTGCCTTTTGAGAAGCGGTCATTGGGTAGGGAGTGGCACCAACATCGTTTGCTTCAGGGAAGGGATAGTCGGCGCCTGCCATTCCTATAACGCCAGAACCTTCGATGCCGGCTGGACAATCAGTTCGGGTACCCAGAAGGATTTTCCATGCTTCAGGGCGTGAGGTGTAGTCATCTAAGCCGTTGTAAAGTATACCGCCGAACGCTCTGCCGGTGCTCCTGCTAACATTCAGGCCTATGTGTCTAGATTGATGGCCGCCGACGACACGCTCTGTAAAGGTCCCCTGGAGTGGAACCTCCATCTCTTCTCCGTATACATCATTGTGAAGGTTTGTTATTGTTATACCCTCCATTGCTCGGGCGCGAATCATCTCATCGACGCCTCCAGAAATAGCGCCGCTCATTATATTAAACGGGAAGGCAAATGCATTTTTATTGGCCGTGTATCCCAGGCCTTCATCGAAATCTCTACCTTGCACAACCTTAACATATCGTTTACGTTTCGATGTAGGGCTAAAGCTTTTGTTTTCTAGCGCAAGTTTTACTGACTCTATCGGCTCGAAATCTTTTGTCTCAGCAAATAAGACGTTCTGTGGAATATAAGCTCCTCCGGGGGAGTCGACTGGGCCGGCAGGATATAAAGAAGTATAAGTATAATGGATGTCTTTGTTGTGCTCAAAGTTTACGCCGCCCTTGATAGCGCGCTTGTACGATATATCTTGGAGGGCAACAACGCCGTTAAGCTGGCTAGCCAAAAGGGCATTCTCCATATATCTTTGACCACCAGAGGTTTTAAATATTTTTGCAGAACCACTAAATTCCGGACGTTGATGCATCTGATTTCTTATTATAACTCGAGCCTTGTCTACCGAGGTATCGCTAGACGTTATTTCAAAGTCACCGGTGCCGACGGGGCCCGGCTGGGCCCTCTTTAACCAGAATCCTTTATGCTCGTCAGTAGGACGCGGAGATCGCTCAAGGCCGCCGTATAAGAAATGTATATAAGAAGCGTATTTTTCCCAAAATCCGCGGGCGCTAGCGGCGGGATCGGCTGGGTGGAATTCTAATGTCGGAAACATGGTTTGATATTTGTTTCTTTCTAATACATGACTTTCAACTACATTGAATATTCCGGAAGATAAATCGACTGAAGCTGGAATCAATTGCTCTATTATATTGCTAATCGCATCATCAAACCATTTAAAGTATTCTGAATATTTTTCAACATCTGATACGCTATTAAATTTCTCGAAGAATATTCTGCGAAGGTGACCAAGGGCCTTATATTCCATTCGATATCTGTTAACTGGCTCTCCAATTAAATTATTGAAATCAATCACACCAGCAAAAAAGTCTAATATTTCTTCGCTTAAGGCTGCGTATAAACTCTTTTCAATCGTGAAAAGATAATTTGGTATTTCATCGATCACCTCATTATTCTCAAACAACTCTTCGGTTTCCGTGCGCAGCCGTACCCGATCGGAAGAAACTATATTTTCTGGATTGACGAATTTGAACTCGTTCACAATTCTTCTTTCAACCACTTTAGAATCATTACTATCAAAGTTGGCGCCTTTACCGCTGTGAACATATTCAGATATATTGCTGGCCGGCCCCATGCGGCCCTGGCGGATGCCGGGGTGGTTTGTGGAGATTGATCCCGAACTCAAGTCTACAGTCCAGAAATTTCCGGACGCGTCGGAGCCAGTAACATTGCCAAAATACCAATTCAACGCCAATGTATTGAAGTTTTGAGAATAGGTATTAAAGCTGGCTAAAGGGGTGCCAGAATTGTGAGGAAGGAAGTCCGTATTTAAGTACGAGGCCGAGATACCATAGTTTTCCCTATCGAGCGTATGTTGTTTAAGGGTTAGGTTATCAACGAATTTGGTCCAATATTTTGTGCTGCGGAATAAAACATCGCATTGATTTAAATTTGAACCAGTTATATTGACGTTTCTAGCTCCAATATATACCCTCTTGTTTGCACGGAGGAATGTTTGAGCCACCGTTTTACTGATTGACGCCGTTAACTCAAAGTTATTGTTGATACTACCGAGCTTATTATTGAAGCCCCTAAACACGACGTCATAGACACTATTATCGCCGGTTGAACTTCGGTCCCCAGAACCAGATACAAGCCCATTGGAGAAGGGATATAGCGAAGGTTTCACTCCAACCGAGATATTCCAGCTTTCGTCATTATACGTATTTTTGAATAAGCTACTGGTTAAATTAAAGTTAAAAGGAAACGGACTATTAGACGAAGTTAATTTAAAATATACATCTTTCGAAAAAGATGCCGGCCGCACTGCAAAAACTTGAAAGTTAGCGCCGTCGGAATCAAATATTGTGGTGTCTGACGTTGCTGTCGAGCTAGCGCTGTGCATGCCGAATAATGAGACTGTTTTAAAATCTCGGTGCACTTTATCAAAGCTTTTTACAAAGCGCGGAAACAAAATCGAGGTTTCCACTGTGAGGCCATGAAGATCCTCGTATCCAATCGTGTTTGTGCCAGATATATATGGCCTAGTGGTCGCAGACGTATAGTATGGGTCTTTGTCTTGGTAAATAACAGCGTCTAAAGCTGTCGGCTGATTGAAATTGATGAAGTTGCTTCTCTTCTGCGTTTGTTTTAAGTTATTTTTTAGCTGATAGGTTTGGTTGCTGGCGTACGCATTAATATAAATTAGATCATCATTAATATTGAAACACCTTAATACATTTCGGATTGAGCGCTCTGTGCCTTTAGACTTGAAGATTGCGGCTAAGTTGTTGTATAAATTTTGGTATATTAAATTCTTAGTATCTTGTAAGTCGCTCTCGAACAAAGACTTGTCGTCTCTATTTAAAAATTTCTCCATAACGGTAGAATCTATAAATATTTCCGGCATGTTAAGGCCAAGAGACTGTGGTAGATGTTTCGCAAAGGGAAGGGGCTTATAAGAAGAACTAGTATATGTTGCATGCCTAAACGACGGTAGCGCGGAAATCTGCAGATACATTTTATCAAAGTAGGCACCAACTATGTGAGATAACTTCTCTAGGTCGCTTGTACCGCTCTCTTCCGATTCCTCAACAATCCACGATGGAAGCAGATTTAGAAACATCGAGGTGCTTTGGGTGTCGTGCGCCGCTCCTTTAACCTCTAACTCACTCTTCAGAGAAGCGACATCTGCGTGTGTTGAATATACAATCGGATCTTCATATTCTTTAGTGGCTGCGCTAGCTGATATAATTGCTGAACCTGTGTTTCTAGAAGTTGAGCTATACCCTGTCCATGCTCCGTTGCAGATTCGGCCGCCGTAATCCAAGACGACACTATCGAGGCTACTATCTGTTGTTATCCCTTCATTGAACTTATAATATAAGCCCAAGGTGGTATTTGAAATATCCGTATTGCTTCCGCCGCGAACTTGTGTAAACCAATGGCGTCCGATTTGTTGTCCATCTCTAGCAACCTTCCAAAATCTAAATTCATCTATTGAGCCACTAAGTTTTCCGGCGCCGGCATGATACGCGATTACAGATGTTTCTGATGCATCTGCAGCGCCAGATGGCACAGTCATGAGAGAGCCTAGGCGCCCCATCATGTTTCTGGGGTTTAGTGCACCCAGTGATGCGGTGGTTGCAGATGCGTTGAAGTCTCGAGCGTGGTTATAGACGCCGTCAACATATAATTTAACCCTAAAAACAGATCCGCTATTCTGCAGAACAAACGAATAATGTTTCCAATCTGATAAAGAATTTAAATCTACATTTTGACCTATGGCTTGAGAACTAATTCCGTTAGCGCCGGAGTGGACACTTATTCTCCAGGGCGTCGAGGCGCCGGCATTACTGTCAAGTTCAATTGTTAGGCGGCCGTAATGGGCACTGGAACTAAGCTCGTTGTTCCATAAATCCAAAACAACCTGCTTTTCTGTTAAAGTAGAGCTTAGGGAGCCTGTTTTGGCCCAGAACTCAACTGTAGTCCCGCGGGCAAAGTCGGAGTCCAAGTTGGACACGCGGCTGCCGGAGCCATAATTGCTAACAAGACCTGCATTGGTATATATATTTTCGTCATAGACATTACTGTATTGAAACTCGCTATTGTTTGGATTTGGCGCCAGTGTTTTAATACTTTTTATTTCGGATATAGTATTTGGGCCGCCTTTAAACTCAATATATTCTAGCTGCGTGGACTGGGGCTTACCATATCCTCGGGCTGTCTTTGAGCCATCTAGTGTCCCCCAGCCATCCGATGCCATGATCGCATAACCATTTGTACGTGGGTACCTTTTATCAAATATATACTTTTCTATATCTAAAGATTTATTATGAAAGCTATTTAGCTCCGCGTCTGAGCCATCATATGGATAAAAATCCAGTATTCTATCAACGGCGCTTTTATAATACAGTCGTGCCGAACCAAACCTGGCGAATGTTTGGGGATCTGAATACTGGATTTGTGGAACAAATGTATTCTTTTTGGTGGTGAGTGCCTTGAGATTGTCGGCGGATTCTATGTCAGAAAAGGCACTTTTTTCTGTATTCTCTGCGAGATAATTCCTCTCGAACAGATCTTTAGTACTCATAGTCTAACACTCTAAATTTAAATATTCGGCCCTGCTCGAGCCATGAATCTATCTCACTATCGTAAAAAGCGAATTTAAAGCCGTATTCATAGCCAGGCTCGAGGGCCGACATGTCAAGATCGAAGTAGTTCCCGGACACATCGTATGAAATACCAGTAGCATAATTGCTTCCCGTATTGTGAGGTATTACCTCAAGTGCATCGATGGTTCTAAATACTCGGTAAGACGCGCTTATAATTGGAATGTGTTCTGGTGTCTCTTTTGCTTTGGTATAAACCGTGGGAGACCAGCCTTTGTTTCTGACATACAGACTAAATCTGGCTGTTTCGTCTTTTCTATATTCGTTTCTGAGGTTATTTATATTGATAAAATATTTAGGGTTGTTTACCGCAGCCATGGCTGAGGCCTTTTTAGCAGTGATCGAACCTGTGAAAAACTGAGTAGAAGTGGAGGATCCGTGTTCACTCTGCATTGTTCCGCTGTGCCAGACATCGTATAGTGTTTTTATCGGAGTTGCCGCGGCAGTTATCGCTACGGAGCAGCTGTATATTCCCGTTGAGACCCAACCACCTGTAATATTGGTAGTTCCATCATAGAGAACTAGCTTGGAGCCGCTTGGTTCTGAATTATCTGCCGATCCAGAATAGAGGCTGACCATAACCGATCCGGTCGCGCCGAGCGTTGGAATATTCGTTAATTTTCCTCTGACATAGTTATAAAGATAAAGGGTGTTCATGTTGTCTTCGCCCGGGGCCAATGAGCTGCTATACATGAAATCTCCGCGATCGTCTCGAGTTACGGAATCCCAGCGGGCTTCGATGCAAGGCTTCTTAAAAAAATATTGAGTGCCGCGTGCAAAGAAACGCTTAGTGTAGTAAGATTTTTTCGAGCCGCTTGGGTTATAGATTGTTGTCTGGGAAGTGTCTGCCGGGTCTGGTATACGTGGAGTTCTGCTGGTAACACCGTTCAATGTACCAGAAATATAGGCCTCTTGGCTGGCACTCAGTGCAACGCCAACGCCGTAGTTAGAATAAGTCCCAGCGATCCATTGTTCTACCAAAGGAGTGATATCAACGTTTATATCCTCGAGACCGGTGGCCAAAGTTTGTTTGAATATGTGTATCTCTGTGTTAACGTCGGCATTAGGAACAGACTGTGTGTGATATGAGCCGCCAACTAACAAGGTGTTATTAATGTCCGTCCAAAATGCAGTATTCGAAGCTGACATCCAGTTTGAACCTTCGTTGATTTTTGTGATATCTGTATAATTTTCTAAGTCAAGGCCATCGCCTTCTTGCCAAGACTGAGAGACAGCGTGGATGGCCATTTGTAGGTTTCTTGGCACCGTTTTGGAAGTCTGGGCGTTATATAATCTGAGATAGAAGCTAACACTGCCGGAGGCTGGCAGTGTGCCGGCAGAACGATCTGACGATATCTCACTTATACCAAATTTAATTAATATTCTGGAGAGTTCTTGAGACCCTGTGGCTTCGCGGGCATATATAGAAAATGCTTCTAGAACATCTGCAAGGCCCGTATTGGCGCCTGTGCCACGAGTTTCCATATTCTGTTTATATGCATTTGTTATTGTATTATCCGCGTCGGCGTAATACTTCTTTATCGCCATTATATAATCTTCCCTATTATATCTGCATCTGGGTATTTCATTTCCAAGATGGCATTTTTTGGCACAACTAACATTGAGCCATCTCCAGACAAGTTTTCATCGACCACAATAGATGCATCAGAATATTTGCCGCCTGATTTTGAATAAACACGGACCCTGGAAACATCTAGAACTCCTGCTACATCTTTTAAAACTTTATAGATATCGCTTATGTAAAGAGATTCTCCAATAAAGTATGCTTTTGAAAAATGTTTTTTCAGCGCATCATTACACCCATCCAGCACATTAAATTTATCAGCATTGCGTTGTGGTCTTGCTACATATTCAACGCTGAAATTTATAATATAGGGATCGAGAATATCAATAGTATCATTAATCATTCTATACTGATTGATCCAAGTTTTTAAATTATTTTTGATGGTGGAGTTCGTTTTAATTAATTTTGCAGCCGAGTCTTCAGATATTATATACATGTTTAGATTTCTCTTTTGTGAATCCGGGTCTTTCTGAACTGATACTCTTTTTATCGATCCGAATTTGGGGGGCATTCTGTAGGCTACATTTTCATAGTCAGCTTGAGTGACAGCTCTGTTTTGAGTTGGGAACGTATCATATATCCTTTGTTTTATTTCATTTGTCGATGGCATCGAAACATTTCCAACGATTGGCTCTTCATTCTCTACTTCAAGAGTTTGTTTTATCTGCGCCATTTTTGTAACATCTAGTGCTTGCTCATCATTAAATTCTACAATGGAATTTGTAATCGTGTTAACTGAGCCGGCGGAGATATTGGAGCTAAAAGCATGCACACTTCTATAAACTATAGTAAGAGTGGTGTTTGTTGGAACAATTCCAAAGCTTTCATTTTGAGATAGACGGCTCGGATCAAAAGTGGTTGTGTTGACATATGATTTTCCAAAAGAATCTACAGCCACACTTTGAGGACTGGCAACGATATCTGTATCACCAAGTTTTCCGCTTCCAAATTGTAAGGTAATTTGATTTCTGGTGAACTGTGTTATAAACTTTCTAGATATTAATAAAGGCTTCAATATCGACGAAACGTTGTCAGTGGCGGCGGAAGGGTTTGAGATTGGCTGAAAAATAGTATCCTGGGCCAAGTAATCAACTTCATAATATTGATTCCCGTCGCTATCGAAGACAGAGATTATTTCTGCCACATTCGTTGCATTCATTTTTATTCTGAGAAACCTCTCAAAATCTCCTATTTTAATCGATTCTTGTCCAAACTGGCCCGACACTACGTTGCCGTATGCTTTAATAACATACCAGGTCGGGGCGCCCGTTGATGGATCTTGTCGAGCGACTACAACAGTATTTTGGGGATCAGCAAAATTAATATTTTCTGTTAAAATATAGTTATTCCTAGTTTCACTACCAAATGTGGTTCCTCTTTTTAATACCGGAATATATGAACTATCTGGGCCGATTCCGCTAGCGGTTGCCGGGACCATAAGGTAAACGGCTACCGAGCCATATGTGGAGGGCCGGCCTTCAAACTTATATCCCAAGGCGCGGCCGTGTCGTACAACATTAGAGAATTGATATGCCGTATCCATAAAAGACTCGTTGACATTATAATCCAGATAAAAGGATAACTGGTCGCCGACATAGGCTACTGCATCCAGAGTTAAGGCCCCAAAGGATCCTTCGCTAAAGTCTTGAAATGAATCTGGGTAAAATCTCTCTGCTATATCTAACAGATCATTTCTTATCGACTCAAAGTCTCTGCTAGTGTAATCAATCGGTAAAAGGTTTTTTTGTTCTTTTGACATTATTTAAATAAATCCTTAATTTAAATAGTAAAATGTAATAAATCGCTTACTTCTAAAGATGGAATAGAATAAGCAATCTTTACTTCTAGTATATTGGCATCGATGCTCATTTGATTAAAAGCGATCTCATTTATCGCAACGTTGGGCATATAAATATTTACTTGTTCTAATATCTTTGCTTCTATTTTAGCAAAAGTAGAAGAATTAAATTGCTCAAATAAATAGTGTTTCATGCCCACGCCGTAAAGAGGCATCATCACTCTTTCGCCCGGGTTTGTAAGTATAAGCATCTTAAAATTCTGTTTAACCATACCTTTGAGATTTTTTATCATTACAAATCCGTCTATAGAATTTCTAGTTAATGGTATTTTTACTGCTAATGAAGACATTTTTTTACCCTACTTTAATAAGTATCCTAATTATTTTTTTTACACATATTACCATTTGCATCAAATGGGTTTCCACGGAGGAAGGGCCTTCTAAAGCCCGGGACAGCGCCCATGCCGGGACTCAATGAGAATCGAGCCTTTAACGATGCTGAAAATTCTTTCCACGGTGGGCCGCCGGAGCCGGCACTATCGTCATCGCCAAACTTTCTATTCCTGTATAACGGTTTAAAGACGGATTTAATCCTTGCCGTAGACCTTCTTAGCAGCTGTCTATCCCATTGATCATAGGATATGGCCATTGTAAATAACCCAAGGAATCCGCCTTTGCTGCCGCTGGATCTCTCGCTTTCGGCGGCCCAGCCGATGGTGCCACCAGTAACTTTTGTGACCCTAGGGTTGCCATCCTCATCTTCGGACCATTCCAGATCCATTGTGGCGCCAGGTTTTGTGGAATCGTCTGCGAATGTGGCGCCTTGCGCTTGAGTTACTTCTCCAATCGAGTTAAGGAGTCCCATATCATTGTATATTAGGGTGGTTGCCAGGGCCTTTTTCTGGCCAACGATGTACCCCACTGACATCTTAAATTCTGGAGTTTCTCGGAGAAGTTGTATCAAGCACAACAACATTTTACTGCTGGCGCTGAGATCAAGGAACTCACGAGCCTCGGTGTCTAATGCATCAACCTTCACGGAGATTATTTCTATTTTTTCACCATCGTTGAAGGGGTGAAGGAAACCAAATTCTAAACCATATTGGACCCCCAGATTACCTTTGATTCCATGAGGCTCTCTAGGACCGCTTGCAGGGGTCTCTGGCAGATATACCAGTTCAAGATCGCCCGGATAATACTGACTTATGGGCCCGGGGCCGCTATTACGAATAGTCGATGTTGCAGTAAAGGGGTCCATTTTCTGGCCATTAATCATGATAAATTTCGAGATATAGAAGTTTTTCCCTGCTGTGTTTAGAGCGTCCAAGTGTGAGGCGATATCCCCCAAACCAATGAAATCTCCCTCTGGGCCGTCATACCCAACTACTACGTCTTTGGCTAGTGGAATTAGGGTTTCGTGAGATTCCGAAGTGTGAGTGTGGCCGGCCATGTATGCGAAGTTTCCTTCCTCTCCCTCCTCCTCGTTCGCGTGGATGTGATATTCTCCAACATAAGGGGTTCCATCCATTAAAATAAATTGATTTCCAGTAGTATAGAACCCCGAACCTGATTCGGGTAGACCCAGTGCAGATTCTCTATATTTACCCTTCGGAGAGAAGCTTAATTCGCTAGCTCCGGCACAGAAGTTTTGGAAAAAATATTCCTCGACGTCGTAATGCTTTGGAATAAAGCCGACGCGGTTGAGATTTTTCTGGAAAAGTTCCCCCATGTGCTTGAGTTGTTCAGCCACCAACTCCACCAATATGGATTTTGCGGCGGCCTCTACTTTTTGTACAGCTTCTAGGTTTTTGCTCTCTCTGTAAGCCTTTAAACTTTCAAAGAGAACGGCATCGCCGCGGAGCTTGGCCTGATGCAGTTCATACTGGTACGGATATTTATAATCCTTTTGCATTGTTTTTATTTCTCTAAAGGCATCTTTCACGTGCTGTGGTGTATTTTCGGGCTGGATTGTGTCGTCGAGAGAATCGTCCATGCGCCTAGAATATAGTTGAACTGATTGTTCTAAAAATGCATACCAGAACTCATTGTCTTTAAATGTCTGAAAGATACTATCGCTGCCCCCGGGATCTCTAAAGGCTTGCTCCATGCGCTCAACTATATATGCGGCATAAATGTTGCTATAATTCTGTGGGAATGTGGGGGCGAAGACGCTAAACGTTGGTATACCCTTGATGAAGTGTGTGCTGACAAATATTCTGATGGCTCCCATGATCACCCCCTGTAGGCCAGCGCGGCCAGCGCGGTTAAGAATTCTGTCAAAGGGTTTTTCTTCAATGCAGTCCGGATCCGATTTCAACCTTTTGTCTTCTGGGATTCTAGGATACACCTCGTCAATCATATCATCAATATCGTCGAATCCAATTAAATTTTGATTCTTTGGTTTACATGGAGAGATGTCTGGGAATATAACTTGGATGGCACCGATATATCCACTATTTTGTTGGGGAACAATGTGAAGAGGTGGAAATATTGTGTTGCCGCCGTGTATATTTGGATTAAGATACATTACTCTGTTTGGGCCCGGTCTGAGTTTCTTATCAACTTCATACTGGTACCTACTTATACCCAATATTCTATCATTGGCTTTTACAGAGCGATACCCATCAAAATCCCCGTCGTTATCATAGGTTTTCACCTCGATGGATTCATAATAGTCCTCACCATACACATCACTTCCGCGGACCATCGTACCTTCGGGAGCCAGATAATCGATATCGCTTTGTTGTAGATCATCTGGTTCCATTCCATATTTCCAGGAGTCTTCGTTAAGTGCAATTTCAGACCATATAGACTTATATAAATTTTCTTGAATCTGATTATATACAGTATTCGAGGAGGCCGGCGAGAGCTTGCCATGGCTTAGATCTGACACCGCATACGCGATCGGGGAATAATCTTGTCTCAGGGAACTAAAACTTCCCGCTAGTGATGGATATTTAGATAGATCTATCCCTTCTAATCCGTCGTCTATCGCAAAGAATTCAAGAAGGTTGTTGGTGATCACAGCTTCATCGTTCATCTCTATGTCTCCGTCCATATCAGCCAAGGAGGTGCCAAACATGGCCATGCCAGTGGCGGCATTTAAATTTATCTGTTCGATAATCTGGATTCTCATATTGTCATTTCGGACGTTACCGGTGGGTCCAATATCGGCATAATATGCATGTATCTGAAAGCCGTACCCAAAGCCGGACTTGACCTTGTCCGAGGCCGGGCCAGAGCGATAACCCCTGGCATTATCTTTAAAGTGGAGTATACAGTCGGGATTTGATTTTCTAGCAAGATATTCGATTTTTATTCTTTCGTTCTTAAAATCAGGAGATATCCTGTAGTTGTATCCGAGCTGATTTATTTGCGTAAGCTCCACATCGCTAGAGAAAGACTTGCCGGCTTCCCAATCCATGACGTCGAAACTGAAGCTCTCTGTCTGTTTCTCTAAAAGTGTATTGTTGAGTCTGAAGTAGAATCTCTTATGCAGGTCACTTTCGGTTAAAGGAAAATCTGCCAGTGTGGCATCGCCGGCAACAATCATACCGGTTTCATCAAACTGATGTCGCAGCCATTCTGCAATATAAACCGGGACTGCGCCTCGCTGCCATGATAATGGACTAGTACCGGGGTTGTCGGCCTGGTCACCGGGCTCGGGCTCTTGGCCGGCAATGGTTGTATTAAATGTAACATAATGCTGTTGATCAAAGTCTTTTTTCATGTGTTCGGTGAATGGGTTTCCTAGTGTATCGGATAAAAGCATATTTAAAAAGCCATACTTCTTGTCTTTTGAGGTGGGCCCATCGTCTAGCATATCGAGTGTGAAGGCGGCGCCAAGTTGGCCATTTCCAGTTTTTAATACGTAGGTTGACACTGCTTGTAATTCTTCTGGCTCTAGCGGTAACATTCCATTATCGCAGCCAGGATCCGAGAAAACCGGAGGCATATTTTTCGCGACAGTTTCGCCAATGCCCTCTTGCATAATCCGGGAGACATCTCCCAAATCTTCTAAGACCTCGTCGCGGAGCCTCTCAGCTTGCATTTTACACTGATCTGATGACATCCGGCCCTCAAGAATGGCGCATCGCGCTTCATCAAAGATGTCTCTTTGCTCGGGGGAAGCGCATATACTCGGGTTCATGGGTAGGCTGAGTTCACCTTCGGCCATGGCTCTGGCCTCTTTTATATCTGCAAGAACTTGCGCTGGTACCAGACGGCCTATGTTAATGAAGAATTTTCTGATGGCTCTTTTTGAGGGGAGTGCATCTCTATATTGAGGATAATCAAACTCGATTGTGGTATCAATAATGTCTAAGGCGGTATCATTGGGGCCTTCAGTGAGGGCATCCAGGGCCTCTTCTCTTGTCATGCTGTTCATCGCATCTGCCCAGAAGTTTTGTGCGGTACCTGGGTCAGCAAACGCAGCGGCGCCGACTCCCAAGTCTGCTACAATTTGAACGACGGTGGCTTTTACTTCCTCATCTTTTGCGTCAGGGCCGCAGATTGTTTCCTTGATAAAGTCAAATGGACCTTCTTTCCCGGTAAGAATATCTGGCAAGGACGCAACAAAGTTGCCGGCCATCTCGAGCGCTTTACAAATAGCGTCTCCGATAATTTCACAGATCTTCGCTATTATCATGATTATAATTTTTAGAATCAAACATAAAACAAGATATTTTAGTACCTGAAAGATTAGCCACAGAATATCCGTTAGCTTCGGTATGTACATGAATGGGTTTTCGAATCTCGGAATAGTAAGCGGGTTAATATTTCTACAGAATGGGAGTGACAAGCTCTTGAAGAAATCATTAATACTTGGATTAAATAATGGAGCGGAAGGACAGTCAAGAGTGGCAATCAAGAATGATATAATTTGGGCGCCGGGAAACTTATTTAAAAGATCTATTAGCTCCAAATATGCATCTTGATAAAGTTCCATGAAAGCTTCAATATAAGCTTGCATAATAACGTTCTTGTGTTTGGAGTTATTTGCACCGGTTCCAGATAATCTTTGGGCCAATGTGGTATCATCGGACCCTGCTGGGCCGGCTTTGGAGTGATCTGGGACTTTTGAATCTTTTACATATTCTTCATCCTCCCATGGTCTTTCAAACTTAATTTTTCCTATGAGGGGCTTTTGGCCAAAAGTACTCTGCTTGGCGCCTTCCTTTCCGGCAATTCTATCCGAGGCCGCTTGGCCAGGAGAATCATCTCTAAATATATCCCCACTCTTTAATTTTTGTTTAACGAGTTTGTCTAACTCTGCTTGTTTTTCAGGCGGGAGTCCGATAAACAGTTCGCCAATGTTATCAACTCCCATGGCAGCAAGGGCAGAACGAACAACAGAGGCTAGCGCCTCTTCTAGCGTCAGGCCGGCGAATAAACACTGTATTGCTGCTAAGAATAAGTCCAGAAGACCACAGAGTCGTAGCCTGTCAAATCCGTTGGCCCACAATTGATCAATCATTTGTAAAGGACTCATACCACAACCGGGGGACATACCACCCATTAACATACTCATACACATATTAGCAAAGACTTGATCTTGAGGATCCACGTCCTTCAGTGCTTGCATCTTGGCCATGGCATATACATTTGTTTTCGAATTGGTGTTTGCCTCGTCATAGAGGCCATCAACCCAAGCCTGATTAACTCCCTGCTTTGTTCTAATATCATTTATTTCAGCGGGGGAAGAAGAGCACAACGTCTGTCTAAATTTATAAGCGATCGCGTCAGCTAAGCTAAATGTCTCGTCCAGGATGTCTTGGCCGAGTTCTTTCATATCGTTTTCTAAAGCTTCGCCAATACACCCCAAGGTTGTATCGGGCTTACTCTCCTGTTTCGAACCAGGGATAGCTCGGACCGTTGCTCTGACTTCTGGGTATGTAAATTTCTCGACAAACTGTTGCCAATCCATTGGTACTCGGGCGCTTAAGGCTACATCCATCTCCTTAATCTGAGCGAAATAGGCTCGAGCCGTTCTGTCTTTCCAGCCGTCCCTTCCTTTGAGTGCTCTCAATTTTTTACCCTTATAAATAATTGGCCTTCTTGGGCACTCTTTGGTATAAATGTAAAGTTTTTTAAGATCATATTTATAATTAAACTTAAACTTGAGCTTCTCCACATATGTGTCCCCAGAGAAGGGCCTCCATGCACCAACGTTGGGAATATTCAGTCCCCTACCATTCAAAAATCTTTCTAAATCTCCCACACATTCTTCAAGTAATCCGTCGTTCCAGAACATTCCCCCATCACCATAATCTTCAAAATTGAATATGCGGCCATCATCTGAATACTTCAGGACTCCGCCCTCTACGGCTCTGTGCACTCTATAAAATCTCTCATGAAGATTGAGGCCTCGACGGACCCTGATCGCCTTAGATGATAGATCCGATGCAGTATATTTTACGATGATGTCCGATTTATCAACTGCGGCGCCTTCAAGATCATCATCAGGCTCGTCTTCCTCTCTTTCAGGAACTGCATTAAATATTTCCGCCGGGATAGAGTAAAGTAATTTCAGCCTAGATTGAAATCTGGGTTCGAGATGAAAAGCTGTATATTCTAGATGTTGTGCGAGATCTCTTATGATGTCGGGAGTATCTTCCTTTTGATTAGCATCCAAAAGCGCGACGATGGCTTCCGGTGCATACATCGCATATCTCTCATTAAGCGCTTTTTCTTCTTCTTCTTTTGTGGATCCCTCGGTCCATCCGGTACTTTTGAAATTAGTAACCATTGTTATCTGAAACTTACAAATTTTCTGATTGATAAACGGTTCTAGCTTATTCCTCTTCTTCCAATCCGGATTAATCGCCTTTGGATTGGGCACACAAGTTAGACATATTGGTACCGGGGTAACCTGATCGGGGCACACATCTGGCAGGCCATCGAAGTTCTGGTCTTGAAATCTAAGAAATGGTGATACTTTGTTCATAAAAACCTAAGTTGTGCTGACGGCCCTGCTGCAAATATATTTGTAGCCGAATGGGTATAAGTAGTTGAATTCCCACATTGTCTTGTTAACACGGGTCTGGTAAATAGTGTTCATTACAAACATAATTTGTTGTACAATCGTTTTCATCGCCAGGGCCGGCAGCCATGGCTTAAAGAAATCAATACTTAAAATAGCGTTATATTCAATTTGGGTTAATGTTAACGTCAAGATCGCAGACATTATATCATCTAAAATATCCCCCACCTCTCGAAAAGCATCTCTAGTAATGTAGCCTTTAACCACGGGTTGTAGGTTGGCCATAACCTCGATGGGTTGATATAAGCCACCCCAGACCTTAATATTGTCTGTGTTGTTACCTGCAATTAAATCGATTCTTGGGGCCGGCTGATTTATTTTGCCGCCTAGGGAGTTCGTCTCCCCTTTCATTCCGTAGCCGTCAGGATCGTGGCCCGGGCCAGTAACAATTTTAATTCCCTCGCGGCCGATGATTCGGATAGCGTCAGCTTTTATTCCAATGCCAGATCGAGCTATTGACTGGGGCGCGTGGGTTATCGCTAATCCAAAGTTTTTATCTATATCTGTTAACTGGCTGATGTGAATGCGCGCTGCGTCGGCGAAGAAGGAGTTGTTTACTTTAGCACCATCAACCGTATCTTGTGCAGGCGGACCCTCACCACCTTTTGCTGCAGACATTCGACCCACAACTATATCAACGGAATTGGCGATATTAGATCCGAGGCCGCCATAACCGCTAGCGTCATCTTGAGGTTTGTCTGTTCCCAAAACAATATAAGAACCTTCATTCTGCACCACATGTTCATTCTCAGATTCCCGATAAGCAATTGTTTGCATGGGGATCGCTGTGTGGAATATACCGTTTTCAGAAAAGTTGATTGCTATATTGTTTTCTATCTTTTCTTGTAATGAGTCGTAGTAGGGATTGGGCGGTAAATCCGGAGGTACGCCGGCAGCAGCGTATGCTTCCGCATCAAACGGGCCGCCGGATTCGTCCAGGGCCTTGTTCATCATGTCGTGGGCCTTGGCTTCAACTCTTTTCCCTACTTTTCTGAAGACCTTAGTTTTTTTTGTCATTGTTCACCTTATTATATATCGTCGGTACTTGATTCGCCCGGGTTTGCCGCCGTCGCCGCGACAACTTCGGCAGGATCAATTGTAGCGTATCTCGCGGGGACTGCCACGTGAAGGTGCTCATTATAACACCCTCTCTTTGAAGGATAGAGGCCTCCGGAGCAACTCAGCGGCTCGAATAGCGGAGTGCCGCCGGTTTGTACTACTACATCTATTAATTGTTTTACCTGTTCGGTTGTTAAATTTTTGGTTTGAAGATCGAGCCCTAAGCCGGATTGATGCTTTGAGAAATTTATTCCCATGTCGGCGTATGCTTTTACTACTTCTCGAGCGGCTGCCTGGCTTTTGTTCATTCCGGTGATAAATTTTTCTATCATGGTTGGTGACCGCGGGTATAATGCTCGGAGCTTCGCGGCATTTGGGCCTTTGCCGCCGGGGTACCCATACATTATATCACTTTGCATATCACTAGTTCTAAAGCCAGAAGTTATATTTAAAGGCGCGCTCCATTTTTTTGAAATTAGTGTTTCATTGAGTACAGTCAAATATGCCACAATTGCCGGCGTAAGAAGTTTACCTGACGAGACTTTGATGTTTGGGATCCCAGTTTCTGTATACATGTTCGACATGTCGATATTGCTTGAGTTCATCAGGGACGCAATTGTTGTTATATTATTGCTGAATTGAAAGGCCTTGGATGCCGAGACACACGGGATCCCGGAATCCTTTGAGAATTGTGACGCATTCTGGGAAATCTTGTTCCCCACTACCATTCCATAATTTAGATCATAGGAGAAGTTGGCCGGCGTCAATCTTATATTGATGATATCATTGGCGGCTAAACTTTTGACGTTCTTACCGACGGCCTGAAAAACAAGTGTATGCATATTAATAAGTAAGTGGTTGGCCGGTTCAGCACTATCTTGGATGCTGCAAGGAATGGGCAAAAAAGAATGCGGGGAGTCTTGATCAATTATTCTTACCCTATAAGCATTATACGACGTGCTGTTGGTTCTAGGGGAACCTTGCTCTGATGTTCCCACCATTCCAGAAATCTGGTCCGCGTTTAGCCCGGTGGCAGCTACCTTTAATACAATCGCCTTGAATACGGTTTTCTTATCGTATGGATCATTGGGCAACGCACTATTACGCACCGAAGCTCCGAAAAGTTCAGACTTTTCTTCAGGTGTGGATACATCAGATAATGAAAGTATATCTTTATTGGACATCTTTTTCCTCGGACTTCTTGTTATTTGAAGATTGAATTATATCAAAGAGATTATCACGATCAGTATCGGATAAAACAGCCACCTCTTCTTGTCTTTTAGACTGAATAGAAATTATTTTAACAAGCTGTTCGTTTGATCTTTGGAGTGTCTCAATGTGTTTAGCCGCGACCGGACTAAGATGCTTGTTTTGATCGGAATCTGCTGATATCATATTCGCAATTTCGTTTAGAAATTCGCGAGCAACTTTGCGATCGTTTCTTATATTAGACAGTGCTTCTGTCATAAGTGTATCTAAGTCTTTATTACTCATAGGTCACCATTGTTCCAATTCTGTACAAACATACCATATTTCTTTCGAAACTTCTTCAAAGAATTAACTATCTGCTTTGTATTCAAGCCGGTTAACTCTCGTAGGTATAAATAAATAGCCTTTTTATTAAATATTTGAATGTCTTCTTTCGATTCAAACAAAATACATATGGCTTTATATACTTTTAGATCATTTTCTTTCATTTGGGAAGTATCCCAAGATTTCAACTCGCCATAAAAGTGTTGCCAGAATTCCTCTTCTTCACGTTCGGTGATATAGGATTCGTTGGTCGATAAATATTCTTCTTCGTAACTTTTGGCGATGTTCTCTAAATTTATTTCAGTAGTATTTCTTTTCTGTTGCTTTTTTACTTTGTGAATAAACCAGTTTTTTGTGATCACCGAAAAGTACGAAAAGGCTTTGGAGCCCTTGGTTGGGTCAAATTTATCCAAGATCGTCATCAGCCATATTTTACATTCATCGCGGAGGTAATCTATGTTCGGCAAGTTAGTAAACTTATAGGTGAAGACAATCTTGTCTACCATTTCATTAAAAGCCGGTTCTATCCAACGTACATACAACTCAGTTCTTTCTCTGGTGCACATTGTTTTGGTATACTGTACTATTGCTGCTTCATGATCTTTTGTAAAATAATGATTTTTTTTACGCCTCTTCGGCATCGGTGTCTGTGTTTTCGTTTTCTGTTTGTTCATATTCTGTTTGTTCTTCTTCTATTAAATTAAATATTTCCTCGAATGTTTGCAACTGCTCAACAAAAGAGCGAGCATGGGCCATCAAGGAACCCAGTGTTTCATCGCCATAGAACATTTCTAAATCATAAACACTCTTTAAGTGATTTGCTAAGGAATCAGACATTTCTCGAAGATCAAATAATTCGTCAGCTATTGATAGCAACTTGGATATAACTGTTCGCGTGTACACGAAAAGCACGATATTGGCCACTGCCGAAAAGGCTAGCGATAACGTTAATATTAGTTCAAGATCTGTCATAAGTTTTTGTCTTCAGTTTTTTTTTCTGTTGTTCTAAAATATCGCGATTATCTTCAATGTATTTTTTGGTTATTTCTCCAACTTTTGCATCCTTAAGATTACTGTCTTTGTTTCTCGCTATTGTAGGTTTGTTGAGCATTTTTAACAGAACTTCTTTAGTCTCACACTTCTCGCAATCGGTTCTAAGTTCTGTCGAAGGGTGCATAAATACACTCTCTTCGTTGCATTCAGAACAGAGATATTTATAAATTGGCACTATCTCTTTACCATTTTTTCCAACATGTCGGTGGTTACAGCCGAGTCGTCTGTTAACCTGACGGTTGGTGGATTCTTTACCACTAAGCCGGCATCTGACTCTTCTAAGTCAAACCCTTTTAGGATCGGCACAATATCCAGTTCGTTTAGTAGTGATTCTTGGAGAGCCATCATAATGGCTCCCATTGCTTGATTCGATAAGTTCATTGTTTCTCCTTTACCATTTAAAATTATCTTTATAATATTTTACTATTTGTTTTATTTCGATGTCGAAAACTCTTTTTGTTGACCATCCCAAATTTCTCAATTTTGAATCATCCAGGGCGTACCTGACATCTTGGCCTGGGCGCCTGTGTGATAAATCAACATATTTTTCATAATCAATATTATCAGTATTATAATACGCATTTATGATTTTTTTAACTGTATCTCTATTATTTTGCTCAAAAGTGCCAGCAACATTAAATATTTCATTTGTGTGACCGCTTTCAATTATGGCACTTACAGCGCTAGCGGTGTCTGCCGCATGTAACCAATTTCGGATTGGCCGGCCTTCATCGTGAAGACGGATTTTCTTGCCTCTTTGCATCAACTTCACGGATAATGGTATAAGCTTTTCTGGATACTGTCCAATACCGTAATTATTCGTCGGCCTTAAAATAACGTATTCAATATCATACGTTCGGGCCCACCCCTGAATAAGCATATCGGCCGCGGCTTTAGATGCGGAATAAGGGTTGCTTGGTTTTAAAATATCAGATTCAACATGGGCGCCTGATACTATATCGCCGTATACTTCATCCGTACTAAAGTGGAAGAATATAGGCTTCGCGCACACATTATCTTGCTTCGCTCTAATAAGATTTAGCAAGTTTTGGACGCCAACGACGTTGGATTGCACAAACTGAGTAGTGTCAACAATGCTATTTCCTACGTGGGATTCTGCTGCTATATTAATCACGTAATCGCAGTCCGGCAGATAGTCTAGATCGGCTATGTCAACATTCTTGAACGCAAAATTGGGAAACTTTTCAAATTCTTCTATAAAATTTAGATTAGCGGCGTAAGTTCCCTTGTCGATACCGTAGACTCGCCAACCTTTTTTTAAACATTCTCTTGTGACATATGAACCAATAAGGCCTAAACATCCTGTTATCATTACTAATTTCATGCTAGTTCTCCGACATAGTCGCTACATATTCCATATATTTGCCTTTTAGACATTCTTTCGGTTTCTTGTTCTGTGTGACAAACGATTATAGAATTCATTGTAACACGTTTTTCTGGAAAAGTCCAAATTTTATTGTTACTTGTGAGGGTATGCTCATCGTTCTCGTGCCAAAAATATTGCCAATTTTTGTATTTCTCACCAGCGCAGAGTCTGTCTAAGGCTTCTAAATTTTTAGTATGATACCAACAAGCAAATCTAAACTTAAAAGAGCTTATCATCTGCTCTGAGACTTCATATTCCGGATTATCATGACCCAAGACCCAGGCGTCATCCAGGTACCATAAATCGACCTCTGCGTTGAAGCCCGCTTCTATTGCGGCTGTGATGTAGTCTGGGTGGTTTTCGTTTGACGGCTGCGGGCCATAAATATTTCCCCTATGAGCAATGAATATCATTAAAACCCACCATAATAATCATATCCTTGTATATGACCCCATAAATGCTTATTGGAGAACCCCTCTATCGTCGTGTTGTTTTGTGCGTCCCAGTTATTATCTAAGGTCATCCAACCAATCTCTTCAGGATTCGTAAAGAGATAAGCTTCTTTCAAGTATTTACTCATATCAACGTCTTTCTTAAGGGAGCTACTTCTGGCATTGTCAAATAAGTTATACAAGCCACTTTTGTTGTAGTCCCACTTGCTTTCAGTCCACAACGCTAATACGTCCTTAGAGTTGCCCATCATAAATAAATCGCCGATCATGCCTCTTGCTGCAGACGTTTGCTCGGAGAATATTATTTTATCTTTATGCAATAGGTTTATGAATTCTTCCTCGTTTATTAGAAGATCGGAAGACCTCATCTTCAAGCTTTTCTCAATATTATTTTTTACCAGTATCTCGTAGCCCTTAATACAAAATTTTGGATGGCCGCGGCCTATCTCATTGTTGTCAATATCAGGCTCCCAATAATGATTATGTATTTTTTCTTTTATACTTTCAGGGATTTCGATGCCATGGCCGCATACAACAAAATAAAAATCTAAATCAAACCCATTAAAGTGATTTATACAATATTCCAGCATATCAAATTTGTGCATCTCATGGGACCTAACATGTATGTGGCTAAATATTAATCCTACTTTATCTTTCATATCCAAATAACTCATAATCTCTAGAAAAGAAATCCTTTATACTCTTTTCGGTTTCTGCGGTTAACGTCGTATCGAACTTAGTGCGTTTTGCTTGATTGTTGCGATGGTGTTCAATAAATCCAAATGGATTGACGTCAAATCCAAGCTTGCCACCAATGCGAGACAAATCATCTCTCAGGTTTTCATACTTTCCGATGTCAACCATTATTTTGCCGGCACTGTCACAAACCATTTCATGTTGAGGCCTGAAGTGGGGGTCCGCAGGCCACGCTGACTCTGGAAAAGCTTTACAGAAATCTTCAAAGTTGCCATACTCTTTCGCCGACATGTGGTAATCTCTTCTATCGGCCGCTGTTAAAAAGTCTATATATCCAGATCTCAGTCGATCGATCGGTTCTCGGGTTATTGCGAATTTATAATACTCCGAGTATTCTGGGCGCTGCTGCACTAGATCTTTTGCCGGCATGTGATGTATGAAGGGGAGCGGATCGTCTCTTCTCTTATCCCCCATTTTCCACCCCGATGCATTCTTAAGGGCGATATGAATTGAAGAGCCGGCGGCCTTGGCTACGTGTATAAATATTATTCTTCTCTCTTCATCAATGAACATGTTTATTCCTGGAGCATATCGGACATCTCGGAGACTCCATGGGGATTAATAAAATCACTAAACCATATTTGATCTCGATGACCCCATCGAACTACATAATCACCAAGCTTATCTATATTAATAACATGGAAGTGTTGTGTAAACGTATCAAAATATATCCATTCATGACTCGGTACTTCTTTAGAAAAATAATATGCATGTGCTAAAATTTGTTCAGCACAGAAGGGGCCCTGGCGGGCCCAGTCTTGTAATTCCATGAGACCAGTATAGATCTCAAAGAGATTGGTGAATGCATTTTTTAAAAAATGTGTTTTGGCTATATAAATATGATCGCCAATATGATTTGGTGACAGTATGTCGAGTTGAGCAGTGTTCTCGTGCTTGGGCCATTTTTTAACAAAAATGTTTCCGCATACAAACTTATCGTTGTTTGCTGGAATGCCGGCGCACGTATTGATTAAGGGCTCTAGGGTTTCAAAATATTCATCCGATCTTGTTCGGACAACATAGTCGGTTTCAACTATTTGGAGGGCGTTATTCATACCGGAGACTGCCCAGAAAAAAGTGCTCTTAGCATCACATCCAACCAAATTTTCACGCGATGGAAGCGGCTTGATAATTAATTTGATATTATTTCTTTTGTTGGCAAGCGCAGATAATTCTTCAAGTAATCTTTCGTCGCCATCATCCCAACAAGATACAATCACATGATAGTCTTCAGAATAGTGAGCGGCGGACTTGAGACTCAGTTCTGTTACTGGGCCCTGAACAATCACGGTTATGTCTTCAATTAAATCCATTTTTTACCTCGATAAATTTACGTAATAGGGGACATTGGTATTAATAATATTATCCCATTCTTCTTCTAACTGTTTTTCGCTAGGCCAAATCTTTAATATATTTTCGAACCCACTGAGATGGAGTTTGTCATCTGTTGCCCAGTGTGACCACCCGGCAGATGCATAATCTTTGTCCCGGCCGGCGCCCATTAAAATAACTGGAATTTTTTCATGATCAATATATGTTCTAATAATTTCAAATGGTCTGTATAAGACAAAAGGGGTCATTGAATAGCAGACGGGAATTTTACCTTCCATAGCCATACCGCATGCCATCCCCAACATTAGTTGTTCTGCTGCTCCAGGGTTAAACACACGATCGGGAAACTCTTCTCGAATGGCATCAAAGTGGCCATAGCCAAGATCTCCAATAATGAAAACAACATCTTCATTCTTTCTCATCTCTTCGTGCATTAATTTTACAAACGTTTTTCTAACACTCATTTTCTAAAACCTCTAGTGCTTCTTCGTATTGCTCTTTGTTAATCTTGATGTAGTGAGCGTCTAGTCCCCACAAAAAAGAGAACGGAAATGTCTGTTCTTCTGTCCTGTGGAAATGAATCCTAGGTAAAAAGGCCTTGCAGCGGCGTTCTAGATAATCAACGTCCATCTCATCATAACAAGCATATCCATTTGCATTAACGTGGACTTCAATATTGTCAACATTCTTTTCTTCTATATAGCGCAAAGCTTCCCACACAGAACCTTCAGTAGATTCACCATCGCTTATCATAATGTGTACAGTTCTATCTGGCCGGGCCAAAGCTCTTCCAACTCCCATCATAATGCCCATCCCAAGGCTCCCAGTTGAGCAGTAGATGTGATTTTCATCATCTCGGTTAGGGTGGCCGCCATGCTTTTCTACAAGGGCGTCAGCGTCCACGTGGGGGTGATATTTCTCTAGTACAGAGTATAGTGCATAGGCGGCATGACCGTTGGATAATATGAATATATCATCTTCGTCCTTATTAGCAAAAATAGAATCAATGATATCGACACAAGAAAAACAACTTCCAACGTGTTCTTCATTGTGTTCGTATAATAGTTTTAGCAATCTCTTATGTAATTTGATATCTTTCATTTTACCCCATCGTCTTCTTCATTCTGGTCATGTGGCGGCCGCCATCAAAAGTGGTTTCCTTCCAAATTTTAATCATCTTGTCTAAACTATCTTCAGAGACATATTTCTCTGGTATAGCAAAGAAGTTAGCGCAGTTATGCCGAATCGCGTATTCAGCTGTGTATTCATCTATAACAAGGGCAGAGCGAATCCCGTCGAGGTGATTTGCTAAAATGTTCACTCCTTGGCCCGTCCGACAAAAGCCTAAAACAAAGTCGCAGGTTTTATCATGGACTGAATGTACCGCTTGCGATACAAAATCATTGTAATCACAGTCTTTATCCGCGTATGTCCCAAAATCAATGTAGGTTACGCCGTTTTTCTTTAATCTCTCTTTGGCGATCTCTTTCATTCTAAAGCCAGAGTGGTCACAGCAGAGAGCCACTGGTTTCTCGCCGAAGCGCGCTGTCACGTGATCAACAAAAAACTCCAGTTCTGCGGGAGTTCCTAGGACATGCATCTTTTGAGCTTGTTTAATCCCAACTTGTGCGCCATCACGGATCATGAGGTTGTACATCGGGCAAATATAAAATTCGCCCTTTGTGCGGATATTCTTTTCAATCATCTCTTCGGCATATTCAACAAACATCCTGCCTGTTTTATAACAGTATACCCCGACCGCGGCATTCGTGCTGATAACTTCTTTCTCTGCTGTGTGTAACGCCAAGTTACTTTCGGGATCCAATTCAATATAGCTGTGGGCTGGGCTATTGGCTTTAAAGGTAACCAAGTATCCATCGAGATCTTTTGGTATGTCATTGGGATCAAATTGATCTTCAAAATAAACATCAGGGGTATAGATGATCAAGGGAAGATCGTTATTTATATGTTCCTTGGCCAATAAACATGTTGACACTGAACCATCTGTCACTCTATCAATAACAACGATCTTAATATCATCTCCGAACTTTTCTCTGAGTATTTCATCAATAGAAAAGTTGTTGATGTGTTCCCACCTAACCGCAAAGATCATATTACAATCTTCGGTGTTTATTGAACTCATAGACCAATCAATAATGTGTTTATTCTTTGACATGATGAGCGGCTTTGGCATCGTATAGCCGGCATCGAGAAATCTTTGTGCTCGGCCGGCGATTGGTAATAATAAATTATACTTTTTTGACATTTTAATCCTTGTTGTTATTTAAAATATATTTGGTTGCTTCTTCGTGTGCAAACCGGACACTCTCTTTTACTGTATTATTTTCGCTCATTTTATGAGTAATAAAGGCAGCAGCAAAGTTGTCTCCTGCGCCAAGAACATTAACAGATTCTTCTATCTTATTCTGCACCTTGTGTTGCGTTGTTTGTTCGTGAGAGCCATTGGAAATAAAACTCCCTTCAGGGGAGTGTATGATCGCCCAACCGCGGGATAGTTCCGCGATGCTTTTTGCTACGATATAATCTTCTTCTGCGTTAGTAAGACACCTACCTTCATCAGAAGACGCAAATACATAGTCTACGTGTGGCAACATGGATAATATTTTTTCTTTAATCTCTTCGGTCTGGTTTGATGAACACATATCTACAGATATTATACTGTTTTCGGAGAGCTTCTTTAAGCTATTTAAATCTAGTTTTGGGAGTTTATCAATATACAGGATGTGACACCACTTAGACTTGTGGTCTTTTAGGGTTTTGATTTTCTGACAGGCTCCCCAATTTACAATACTACTACGGGTTTTATTCTGTAAATCTGATATTATTATGGCCTCTGACGTTGGGTCCAAACATTTTATCAAATTGGTCTTCACTTTATTAAGTCTCATCTTATTAAGATTCGTAAGCCATTTTTCAATATATCTTCCCGATATATCTTCACCTACAATAGAATTTATGTTTATAGAGGTAGCTACGGATAGACGACAAAGAGCACTCGCAACATTCGCGATGGCGCCGGGTGAAAGGCTTTTGTTGTGGCAAATATTAGATTCTCCATGGGAATAGTTTTCTACACAATATGTGTTGTCTAATATTAAATTACCATATAGGCTAACATCATATGTCATTAAAATTTTTCTCTCTTATCCAAAGCCTCAATTTCTTCCATTGTTGCGTCTGGTACCATATTTCGTTTAAGCATAATATCAGCTAGTTCTGCGACAACATTGCAGCCGCCGTTATTTCTGAGAGTATTATTTGTGCCACACAGCTTCCTTATATCCGCACAGGAGTCTGCAGGGCAGTAAGCGTAGCCGACGGCCTCCATGATGCTCTTATCAAATAAATCGTCGCCGATGTAGACCATCTCCTCTGGTTGTGCACTGTAGGTTTCAATAAACCTCGGAATAAAGTCTGCTTTATCCTTCCCTCTTGCAGAATAAAAATCTATGTTCCTATTCTTTGCCATGGCTCTGTTAACAAAATCATCTCCGGAGAGAATACAGATCTTAACTCCGGCGCCCTTCAGTCTCTTGATGGCAGTAAAATCTTTATCGCAATATGTTTTCATAATAGGCATGCCTGTATGATCATAATATTTGCGGCCGTCTGTCATAACCCCGTCGACATCTAAAATTACTAACTTAATCATAGTGTCCCCCTCTCTTCAAGATCGATATCATATTGATCTGCCAGTTTGGTTAATTCAAAATAATATTCTGCCAGATTCCAGCGGCCCTTCACAATCGCTGTCGCTACGTAGGGATATATTGAAGAATCATAATGATAAAACCCTCTTTTTGGTTCAGAATTAAAATAGTATGCACCATGAATAGAGTTTTGCCGGCAAACATGTTGGCTCAGTGGCTCGAATTCTCTAATGTGGTTCACTTTAGTCTTGTTATATATGACTTTAAGTTTGTCAGTTTTCCATATAGTGGGCTGCACTGCAAAGATGTGTTCTGAATCATGAGGTATTTGGAATAAATTTGAGTGGTCTTTATAAGGGATATCTCTTAATTCGCCGCCCTTGATTAACTTAATATAGTCTAGTTCTTGATCTGGCCCCATAACTGAAACACACCTCTTTAGCTCTTCGATGTTTGGGGCCTCATACAGTGGCATATCTTCATGGTTTAATATACAATATTTCTCAGAAACCTGTTCAAGACAGTGAGAAAACCTTTCGTTGTAAGACTGTGAGTCTTCGTACAGGATAACATTCCAGTTGTCTCTGACCTCGTTAATCTCATTATCGACAAATACATACCTTTTTACTTCGTAGGGAAAATAACTGTCTATTTGTCCCATAAAGATCTCCCACGCATCTGAGTAGCTACTGTGGCTATACATAATAATCGCTAAATTTTCAAACATTCTTCGTAATTCTCGGTTCTTCTGTGTCAACTGTAATATCAACGTATCTAGATTTCTCGTGTAACCCAGTCACAATAAAATGCCATTTATAAAGCTTGTGGTTATCGATGCATCCCCATTTATCAAAAGTCTTAAGTTGAGATGTTCTATACTGCGGCTTCCGCATGCACTCATTAGAGAATTCATCGATCTGGTTGCTCTCTGGCCATGCGGATGTGACAGCTTTCGTATAATCACTATCCTCTTGATAATATTTAAAAATTTCACTGTATAGGGAACCTACGATATCCATATTTTTCGAGTTTGAATAAAACCAATGATCGGCATAGCCATGGTTCATTTGATTCCAGTGTGCACTGTATAGATATTCCATGTCCAGGCCCGGGTTAAAGTTAATTTTTGTTACATAGTAAATTTGAGGATGTTCTAATCCTCTCCGAGATATATCGAAACGAGCCAGAACAACACAATCATATTCAAAGTCATTTTCTTCTTCATGCTGCTTTTTCATTTCTATAGCTTTCATTCTAGAATACAAATAACTTAGGCCGCGGAAAATAGTATTCGTCTTATATACCGTCTTGTCCCTGTTAAACCCCTCTTCAAACCAGCCGGAATCAAACTTTTCTAGCTCCGCGGCAAAATCCTTTTGTTCTTCAAAACAATGATTGGGTGTCTTGTACAAAGATAAGATCTTGTCTTTGTTGATGGTATCCCAGCTGTGTATAAACACATCCACATCGTTTCCTTCTAAAATTTTTCTTTTAATATATTTATATGCCAACTCGGATGCTTCCGTTCCGCCGGCGTTTGCAAAATACCCATGCAAACATAATGCTATTTTCATTCAATCACCTCTGTGTCTTTAAACAATTCAAATTCTCTTAAATCACGATAAGGAGGATTCTCAGGTAAATCCTCTACGTGTTCGGGATAATTCTGCATAAGCATCAGGCCTCTTGCGGCCTGCTCGGGAGACATATAGGCATTCCAGCCGTTAATCTCAATATTATCCTCGTGATACATTACTGTGCCGCGGCCTTCATAACGCCCCTTTCTAAACCAATTGGCAGCATGGTCATCGTCTGTCAAAATCATGCCTCCCTTTCCGATCTTAAGGTGTTTCTTAATGTGAAACGATAAGCACATGTGACTTCCGGGAATATACATCCCACTTGTTAGGCGCTTTGCTGCATCATATATAGGATATGGTTTAAGCTGGTATATACCCTTCCATGGGACGTCTTCGAACTTGAGAGTACCACCGGCATGCAAAATCGATTGCGGTACGGACAAATAGGTCCTAGAGGGTATTGTGACCTCTTTGACCTGTAGGTACTCACAACACAGTAAGAGAGCATCTGTACAGTTATCCGTTGCTACTGCGTGCTTAGAGCCACAGTAGTCGGCAACTGTTTCTTCAAACATCTTTACGATTTTATATGGATTGTGTCTCATCTTCTCTTTCCAGTAAATAATATTTCTTCTTAAAGCCGCATTTTTCAAAAAGTTTTATGCTAGCTTCATTCTCTAGCTTTACTTTGGCGGATGCGGCGGGCTCGATCTTCATAATCTCGTTGATCATAAACGTTCCGGCACCCTTTCCTTGCGCGGTGGGGTTTGTGGCGATTCTAATATCGTCATCAATAACACCAACATACCCTATTGGCTCGGCATTGTCAAGACAAATCCAGAAATTATTATTATATTGCAGCATATATGTTGCATGCGAAATTGCATCAATCTCATCCTGCTGGACAAACCCCTGTCGAACTCCTTCCAAATTCCTTAAATTTCTAATAAACTCCCAATATTTTGGGCCATTTGGTACTAATCTATATTCTGCCATACATCTACCTGAGTGCCAAAGGGGCTTTCATGATTTAGCCAATACGACGTTAAGTAACCACGGGTATAAACCCAGCCCTTTAGTCCTAGTATTGGATTCAAACAACTACCAATATCAAGATAAGTATTGTTGTTGTTTTCTTTAAAATTTTCGTATATTACAAAGTTGCTGAGGGAGGCTGCAGAACACAATATTATGTGATTCTGAATATCGTTATCTCTTATATAATCTCCAACTTCTTCGGCAACGTGATAGCTATCTATCATACAGTTTGAACCAATAAGAAATTTCTTTTTAATCTTAAATGGCAGTCTGTGGGTGTTCGCATTTTCGTTTACAACATATAATATTTCATTATGTTCATCGGCCCTATCACACAATACCGGTACCATTTCTTCAATAAATCTTGAATAGTTTGCGTTAATGAGTAGATTGGAAAAAGTTAAGTTCGCATGGTCGCCGCCGTGTAAATCTAACATATATTTAAAATTTTCATCTCCCACGTGAGGATCTGTGCCGGTGCATATTCCTTTAAAATAGCCCTCTTGATTGTGAGCATAACACTCTAAAAGCTTCTGGCGATATTTTTCATCTCGGCCGGGAATAAACTCTTTTTGTTCTTCTATGGTGTATCGGTTAAAGCCTTCTATCTCCCCTGTTATATATGAAGACTCTGCGAGTACTACTTTCTTATCTTGCATGATGAAAAGCTCCCCATCAGAGAATCTAGAAAAAGCAAAATTTTCTCTATTTTCTAGTTTATCGAGTAGCGAATCAAACGCTTTATTAAAATCTTTCATAATTCTTCCAGTAATATATTCGTAATTCTATTGGCGCTAAGGCCATCGCCGTATGGGCATTCATCATTAGGTATGGGATCCTCCATAATCATGTAGAAATCTTTTTCTATTGTCTCAGGGGAAGACATAAAGGCAAAGGTGCCCATGCCTTCAACTCTCTCGGTAGTTTCACGGCAAACAATGCATTTCTTATTGAAGAATGATGACTCCTCTTGGAGACCGCCGCTATCTGTTATAACCATATGAGACCGTGACAAGAGGTGAATAAAGCTGTCATAGTCCATGGGGTCCACAGCTTTGACGTACTTCAATAAATCTCTATGTTTTTGCACATTGGGATTAGGATGAAGAGGGATAATAAATTCGTACTCTGGATTATCGTGTGCCAGTTTATCAAACATTGTAAACCATTCTGGTATTATGTGGTGATTTTCTCTTCTATGCATTGTGATAACAATCTTGTTTGAGCGCTCCGGTTGGATATGAACTAGGTTGTCCAGCACTGTGTTCCCCACTGTAAATATTTTACCATCTATTCGTTCTTTTCGCAAATTATTTGTACAAACTTCTGTCGGTGATAGGTGGATGTCAGCCATGACCGAGACAGCCCTTCGATTGAACTCCTCTGGGTATGGATGATCTTTGTTAAATGTTCGGAGGCCTGCTTCCAAGTGAATAATTTTAATCTTCCTGTGGAAAGCGGCCAAAGCAACTGCAAATACCGAAGTAGTATCGCCTTGGACCAAAACAGCGTCAATACCATGAAATATCTCATCATTATTCATAACCGATGATACTATAGAGTCTAACCTATTCGGACCATCTTGAATTTCTAATCGGTGAATATCTCCCTCTATTTTAGATAGAAGATCAACATGTTGGCCGGTGAATAACAATTTATATGATATTTTACCATTGAAGGCCTTAATCAGTGGCCTTATTTTGATGTATTCGGGTCGTGTCCCGAAACTAATAAGTATCATATTTTTACCTTATTGACGGTTTTCCAGCCTTTTTGTAGGCCGGTTTGGACGCATGTATCTCTCTCTGAAAAAAACTGCTGGTGAGAGATGGCCGAATTGGTCGACGTCGCTTTATCATCTATACCAAGTTCATTTCCGAGAATGGAGCCCCATAGGCTTTTATCATTTGGAGGATGGGGAGGACAATAGGTTGGGATTCCACCGTGAATTTTCGCCATAAAAGCAAATTGTATGTCCTCTCCATTATCCCATGTTACTGGTTTTTCTTGCCAGAGGTATCTCAGCCACTCTCTCTTAAAAAACCACGCATGGCCAACTAAATCAACTTCAGTTATATGCTGGTTTTGTGACGGCCAACCACATCGATCGTGTTGAATGTATTTGTTCCCTTTCAATATGATACCAGCAGAACCTAATATGCCTTCTTTCTCGGTCATGGTGCGGAGACAATTTTCATGCCAATTGAGACCTGGGACCGTATCATCATCATATATTGCAATATACTCGGTATCTGCCAGTAAGGCCGCGGCGAATCTCCCGTAAAACTTCCAATTGTGATTATTGTGGAAGATTTTGTCGATCCCCAAGGAAGAGAAATCAAAGCCCTCATTATCCTCGTGGGCGTTCACCCATAACCAGATTTGCTTTGGTGGGATACTTTGTTTTTTTAAAGCTTCAACTTGTAGCTTTATATTTTGTGGGCGCCTATAAGCATTCAAGATCACCGTAATATTCCCTTCAGAAATTTCAAGCTTTTCGGGCTTCGAATGTTTTTTATTCTCAAATACGTAATCTATAACTTTTTCTGCTACAACGGATTGCTGAGACTCTACATAATCAATAAGTTCTAAACCTTTATATTTAGAGAACCATGGCTCTGACATGCATCCGTTGTGTTTCGTAGATATAACTTTTAAACCCAGCATCCTGGCTTCAACAATAACTCTATTAAATGTTTCAAAAACTGCCGGTATATGGACATAGGTATCAAAGCGACATAGGCATCTCATGAAATAAGACCAGGAATGATCTCCTTCTGGGTGATATTCAGTTGGTTCTCCTCCAAAGAGTTTATATTCTAAATTATTTTCTTGGCAGTATCGCTCAGTTCCTGCTTGGTTTTTTGTGGGATTACGGGAGCGAGCAACACAATATGTATCGCGGTGCTTTATCTTGCCCTCTTGTTTAAACGTGAGCAGTCCGCGGAGTTCCTGGAGTTGTTTCGGGAGCCACATACTCATACCCAAATTTACGACATTGGGTATACGTAGATTTTTTTCAATTATTTCTTTGTGTATCTTAGATTGAGCAAAAATAGTATTTGCCCTTTCATATAATTCCTTGTTGACAATTATATCAGCCGGGGCTTCAAAATTTGGAAAAGAAGAAGGATCCCTGGTTTTTAAGTATTTATGGTCATGCTCAATGATACTATAAGATCCGGGGTACTCCATGATTCTGTGCAGAGACTGTGGGAACATTCTCAAGAAATTGCTGATTAAAAAAATATATCCTGATTTAATATAAAGATCTACCATTTTCGGAAGAAGGGTGTGGCTCTCGTATTTAATGACTTCAACTCCTCGTTCTTCCAGGTTTTCTATTAAGGTCGCATCATTAATCTCGGCGCCGCCAGTAAACTGGGGGTACATATTATCAGCAATATATATTAGCTTCTTTTCGGGATGCATACAATTAATCCAGTTCTACTATATCCGACGGATTTGATCCCAGTGGGTTCTTAGGGAGAGGAGTAGATACATTCAGGGCCGATATAAACTCAGCATACATTTTTTGCTCTTCGAACCGTTCTTTTAATTCTGAACTATAATCACAATATTTTGTTCCATCATACCCCTCGGCTGTTAAATCTTCATAACACTGCCTCATTTGTTCCTTGGCGGAACTCTCTCGTGGGAATGCCCACATAGAATCTGGAACAATCACACTCTCCCAAACGATCTCCTGCGGTACCTGTTGTATGTCATATGCAACCTGATAGAAATGTGGTTTATTGTCTTCATCATAAAGAAAGTCCTGCTGGCCTGACCAGTCTGTTGCAACCACCGGGACACCCATATACGCAGACTCGAAGAGAGGTAAGCCGAAACCTTCGCCATGAGTTAAAAGCAGGGACGCTCTTACTTTCTCATTTAGATAAATGCTATGCATCTCTTCATCTGTCATATCTCCGTGAATTAAATAAACCTTACACTTAGTGTCGATATCTTCGGCGTCCATTTGTTTTTTAGTCTCACGAATCACGGCTTGCATACGCCCGTGAGCGAGTTCGCGATCCATTTGACAGTTTTTTGCCAAATTTGTTTTTACTATTAATCCAACGTTATCATTTTTAAACTCTTCTAAAAACCATTTTATTGTGTTATCTAAATTCTTTCTTGGGCCCATCTGAGCAATACACACGAAATTGAAGTCGTGGTGAAGATCAAGCTCCAGGGGCTCTAATTTTTCGTAGTTTTTAACCGGGTAATTGACCACAGAAACATCCGTTTCAAGCTTAAGTAAAATCTTCTGCCCGGTTTGTTCATTTGTTCCTTCGTATGTTGTGTGCTCAAATACATCTTTAGAATGATTAGATACTACAATAATTTTGTCAACAAGATTGCCGGCTTGGAGCCATTCGTGTGCACATTTTGTTGTTTCTATACCGGCAGTATATCCAATATTTATTGGGGCCGCTTGAGACCATTCATTTGGAATTGTTACCTGCAAACTTATATCAAAAGTACCTCCATTGTTGGCATGATGAATTGTTCTTTCGATCCTGTGGTCTATCCACTCTCTTTCTTTGTCGGATAAAGAAATCCATGATGTTTTTCCCCACTCTAATGGCTTAACGTAAATATCAAATAAATCTTCTCGTGATCGCAGGGCGCGTAAGGCAAACCTAGATTGCTCTCCATAGCCGGAGCGCGTCAAAAGAGGGGCTATTAATATAACTTTTTTTCTATCCTGATTCATGCTACCTCCATAAAGTGCCATTTCTTATACAGTTCTCTATCTTCCCACGAACCGTGTTTTTCGATTATCTCGTCCATTGTATCAACCCAGCGTTTTTCAAATTTATTGAAATTATAGTTGTCTTTAATGTGCTTTAGGCCAAGGGCGCTCAAATTCTTATATTTTGTCTTATTCAGTCCCAAGGCTTTGTCTAGGGTTTTGCTAAAATCTTCTTGTGATATCCTATCCTCATAAATGTAGGGAACCGTCAGAGAACCAATTACTGACTTAGAAGAAGGTTGGATCCCCCAACCAAACCAATTTTTACCATCTGTAACTTGTTCTTGTAGGCCACCGGTCATATTAACTATAATTGGAGTCCCACAAGATAATGATTCAAGGGTTGAGAGGCCAAAGCCCTCAGCATCACTTATCCCTATCGTGTAATCGGCCGCGGCGTACATGGCCGCCATTTGTTCCTGGCTAACTTTTTGTGTAGATATAAGTACCTGGGCATCTGTGATTCCAAGATGTTCTATAATGTGGGGTAGGTCCTGGCCGTGAGGGTCTCGAGGGTCAGTGTGCATTAGGAGGGTTGCTTTATCGTGGCCCACCTTGTCTAGCCACTCCTTAAACCACCAAACGAGAGTTCCGCTTTGTTTGCGGCGGGCGTTTCTACTATTCCAGAAAAAGATCTTCTTATTTGGATCAGTAAAATTCACTGACGTATTAATAATATTGTCTCTTACTTCTTTTACGCGGGTATGTTCTTCTGGTGATGATGGCGCCTTAAAAATAGAGTCATTGACAGCGTGAGGTAAATATCTAATAAAATCATGTTTATCTGGCATTACTTGTTTGACACATTCATAAGTCACTTTTGAGATACACAATATTTCGTCAGTGGATCTATAAAATCTTCCATTGAAATGAGGCGCAGGGAAGTTGTCCCACACATGATAATAAATCATAGGGATGTTTGCTCTCACTTCATTTTCGATCTCCCATAGCCATTCATAAAAACGCGGATCAGTCATAAACCAAAGCGCATCTGGTTTTTCTTTCTGTATAACAGACCTTATCATTTCATGATTCCCATATCCATCAATCGGGTAAATCATGAAATCATCGTTCCATGGGGCCACTTTAAGTGGCTCATAACTTTGGTGTTTTACAGCACCGCCTAGGCAAATAAATTTATAGCGCCCGGTTTTAAGAAGCGCATCAATCATATATTTTGTTTGTGAACCCACTCCAGATGGAGAAAGTGGGTGGTCGGATAAGACCAAAATCTTCTTTTTTGTCATTTGTACCTCGTGTTTTATTGACAGTGTTCGGTATTATAAAATTTACATCCATAGCCAGATGTACAGGACAATCGGTTCTTGATGTATCTTTTATTTTTTATATTGTATATCGCTTTATTTAATAGTTTAAGCGCATTTTCAGTTTTTCTTGGCCCGCTGGTTACTCGGAAAAACTCAATATTATCTTTTTTAGCAGTCCTCTTAAGTAGTGCGAAATGAGTTTCGACATCTTTTGGATCAATATTCATTTTCTGACAGAAGTACTTTTTATACAGTGTTAGCTGGTATGTCACCATGGGTTCGGAGCGCTTTTTGGCATCCCACCCCCAAGAGCAGGTCTTCCAGTCAAAGATGTGGACTTTACCATCGGGCGTTGTAACAACAGCGTCAATAAAGCCCTTAAATTTATAATCTTCTTCGCCCTCGATATCTTCCATCAATGGCATCTCTACTGCAAGAACTTCATATTCTTCAAAGTATTCATCTAACGATGTTTGGATCTCTGGAATAATGTGTTTTCCTTGCCCCAGCATATCCAATACGAGCTTTTTGTTGACGCTAACATCTTCCGGAAGCGAAGCTATGTTCTTCTTCAGTTCTTCCACAAAGAAATCATTATCGACTTCTTCTTTCATGAGCTTTTTCTCACAGACCGAGTGCATGGCAGTCCCGAAGGCAGTGTATTCATTGCCCTTGAAGCCGTCAATTTTTTCTACGCGGGTGAGTTTGTGATAAAAGGGACAGTGAGTCCAATCTTTTAATTCTGAAAATGAGATATGGGGCATAGTATGTATTATAATCGCTTTAGTAGCTATTGTCAAGCGATTCTTTACTGTGAAGCATGAGAATCTTTTCATATACCTGTGGGCTCACTTTGCTTAAAAATTTATGGTCACTGTTTAGGTAAAAATCAGTGAAGGCCGTCGCGAAATATTCTCTTAGGGATGTTGCAGCATATGGGTTTATAAAAAGGCCGGTCATTGGCTGTATTAAATTATCATACCCTATTTTCTGATATAGTAATTTATCGAAGTCTTCATTATATTCGGTATCTTTGAATAACACCGATGGAATTTTATATCCCATTTTCCACGTAATGTCATGTAAGTGTTGTCGTTTTCTGGAAAACTCATCTTTTATTTTTTCATCGGAATATATTTCGTATCCATATTTTGTTTCAATAGAATGAGCCATTTCGTGAACAATATCATTCAATAAATCTTGTTCGTCATCTTGTATATTAGATACGTAAATGGCGCCGTCTTGGTAGAAAGCATTTATTGAACGCTCTTCAAATTCATCGAACCATCCAAATATTATCATCTCTATTTCAGAAATTAGATGAGCCGGCATGCGTTCTTCAATTTTTGATATAACATTACCAATATCAATGTTGTCGACTGGTTCCTTGAGAAATATATTTATTCCAGAAGAAGTATAAAAATTGTTCTGCTTTTCAGCTATTTGGTGTTGTTTCTGTTGAATATAATTTTTCAGCATCTTCTAATCCGAGTTCATATCCTCTAATAAAGTTTTCTTCTGCCATGGCATAAACAAACTCTGGAAACTCTGTTGCCAGTATCTCTGCAACCATGTTAACTGTTACCTCTTCCTTATCAAGTTTGGTACCAACATATTCAACTAAATATTCTTTTAGTTCGGAATCCTTTTCGACCTGCATTGACAATATCGGATTGTGGTGTGACTGCTCTTCCGTTATGGCAGCAGGGGTTGAATTTTCTACTTTTTTAGACATAATGTTTCCTTTTCTATATAATAACACCACATTTCAGTGTTGTCAAGTAAATGTTATAAAACTTTTGATGCGAGAGTCGCCAATTCGGATCTTTCACCCTTTCTAAAGGTCACATGGCCGGCGATGGGGTATTGTTTGAAGCTTTCAATAGTGTGAGCCAATCCATTAGAGGTTTCATTAACATACACATTGTCAATTTGTTCAATATCTCCCGTTAAAATTATTTTAGTGCCCTCACCAATCCGAGTAATAATAGTTTTTATTTCATGTTTTGTTAGATTCTGAGCTTCGTCAATCACTATAAATGCATTTGTGATAGACCGGCCGCGGATATAAGTAAGAGCTTCAATTTCAATTTTACCCTTATCCATATACATTTCAAGAGATGTTCGATCTCCCATCAAGAATTTGAGGTTATCTTGAATAGGCATCAACCAAGGAAGCATTTTTTCTTCCATGGTCCCGGGCAAAAAACCAATATCTTTACCGAGAGGTTGCACTGGGCGCGAAACAATGAGACGAGAATAATGATTATTTTCAGTTCGAAGGCCAATTGTTTGTTGCAGACCTGCAGCGATAGCGAGCAGTGTTTTTCCGGAGCCGGCTCGGCCGATTAAAGAAACTATTTTTATTGAAGGATCCAGCAATAGATCGATCGCGAAGGCCTGTTCTTTATTTCTTGCATCTATTTTCCAATCTGGTAAGTTTTTATGAATAACATTCCTCAAGGGTGTGTGGTGATCTCTGAACCGTGCAAGGGCGGATTTCTTTTCATTAGAATTAGAAATTAGCATAACATATTGATTAGGGTGCCACACCCCATCAACCTCATCTTTATCTAAAATAATATCGTCTCCCGCATAATACCTATCGATAACCTGTTCATCAACTGGTTGTGTGACAAACCCGTCATACAACTGATCTGTTGACATAACCGCTTTTTCCGGAATGTAATCTTCCGCTTCTATGCCTATCGAATCACAGATAACACGCATATTAATATCACGTGATACTAATATGGTTTTTTTGTTTTCATGCTGTTGCTGTATCGATTTTGCTGTTGCTATAATTGTGTGATCAGGAATCCTAATATCCAAGTCGGGAGGAAATATAACATTTTTTAATACAGAATAAGATACAATTTTAAGGGTACCCAGACCCTCGGAAACCTTAACCCCTTTCTCCAGATTGCCGATGGTCCTTAAATCATCTAAGAATCTAATAAATTGTCTAGCATTTGATCCAACAGAATCTTGGCGCTTTTTATGGCCGTCAATTTCTTCTAAAACCTTAAGCGGAATAAAAATATCATGATTTTCAAACTTGTATATAACCTCAGCGTCAGTTAAGCAAACACTAGTATCTAAGACGTAATTTTTTTTAGTCATTTACCACCGGGTGCCCTCATTTTGGTCTGTAAGGTATATAGTTCTACGAGTACTATTCTGCATATATTATAGCCAACTATGGTGCCTCTGTCAACATTTTTTAATGATTTGCCAATCGGCAATGAAAACCATGGGTTTTTCACCTTTATTATAAGGTACGCCGCGGGCGCGCAACTTATCAACTTCTTTTTGATTAGTAATCTGTGCTTCCCAACCATCAACCCCAAGTTGTAATTCGGATTGGGATGCAATATATCTCTCTTTTAATGTTACACAAACATCGGGCCCACAAAATGATTTAACAAGCACTTTATCATTTTTCCGATAAGATTTCTTCGACTTCATAAATTCTATCTGCGGTGGTTGACGTCGCTTTTGGCAGCAACAATACTCGAAAACAAAAAAATGCAGCTAAAAACATAACCGCAGCAACCACTGTCATCTCTGTAAACGTTTCGAGTTTCTTTTCGATACCCATATTTATATATATGGATTTAAAATAAAATGGAGCGGGAAACGGGATTCGAACCCGCGACATCCACGTTGGCAACGTGGGGCTCTACCACTGAGCTATTCCCGCATTTTTGGTTCCGGGGGCCCACCAAGACGGACGCGGGCTGTATCTCCATGTCGCAATGCGCTCTTTTTCACCCATATAATAATCACGATATGCCGTTACCACACATTCATTTCTATATTGAGGGGGCATAGCTTGTGCAAAAGGGGTTAGTCCACATGAGGGAAGGTTAATATTTTGATCACGGCACCACTCAATAACGCCCTGACTTTTATGGACCTTACCATATCGTTCGGTGTACTCAGCCGAGAGAGCTAACCCATAATCAGTGAGCCATTGCCAGTTTGCTTGTGACTCGGAAGCCCATATAGTACACGGGTGTTTGGCATGTGTAGCACGATATGGTGGATGGATGTTGTGAGAAGCTACAACCGTACACATCATTTGGGCGGTTTCTAGGATCATTTTCACTACATGCTTATCACAAGCCATAGTTGCCGCGATGATTGGGTTTTTATCTAGTACAAAAATATTCATAATTTTACTCTTTGTTTGAAAATTGGCTGGGGCGAATGGATTTGAACCACCAACTTCCGGATTAACAGTCCGGCGTTCTGCCAATTGAACTACACCCCAAAAAATGGCTTTTTATTTAGTACTGGTAAGCCAACAACCACAATATCATGTTGTAAACATGAGCGTTCCGTTTTCAGTTGCGACTGAAATTTTCCAGCCGTCAAGATCAATATTGCTATCGCATATTTCTTGCGCAGATATTGAAACATCTGCCGTTAATGTACAAAATCCTCTTTTATAATCATACGCTTCGGTACAATGTTCTAACAAATCAAGATCGTAGTAGTTATCACGAATAGTTTCTTCTATAAAGTCAGCAAATGTAAAATCTCTTTCATATCCCTCCAGAAAGCCCTGTTCTCTCAATTCTGAAATGACTTCAGTACCCCAACGGGTATATACATTAACTCCTCGGGTGGCAACCAGGTTTGCAAATTTATATAAAACATCTGTTTCGGACATCGCGGTTTCAACCTGGTCCTCTGTGTGCATGAAACAATCTGCTCCTTCTGAATAATTAAGTGATACCATTGTATCTGGTTCTATTTTTAGGCCTTTGAGCCGGCCGGCTATCGTAGACATTTTTACTCCTTATTAAAATTATCTTTATCAATCCACACAATAATGTAATAATCATTTTCGGTAGATATTATATTCTTATCATCTATACTGGTAAATGTCAAGGGTAAAACACAACTATTCTTAACTTTTATCGCTTTTAAATTTTTTGAGCCATCGCCAGAAAGCCAGTTTAAATCCCAGTACACACAATTATCTTTTAGAATTCCTCTTCTTTCTGTCGGGTAAAAAAAGTTTTTATGACCTTTCTCGGAGAAATAACAAATCATCTTTTTTGCTGTTTGGTCGGCTTTATTTCGGTTAGATAATTTTCCCATATATCACTAATTTGCCCCCTCTTTATAAATTTTAAAATGCTACTACGTGGGGGACCCGGGGGACGTATTAATCTCATATTTGCTTCCACCGGTGTCCTGTTTCCTTTTCTTTGATTACATTTTTTGCATGCAGTAACCAGGTTTTTCCAAGTATTAAGGCCGCCTTTGCTTTTTGGCAAAATATGGTCTATAGTTAATTTCCCCACTTCGTGCTCTTTGCCACAATATTGGCACTGGTGATCATCTCTCCAAAGTATGTTTTGTCTTTTACAGGGAATGAAGTGGGCCCTGAACTTAACATATCGATTTAATACTATAACTGCCGGCAATGAAAAGCTTTCTGAAACTGTTCTTATCTCTTGCGTATATGTCTCAATTGCACTAGCTTTTCCAATTATACACAATACTAAAGCATCAATCGCGTCTACAATTTCTATTGGTCGGTATGAACTATCAAGTTTTAATGTTTTGGTGCTTTGCATACTAACTAATATATTTCTTTTACCTGCTAGATGTTTTTGAGGTATTTCGTCGAGGTGGCACTACAAAATCTCTTGCTTTTTTTGTTAGCTCGGAGGAACTTTGTAGTTTTTCTTCCCCTCCGATCCCCCACAGCAATTCGACGCCAAGTTCCTTGCATACAGACTGCTCCGGTGTATTTGTACGACCTCTATCTCCGCCATTTGCAAAATATGTCGGCTTTAAGCGGCGGATGGCCTCACATACGGTTCCATCTGTATCGTCTACTGAATCAACCAAAATAACACCTTTGATCGCATTTAAAATTTCCACACGGCGATCCCATTCCATAAACACAAATCCTTTTTTATCGTGTAACCACGCGTCAGAGTTGGCAATTACTATTACATCTCCGTGTTCTGCAGCTGCGCGGATCATTCTTATGTGGCCGGCGTGGACAGGATCAAAACCACCGGAAACCATTATGGTTGGACCCCTTTTCTCATCGTTAGGAAACATGTCCTTATGTATTGTCATTTTTATTCTCCAAAGTAGTTTTTTTGAAATTACATAATAACAGTATATCATGTAATTTTGAAGGTGACAAGTCAGATTGATCAAATATTTTAATTATTTTCCAATCTATTATACAAGATATTCTTAAAGCATACAGAATCCACTCGCTGCAGTACCATTTATTTTTTTGTTTTATATGAAAGGGTACAAACTGAGATAACAACATCCCAAACCAATCATAGCTCGAACCCTTTGTTAGCATATAGAATTCTATAATGCTATCGTGCTGTTCTTTGGTTACTGATTTGGTATAAAAGTCCCAGTCAGTCGAATTATAATTATCCACAAACCTCTTGATGACTTTGGCACTAATAAATGGGCTTATGCCTATCCAAGTTTTCCCATCATCCAAGATTAATTCAGCATGACTATAAATACTATCTGTCCATTTTCGAACAAGAGAATTAATGAATGTTCCTTTTCCTTTATAAAGAGCGACACTTACTTCCATATAAGTATTTATATTATTTATTATTTTTTGTACGATCATTCATGTATTTCACGTATTTTCTTTTATTAAGCACGGTTTGTGCGACCTCTTCGGTCTCTAAATCATACTCTTCTTTTATTTCCCATAAAGCATGTTCAATCGCATCCTCTATTTGAGGTTCAGAACTTGTTTTATTTTTTAATTCGTCATTCTTTTTTCTATTCAACCATTTGAACATTTCTTTTTTCCTTATATGGTGGAGACGGCGGGAATCGAACCCGCGTCCAGAATAAGTCTAATTGTAGTCGTTCACAAGCTTATCAGTTTTTATATCCCCCAACTGAACGGGTAGACGGCTATAATCCAAGGCTTACCGTCCTGTTGCCTTAGATGGCTTGATTTTTACAACTTATCTGTTGTTTTGCTCAAATTGGATAGAAGGCTTTGGGCGGCCTCCCGATTATGCCGCTAGGCGGACAGATTCGAAGTGATTATTGTTATTAGCAATTATATTTTGTATCTGCGTTTAGAGTCTGCTGGTACGTTTGACTGCTTGCACTATTCCTCTTTCTTACTCTGTCGAAGCCATTGCGTCCCCTTTTTTCTTTCTTATTTTTTTAATGATCATTCCTATTGGAGTACCATCTTCTTTATCTAACCAGATGACTGTTTCGCCGCGGGCCTTAAATGTGGGCAGTTTGCTCTTCGTGGCTCTTGAATAATTAATCTTCTTTTTTGCTTTTCCAAGTGCAGCTTTTTCTGTAGAATGTTGACTTATGAAGTCACCTTGGATATATTTTCCATTCCATTTATAAACTTTCCACATTATAATAATCCATCTATTGTGGTTCTCACATATTGTTCATTAAAACCTACGGAGCCGATATGTATTTTAAGTTCTTTATCTAAAAATATATAGGTCGGGAACCCTCCGAGAAGGTACCCGGTGACGCCGGCGGGATCTATCATATACTCTCGACTCCCTCTTAATATGGGGGCTGTTGTTATATTGTGATTTTCAACCCAGCTGTTGATTTCGTCTTCCGTTGGTGGGACGCCGTGAGTAAAGCCGTCGACAAGAACTGTAACCACCTCAACTTCTCCGTTGTAATCATCATATAACAGCTGTGCGTGCATGCCGGCTATTTGACAAGGATAGCACCAACTAGCAGATAAGTCAAGTACTATTACTTTTCCTTTATGCTTGTAAAGCTCCCAAATTTCATTATTCTGATCATATAAAAATATGTTGCAGACATCAGAACCAATTTGAATTTGATCACAATCGGGGCCCTCGACTACTCCAAATTCCGTTGGGATCGTGGCTGCTGCTGTGGGCGGAGCTGAATCTTCATTCTCTGCTACTTCTAATTTAGCTGCACACGACATCAGTGCTAGCAAAAGATATGTATTAAACATTTGAGTCTCCTTTAAAATAATCATTAATGTTATATTCTTTAATGTGCTTCATATATTCCATATAGGTCAGCCCCAGCAATCTGGCGCCGTCTTTTTTAGTTTTTGATGCTGATATCGAATATTTCAAAAGAGATTCTTTGACGATATAGGGGGTTCTTCTCCATATATCAAATCCATACAGCCGATTATTAATATTCTTAGAAGACAGTTCCAATTTGACTGCGATGAGATCCTCTAAGCTTAAAGAGTTAATAATCACAGCTGTTTTATCATCAATATTTAATTTGTTAATTAAAGAAAGGTTAGTGATTGTATTTTTATTAGTCATATGTTATGTTGTTGTGATAATCACATGATTTGGGTGATAAGGACAAATTAAGTATAAGCTTCTTTTTCAATGTTGTCAAGCAACAATATTAAAAAATTAAAGATCTAGCTCTATGTCCCCCTCTTGTGGTTCCATCTCTGATGACGACTTAGCCATATCATATGCCTGATTTGAAGGCTCTTCGACTGAAGGGGCCAATTCTTCTTCAAACTTTTCGAAATAGAGTTTGAGGTTGGCTATCAAATAATCAAAAAATAATTCTTGGTCTTCAGGGTCCGCTAGCACTTCGTATGCGTCAATAATACTGGTTTCTATTTTTTTGAATGATTGGTACGCAACATTGCGACCGGTCTCATCGCCTTCAAGGCCTGAGTTAAACGAATCTTTTGGGTCCTCTTCCTCTTCTTCTTCGGCTGACTTTTCGGCATCAGTGCGAATATCAATAAATTTATCATCTTCATCAGCGCCCCCAACGTTTATTTCGACCTCTTCTTCAATATCTTCTTCTAAGCTGTTATTGGCCGGGCCGGCATTCGTGTTCATTTGCGCCGGCGTTAGGGTGTTTTGTACAGCATTTATAATATGGGCTCGGTAAGAATCTCGCTGCCCTTTACTTGTAGTGAGAGACTTATAATCTGTTTCTACAATTGGGACAATTTTTTTCAAAAGCTCTTCTAAAACATTTATTCCAGTTGATCTATTCGGTGTAGGATCTATATCTGGAGTGGAGCCTTCGCTAATTATGTTCTTTATCTCAAGATCCATAAACCCTCTAATAACGCCCCGAAGTTTTGTTTCTTCATTTAGTCTTTTCTGCTTGACATGTCGGATGATATGCCTTATACTCTCTCTAAGAGTTTTCTCTTCACTTGGTTTCATTATTAATGCCTCTTTCTATAATTAGTTCCATAACTTCAGCAAGCAAGCCTAAATCTATATATTGCTTCTGTTTTTTCTTTTTTATATCTCTCTTGGCCGGCTTATCCGACGTAGATCCCAAAGGGCCGGCATATCCGCCAACTGCGCCCCCTGCCATGGCTGCCATTTCATCTATTTCACTGTCCGATGGCACTATGTCTATCTTTTTCCCTAGTTCATCGAAGAGAGCCGCGAACTTCTCTGGAGGGACAAATTCTGATAATTCTCTGTATGCTTCTTTATTGCGCGGATTCTCTACCAGATCTGATATTAAGTCGCGCATATCCGTAGCACTAAAGCCACCACCACCAGCCCTTTCAAATGCGGGTACAGCATATTCCTCACCAGATAAAAGAGTAATCCCTGGTTTAACATGTTTTTCTGGATCAATATTGTCCCAGCGTCTCCAATCGGGTTCTTCTTTGGTGTCTGGCTTATCACTGGCGCCTAAAATTACTCTATCTCCATTATTAAGCGGAAGAGGGCTCTCATCACTTATATATTTATATGCTACAGTTATTGGAGATCTCATATCTGATGGCGCCACCACCAATTCGACTCCCGGCAAACCAGTAACTTCCGGAAATAGTTTTTGCCATAATGCGATTGCATTGTTTGCATCGATGACAGTTCCATCTCGTAAACTTCTTTGGGCTTCCATTGGCGCCGAAATAACAACGTATACTTTATCTGCTTTTGGTACTCCGTCACCGGTAGCATACCTTCTTACCATATCGGCATGCCCTTTGTGCGGTGGCTTAAAGGCGCCGGGCACAATAGCCACGGTCTTTGGATAGCTAGCGTCAATTACAGGATCGTCGTCTTCGTTCTCAATTTCTTCATCCATACCAGATCTCCGTGCGCGCCCAATGATCTGGTTAGACATAGCAAAGGCGCCAGTCATCTTATATGTTCGTCCTGACGCTGGAGGATACTCAAATACGAAGCCCTCCATCGAGGAAGCTACATTCTCGATATCTCCCAACTTGGCCAAATGTTTATCAACAAGTTCTCCCATATCGGGATTCCCGGAATCAGCTAAATTGCGCAAATGGGCGATTGATTTTTCTAGTTCGAGTCTCATACGAGATACTTCTTTATCATTATCCTGAACAAAGAAGCTTTTCATTCCCCGCAATACTTCAATTGCAAAGTCACTAATAATCTTTTCTAGAGGGAGGAGAATCTTTGAAATAACTTTTCGTGAGTTTGTTTTGGTAGCTAACTCTGAGACGACACCTTTCTGTTCTGGGGATAAACCCTTTTTTATATCTCTTAGGGTAAGTTCTTGCTGTGAAGCAATTTCAGGATCGAAGACTAAGGTTATTATATCTCTTACTTTACTCTTTGGTAAGCCTCTCCGGAAAGCTAACTTCTTATAATATACTTTTACTATATCTTCAAGAGTTGCCCACATACCAACCGGCGCCGCAAACTTTTCTATTTTATTTACTGCAGTATCTAATATTGTACCGTCTGTTAATTTTTGCAGTTTTACGATTTTCGGTCCATTGACCGTCCATTTCTCGTTAGCTATATATACTTCAATGCTATCAACTGCGTGGCTCAGATGACGAAATTGTTCTTCTGTTTCTGAAGCATCACTCGGTCGCGGATCGTTGTGGGCCGAGAAATCTTGCAAGGAGTGTAATACAACCTGTGGCGCTGTATATAATATAATGTTTGGATTTTTAGGATACATTATCTCCATATTGATCCATCTTCTGCCACCGCCGAATATTGTCATCATATCTTCAGGATCTAAGTCAAACAGAGCCTCCTGAACAGCTAGAAATCCATTTGTAAACGCGGCTTCTGCCGGGTGGTTTTTCCATTTAGAAACATATTCTTCAGTTGTCATACCACCTTTCTTAATATCACCCGAGTTTCTCGCTGTGCGTACATTCCCATTTGCATCAACTGTTAGAAATAAGTTTTGGCCATCTACCTTCTCAGAAGCTTCCTCAATTTCAGCATTCGCTACTTTATTAAGGATTTCAACAACTTCGTCGAAAGTCAGAGATAAGTCCTCTGACACATGCGCCATATGTCCAGCAACACCACCCATTATTCTGACTTCCCTTGCGATTCTTCAAGAATTTGTAATTTTTCCTGTAGAACCCCCATATCGTTTTCCATCTTACGAGCAAATCTCTTTACTTCGCGCAAATGTGTTTTGGCGATTTGGATTCTTCTTTTTTCAGTCATTGTTTTTGGTTTAAAATTTGAAATTATCTCCTGTAAGCCTTGAATATAAGTAAATATATTCTTTTCATCAAGACTTTCATTAAGAAAATCTCTCCATTGTGAGTCTAGCGACATAGTTTCTTCCTTTGAATAATGTAATAATAGCAATTTTTGCACAAAGAGCGATCGTGACTTTTTAAGGTCAATTTTTATACTTACCGGTCATTTTATTAACCCTTTAAGTGTTTGGCTAATATCGCCTTAATTGCTTCTTTTAATGCATCCGCGGTCTCAGGATCGTCAGCATCGTCTTGCTCGTGAACCCTGTCCGGACGCATTCTGTTGCGTCCAACATCTTTATCCTCATTGCCAGTGCGGTTTGCCGCGGCGCCTTCCTCAATATCTTCGGCAGTTTCATCGGCTTCTGCTTCTTCAAGCGTCTCCCCGGCCGAATCTTCATCTTGCACCGACTCAGGATCTTCTTCATCCGCCGGCGGCTTTGGCATTGGGCGTCCTTTTCGACCCCTGGTGGCCTGCGTGGCGCCAGCCAACTCTTCAATCTCTTCTTCTCCTTCAGCTTGAAGTTCACCGTTTCCGCTAAACTCATCAAACTCTTGTAGAGAATTGAACTTAAATCCCCATGCTTCGGAAAGCAGTGTGGATATCTCTTTATTCTTCCAATCTTTTATAGACATCTTATTATCTCCTTTTTGTAGATGTTCGTAGTAAATAGTACTTTTAATGCTGTCCTCCCAATCTCGGAAGCACATATTTCCAACTTCGTAGGCCTCTCTTTCCATTTCTCGCAAGTGTTCGTCGCTTTGAGCATATCCTTCCCCCATCTCTGCAGACCCGTCAAGATCGCCGCGGCAGTTTTGTGCATGATGTACTAATTCATGTGACAAAGAGCGCATGACGTCTTTAGGGTGTCTATCAGAGGTATACAGGGTTATCGAGTATTTATTTGGATCATAAAACGCTGTTTTTCCGAGAGGATCACTAGCATTTTTAGTATCTTTTTTTAGAAATAATCTTGGCGGCGATTTAAATCCCATTCTTTCTTTCGCGAATGGCAGGAATTTCTTAATCATTGGGTTTATAATATCAATCATAATTTTTTAACTTATTGTTGTTTAATATATAGTTACAACTTTAACCTTTGCTTCGTGGTTATAAAACAAGAATACATTATTTTTTTAATTTGTTAATAGGTTTGAGATTTATTGCGAAAAGTTCTTTCAAATCGTGAGGTTTATTTAGAGACTTTACGGTCGCGATAGAAACAAGCCTGTTTGATACAAATTGATTTTCTATATTTATTAAAATACCGTAGCTGATAATCCAAGCTTTTTCGGATTTGTTCCATGTGGTCCAGCCAACTATATCTCCTATTTCATATTCAGAGGCGCTAACACTTCCAAAGATACTCTTTTCATCCATTATTATATCTTACGAGCCACGCACAAACACCACTCTTTAATAAATCTTGGCATTTGTTTTCAGCATCTGTTAAATTTTTAAACGGGCCATCGGATTTAATCTTATTTGATTCAGCTTCGATCCATCTTACGACGGCTACAGAATTTAATAAAGCTTTTGATTTACCATCACTATATTTAAAGTATTTTTTAGTTTTCTTACCCGACATGCCATTAAATAGCAGTCAGATATTTTAAAATACAGAGCTATTGTTTTTAAACCCCCGAGCCACCAGGAGGGCCAATAAAGTAATAGCGGTAAATTCATACCCCAAGAGGGCCCAAGTTGTCCAGCTAGCAACTAAAAAAAGAATAGTTTTCCAAAATATATTAAAGGCAAACAACATCAGTCAAACTCCGTGAAGTATAATTCATCATAATCTATTATTACCATTCTACCACATGTTGTGAAAATTAAAATTTTATTTTTAGGATCAATGTCTGTTAAAGCATATACCTTCTGCCCTCTTCTTATCTTTACAAATATACGGTTAGATGGATGATAACAAGATATTTTGCCAGTACCCCTTATACAATACTCTGGAATTAATTCCTCGTCTAACAGTGGTTCCCCCGCAATTTGCTTTATTATTTTTTTGATTAAGTCTTGGATTTCTTTTACATTATCCAGGTTAACAGTCAACTTTTTCATTTACAACATATGTGACCATGCTAATACAAGCGCCATTATAGTTTGAATCACCATAAAAGCAGTCATCGCTTTTGTTCTATGTTCCTTTAGTAAGTGGATATCGGTTACCATTTCTTTAATCTGAGAGGGAGACGCAACTTCATCAATTTTATCCTTCCAGATCTTTAAATCATTTACTTTATCTTCTTTTGTTTTCATGACGAGCAATTCTTGTTTCATTTCTTGCATATCCTTGCGAATTGAATCAATTCCCAAAGACAACGTCTCGAGTTGTTCCAGCACGAGTCTAGAATACTCGTTCCAGCCATTTCCACCTTCTGGGGACATAGTGATCACCCTCCTTAGAAGTAAGTAGTGAGCCCTATCACGTTAAACGACTACGATTTTCTTCTGATCGCCATTATCAACTACTTTATAGATCACCAGTTCAAAATCTTTTGGTTTAATGTTGTCTAAAGTTGGATTGTTCCTTACTTTGGAGATTACATCGTCGATATTCTTTCCAGAATCTTCATAATATTCCACACGATTAATGTTGGATTTACCATCGGGCATTAACTTCTGTCCGATCATGTGTGCAATCACATCACCCTTCGATTCGCCTTGCGTGGCGATAGGACGCACTTGATTCGAATCAATTCCGATATCCTCAAGATAATCTAAAATGGGGCCAAGAGAGTTACCTCGACGTGCGGTCATAATATAGGTTTTGGAATCAGGCGGAAACTCACGCATAATATCGGTGACGATCGTAATCTCTTCCGGATCTTTAACAATTGAGAAATCACTCAAATCAATTTCATAGCCCAACTCCATCAAAGCATCCACAGCGTCAAAAGCCTCTATTCCTTCCCGGGCTGCAGCTGCGTTCATATACTCTTCAAACTCCTGCTGGTCACGTAGGGTCGCTTCTGTGCCGTCGGGGGCTTTAACGCGTGTTTCTGACCTCGTATGGGCTATTGTCTCATCGAAGTCGAATATGCGAAGGGTTGTGATGGGTTCATACTCTTCATTTATGAACTTTCGCCAATTTTCAAGTAGGAGTTTCATTTTCTGGTTCCTCATCATTAGTAATTACATAGACAACTTCATTTATTATTGCTGCTTCTGGATCTTCTCTCAGGGAGTCTAATACACGACTAAAAGCCTCATCTACTGATTCGCCGCGGCCTACCACGATAATATTAAATGCGTATCTTTTCATTTGGTTCTTTCCAGAACTCTCGCCAATTTTCAAGTAGGAGTTTCATATTAACTGTTGTTCCCAATCTGGGCCGTATATTTAGCAGCATCACCCGCTCCACGAACCGCAGAGGCTGCAGCATCCGCCATAGGATTAGAACCAACGGTAACTTTGCTAAAAGCCTGTGTTACTTGATACGTTTTTTGCCACTCGCCAGCCACTTCTCCATTTTGTATGATTGCACTGGATGTGTCAACCATTTCGCTGCTAATCAAAGTGGTATTAAGAGTTTGAAACTCTTGCGCTAAGACCTCCGAGGCCTCACACATAACGGGATCCGCATCACAAGTTTTTTGTGCAACAGCTATAGCAGTCTTAATAGTTTTGGTTAAAAGTTCGTCTGCTTCATTTGAAACGCTCACCAATCTACCCAATTCGAGCATTCCTTCCTCACTTGCAAGCGCTTGCTGTAGGACACGGATGGCCTCAAGATCAGCGTTGAGGGATTCATCGCTCGTCTTCATGAAGCCAAAGTACCCCTCGTCTATACCTGCCGCCAGCGCTTCCGATCCATCCGCGCCCGCATCTATTGCATTCTGGACATCTGCGTGGTCTATATTTGCATATGAAAGAGCAAAAGTTTCAGTATCCATTTCGGTACCAACTCCGATATCTGCAGCTATTGATTCAACTGCTTTTCCAAGTACACCACTATCATCATGAAAGTCCGGCAAATCTTCTATACTTGCTACCAAGTCCGCCAATTCTTCCATATCAACAACTTCGTTAATATTTATAGAGGCCTCAGCCACCGCGGCCCCGGCCCCTGCAGGAATCATATGATAGAAGGCAATGGCGCCCTTTCTTCCTAATCTATTGAGGGCGTACGCTGGTGCCCCAGCCAACACACCCACGAATATAGATGCCTTAAAAATTCCTATAACCACAATACTAAGCAAGATAATTATGATTATTGCTTTAATAACAGGATGACTAAAAAATTTAAAAACTCCCCCAACAAACGACATTCCAATTTTCCCAATCTTTTTGGCAGCAGAACCTACTATTTTTACAACTGTTTGATAAGCTTTTAAGATTTTGCTAGTTTTGGCGGTGGCCGGCCCTTTTGCTGTGGCAGTACTGAAGATTGCTCTTTCTAGAGACGCCAGTTTACCAATAATAGATTGCATTATTTTTGCAAAACCCGCGAACAGCTTAGCAGCATATTTTGAAACTTTCTGGCGCGCCAGTTCTTTAGCCTTCACAAAAAGACCAACGTTGGCAAAAGCTTGAACTGGCGCCCTCAGTGTATCGGCAATACCTTCATTAAGAAGTTCATTGTATTCATAATCTATTGATCGGTGCCATCTCTCAAATAAAACTTCTTCATCTATTTTATTATCTTTATATTCGGAAAGTAATTCACCAAATGACTGTTGTGATGTCGGAGATTTAGATTTACCCTCGAATAAGTGCAGCTGCACTTTGTCCGAATCAAAGTTCTTATCGTCGTGTTCATCAATAAACTTTCTAAAACTCTCCATTATTAAAGACATCGAATTGGGGTTTAAGGGCTTACTTCTCATTTTATCTCCTCCACGGATTTATCCATTTCATCGTCAAAGTCGGCTCTGATCCAAACCATTGAATTAAACTTTGCTCTCTTTCTATCAAGAACCAAAGAGCCTTGCGGCTTCACCAATTCTCCAACCACATCTACGCCTTCAAAGTCAATTTCGGTCTTTTGTTTATAAACTACTTTTGGCTCCTCTTTTGTGTCATCGGCATATGCAACGCCTGAGAGCATGAATAATACTAAATATTTCATTCTAGGACCCTCCGTAAGTAATCCACAATTCGATTACCTCTTCGTAAGCCCCTATATCGCTCAAGTGTAACTCGGATAAGGCTTGATCTAAATATCTCATTTTAATCTCCTCCAAATACTTCATAAAGATCATCATCATTGGACTTCTTTCTTTCAGTCATCCTTTGAAGACATTCGATCTTACTAGATACCGCAGAGGTAAATAGAAATGGAAAGATAGAATGGATAAAACATTTTAACAACAGTATCTTAAGTATAACACAAATTTTCCATGCTGCCAACATGTGATGCAAATAGGTTTCGTTTTGCTCTTGAGGGTGTTTGGTAAATATATTTCGCATTAGTTGTCATAAACCTTATCGGTTTCCTTTTTATCTCTAATAATTGTTGTTGCTTGTAGCATATCTTTAGGATCCACTTCTTTAAGTATGAGATTTCCAGTTTTAGGTTCATAATACATACCTATTAAATCTCCTTTTGAAACATCATCCATTTCTTCTTTCGAAAGTGTGATCTTTCCGCCATTTTTCTTTACGAGAGCAGTAAGAATACTAAACAAGTAATCAGGATCGTTTAAATATTGATTCATACTCCTAAAAACCCCTTCCATGTCCGGACTAAACGCTCATCCAAATTCTGTTGTGTATGTGATGGCTGCCGAGAGTTTATAAACTGAGCTATGACATTATTAAAAGCAGCTTTAATATTGTCTTCATCATCCATATCACTATCCTCACCGGTAGTAAGCTCACGGAATAGCTTTACGCGCTCGTCAGGGTCGTCTGCTGTGATTTGAAAAGTAAGGGTATACTGGACGTCCCCACCGGAATCAACTGCTTGAGAATTTTCTATATCAAGTTGATATTCGGTTCCCAACGCTTCTTGCGCAGATGCCAGCAATGCAGTCCGTATCGCTATCCGCCAATCGCGAGAATCCAAGATGTCAAACAAGACTTTAGGATTTAGTTCAAGAGCGGCCGGATCAAAGTCATGTGATATCGCAGCAGTCGCCTCATATGACTCCGGAGGATGTTCTCCGTCATATCGCACATCCCACTCATAGGATTCGAATGGGCTGTCTTCTATCTCATATGCTAATTTGAT